>JACCDU010702944.1_pt1 | contig 31524 bp, 72 predicted proteins | sample 7446081 | NCBI WGS metagenome assembly JACCDU01 (sample SAMN15323447, study PRJNA562643) | freshwater metagenome | isolation source: river surface water | place: USA:Blue River Watershed | collected 2017-08-17
ATTGCTATTGATGATATCAAGGATTTGATTACACGATTGTATCAACAGGGTAATGAGTATCTGAAAAGAGTACAAGAATTCAAAGATAGTGCTGATGGTGTAGCATAATGACTAAAAAACTCTGTAAAGATTGTAAATGGTATCGTAAATCGTGGTTTGAACATATCGTTTTTAGAACTAATAGGTATGATATGTGTGCCTCTCCAAATACTACTGATGACCTTGTAACTGGTCATAAGCAACGATTTTGTGATATGTTGAGGTCAAGTAGATGGAGCGAACTTGATTACTCTTGTGGACCTGATGGTAGATTTTTTGAACCAAAATGAAACAGTAGAATAAATACTCTTATGTTTAAGTAGTTGTTATAAGTGTCTCTTTTTCACTCACCATCCATAGTAATGAATGGATTGACCTTATGTTTGGATGCAGGTAATACAAAGTCTTATAATGCTGGTATTTCCACAACCACTTGGACTGATTTGAGTGGTAATGGAAGAAATGGAACATTAACAAATGGACCGACTTATAGTAGTTCTAATGGTGGGTCTTTAGTATTTGATGGAGTTGATGATCATACACAAACATCTTATAACTTGGGATGGAACAATACTAATAGCGTTAGTATTATTATCTTTGTTAATCCTACAGGAAATGGTCCATTTTTAGGAAAATCATCTTATGAGTGGAGATTTAACAAATCCTCCAACACATCTTTTACATTTACACATTGGGATAATACATCTGGAGGTCAGCATACTAATGGACCAGTTATAACAATAAATGATATGTTTACAAATGGACTTTGGGTATCCATAGGGTTTGTGTGGAATCATTTGGAAAATAAAGTTTTCATTTATAAAAATGGAGTTTTATATAATTCTTATAATTGGGTAGATGCTTCTATTAACCGTGTTTTAAGTGAAGGTGTTAAAATCGGAGGCAACATATATGGTAGTGGAAGCGGGAGCGGCGGAGGTTCTTATTTTAATGGAAGAATAGGGCCACTATTAACATATAATAGAGCACTCACAGCAGCAGAAATCCAACAAAACTATAATGCACTTAAAGGAAGGTTTGGAATCTAAATAAGACAAGGAGATATTAAGAGAGAATGAGAACCAACCAAGAAAAACTGGAAATATGTGATAGTTGTCCTCATATGGAACTAAATGGTGAGGGAACTATCTTTGAGGGTGAAAGAAATGATAGATATTGCACTTTGTTTCAATCTCTTATTCGTCCTTGCTTGCATTTAGAGTGTCCAGATAATAGGTGGTAATATGGCAGTTCATTATAATCAAAAAGCAACATTAGTTACAAATTCTATGGTTGATGCAGTCATCACAACTGGAATGACTACAACAACAAATGGTGATGTTAATGGTTCTTATGTTTATCAAGGAACTATTAATCTTGGTGGTTGTGGAAATCCAAATAGTGCTGTATTTGTGAGATTAAAAGATACTATTCCTTGGACTAAAATAACTTGTTTTTTTGAAATGAATGGTACTGCTGCTTGTTGGACTTTTATGGGTGGACAAGATGGTAGTGGAGAAGTAAATCCGACGACTACTGGTCTTACTCCTGGGGGTAATATAGAGGGATTTAATGCTTCCTTAGGAGATAGAATTTTTAGAGATAATGGAACATTTATAAGTAATCCTGCATATGCAGTTAAATTATCTGCTTGTGATAATAATGCCGACAACTTCTTTAGATTTAATGATTATAAAAGTTTTTGGGTAACAGCAAGAAGAAAGAATGTTTCAAATGGATTGGCGGGAGTATTTCATAGTCGCTCTTGTAATGGGACAGGTACTTATATAAAAATTAGTAATATTTTTATATTTTAATTTCTAAATACTTCAAAAACTATTATGTACGATCAAAGAAACTTTGCAATCTTTTCAGTAACCGAGTTAGACCAAATCAACTTTTATGAAATATTGGAAACCTCTGTAGATACTGTAAGAAAATCTGTTGATGGTACAAAGACTTTTGTGAAGTGGGATGGGGAAACAGTTCCGCCATCAGTAGAAGCACTCACAACAGTTGAGGGTCCTTATACATATGCAGAGATTTTAGATATTCTTTCTACACCTGAGTGGACAGCACCGATGGAGGAAGTGTAAAGTGGGTGTTTATGCTGGACCTGATGTAAGTGAAAGTGGTTTAATGTTAGCACTTGATGCTGCCAATTTAAAAAGTTTTGATAAGTTTGAGAATTTAACAGTACAAACTTCTCAAATTGGTGTAAGTCCAACTTATTCTGCTAGTGGTATTGTTGGATTAAATACGACTGCTACCACTGATCCAAACGGGGGAAATCAAGCATCAACTTTAGATAATAACGGAAATACATCCGCAAATTATGTGTTCGGTAGTGCTGCAGTTGGATTGACAACAAATACAACATACACTTATAGTATTCATATCAAACAAGGAACAAAACCAGATTTCCAAATTACAATAGATGAAAATGGTTTTGGTGGAAAAAGATACTATTCTATTTTTACATATTCAAATGAAAGTGTAACAACAGGTATAACTGGTGCTGCTAATGATGGTGTAGTTGTAGGTTCTACTGCGACTAAACTAACAAATGGTTGGTATAGATTATCATTAACTTTTAGAACGAGCACTACTGCTGCTAGTGGATTTGTTGATATGATTAATCGTTTTGGAAATACTTCTGGTTCAAATTATGTCTGGGGAAGACAACTTGAAATTGGAGATACAACTACTGATTATTATGCAACAACAACGACTGCGAAAAATAGAGGAACCATTTGGACTGATTTGAGTGGTCGTGGTATTACTGGAACTCTTACGAATGGACCAACTTACAGCAGCTCTAACGGTGGGTCTATAGTTTTTGATGGAACTAATGATTATGTTACTGCTGGAACATTATCAGGTTCTTTTACATCATTCACTGTAATTACTTGGTTTTATCCAACGGCGGTTGTAAATTATAATAATGTATTAGACTGTAATTCTGGTTATTATACTTCTGGAAATATTGGACCAAGATTAGAAATGAATAGTAGTGGGACTCTTGGGTGGGTTTATTCAAATATAACCGGAGATAATAATCAATTTTATTATCAAAATGTAGTAGATAGTGGATTATCTGCAAATACTTGGCACTGTGCTGCGATTACATATAATGGGAGTGGAAATAGTTCAATAACTTATTACAATGGAAATGCGACTGCTATATCTAGAGGAACTGTTGGCACTCCAACAGGGTTTGTAGGATCAATTAATAGTTTGAATATTGGAAGAGGATTTGCTAATGGTAGATATTTTCAAGGAAGAATTGCTCACACTCAAATATACAACAAAGCACTCACAGCATCAGAAATCAAACAGAACTTTAATGCAGCAAGGTCAAGATTTGGTCTCTGAACCACTTTTGAAACTGTCTACCAGACCCTTTACAGGGTCTTTTTTAGTGCTATAATGACTTGTAAGTTAAAAAAACAAAAATGAGCAAGTACAACGATTATGAGCATGAATACGAGTATGATCACGATGACCGTGATGATGGACTTGAATTTGAAGTCGTAATTAACAACACAACTAATAATGTCACTAATAATACCACTAACAACACAACTAATAATACTACTACCAACAATACAACAGTAATCAATAATACGACTGTAATTGATACTATCATCAACAACAATGTCCAGACCAAGAACTATATTTACGGCACTCGTCGTAAAGATTACCTCACTGGAACTGATGCTGATGATGTCATTTATGGATACAATGCAAATGATACTCTAATTGGTGGTCTTGGTGCCGATAAACTAATTGGTGGAAGAGGCAAGAATACTTATTCTTCTGCTTCTGATAGTGCTACTGACTTTATCTGCATTCAAAGGGATAGTAAGGTAGATAAAATTACTAGTATTGGAATCGAAGATCGTATTATGATCGGAAGTTCTAATATTACTTTTAATGAAACCAATAAAGGCATTGGTATCTTTTATAATCATAGATTGCAAGCACTTTATACTGGCGATGAACTTTCTTATTCCGAATTTAAATCTATTGTGGTATAATGACCTGGAAAGAATACTGGCAGATGACAAAATGGGAATGGTTTCGTGAGGGTTTCTGTAACATCTCATACATCATATCCTGTTACAATACTCCAGAACCTTATGGTTATGATGATTTCTGGGAAGCACTCTCTTGGGGTTGGATGTGTGAGTATATCTATCCTTATGATGACCCATACAATCCTTATATTTCACCTGAACGCAAACTACGACTGGGAAGATGGTCTTAAACAAGTGGATAATCGGATTTAAACCGATTAAGTATTCAAGTTTCTGGTGGTGGTACAGGTTAATATCCCACCAAGGATTTCGCTTTGATGACTATCATATATGGGAGTCATTCTGGAGTTGTCTGAATGGTGGATGGTTGGATATGGAATGCAAATGGGAGTTTGAGAAGTTTTGGGGTAAAGGTTCTTATCCACCAGAAAAGATTGTTCTACCAGCAAAGGACTTTGATGCTCTTGTAGAAAGACTGAATGAACCACCAGACCCTAAAGTAGTTGAAAGATTGAAAGAAATTATGCAAAAAGTTCCTCCTTGGGAAAGAGAAGAATAAATAGTAATACCTAATTTGGTGGTTCTTTTTAGGTTGGGACAAAGCACCTTCGGGTGCTTTTCCTATATAAATACTAATAACCACCAAATTAGAGTAGAACTATGGTAAATCCTAACAGATTTTATACCTATGCTTATTTGCGTGAGGATAAAACTCCTTATTACATAGGTAAAGGTAAAGGAAATAGAATATATGTAAAACACCATAAAGGAATAAGTGTTCCAAAAAATAAATCAAGAATAATTTTCCTCAAACAAAATATAACAGAAGAAGAAGCATTCAAGCACGAGAAATATATGATTTCCGTGTTTGGGAGAATTGATTTAGGAACTGGTATTCTTCGTAATAGAACTGATGGCGGAGAAGGTTCTTCTGGTGCTATACGAAATGAAGGATGGAAAAGAAATATAATTAAAGCAGATAAAACTCATAGGAAAAATAAAACAGGAATATATTCACTAACTCCAGAAAAAAGAAAAGAAATTGACTTGTTTTGTAAAGAAAATGAGATTGGAATTTATGCTCTTACTGATGAGGAGAGAAAAGAACTTGGTAGAAAAACTGGAAAATATTGTAAAGAAAAAGGATTAGGAATATTTGCCGAAACAAAAGAGGATAGAAGTAAAAGAACAACTCAAACGAACTATCAAAAATGGATGTGTCTTGAAACGGGATTTATTACTAATGCAGGAAATCTTTCAAGGTATCAAATGAGAAGAGGTATTGATAAATCAAAAAGAGTTAGAATATTATAAGGACACTTGACAAACTGGAACAGGGGCACTTGAAATCAGGTTCCTTTTGTAGTATAGTGACTTCATACACAAAAGAATAAATGACTATCGAAGTAAAAGAAAATGAAGACAAAACATTTACCATCTATTGGGATGAGAATTCTCCTACGGAAAGTATTCTCAACACCTGGATCGAAGAAGACTTTATTAGAGTCATTATGGAACACCTTGATAAGGTAGAAGATGACTGAAAAATCTAAAATCTTTTATAATATTTGGTGCTGCGCCTACCAAAGACGATGGTTGTATAAAGGAACACCACGGGAAGAACGAGAACATAGTACAATCCGTATGTGTCTAGATATGAAGGATGTAAAATTTTATCAGTTTGATACGGAGAAACCTCGTTATGTTTAGTACTGCAGTTAGAGGGACACACCCAAATAAAACCAAGATGAGTTGGTGGGAGTATTGGATTGGTCATTGTTGGATGACAGGATGGCAAAGTATGCGAATGACATTTCGTATATGGGCAAATCTAATGACATCAGATTATGATGGCTATGCTTTACTGAAAGAAGATGACCCTGAAACAGAGTGTATTGAGTGGTTCTGGGCGTCTTTGAATGAAGACGATGTGTATCCTAAAGAGTTTCTAGAATACTTAATGCAAATGGTGGATGATATTGAGACTGGTAAAGAGGAAGTCATTCCAATCGACGAAGATTTTATGAATAGAATCAAAGACCTTGTGGAAGATATTGATGTAAACCTTGATGAACCTGAAAAAAATTAGAAATTAATTATGGACTATAAAAAGTATTCTCTCAAACAACTTGAAAATTGGATACACGATGCACTTTCTTGTGCAGATGCAACACCGCAAGAAATCTATGATGTAATTAAAAAGGTAGTAGAAGAAAACTACTGCACTCACAAAGTTCATACTGAAAGATGTTATGAACTTCTTGCACTTTTGAATGGTAATGGCAAGGGACATATTCCAGCATATGATGAATATGTTAATAAAAAAAGAGCATCAAAAAAATATAATAGTGATTTCTGGGAAGAACATTATTATCCAGAAGAAGTAGGGGACAATGGTATGCGTCCTTGGGGGCACAGTGACATGGAATATCTCGTCTCAAATTCAGATCAATTTACCACTAAATCGTACACGAAAGAAGAATTAGATGCGATGTGGAGCACTCCAGAAGAAAAGAAAAAAACAGTTCCTGATATGGCATATCAAGAAGCAATTGATTCTGGTTGGACAATGACTGATGATGGATTTTGGGTTCCTCCACAAAAAGAAGATAAAGTAGTAAAGTGGCAACTTCCTGTAGAAGTTGATGGCGTGAGCGGAGAATATTACATTCAGTTTCCTGATGATTTAATGGAAGTAGCAAATATTAAGGAAAATGATTTAGTTGAATGGATTGATCGTAAAGATGGTAGTTTTGAATTAAGAAAAGTGAATGAAGAATCAGAACAGAGTAAATGCGGGTAAAACATCAAAATTATTAGGACATTACAACGAACATAAAATTTGTAGTTGGTTAAATGAAACTTTTGATGGTTCTTTTATTGTTGATGGGAAATCAAATACAAAGGTAGACATTTTAGATACTAAAAATCAAATATCATATTCTGTCAAATCAGTAAGTAAAAAACATACTCAGTGTCATCTCACATCATCGAAAAGATGGTGTGAGTATTTTCAAATTAATGGTAAACTTGAAAATTGGTTCATGCAATTTTTTGGTGTACCTGGAATTGATGTGAGTGAAGGCAAAAGCAGAAGACATAGACTTACACAATCTCAAATTGAATTTGAATTGAATGATCTTGCACACAAGTGGTTCAACGATCATAAGATTCAAATTTTTGATGTAATTATTGCTCGTGGGATGAATGACACTCCAGTTAATAAGTTAATCTGGTATCAAAAATCAAATAATCAAAAAGAAATTTATGATGTAAATGATTTGCGAGAACTAACAAAAGAAGGAGAATGGATCATGAATGAAACCACACTACATTTCATTACGAATGAAAACAAAATGTTTCATTTACAGATGAAAGGATCTGGTAACAAATATACATCAGGCTACCATAGCATGATGTTTCATGTGCACAAATGCTTCTGAGATGGAAAAGTCTGATAAAGATACCTTATACTTGGTATTAGTTTTAATTATTCTGTTTTTGCTTGACATGCTCTTGGTAGCTGGGCTATTATGGCATGGTAAGGCAAATTTCCATGCCCTACTCAAAAGTCTAAATTCATGAAAATGAAAGGTTTTTTGTTCTTCATATGGGCAGTTGTAATTTCTTTTCTTGTAATCAAAAATACAACTTCCATTACTAAACTCGAAGTAGATCGTAGTTTCAGAGCTGATAACATTGAAACTGCGATACAATCTTTGAGTCAAACTGTTTTTGACATTAGACAGCAACTTTCTATTCCCACCCATGGTAATTTTGAGTGAATTATGATAGGATTAATTGCTGGACTCACTTGTGGTATTAGCACATTCTATGGGCTAGGAGATGGATTTCATGGACAAACGACTGCTAACGGTGAGCGGTTTGATGCTTATCGTTGGACTGCAGCTCATCCTTATCTACCTATGGGTAGCAAAATTAGGGTGACGAATCAGGATAATGGGAAGCAAGTAATTGTCCGTGTAAATGATCGTGGACCTTATTCTCATGCTGACCTAGATCTTTCTTATGCTGCTTTCGCCCACATTGAATCTACAAGAAAAGGTAATGCTACTGTTTGTTGGAGAGTAATCGGATGAAAAAACTTTTGATTCTTGCTACACTTTTGTTTTCTTCTCCTGCGATTGCTGGGGAAGCATATCGACCATTTCGATATGAAACTCCTTGCCTAATTGAATCGGGAATTCAAACCTATCCTGATACTTGTGTAGTAATTGAAACACGAGAGAAAAATGGTTCACTGAGAACTCGTAATATTTTTTCAAATAAACATGGCCTTACAATTAAAGGTCGATTTGATAAAGAACAAGGTTATATGACCTGGGATTCTCATAACAAATATGAGTACAAATGGGAATATAAACTGAGTGGAAATGAAGAGTTTGGTTCTTGGACAATAGTGATGCCTGGTGTATTAATTCAAAATATTTCCTGGGATTGATCAAATTTTTATTTTATTGGACCACTTTAACAAGTGGTCTTTTTTTATGTCTTTTTGATTTTTATGTGATAAAATATTAGAGTTAATGGAAAGTTAAATGGGCTATGCAATTATCGGTGATGTACATTCCGATTCAGTTAAACTGAAATCTGCTCTTGGTTATGCACAGGAACATAATTTAAAAGTTATATTGTTGGGAGATCTTTTTGATTCCAGATGTGACTTTTCGGATAGTGTTGGAGTATACAACTTACTTAAAAATTCTGATGTAATAATTCTACAATCAAATCACCAGGATAAACTAATTCGATATTTACAGGGAAATACTGTAATGTTAAATAATGGTCTCGATATTACTGTTAACGAATTTGAGAAAGCTGGAATTCCCAATGAAGAATTATTAGATTGGTTGATTTCTTTTCCATATGGTGTAGTATTTCGGGATAAACATAAAGTAGAGCATAGGTGTGCACATGCATACTTCACCTCAAGAGTTGAGATTCCAGAGTATCAAGACATTTACTTTGTGCAGCACAAACAAGTTAATCGAAACATCAAAAATTTAATGATATATGGTCCAATTAGCCATGAAAATCGTGGAGAACGAATTCATTGGTGGGAAAATCCTCGACACCGAGATTATGTTTTAGTTTCTGGGCATTATCATAAGGTACATGTTAGTTCCCATTCAGTTGTGATTGATGGTGGATGTGGTGGACCAGAAATTGATAATTGTCTGTGTTTGTATGATGTGGACAAAAAACTTCTTAAAAAGTTTGGTTAGGTCAGTTTTTCAACTGTCACATGACTGGTTGAATTCAATTTGAAATTGTGATAAAATTTAAATGTAAATGGAGATTTAAATGTCGCGTAGATCTTGGACCAATGACTTAAGTGTCCCTCAACTTTGTCTTGCTACAATTCTCATAATCGGAGTTGGATTTGGTATTATTTCGTTGCAGGCATGGCTACTGGGAATTGTACTTTCTTGGTTCAATGTTACTCTTGGATTTTGGCAAAATTTTCTGATCGTTCTTTTGATTGGAATGCTCTTTGGTAGTTCTCGTTCTTCTTCTAACTGACCATGACTCTTAAAATTTCCGAAAAAGCAAATTCCAACTATCTGGCAAAGGTAGTTGAAATGAATAACTTGCGTAAACATAGTAATGCAGATCGTTTGCAATGCTTTTCGGTGGATGGAAATAATGTAATTACTGGACTTGATGCTCAAAATGGAGCACTTTATGTTTATTTTCCTTTAGAATCTGCGATTAACAAAGAATTTCTTTCTTGGGGAAATTGTTTTGAGGATAAAGAACTAAATCAAAACAAAGAGATCAAAGGATTTTTTGGTAAAAAAGGTCGAGTTCGTGCAATTCGTTTGCGTGGAGAACGATCTGAAGGTTATGTTGTTCCAGCTCAATCTGTTTGTGATTGGATTTTCATTGCAACAGGAAAGAATTTTAAGATTACTGAACAAAACATCAATCAAGAGTTTGATTGTATTTTTGATATTATTCTCTGCGAAAAATATGTAAATCGCGAAGCACTCAAAAGTCGTAATTCTGAGAAAAAGAACCAGAAAAAAGTAGCACGAGAGTCAAAGCTAATTGAAAATCAGTTTAGATTTCATATTGATACATCTCCACTCAAAAAGTGCGCAGGAAACATTTCTCCCAATGATTTGATTTCTATCACCAAAAAATTACACGGAACTTCATTTGTTGTAAGTAAAGTTCTATGTAAAAAGCCACTAAGATTACACGAAAAACTTCTTAAGAAGATTGGTGTAAATGTTGTGGATACTCATTATGATTTGGTTTATTCCAGTCGAAAGGTAATTAAGAATGGAGATCTGAGTAAAAATCAGAATCATTTTTATTCTTATGATGTTTGGGCAGACATTGCTAAGCAACTTGAAGAGAATCTAACTTCTGGTATCACTCTTTACGGTGAGGCTGTAGGGTACATCAAAACAGGTGCATATATCCAAAATGGATATGATTATGGATGTGAGCCTGGTAAATTTGATGTTTACATTTATAGAATTACCCTGACAAATCCAGATGGAAAGGTATTTGAATTCTCCACACAACAAGTCAAAGATTATTGTAATAAGTTTGGTATGAAATGTGTACCAGAACTTTATTATGGTAGAGCAAAAGATTTGTTTGAAATCGTTGCTGATGAAAATTGGACTTCAAATTTTGTCCAGACGCTATCTGAGCATTATCTGGAAAAGGATTGCGATATGTGTGTAAATAAGGTACCTGATGAAGGTATTTGCATTCGTCGTGAGATTTTTGATATTGATGTATACAAACACAAAAGTTTCCGATTTTTTGAATGGGAAACTAAACAATTAGATTCTGGCGAAGTAGATCTCGAAACGCAAGAATCAGAGGAGGCAGAAACTGCTTGACGCATTTCTAGCTTCATGGTAAAATTGAACACTCCTATTGAGGGCTAATGAACGACCAAGAACAATTTATCTTCGACCTAATTAACGATCTTGAGAACATTTTAGATGATGTTCAATTTGATTTTGGATATGAGAATGTTCCAGCAGAAAAACTTGAAGATCTAATCCAGAAAGTAAAAGAGTATCACGAGAACCTATGACACCGACAGTTGGCCTTGAAGTAGCTTACAAAAATTTTGTTGGTTATGTGAGGTTTGTTGATGATTCTTGTGCAACCATTTGTATTTCTAGTAATAAAGATAGGAGTAGAGATGTTTGCATTGTGGTTCACCGTGGAGATTTTAAAAACATCCGTCTTTTGAAGGAGTCTGAAAAATGAGGTTTACTGTTACTTACCAAAAACCAAAGAAAAATGGAAATTCTACGCAAAAAGCCACCTTTTTTAGCGTAGAGGATGCTAACATGTGGGAGAAGCATGTCTTAAAACAAGGAGCAACCGATGTAAAGATTATTGTTTGCTAACTTTTTCTTTATTCTCACTAAATATCACAACGGAGCTTTCGTACCATGATTTCACTAGCAAATCCACAAAGTCAAGTAAAAATCACTGAAAAAAGAGTGTATTACATTGCAAAAAACGACATCTCTGATTTTCATGATGAAGTTGGTTATTATGTAGATCTTGAGTATTCTGATGGATCTTACGATACATTTGGTCCATATGACAGTAAACATCAAGCACTATCCCTGTAGGACTAAAGCTGAGTGGACAGATGTAAAACTGTCCACTCTCACTACCAATCAAAGTTTGTTTTAGTAAACTTAATAAGTCCACAGGAGTTCCAACTATGTTACAAGACCACATTGCAGATCTAGTAGATTTTGCTGCGGACAAGGAAGATGATTTACTTAAGTTTTTCTTAGATCAACTTAAAGAAGAGTCAGAAGATCAATCTGTGGACTTTGATGATTATTCTCGCTAAACTATCATGCTATCCGAACAAGCAATTTCAAAATTAGGCGAACTTTTGTCCGAAACTTTTGTGGATTATGTCTACAATGACCCAGAAATTCAGGACAAATTAGTACAATTCATGGCAGAATGCTCACTTTCTTATGTTTATAAGAAACTAGGAACTGAAATTGACTCAGATCTAGCGGTTGAGATCTCATGTGCCATCCAAGAAAATGTTTTATTGGTAAATGACAAAGCAAAAGACTAGAATTTTTGTTGATCCAATTTCTCCATCAGCAAAAATACGATTTGACAAATTGATGCACAAAATTCACATTTGTAAAGTTGATCTTGAATCAAGTGATGAGTTTTATCTTTCTTCTGCAAATCAAAATTATTGTTTTGTAGTTCAAAAGAAAAATGATCCAAACTGGAAAATTTTGAAATGAGCTATTCTATCATGGAAATTCATAAAATTGAATACGACGAAGAATCATTGAGCGGTAAAGTTGTTGCTTTAATTGATGATTTTGTTCTTCGTTATCCTGCAACTTATGAACAACCAGCAGAATATGGTCCTGCTCTAGCTGAAGCTATTTTCACGCTAGATGAAGGCGACACTATTCCAGAAGATGAAACTGAACTTGAACTATTTTTTGAAGATCTGTATCTAGAATGGACATTAGTAGATTCGTCGGACTGGGACGATTGACGAACTGTCCACTCCCCCCTTGTCAGTCCAATTGCTCGTGTTAATATGACTATGTTCACACACAAGAACCATTCTTTTATGGATGACGAAGATCTCGATTTTATCGACGATTTCTTTGAGGATGATCTCTTTGATTGTAATATCAAAGAATCAATTGACCCAGAAACTCTTAAACTCTTGGAGGACTTTTAATCATGAATCAAGCTCTACTTCAGCCGATCATTTCCAATGATCTTGGTGAACTTTATGTTAGTGACAATGCTTGGAATTGCACTCTTAGTCAAGAGGCATCCACTCCCATCTCTGAAATTCAGTGGAATGGCGAGACTCTAAATGTTACTTTTCGTAAAACATCTAAGTGTTATGAATATGGTGCAACTGGAACCGCAGTAGATGATCTTCTGATTGTCGTAAAGGCAGTTCTGTCTGGCGTTGCAAGTGTAATCACTGATTCGTCTACTCCTACATCTGTTGGAGTATTCTTTAACCAACTCATCAAGACCAATCAACTCACCTCAATCTGAATCATGACAACTCAAGAAGCAATCAAACTACTTCGTAAGTCTGGTAGTGGAGATGATCTACTGAACATGCTAGATAAACTGGTTTCTCAGCTGACTGACACTACATTTAGTGAACCAACTCTAGATCAAATCGAGTTCTGAGACAGTTTAAAAACTGTCCATAATTCTGCCCACGAATCTGAATCTCATGTATTCTTGATTCGTGGGTTTTACTTTTCTTGAACATGAACTTACCTACGCTTTCTCCAACTGAAGAAGCTGATCTAATTCTTGATGATATTTTTGATCAAGATTATGATGGTCAAATTTCTGTAATCTCTCTTCTGTGTAATGATTATGGCATTGCACAATGTCCAGAGAATGAAGATGAAATTACTGATCTTGTCATTGAAAACGAAGATCTAATTGCTCAAATGTACCAAGAATACCTGACTGAGATCAATGCCTGAACAACTCACTTTTTCTGGAGATGTTACCACGATCATTGGTTTTTTTGGTGTGGTTTCGACGGCTATCATTATTGTTTCTGCTTTCCGTCGCTTTTTCAACTCTCCTTACAATATTCGAGTAAAAACTGAACCAGCAGAAGAAACATTAATTTCTGAAAATACTGAAAATCATGGATGAAAAAACCGTATTCCATCTTATGGAAAAACTCACATTTGGCGAACTTCTTGATGAAGATTTTGATCCATTCGAGGCTGATTTAGAAGAAAAAGCAGCAGAACTCGAAGTTACAGTCGATTATTACATCTACGAATTTATCTGAACATGACTTATTCCGTTCACTCTGATACAGAACACGAAAGCTTCAATGATCTTGATGAAGCACGAGATGTTGCATTTTCAATGGCAGAAGAATTTGGTTCTGCCTATATCGTAGATGAAAGAACAAATCAAGTCATCGAACACTACTGATTTGAGTTTGTTGTCTAAAATTTGAAGAAGCGTCTCGATTAAAGGGACGCTTTTTTAATAAATATCTAAAAAGATATTTCAAATGGCTAAAGGAAAAGATCAAACTGAAATCGGAATCACTGGACTTCCTATTCCTAAAAAGAAAATGAGTCCTGCGAAAAGATATGAATTCGAGAAAAAGAGAAGAGAAAATTTAGGAACTAATGTCGGTGGACATCAGTATAGTTCCGATACAACTCCAAATTATAATCCAAGACAAAGAACTTATAAAGAGTTTTTAGAAATAATTAACAATCTAGTGTGACACCACGGAAACTGTCCTAGAAGGGGCTTCCTGGGGCTTCTGGTGGCCTTATAGTGAGCAAGTCGAACACAGCCACTCCAATGCTCAACTTCACCAAAGGCAACGGTAAGCTCTCTAAGGATACGCTGATCTTCAATCTCCCTGCTGGGAAGACTTGTCCTGGCGCATTGTTGTGTAAATCTTTTGCAGTTGTTGGAGAAGACGGGAAGCGCCACATTCAAGACGGCAAATATACTCAATTTCGTTGTTTTGCAGCATCTGGTGAAGTCCAGTATGATTCTGCATTTTACAATCGTGCCAATAATCTTGAGATGATTATTGATGCAATGTCTGATCTTACTGTGGTTGATCTTATTCATAACTCAATCCAACATCATCGCACTCGTAATACCAAGAAAGTTCGTATTCATGAATCAGGTGATTTTTTCCTTGGCAAATATCTTGATGCTTGGATTGATGTTGCAAAGCGCAATCCTGACCTAATTTTCTATTGCTACTCTAAGAGTCTGGAATTGTTTTTGGGATATGAACTGCCAGAGAATTTTTATATGACAGCATCTTATGGTGGCAAATGGGATCACTTAATTGATGAGGGACATTTTACTCGTTATGCTAAAGTTGTGATGTACGAAGAGGATGCACAAGCACTTGGCCTTGAAGTAGATCACGATGATTCACATTGCCTTGGTGATAAACCATTTGCACTTCTTGTGCACAATACTCAACCCAAAGGTTCTGAGTGGGGCAAAGCTATTCGCAATCGTCGTAATAGCGGACAATTTAGTGGTTACTCTGTAAAGCAAAAGGTGGCAGCCTGATGAGAATCTTTTCTCCTACTACAGTAATTCTACTGATGTTTGTTTCTTCTGTTGTTTCTGGTATGTTGGTATTCACCACACTTCGAGACTCCTGTTTTAGTGCATCTTACTATTCTGCTTATCCTGGGGAGTGTTACGAGGAATGATGACAATTCTTATCTCTTATTTCATTGCAGTGGTTCTTGCGGTTGCATTTAATTATGCACTACATGAACCAAATAGAAGAATTGAAGAGAGATTGGACAAAATTGAAAAAGATCTTTACAAAGATTAGACAGTCGTAGAACTGTCACATGCACTCTTGATCTGGCTTCCGTGCTCTGGCACAATACATTTGTTGATCGGACAGCTCTCATGGCTACCCCACGCAAAACCATTCAAGTCGAACAAGTCTTGAATTTCGTCAACACACAGCTGAGGCAAGATCACTGGACGCCAGAAGAAAAGAGAGGCATGTATATTGTACTAGATCGTATTCTCCATGATTCAAATCAGTATGCTGGCTTCAATTATGTGGATTCTTACAATCCAAATGATCCTGAGTTTGAAATTAACGGAAGTAAAGAAGTCAGCCGAAACTATTACTTGAAGACAAATACTTTTTCTCACCAAAACAAAGTTCATAGGGGTTGATACAATGATTCTTGACAGAAACAACATCTATCGTGGTTCAGACTGCTCTGATGCACTTGTATCCATCAGTCTTTCAATTCGTCAACTTTTTGCAAGGTCAATGTCATTTGAGGAAAAATGGTATTCTCCTGAGGATTATTTCTATCTCATGAACAGAGAAGAAGATCTAGAGTACAAAGTGTTCGATCTTTAAATTACAAATTGTCTTTTTTATTTTTGCAACCAATGAATTACAACACAGAAAAAGTCCAAAAAATCAATTCAAAAATTGAAGAACTACATGGAGAATGGGTCAACCTAGCTAAAGATCCAGAAACTCCTCTAGAAATTCTAGAAACTTTATGTGATTTTGGTTCTGAGCGCATTTTAGGCTATGTTGCTCAACATCCAAATACTACTCCAGAAATTCTACTGCAACTAGGTAAATACACAATTATTTTTGATTGGAAACTTCGTAGTGATATTGCTAGCAATGAAAAAACACCAGTAGAAATCCTTCATTCATATTCAGATGATGAATTTTGGCAAGTTCGTAGTTCCGTTGCTGGAAACCGAAATGTTCCCACTGAAATTCTACATTCATTTGCGGATGATCCCGATCCCAATGTTAGATTCTCTGCACTTAGGAATATGATTGAAACTGGTAGGATTGAGTTTGAGGTAGTTGACAATATCATGACATATGGCGAACGAATGTCAGTTGAGTAACTGGCACAAGGGAGATTGCTTGATTCCCCATAACCTGTCATACTACATTTGTTGAACCAAACAGTTCTCATGAGCACTCGTTCTCGCATTGCAATCCAACTTGCTGATGGCAACATCCAATCATGTTACTGTCATTATGATGGATATCCTTCTTTCAATGGTAAGAAACTCAAAGAACATTTCAATTCTTATGAGAAAGCAAAGCAACTGATTGCTGGTGGTGATATTTCTGCACTGTGGACAAATGCTGGTTTCGATCAAGAAACTCTACCTGAAACTGGTCCACTTTATTACAGCACACGAGGAGAAGATTGTCCCCCTGCTATTCACAAGAATCTCAAAGAGTATCGCAAAGATACTAAAGATTGCTGGGGTGACTATGCTTATTTTTTCTCCAATGGAGAATGGATCTGCTGGAAACTTTTCTGCGAAAACAGCACTGTTCGTCGCGTAAAAATTCCTGCTCTGTGACAGTCAACTAAGTGGCACAAGACTCAGACCACTAGCCAACTCTCTGCCCTATACTAAGTTCATCGACAACAAGGCAATGCAAACCGCCATCGTCACTCCCAAATCGAGCAAAGCCAAGAACCGCCTTGCAAATCTTATGGGTGGCGATGCAACCTGTATCGTCGAACAACAAAAGGATCAAAAGGTCTTTCTGGCATCCACCAACAGAAAATACTTTTTCTGGGTGAATGTAAATTCTGATCCTGACTGGATCATTTCTCTTTAATTCTTATGGGAATGGTAGTTGCCCTAAAGTCTCCAAACTGTTCACTTCCTGATTATCTTCCGACCGTGACCGCAATCAACACCGTTCTGGGCAACATTCAAACTGAAGTTGATGAGCTTCAGAAGCGCATCTCTCAGATCGCAATGCAAATCACAGAATTTGTTCCTACTGAGGAAAAAGCTCAGGAACAAGAAGAATCTAGTGTTGAACTTGATTCGGATCTGATCTCTCTGATTTCTGATGTTACTCAGGCACGAGTTGATCGCATGGCAGACGATTATCGTCTTCGCATGAAAGCTATTGAGCGCATCAACATTACTTTCGAGATCATTCTTGCTGATTACTTCCAAGATGCGGAAGTTGATCTGATTGTAGAGAAGCTGAACATGTGCCGTCGCATTGAGAACTTCTCCTACATGCGTTCTGTTTATGAACTGTACAAGGATTCTCCTTCTCTTCGTGAACTGCTACTGGCTGTTTGTGCCATGTACCGTCTGAATGTGAAGGATTATGCGGATCGTTCTGCTAGTTCTGGCGATCGTTCGATCGTCAAGTATGCAATGAGCTGCCCTGAGTGTGGTGAACTTGCCACCAACATGGTACACTCATTCCTGTCGGCAGACATGAAGATGTGAATCTAATTTCACACAGATAATAAAAAAGGAGCCTTGCGGCTCCTTTTTTTGTTTTTAGATTTATTTATCAATCTACTTTTGTCACACGATAAACACTTGCACCATGATCTTGATTTAATTTATCTGCTCTTGTCTGTGCTCTTGTTTTGTTTTTGTATGGCTTACCAACATTGGAAGGTGTGTAATCAAGTTTTGTACCATCAACAGTTGTTGGATGTGGTCCAGAGATTTGGAATGGTGCTTCTGATAGAATAGAATCGATCCAATCTTGTGACATTGCAGCCATCATGGTAATTGCAGATTCTTGTGAATCGCAATATCCTTCATCGAGAAGGTGTGAGAGTACAACATCAAAAAAGTCATGTGATTCTCTGACATCAACATCACTCATTCTTGTTTTTGGTTTCTTGGCAGATTTAGTTGGAGATTTTGCTGACATTTCTTTTGCTTTTGTATTAGCAAGTTTTCCGATTTCTGTTGCCGATTTCAGCTCTTCAGGAGAAAGAGGAAACTTATGTGAATGTTTTGGAGCACCAGGAAATAAAGGCTCATGAGATTCTTCCATATTTGGACGATTTCTGATGGCATCAATTTTATTTGCTGTTTTTCCTTGTCCTCTTAATCTTAGAGCATTTGCTCTGGTTTCCATTCTTTTGGCAGGAGTCATTGCAAGATTAGGATCTTTCTCTGTTACATCTGTTCCTCTTGCCTGAGATCTTACCACACCAGATTCAGTTGGCTCACCATGTGTAATTGATTTGGATCTTGCACTTGAGACTGCTTGTCTTCCTTGAGTCTGTACATCTCTACTAAATTGTTGGAAGACTTTTTGACTTGGACTTGATACTTCACCAGTGTACTTCCCAGTCTTAGGATCAACTCTTCCACCTAATCCTTTGACTTCATTGAGATCACCATAAACTGACATATAAGCTTCGATTAGTTCTTGCATTTGGTTATGTTGCGCAATAGAAGTATTTAGAAATAAATACTTAAAAATTACGATTCAGATGAGAACAGTCAAACAATTTTTTGATATTGTAGAGAAGTTAGATGGCATATCGTCAAGAAATCCAAAGTATTCATTGAAAAATTGGTTCAATGATGAATGGGTTCAAACTGGTGGAAAGTATGATGGAAAGCCTTGTGCTCGTCAACCAGGACAAACAACGAAACCATATTGCAGAGATCCTGATGATCGTGCATCAATGAGTGAAAAGGAAAGAGATGCTGCAGCAGCAAAGAAAAGAAGAGAAGATCCAAATCCAACTCGTTCTGGTGCTGCCAAGATCGTAACACAAGAGGCAGCAGGTGAAAAAGATGCCTGTTACAAAAAAGTAAAGTCAAGATACAAAATCTGGCCAAGTGCATATGCATCTGGTGCACTTGTAAAATGTCGTAAAGTCGGTGCCTCAAATTGGGGAAATAAAACCGAGGAGATGGATATGTTTGACTTCATCTATGATTTTCTAATTTCCGAGAATCTAGATGAGCAGGATGTTTTAGACATCATGGCTCGCGTTCCCATTGATGAAATTTTGGAAATTATAGAAATGGATGAAGGATTTGTACCTTTAACTCCAGAAAAGGAAAAAAGAGTACAAAATCGAGTTGGCGAACTTGCAAGAGATATACAAGTAGATGCAGCAAGAGTCAAAGAATTGAGAAGTAAGCCATTTGCCAAGCATCGTCCTGGAATCCAAAAGCAAGCAGCAGAAATCATTAAAAATGCCAAGAAAAAACAGCAATTAGTAAGAAATGCAAGTGATGCACTGATTGATGCATCTACCACTAGATCAGCAAAAATTCAAAAGAGAATTGAGGACGAAAAAAACAGATGAAAACATTTTCACAGTTTCTAGAGCAAGTTGGTCATACACACCAAACGCCATCACAACAAACTATTGCAATGAGATTAGATATGTCAAAGAGAAGAAGACATTCTAATATCGTATCAAAAGGAGTTACGAGTTCAAGTTCATATGATAAAGAAAAAGAGCATAACATCAAAGACATCGAAGATAGAAGATCATGAGAACATTTTCACAGTTTCTTGATGAAGCAAAAAGAATTCGAATGACGAGATATTATCATGGAACACCAGAATCTTCTGCTGATGAGATACACAAATCAGGTTTTAAGGGATCTGAGGTTCATGCATCGACTTCTGCTCGAACTGCAGATGCATTTGGCAAAAGATATGGAAAAGATACGAGAACAGTTTCAATTCGTGTTCCTTCCAATTCAAAGAATGTAGAAAAAACTGAAGGTCAAAGAGGTGTTGATGCCTGGGGAAGAAAACATCATTCTGTTGTGATGCGACCAGAATATGCAACCAAACACATTACAAAATCACCAACAATACCTGCACCAAAAGTACCAAAGAAATATCAAGATCTTTCTCCATTTAAGAGAAGAACAAAGACTCAACCAAAATCTAAATAACTCTAAATCAATTTAATTCTTATGGATCACTTACAAGAAGCGTATTTGTCAGTTTATGAAGAAAAAGATGATTTATATCTGGAGACAGATATGGAAAAGAGAAAGAAAAATAATGAAAAGGCAGTTAAAGATATGAAGAACACCAAGGCACATCGTGATATGGTTAAGGCTGCAGAAAAGCATTTTAATGAATCAGAAGCTTATGATGCAGTTCTTGATTACCTACTCGATGAAGGTTTTGCCGATACTGAAAAGAATGCAATCACCATTATGGCAAATATGAGTGAAGAATGGAAAGAGAAGATCATGAAGAAAAAGAAGCATAAAAAAGACGATTGATAGACAGATAAAAAACTGTCCACTCCCACCCTCAGAACACCACTGAGGGTTTTATAATGGGTAAAAGTAATTGACTCATGAATGACATTGAATTGTTGCAACAAAGAATCTCATCTCTTTATGATGAATTAAAAGTTTATCCAGAATACCAAGAATCGATTCTGGCGGATATTAAGTATTATGAGAATCAAATTCGAGCAATGGTAGACAGTGAATGATGGCAACTAGATCTCCCCTAAAGAAACACATTCTACAACAGGCAATTGCTGTTGCATTATCATCTCCATCAAAGAAACTTGTAGGTGCAATTCTATTAAAAAGAAATCGTTTAATTGCATCTGCAGTCAATATGGAGAATAAGAGTCATCCAGTACAAAAGAAGTTTGCCTGTCTTATGGAGGATGAAAACTATCATCATAAAATCTATCTTCATGCAGAGATAAACTGTTTAATTCGTGCAAGAGAAGATGCTGATACTATCGTTGTTGCAAGAGTAGGTGGACATCAACATAATGAATTGAGGAATGCAAAGCCTTGTGTAATCTGCTCTGCTGCTATTCGTTCACAAGGTATTCGTCATGTTCATTATTCTACTGATGAAGGGTTTATGTATGAGTATTGGGATTAAATTAAATAATCATAATTCAGTTTAATTCCTTATGAAAACATATCAACAGTTCATGGAAGATGTATCACAGGCTATTACAACGATTGAAACAAATTGGAAAAGAAAACATCCAGATGTAAAATTATCGTTTTCTCATTCACCTAAAACAAATACAATTCGTGTAAACAATATCCGTATTCCTAAAGAGAAGCAAGGTAAAGGTATTGGATCAAGAATTATAAAGGGTATTAGTTCTTATGCAAAGAAACAGAATGTACCTGTAACATTAACACCAGAAGCAGATAAGGGTAAGAGTAAGTCATTGAATCGTTTCTATAAGAAACATGGATTTAATAAGAATACAGATCATTCAGTGTCTGATAGTATGATTAAGTATCCAGGATAACAGTATCATGAGCTTTCACAGAAAATGATTGAAATCTTATGTTTTTTATTAAAAATATCGTATTTTTGTTTAAATTTTAATTAAAAATGTATTTTTAATTGTTTTTTATTGTTTTGTTATTGTTGATACTTATTGTTATTATTTGATTTAATGATACGAATTCGTATCATTATTGTTGTTTTATTCTCTTCTTATGTGTGTTTAATCCTTATGTAATATCATTTAATCCTTATGTTTATCGGTTCTTATGATCATTTAATACCATTTAATCCTTATGTTTATCGGTTCTTATGATCATTTAATCCTTATGAGTCCTTGTCATTTTGGCCGTCCAATTATAGCACGCGCCCACGATTTTGTCAAGGGGGCGCGGACAGAAAAAATACTGGCACAAGGCGCATAAGAATCCACACAGACCCACACCGACTCATAAGGATCACAAATATCACAAAATCCAATCGCCCCCACCCCCAATCATAAGAAGATCAAATATATCAGATTCTTATGAGTGACACATTGTAACAATTATTTCAAAGCAGGGTTAGCGTGGCTCACTGATCGTCATAGAGCTTCTTGCTCTGTCTCTTCTCTTATGACATAAGAATAGCAAGACATGAGACGGTATGGCAGGATGGTGTGCCACTTGTTTAACTGGCTGACAGGTGATTTTTCTGGGATTTTTTCCTGTATATTTTTCATGTTGAGATTTCGTTTTTTCTCATGCAGGTTCTCACTTACACTCGTTCACTCTGTGAAGCACTTGAAGTGGACTTTCGTTTGTATTCAACTAGAAGTCATAGAGAGTCTGTGAGACGAGAGATTAACATGGATTATCATAACAAATGTCTGCAAGAGATTGCAGATGGTACTTATGATTTTGGTTATGAATTTGTGATTGAAGAAGGAAAGAAATACTATAAGGTGATTATGATTGCAAATGGTTCACGAAGTGTTCATTGCTTTGTAGATAAACAAACAGGTGATGTTTACAAGTCTGCATCATGGAAATCACCTGCCAAAGGTATTCGTTACAATTTGTTAGATGCAGTCTCACGCGAGAAATGTTACCGTAGTTTAGACTGGGCTGGAAGGTATCTTTACATGAAATAATAATCATAAGGATCGAAAGATCCTTTTTTATTGTTTATACTTTATTATTTTGTGACAGGGTTAGCGTGGCTTACTTATCGTCATTGAGCTTCGTGCTCTCCCCCTGTTGTTGATACAACTATAGGGCATCCAGGGTCTTATGGGGTGATGAGTGGACAGTTAAATCAGTGGCACAAGAGTGGCTGGTGGTGGCTGATGGTGCTGGTAATTTATGGGAGTCGATCTGGTTCACCCAATGACAACCAACAACGCTTACTCATGGACTGACGATTTCAGTCTACTTGTTGAGAAGTATGCCGAGCACATTATGGACTCCATGGACATGAAAACCATGGAAATGTTTGTATTTGACACTTTGGTTGAGAATCTTAACAACTACAGTGAAGAAGAATTGATTACTGAAATTGAAGAAGGTTATGGTGAAGAATGGTTTGCAGAGAATGGTATTGAATTAAAAGAACCACCTAGTGCACTGTGACACTCGTTTAACTGGCCACTGCAGGGGATTTCTTGCGGAATCTCCTGTAGATTTGAATTGTTCAAAAACCGTTTTTTTCTCATGACTGAACAGTATCATGGTCTCGGTGGAATCGAACTGATCGGAACTGATACCTTTAAGTATAAGAATCAAACGGCATTTCGTTATTGCTTCCAAACCTGGAAAGTCTTTAACATTGAGGAGAATGTGATTGATACTGATCGATTCTATGTTTGGGCAGATAGTGTAGATAAAGCCTACAAGATTGCAGTGGAACATGTGTATCGTGAACATAATGCACCTTATCATGAGGCAGTAGATTCAGGTGAAGGTGGTGGTCGTTATGAAGTGAATCTGAATGAACAACATCGTGAAGTTGAGGTTGAGACTGATGAACAATGGCACACTTTAATGTATGGTCATCGTGATGATTTTTACCTAGGTTGATAGTATTGCTGGGAGTCTGACAGTATCACAGGCTCCCACAAGATTTTTATATTTTTTTCGTATTTTTTCGTTTTAATTTAGTATTTCGTATTTTTTGGCAGGGTTAGCGTGGCTTACTCTTCGTCATCGAGCTTCTTGCTCTCCCTTGGTTGTTGAATACAGTCTACCATGCCATAAGACCCAGAACGACCATAAGGTGTGCCACTTTTTCTCTGGCACAAGACGGCTGGATCTGGTCGGTACAGCATGAGAGACTATAGGAGTCGAAAGGGATTCCACCCATGGCAGTCGATTCGCTCTCCAAGACCATCTACCGTCAGCTGTTCACTGAAGACCAGTGGCTGATGATCTACATGATGATCGAAAATGCCTACGATGATGATGTGTGGAGCCATGGCGATGCTGATGCTATTCGCAGAAAGATTCGCCTCTTATGTGATTTCATTTGATAATTATTAATAATAATTAACATAAGGATCTTATGATCCTTTTTTTATTCTTTATACTTAAATATTTCATGGCAGGGTTAGCGTGGCTTACTCTTCGTCATCGAGCTTCGTGCTCTCCTCTTCTCTTGTCCCTATAGTCTAGCAGGTCGTGGGGTCATTTCGACCGATTCTGACCAAATTGGGACAGTTCGACCACTGGCACAAGCTGGTTGGATCTGGTCGGCATCTGGACCCATACTAGGTGAGTCCCAAACGGATTCGATCGATGCTCACCGGAACCGAACTGCTGGCCAAGGTCACCGAGCTGCAGCAGCAGAACGCCAGCCGTACCGACATCGTGCTCGGCTGTGGCTACATCAAGCCTGACGGCAAGGCGTCCTATGTGGACTTCTACACTGCATTGTTGGCGGCAAAGTATCCTAACGGTCTGCCCAAGGCTGAATGGGAAGATGTAGAAACCGAATTGGAGTTCGACGATGAGGAGCAAGAGGAGGAGTTTCAAAAGCTGTGTGAGAACTATCCTCAGCAAGCTGTGGAGATTTACTACAACAACATCGGCAATCTCGATGATTTCGAGGATGCTTACTATGGGCAATTCAATTCGGAAGCTGATTTCGCAGAAGAAATCTGCTCACAATTTAGTGACCATCAGCTGCCATCTTGGATCGTAATTGATTATCAGCGAACCTGGGATAGTGCACTTCGTTATGATTATTGGGAAGAGGATGGTTACTTCTTCCAAAACATTTGATACATTTAGGGAGAGCAATCTCCCTTTTTTATTATTTTTTATTATTATTTCAGAGCAGGATTAGCGTGGCTTACTTTTCGTCATCGGCCTTCTTAGCCTCGGTTCGCTTGTGAGATAATTCTACAGCCTCATGAGCCGATCCGACCACCTGCCAGCCAGTTCGACCACTGGCACAAGACCCATAGACAGCTGGCTTTGGTGGCTGGTATCTTTAGGGAGTCGAGGCAATCAAGCCCAATGAACACCGACCTCCAGGCCATCACTGCTCAACTCGCCACTGTAGCAGCATCGCTGAACACTCTACAAGAGGCTTTGGCATTGCTCCAGGAGCAGCAGGCAGCCGCTGCAAACAACAATCCTCTGGCTCCTTTCTCGGCTTTCCTGATGGTTGAGCTGACGCCTTACTTCGGCGGTGCAATGGCAAAGCACATCGTTGATAGTCTGAACCGCTGCAATCAACGCGGAGACTATCGCTACTTCATCCCCATGTATGAAATCGCAGGTGAAGATCTGGACAAGCGCCAACTGTTGAAGCTTGTTTCTGCTGTTCACCGTTACAAATTCGTCTACAGTAAGCATCACAATCACCCCCAAAAGTACAGCCTCCAGTCTACAATCAAATACGCAAAAGCATGTTCCCATTGTGGCAAACTTGCTGCTACTCTTTATGATCGTCTCGTGAAAGAGAACCTCATCTGATGAAGATCTTTATCTTTGCACTGGTTGCTGTTACTTTCAGCAATACACTGGTTGCATCTTTCAAGGCAGCCAAAACCTTAGATGCTAAGGTTGCAGATCTCACTTGTCAAGTTACCGAACGATGCTGATCTTTCTTTCGATTGTTGTTCGCTTTCACTTTCATCACATAACATAATGGAAATCGTACAGACTTTTGACATCAGAACTAAAGAACTATATTGGACCTTTCAAGATACCAACAAACACATTTGGTATTTCAAGGCTCATGAAGTACAGAGCTTTATGGATGTTCGCCACAGGATTCTCCGATGATTGAATTACTCGCTGCTGCATTTATCATCGGTCAAGTAGAGATCGCTCCAGGTATTATCCGCACAGAGTATCTCAATGAGGATCATCAAGTTATCGTAGTGGAGGAAGATAGAGACTAGGTTTCACGGTGCAATAGGCTCACACAGGGAGAGAGAAATCTCTCCCTTTTTTTATATTTTTTTTCGTTTTTTCGTATTCTTGTGCCAGCTGGTGAACCGGTACAGGATCTCGTGAGATGCCTCCAGAAGCCCCCACAAGGCGCTACAATTACAGGGTCAACACAAAGACACCCCATGGCTGCCATTATCCCTGATCCCTGCCGCAAGTGGGTCAAAGGCACTCCCTACCGTACCGTGTGCAATGAGGTCTCAAAGGATGGTACAGTGATCGGCATCGGCACTATTGAGATCTGGGACTACGCTCGCGCTGTAGGTGTTTGCTATGCTTCACCACTACCTAAGCGTAAAGAACCGGACATTGGTGATCTTTTTCTTGAAATGTTTGGTGCCTGATTGAGTCTTATGGGCTGGTGTGTAGGTATCACCAGCCCCCCTACAATTTTCAAAAAAATATAAAAAATCGTTTTTTTATTTTTGTTTTTCGTATTATTTTTTGGCAGGGTTAGCGTGGCTTACTTATCGTCAACAGCCTTCGTGGCCTCCTTTGCTTGTGAGATAATTCTACCATGCCATGCGCCCCATTATGGGTGGACAGCCAGAATACTGTCTGGCACAAGGTGGCTATGGCAGCTGTGGATCTGGGATGTAGGATGAGCAGGTCGAAAGGAATTCCACCCCATGAACACCATCTTCCCCACTATTCTTCGCAATGCTGCTAAGGATGACGGTACTCTTCGCTGGTCAACTGCTTGTCAGGCAGCAAAGGAGCACGGTCTCTGGGATGACTTCCGCACTGATTATGGCACTCTATCACAATTCGGCGGAATTGATGTTAATGAATTCTTGGAGTGGTTAGGATATTGAAATAACAAGGATCTTATGATCCTTTTTTTATTCTTTATATCTTATTATTTTTTCGCAGGGTTGGCGTGGCTTACTTGTCGTCATCAGGCTTCGGACCCTCGCTTTGTTTGTCCCTATAGTCTACAGCATCGGCAGTCGATCCGCGAGCCGATCCGGCAAATTAGGTCAGTTTAGCCACTGGCACAAGGTGGCTATGGCGGCTGTGGATCTGGGCTGTAGGATGGCGGAGCAAACCGCAACCAAGGGCGAAGCTATGACCTACAACCCCACACGCGATGCCGCAACCGCTGAGCATTTCAGCCGCTGGGCTGAGGATGCCAAGACCCTTGACGCCTATTCTCTGCGTTATGTCATCAAAGACTGCAGAGAGGCTGCAGAGGCTATGAAAGGCTGGAATCCTGTGCGTGAGGGTTTCTACATCGATCAGATGCTAACCTATGCTTCAGAGCTTAACTTGCGCAATGCTCAGTTACCTTTTGGCTTGCGTCATCGCATCTGAATGTAGTTAACTGTCCTGGGGTATGACATAAAACTACCCCCCACAATCCCATCGCTATTCTTTCTCATGAGAATTCAAACTCCCTACAAATTCAGCAAATTAGCCTACTTTGGACTTGATACAAAAGCTCGCGTAGGTGATGAGTATTTGGCAGCAGGAATCGGTAGGTTTTATGTCGGAATCTATCCGACATCTAGAGGCTTTGATCTATCCTGTGGCATCCTAGATCAGAACGGTTCGCTGTAACTTTAAGCCTACATTCTCACCCCATCGCTTTAGATTCTCATGACAATCCGCATCTCTTTTTTTGCACCTTACCCTCGCTTCAATGGCGAGAGAAAGACACAAGAATTCAAGACAATCTCAGAGGCTAAGAGTATGGTGAGCTTCTACAACTCTCTGGGGTTTTATGATGCAAAAGTTGAAACTTTTGCCGATAAAGTATAGTTAAAGTTTTGTGTCAGGGGCGGCCACGGATGCCGCCCCTGGCATGGTAGGATAGGTGAAACCGGCAGAGGCTCCGAAGGCCGATGACGATCAGTAAGCCACGCTAACCCTGCCATGAAATAATAGTGTGACGGATTGTTACGGTTTGGCGATTCGAGCCACGGTGCCGCCTTCCTAGGTCCTAGAATGGCGGAGCCAACGCACCAAGGGCGAAGCCATGCAAACCGCAACCGACCGCACAGAAGCTCTGATCAGCCGGGTGATCTCTGGCCTGCACGCTACCAATCCGCAGGCAGCGGCTAACCTGGAATATGATCTAGCGCGTGCAGAATCTGTGGCGCAAACCTTTACTGTAACTGCGCGAGGCGAAGCAGTTACTTTTACTTCCACACTTTCTGATGATAAAGTGTTGGAAACTCTCCGGCAGTTGCGTTCTAGTTTTGCTGCAGATCTGGCGGCTAAGTTTAACCGTTTGAGCGAGAAACAATACGCTTGGGCACACAAGTTGGCGTGCGATTCTCTTAATCAGCAGGCAGAATCTGCAGAAGATGCTAACAGCGAGCCGCAGTTTAATAGGCTCTTCAGTGTATTTCAAGCTGCTAAGTCTCGCGGATTGAAGCGACTCACGCTGCGTTTAAGCGGTGTAAATGTAAAGCCCAACCGTGACAATACGGCATTATGGGTCACTTCTCAAACTGAAACTGAAGAGGGCAGTTATGGCCCACAGCCCAAATACCTTGGGAAGGTTACACCTAACCGTTTAGATTCTCGCCTCTCCGATGATGTTAAGGCGGTGCTTTTAGAGGCTGCCAGTGATCCTCTCACCGCCGCAGTTCGCTACGGTAAAGAGACCGGAAGCTGCAGCTGCTGCGGTCGTGATCTAACCAATCCCCAGTCAATTGAGCTGGGAATCGGTCCTATTTGCCGCGAGAAGTTCGGCCTCTGAGTATAGTTAACCGACCTGGGTATGTCGTTAAACTGCCCACGCAATCCCATCGCTATTTGATTCTCATGATCAGCAATCGCGGCACCATTGTTTACACTCCCAACAGTGCAGATCTGGTGAAAATTTATATTGAAGTGTGCGAGCTTATCGTATGCTTTGCGGTCGCAATCGTGAAGGAATTCTTTATGCTAACTGTTCGCGCAGTTAGCTTCTGTGAGAAGTGGCAAGAATGGCGTGGTTTCTATCGCATTGGACCTGTAGAAGTGGGGTTTGATCTACAACAACAGTGGGACGATTTGGAGGCAGTTTGGTTTACCTGGGATCACAAAGAGGTTGGTTTCAGTATCTACTACTGCCGTCAGAATGGCTGGCAGAAGGTAAGCTGGCACTAGGATCTCATGGGGTGACAGTGTAATTAACTGTTGCCCCACTGTTTATACCTAACTCTGGCGTATAGTAGGTATAAAAGACAGTCGAAAAAGTGTCACAGGGACAGTTGACGGATCGCCCATGCCGTGGTAGGGTTGGGCCATGCGGGTAAAAAAGAATGGGTCCCCATAAGCTATAAAGCTATCCACTCGCCTCATAAGTATCAAATACATAAGAAAATCAAAAAACCCCCATTCCAAAAAATCCGCCGCCCATAAGAATCTTATGAATAGTTCGAATCTAAAATTAAATCGAAAAACCATCAGACCTCAAAAAATCGCCGCCAGAAAAAATCGCCCAAAACCCCCCACGCCATATTGGAATTTCTGGAAGGTCGTATTTGCTGGATGGCTAATCAGATATCCGAAAACTTTTATGAAGTTGATTGGATTGCCGATTGGGTTTATTTTAGTGATGATATATAATGCGTCCAGATAAAAAATAAGGATGAATAAATCATATCACATATATGTAAAAAGTGAATGCATATATCATTCCCTACCAGAAGAAGAATTCAATAAATTATGGGACTTCGTGCAAAAGCTGTCATGGCTTACTGATGTCAATATAAATGATATACAGTACGAAGAAGTGACAACAAACAAAGAATTGGTACTAAATTCATCGCATTGACAAATCATAAATAGAACGCTAAAATTGAATTGGAGTTTATTTTAATCCATGGCAAAAGGTTTTACAGTAAAGGCAAAGGCTCCCATTAAAAGTGAAGAACAAGAATGGGACTATGAAAAAATTAAAGAACGAATGAAAGGTAAGAGCATTGTGTTCTGCCTACCAGGTAGAGGATGTTCTTTTACATTCCTCAAATCATTTGTACAATTATGTTTTGATCTCGTACAAAATGGTATGAGTATTCAAATTTCACAAGACTATTCGAGTATGGTAAACTTTGCTCGTTGTAAGTGTCTTGGGGCAAATGTACTTCGTGGACCAAAGCAGATTCCCTGGGATGGAAAACTAAATTATGATTATCAACTCTGGATTGATAGTGATATTGTTTTCAACAGTGAAAAGTTCTGGCAACTATGTGATCTAGCTCTTTCAGAAGAAGGAGAAGATAGAGAAATTGTTGCTGGTTGGTATGCAACCGAAGATGGACGCACCACATCAGTTGCTCACTGGCTCGAAGAAGAAGAATTCCGTCAGAATGGTGGAGTGATGAATCATGAGACAGTAGATAGCATTAGCAAGCGTCGGAAACCATTTACAGTAGATTATACTGGTTTTGGTTGGGTCATGATTAAGAATGGCGTATTCGAAAATCTAGAGTATCCTTGGTTTGCTCCCAAGATGCAAGTATTTGAATCTGGTGCTGTACAAGATATGTGTGGAGAAGATGTCTCATTCTGTCTCGATGCAAAAGAACAGGGATTTGAAATTTGGTGTGATCCTCGTATTCGTGTTGGTCACGAAAAGATTCGCGTAATCTGATAACTTATGTTTAATATCCTGTATAAAGGAAGAAAAATTTATACAAATCTAACTGAAGAAGAGTCTACAGATATTCTTCTTCAGTTGGCAGAGCAATCATATAATGGCGAAATTGATGCAAATGAAATTGAATTGGAGGAAATCTAATGGCTAAAATCAAAAGTCTGAATGGATCAGATAAAATTGAATCCAAACCCAAGTCTACCCGCCAGGGTGCTGGGAAAAATACAAAATATTCTGCAACGAGCAGGAATAAGGCACGGAAACCATACCGAGGTCAAGGCAATTAAATAAAAATAATTACATGAGAGCCTTATGGCTCTTTTTTTATGTCTAAAAAAGAATACATTTTACACTGGATAGATCAAGTATCTGAGATGCGGCCCGAAATTGGTGGATTTCCTATATGCCCTTATGCCAAAAAAGCCCTTTATGAAATTATAGATACTAGTGTGGAAGACATAAAGCCGGTATCTGGCTATGATGTAGTCATATACATTATTGAAGATGATCTAAGTATAGGTGAAATTCATAATTGGGTAAAGTTTTACAATAATCAATACCCAGAATGGGAGTTTTTTGAGGATTGTGCTTCTTATAAGAACTATATCAACGGAATACAGACGAATAATGACAAGTATAACCTTATTTTATGCCAAAATAAGCAAAAATTAAGACAAATAAGAGAAAAATTAGTAAAATCCAAGTATTATTCGTATTGGGATAGTGAATATTTGAAAAAAATACTTGGAGATGACTATGATTTAGTCTATTCGGGATAGAAACCCCGTTAAAAGTTCTGATTCTAAACAATCAGGA
>JACCDU010852673.1_pt1 | contig 31523 bp, 19 predicted proteins | sample 7446081 | NCBI WGS metagenome assembly JACCDU01 (sample SAMN15323447, study PRJNA562643) | freshwater metagenome | isolation source: river surface water | place: USA:Blue River Watershed | collected 2017-08-17
AGATCCTCTCCCGCCAGGCCGAACAATACGCCAAGCTGTTCGCGCTCTTCCGTCGCTACCCCGACGTCATCATCCGAGTCTCCTTCTGGAACCTCCACGACGGCCAGAGCTGGCTCAACGACTTCCCCTGGAAGCGCGTCAATCATCCCCTCCTCTTCGACCGCCAAGGCCAGCCCAAACCCGCCTACCACTCCGTCCTCCAGTCGCTGAGATAACCAGGACAAGGAGGATAGGTTTATCTTAGACTATTTGACAGGAGCCGCGGCCTTAGTCTCGGCTTTGGTTTCAGCCTTTGCTGGTTTCGGAGTCTCTTGAGTGAAGAACAGGATGATGGCGATAAGTGCCACGGAGACGACAACCCCAACGGCCACGTTGACACCTAAAGAAAGGCGTTTGGCGCGCCGTGCCGCCTCATGGCGTTCATTGACGATCGACAAGGCGATCGAGACGATGAGGTCGGCGGAGGTAAAGGAGATGCGAGCGGCGTCCTCAGGGGAAAACCTGTCCTGAAGTTCGAGCATCATCTGCGACCTGACCTGCTTGGAGTCCTCGAGCGCCTCCGGCGGCAGCACGCAAAGCCGGTCCGCCAGATGATTGACGAAGTCACGACGGGTCTGATCAAGACCCGCGAGGGCTTTCGAAGCCATGCTGCTTTCGGGAATATACATGAGATTAATAAGAGGCTTCGCTGATGATAAGTCAATCACCCCAACGCAGGGAGGTCTCCTCCCAGATCACCTTGCCCGAATCGACGCCCCATGCGCGATCTTCGCTCCAAGGACGGAGGTAAGAGCCCGGAACATCGACCCTCAGGGAGGGGCCATCACGATTCCTGCAAGGCTTGAGAGGGATGGTTCCTTTGGCGGCAACACGCTCCAGCCATCCGGGTTGCTCGCCGGACGAAGACGCATGGCGGACGAACAAATCTCCCCCGATCGATTTGATTTCCAGAACCCGGTCGGAGGCGAGCTGGTTGAACCTGATGACATCTCCGCCGAGATAACTTACCACGGCAGGGCCACGGTCACCCTCGCGCAACGTGATACGCATCTCGAAGACGCCTGAAGTGTTGGACAAGAATTCCGTCTTCGTGCCCGAGAGCACCCCGGCAGGGCGATGGCAGTTTTCAGAGGGGACTAACATGCGCCTTCCGATATCGTAAGCCTGGTCTGCAGATTTCCCGAAATCGACCATGGTCCGCAGGTCTTTGTCAGAGACGGCGAAGCGGACATCAGTGCGGCCAGAGTCATCGATCATGCCGTTGCCCGTACCCCATCGCACGGAGTCCAGGACGCGAGATGATGTCACCAGCACAAGCCTGTCTTGATTCACGAACATGAGGTTCTGCTCGTAGCCATCAAAACCCAGAACGGTGTCTGAAAACGGGACCCCGAGGGAATCTAAGACCGACTCCTCGCCCTTCAACGCGTCGAACCTCCCGTCCTTCCACATCAGTTTCCAAGCTCCGCAGTTTCGATCCACGCCAGGCAAGGCATCGATTGCTTGGTTCAATTTCGGGCGAAGCACCCTGCCCTCGGTTACGTTGGATAAGGCCGATGACGCCAGTTTCCTCACCCCATACGCGTCCTCCAAGGTCACGTTATCTTCGGCCAAGGAAACAGCCGTGTAGTCCACGGAAGGATATACGCCTGGCTTGATCGCGATACCGCCCAGCTCCAGACGGAACAGACCGGCCCCCGGACGAACAAGAGAGAGACCGCCCTCTACGGAGTAAGTCTCGTGCTTGTCAGTCGGATCGCCGTCGGCAAGCGAGGGCAGCTGAAGCAGGCGGACGGAGCCAGAAGCCTGCAGGACGACCTGCTGATGAGTCTCATCGGCCCAGCGAAGCCGGCTCATGCCGGCATCATCGATGAATCGGCCGGACAAGAGTTCGCCCCCCGTTCCATAGAAGGAAACCCATGCGCCAGCGCATGACTGAAGGACGAGCTCGCCGCCGGCGAGGCGAACGGCGGCCTTAGGCTCGCCTTGTGGCGTAGTCCATCCGTTCAATTGTTCCGATTTATGCAATGGAATCGCCAGCCCCGGGCTCACTTCGATTCGGTTGTCAGCACCAAGGCTGCAACTGAAGCGGCCTTGGATGAAATTCCCAGTGGCAGGATCCACCGGACGCATCTCCTCCGCGAGGAAGGATGGCGACCCCAAGAAGACGTCTCCCACGAAGGAATCCTCCGGCAGCTCATAGACGGACAGGATGTTCGCCAAAGAGGAGTGCTCAGCGGAAGGCATGACCATTACGCTCTTGAGCGAGGAATAGGTGGAGAACGAGAAAGTCTTGGCTCGAGCGCTTCGGAGGCAGATTCGCGCCGCATCGTCGATGTCGAAGGCCTTTCCATCAGCATAAGTCCCTATCCGCGCATACTTGCGAGAGCCGTCGGCCATCGTCATCCCCAACATGAGACCCTTGGATGAACTCCAAGAAACGGACACCTTACCCTCGTTGATCCACCATTCTGACCTGGTTCCGGGACGGACGATCCCGGTGGCCACAGGTCTCTCTAGCGTGATTTCAGGCTTACCACCGTCGTCGGGAACCTTGAGATACAGCTGAGACTGAGGGAGTGCCCGGCCTGCCTCGAAGAATATGGCGCCCGACGAAACCTTCGGATTGGAAAACTCTGCGAGATGCGGAAGCCGCGCGCCCTTCTCAAGGGAAAGCGAGATCGTCTGTTCGGGCAAGGTTGCCCCTTTCAGGGAATAAGAGCCCGTCACGGAACGCGTGAAGACCATCGTGTTACCAAGCGAATCAGACCTCCTAAACATCTCCGCTGGCACGTACCTTGGCGGCAAGGCCGACTCGTGACGACGCGGTATGCCTCCATCGAGGCCGACGGCATACCATATCGGCTTCGAGTTTTCCGTCAGGCGCGACTTGTAGGCGATTCGACCCGAAGGCAACGCCCTGTAATCATCGAAGGATGATGAAGGGAGATCGCAGGCCAAGGCGACAGCATCACCGCGACAAGGCATTTCCTCCCACCCTGAACCTGTCGAAACAAAGATCTTGCCGCGCTCGAACGCCCACGGTCCACCCGCATCCTTGGGAATCTCACCGAAGAGCCGTAGGGGTGATTCATCCATCTTCTTGGCGGACACTCCGTCGTCCTTGAAGCCCACGACGAACCATACAGCCCCTGCCCGGACGTAGACCGTGCCATCGACCGAAAGGAGCATGTCGGCGCGAGCCTGTGCGGCGCGCAACTCGACTTCCATGAGCGGCCCCAGGCCGCCGCTCACCCACTCCCGCGCAAACACCCTACCCGTATGAGAACTGATGCTGACCAGGCAATGCCGCCCCTCCCCGGATAGAGTGGCGGCATATTGATGATGGTCAGACTCCAGACCGCCTCCCGGCATGAATCCGATGGGCTTGCTGATTCCATCATGCCGGACCAGCAACGAACCAGACTGCCAGTCGCAGGAATAGCCGCCGGAACGGATGGCCGTGATCGACGGATTCGCTTTGAACTCAGAATCTTCAAGCATTTCGGCACGCAGCATCCGCCTCTCGCCCTCCGCTGGAAGGTAAAGCACGGCTTTTTCGGGGTTACTTTCCTGGGCGAAACGGAGCATCAGCTTATCGCCGGACCTGACCTTGAGGGTCGGCTCCGAATCGGCGCCATCGATGATCCACCCGTTCGAAGAGGCTGAAATGGGGTATCGGGATGCCAGCATGAACGTGAACCCCGCAGAAGCACGGGTAACCCGCAGTCGGTCGACATCCGCTGAAAACTTATCGGTAGAAACGGCAAACTGACCTTCGGGCGGTGGGCGCGACTCGAAAGTGCCATCGACTTTCAGCAATCGGTATCTGCCGCCATCCTCCAACGCTACGATAATGACCTCACCGCCGGCGGGCTTGAAATAGACGAAACGGGCGCCTTGTCCTACCTTTTCAAGGTATGTCCTCAAGCCGGAGACGAGATCGCGCTTCCAGACTCCGCCTTGTCCGTCGATCTGCAGGGCTATGGACGCACCTAGGACGGCGAGATGCCTGACATCATCAACCTCGGCAGGCTGACCGGAAATGGTCTTCCTACGCAGAAGGCGAGTCCTCTGCCCATTGAATTCAGCATAGAGATGATCCTGCAGGAAAGAGGCTGATTCTCCAGGCAGGAGTCTTGTGAAATCGGGGTGCACCACGGACATCTCCGCGGCCTTCGCGCAATCTATCGTGACCGGGATAAGCACCTCCGATTGGCCGTCACTCGCGACCTTCCTGGTCATGAGGACAAGGCGTCCGACCTCGAGGCGCAAGGGTTGACCGACGGCCGGAACCTGGCCGGAGGCATATCCGCTCTCGTGCAGGTATTGGCCAGCGATCTTCACCCATCCTCGCGGGGCGCGATCGGGCTTCAACGACCTGCCGAGATAGGAATAATCATACGCGGAAATCGACATGGCAACATCCCCCTCGGCGGAGATGGTCATCCTCTGGATGAAGGTCGAAGAATCAGTGATTACGAACCCATCCGGTGCTTCGAAGAATTCAAGGTCGGAGAGCTTAGCCGGCAAAGGCATCTCGAGTCCGATGAGACGGCCCCTGCTCCTGACATGAAGCACGCCCGACCTGCTGGCCGGAGAGGAGAAGAACAGCGTGGCATCCTGCCCCAAGGAATAGGTCGAAGATTGCTCGGTGAAGTCGACCCTGGTCCTGACCCAGCTGTCCAGCTCCGACCGGATAGCCAGCGTTCCGGCGAGCACGCCCAGTTTGCCGGACGCATCGGACTTCACCTCGACGATAGCGCCTTCATAAGACACCCCCATCGCACGTCCACGTTGGACGGAACCTGCCTGCGATCCGTCTGGCCCCAGGTCGATGACGTCTGCGTTTCGTTCATCCACGAGATGCAGACGACCATCCCTGCCCTTACGGATGGATGTGGCCATGAATGAAGGCGGAAGATCGGGCTCGGACCATTCTCCTCGGTCCACATCATAACGATAAAGCCTGTCATGCTCCACATGGACGACGTTCCGACCAAGCAAGACGGTCGAGCCGGATGCGAGTTGGAGGTCTTTGGCGGGGGAGGTTCTTAAGGAGAAATCAAAGGACTCTTCGGAGGAGTTGGCGACGCCCTTGATCCATGACTTACCTCCGGGCGCCGAAGGATTGAAGACCGCGACGTATCCGGGGGAAACCGCGAGTCTGACTGGCCCGATTTCACGCAATGACGAGGGTAATGCCACCGTTCCTTCGCCGAGGAAAAAACGGCCTTCGGATTGGGCCGAGGCCGTGATCACGCCGCCGGGACGAGGCAATAGCACGTCAGCCTGTCCATGCTTGGTGAACCTGTCCGCGCCAAGGTCCACGCTCACCAGGGCTCCATCGATGATCATCGCGATCTTGGCCTCGGACTTGAGGTGGATGAATCCCGATATCACGCCCTTGCGCGATCGCGACAAGGACGGCAGCTCGGTCTTCGTTATGGACGTACCGCCGATGGGTCCGGCGCCGGCTACATGACCGGACTCGATCCATCGAAGCTGACCCGTCATGATCACGGGCGAGACGGCGTGCTCTGAGATGATCTCCACGTTTCCATGCGTCCTGGTAAGCCTGCCGAGCACGCCGCCATCCCGGATGAACGGAAGGACATCGGGAGACTCTGAAGCATACATGAAATCGACATCCGCACCGAAAGGACGCTCCACGGGCGCACCGTCCTCCGCCTTGACGAATCCCAGTCTCGAATCGGTTCCAAGCGAAGGGTCATAGAAAGCGACGCCGGCGCCGTTGGTACGCGAAAGCACCAGCAGACCTGCGTCCAAGGGATGAACCCTTGACCTGACTCCGATCAGTGAACCACCGCCGTAGACCTGCCCGTCGCTGCCATCATAGGGCAAGAGCTTGTCGCCAGGTGCGACCTTGAAGACGGAGGAAAACCCTCCCGCCGGAACGTATATCGGAACATCCAGCCCGTTGGTGATCCTGAATCCGGATTTCGGATCATTGGTGATCAGCGAAAAATCGAGCTTATCGTTGAGCGAGTAGCATCCCAGTCCGCCGGCGGGGGCAACCTTGCCGAGCGTGCCGATGGGACGGAACCAATCTGCGCCGCTCCAGGCGATGCGGGTAAGTCCCGGGCGCTCATCCTGGGCAGGCATGTCCGGGCGGTGATGAATGCCGCCGTCGACCGAAAGAATGAGGTTCCCTGCGTAGGATGAAGCGGCCACGACCTTCGCCCTGGACGAGGGAGATTCGCCGCTCTTCGTATCGCCGACGATCCTGGCCTGAAGCATGCCACCGGAGAAGCCAGCCATCCACATGTCTCCTGAACCGGAGGACATGACGGCCATCTCACCGAGGCTATGGAGCCCGGTCAGCGCCTTGCCCACCCCCGCCCCGTCCGCGAACACGCCGACCAGGCGTGACTCGCCTTTGATGTCGGCGATACCTAGGAGTCTTGCGTCGACATTGGCGATGACGCCGAAGGAATGCCCATCAGCCGACACGAACTGGTCGTCTTGATTCAGCGTGAGGACCTTGCCTCCTCCCGTGGGCAGGAAAGCGATGCCCGCTTCGCTCTCTTCCATCATGGCGACGCCTGACCTGCCGCCTTCGGCCTTCACCGGCGCGAACAATCTTCGCGTCAAACCGTCGCCGAGACTGAAGGCGAACAGCGCGTTATCCTCATTGGTCGCGACATAGGCCTGCCCGGAAGCGGCGCCGTCTCCGACGATTCCCACCCTGGCGAACATGGCGGCCTTGTCCGAGCTGAGAGCATAGAGGTTATGCCTGTCATCCGACCACCATGCGATGCTGGAAGCGCCGGAGGAGGCGCGGATCTCATCGGACAGAACCCGGAAACCGGCGAGGTCTCCGGGGGCACGGTCCATGAGTTTATCCCAGGTCCTCGTCAATGGATCATAGGACCAGAAAGAGTCGGCCGTAGGGAAAACGAACCCACGACCGGCCACGGGCACCACCGCCTCCGGACTGGGCAGCTCACCCCGCGGGACGACGGCAGACGGTCGCCAGAGGGGCCTCTCCTGAACCCCCGAGGCGTCTGGAATGACCTGTGAGATGCGAAGGACGTCGCCGTCATGCTTAGCCCCCGCGCGCTGTCGGATGACGGTGCCGCCATCGGACACGTTGACGATGTTGGTCCACTGTCCTGCGAAGGATGAAGTCCTCCAGACGTCGTCCCCCAGACCACGGAGGACAAGGTGCCGATCATCATTCAACGCCATGACGGGACCGTATGAAAGGCCGCCGTCCGGACGATCGATGCGGGAACGCAGGAGCGAATTGACGTAAATTCGTCCATGGGCATCCCCCGGAGCCTGCTGGGCCCAATGACTGTCCTGCCTCATGGGGTTCTGCAGACGCCAGATCGTCGCCAGACGCGGCGCGTCCTCCGGCTGGGAATCGAGCTTGGGTTCTTGGAAATAAATCTCCGGCCCGGTGATCGTATCGCTCAGGCCGATGGGCGCCGAGCCGCCATCAGGCATCACTTTCGAAGCGCGAAGCAAGGCGCTCACCTTGATGGCATCCGTGCCGAGCGAAGCCAGCGTCGTCTCATAGACGCCGAGATTCGACGACACCAGGAGCTTCGAGGCGTCTCCTGACTGTGAGACGTCGCTCACCTTGAAACCTTTGGTCAAAGACAGCATGTCCTGGGACATCGCCAACGGGAGCAAATCGCGCCCCGTATTCACGAGACCGTGCCGGCTTACGTCATGCTTGAGCCATCGGCCGGCCGAATCGAACTGATAGGTAAGGTCGCCGGACTTGCAGACACCTACGATGTCCTCGAGGCTGAAGTCAGCCGATAAGAAAGCGGACGATTGGACCGGCTTAGGCCATTCAGGGCGAAAAGTGTCGAGGGCGAGGCCTACGAAATCGCGCAGCAAGAGCAGCCGCACTTCCGAGCGCTCACCGTCGGCGGTGGCGAGCACCACCTGACTGGAGCCGACATGGATGGATCGAAGACGCGCCTCAGCCGTGGGAAGCTGCATGAGGCGGGACGTAGTGGCAGCCGGATCCCGATGGGAGAGAAGGTCTATCCGGTTGGCATACGGCACGATGAGATACCCCACGTCATCCACGCAGAAAGCATGGATTTCCCCCAGATAACCCTCTTCGACGGAAGCCACCTCCGACCAAGGCATGGGTAGCTCGGCCTGCAGCGGATCCCTAGGGATGGTGCGGACGTAAACCCTGCCATCCTTCAGCATCCAGAGGACGTCGTTCGCGGCAGTTTCCGGCCTGCGGCTGACGGCAAGAGCCTCCGCGGAGGCGAGCCCACCGTTCTCCTTTGCGCCCTTTGGCGACCCCGCCTTGAGCACCCACTTCGCGTCCATCCTGACATGGATGTTGGAACTATCCGCATCAAGACACCACAGACTTACGCCATCATGGAAGATCCGCGCAGGAGAGACCAGCGGATCTTCCTCGAAGGCATCGAAGGAAAAACTTCCGTCGGTGAGTCGCTTGATCTCGCTGACGACCGTCTTGTCGCCCTTCCGATGCAGCATCCATGCGCGCCCTTCGACGCTCTTGCTTCCGCACGCCGTGATGATCTCGGAAGGCGAACGGGGCACGGAAACGAGCACCCTCCTGGAGGCATCGTAATAAAGCAGACCCCGCCTGAAAACGAAGAGGGCATCGCCGCCGACGTTGACCATCGTGATGGGCGGATCGGAGGTGAGCGCAGAATGATCATCCGGGGACAGGCCGATGATCGCAGAGCCTCTTCCCTCTCGGATCAAATCCAGACCTTTGGCCCCGAAGAGGCCTTCGGTGGCGGCCACGAAGGACCCATTCGTCAAAGCCACGACATCGTTGAGTTCGTTCGAGGACAGCCCGTCAGGAACCCCCGTGCGGCGGACGCCGTAGTTCCTCACGTCGATGGTCAGCAGTCCTAGCTCCGCCGTCGCTACGGCGACCTTAGAACCATCCGAGGAAAGATCGACGGATCTCGCGGTGGCATGAGCGCGCTCGTAAGGCCCGAATAGATCGTTGAACGGCTTCTTGGGGGAAAGCCAGAATGGCGAACTGAGCACCAGGAACAAGGCGGTGAGCGCGACGACGAGCGACGCAAAGGCGTTCGTGACGCTGATCCTGCCCACCCCCGGCTCGGCATCATCCGAGAGAACAACGGTCCGCAGGGACTTGAAGGATTCCAGTCCTTTGGCGAAGTTTTCCCACTGAAGCGGGGACGCCTGCATGAGATCTGCCCATGCGGATTCGGGATAGTCCTTGGACTTGAACCCTGCCTGGGCCGAGGCAATGAGCAGCCGTGCCACGACGGGGCCCTTCTGGGCGACGCTGAGGCCGCCGGATTGGAGCTGACGGCGAAAAGCGATCGTAAGGCAGAGAGCCAGCTGCATCGGGCTCAGGCCTGACTTCTTCCACTCGAGCGCGCCCGTCTTCTCCGATCCGTAGACGGAAGTGAATTCCAACGGCAGGTGCTCGGCCGCGAGTTGGGCGATAAGCAGGAAAGCGAACTGCGACTTCCTTGAGACGGAAAGAGGCCTCCGGAAGCCAAGAATATGACGGTCGAATTCCGCACGCAGGTCCCGCAGGGAGAATTTCGCCTCGGGAGCGTACCATGAAACCGCCGCCTGCATGTCCTTGCCGCCGGCGGGATCATCCCTGTGCACGACGAGCATGATGTCCCGGGCGTCGTCGAGCAGCGGCATCAGGACTTTTCCACGCAGTTCGAGGAATGAAAGCTCGGAAGCCGACCCGCGGAAACGGGAGGAAATCCGGAGGAAGACCTGCAGCAGCACGGACCAACGATTGTAGAACTCCGACGGCCATCGCTCGGCGACGTCAAGTCCACCGATTTCGCTGTCTTTCGCACCCGACATCCTCGCGGCCAGGATGATGCGATGCAGGGCGATCTCATGTGAAAGCGCCGAAGCATATCGAAGGAACCCGGCTTCCGAGGGCTGACCTTCGCATTCCGCGGCGAGACGGTCGGCTACGTACCTGAATTCGACTTCGATCGCCCGGCTGCGGGTGCGTCGTAAGCCGAGGATGCGTTGGCATCGCTCACGGACGGACAACACGAGCCTTGCTCCGAGCGCGGGCGGCGGGAGCTTGGCTCGCGCGGGATCGACGTCCAACATTCGCGCATAGGCCGACAGAAGGCGCTGCCGGCCGGTCGGCGTGGCTGCGAACGACCTGGCGACTGCGGTGATGAGCATATCCGCGACGAACGCTCGCCCGGCAAGGACCGACGCGAAACATGCGAGCAACGACAGGTAGGCGCGGTCATCGCGGATCGCCAGGTCACAGAAGGCCAGGAAGAAGAATGCGAGCACGACCGCCCCCGACAAGCAAATGAGATGTACCGCGGCCCAGAAAGGCGTACGGGCCCTGCTCGCGTCGCACAAGAAAAGCGGGCCTACGATCGTCACGACGCAGACCACGAACCAGTCATGCAAGATGACCGTCGCAAGGAATTCGCGGCACGAAGGGATGGACAGGAGCGCAAGCAGGCCGGCAAGGACCGAAAGCACGGAAAGCAGATAGATCCGGGGCATGACGATGCCCCGTCGTCTCATGAAAGCTTCGAACTGGGTGAGATAATGGTTCATCTCCGCTTCGTCCGTAAATAGTCGCCGGCCGGACCTGCCTCCATACGAAGCAGCAGACGCCTGAGCGCGTCCCTCCGGACGGTCACCTCACCGGCGGAGGAAAGGACGGCGGTGGCGGACGGAATGGAAGACAAGCGAGAGATCATGTCTCGTTGTGATCGTTCCAACTCGGCCAGCTGGACACAATGAGCCTCGAGCCTCGCCACGATCAGCTCGCAGTCCTCCGCGATCTGCTCACGGGTCGCGGTGTCGGCTTCATCGATCTGCGCGACACGGGACAACAACGCCTCCTTGTCATCGAGGAAGGCGAGCCGGAGGTCGGCCAGCCGCTCCGACCTGTCGGACAGCCTTGCCAAGGAACTTTCGAGCAAGTCGACCCTCTCCCGTGCCCTCTTTATCGCGGAATCAAGGCTGGATGGAAGATTCATAGCAGCTGCTTCAGCGAGTCGATCGCTGCGTTGATCTCATCGACCAGGGGGGACTCCAACGGGTTACGGCAGCGGAGATAGGTCACCCTGGCCGCCGCAAGCCTGTGGGATGCTTCCGCCTTGAACTGCTCCCAGGAACGAAGCTTGTCCGCCGCGACAGGGTTGGCGCGCATGGCATCCTCTCCGGCGAGGGCGGCTTCAAGCGATTGGATTGCCTGCTCAAGGACCTTGAGGGCCGCCTCCGTGCCTTTGACCTGGGTACCGAGCCCGTCGACCGTCTGCCCGTTGAGCAGCGCTTCGAGTTGAGCCTCGAGCTTGTCGATTTCTGCATCTCCGTCGGCGAGAAGTCTCCTGGCTTCATGGACGTCCTCGATATCGCCCCTGACAGCCTTGGCCTTGTCGAGAAGAGCCCTGGCAAGCTGCCGCGGATCACCCGCCTTGATCATGTCGGCAAGAGCCTTTTCTTCCCTCGCTAAAGCGCGGGTGAGATTATCCCGATCCGCTTCGGCGTTCCGGACGTCGACTCCTTGGGCTCTGATCTCCTCACGTCGTCGCGCGATTTCGGCGGACTGTGCGGCGACGATCTTCTTCTTATCCGCCAGCGCCAGGAGCGAACTTTCAAGGCTCAGAAGCTCGTTGTTGACCTGCTGCTCATGGATCTCGCACTGCGCATAAGCATGCTGAAGGTTCAATGATTTGGTTTCCTTGGCATGCCTGAGATCGGCGAGGGCAGCCATCTTGGCCGTCAGGGCATCGAAATAGGCCACCCTTTCCGCATCCAGGGAGATGGATTCTCCCAGCCTCTCGATCTCCGCCTCCACCCGGGCGACCTCTCCTTCCAGACGTGCCACAAGTTCGGAGGACTTGACGTGAGCGGCGGCGACCTCCGCCTCAGCCTGTCCGAGTTCCTGGATCCTCCTGACGAGGATGGCTTCCTGCGATTTGACCCTGGCCAATTCCGCCTGCGCATTGGTCCTGACGGTGCCATCAAGCATTCGGGCATATGACTCGAAGAGCTGGATATGCTGCTGCAGTATTCTCTGCAGGCGTGACCAATTCGCCGACTTCTCCGCCGAACCGCGAACCGCTTCCTTGAATCCGATTACGGTCTTTTCGAGATCATCCCGTGTCTGCTTGGCCTCGGCATGCAACGGTGCCGCCATGTCGGTGGTCGACCTGACCTCTTCCTCCATTGCCCGAAGGCTATCGTCGAGAGCCTTCGCACGTTTCGAAAGTTCATCAAACAAACTCTGCGCATTCGCTTCATGGGAGGCTTTCTCAGCCTCGGCCGCCTGAGTCCACGCCGCCTCAGCTTGGGCAGAAAACTCAAGATGCCTGTCTTTCTCATCCGCGATGAGTTCAGCCCTGACGACAGGCCCGAAGACGGCCACATGCTTGCGATATCCCTCGAAGGATTTGAATTCAGGGATGATGACCGCAGAGACGCCGGAAAGCCCGTCGTCTCCCTGGGCGCAAGGATCGACAAGAGCCCAACCAACCTTGTCCTGTCCGGAAGCATCGAAAAGGGCCGATTTGATGGCGAGGCCCCACCCTTCGTCATCAGGCATCTCCGGGATGAATCGAAAGCCCTGACGGACGGCCAAGCCACGTCCTTCCAACTGGGCCTCGATGATCCGGTAAGAACGTACATCGCGGAAAGATTCGAGTTCAGGGATGGAATCAGAGCGGAAAGCGTAGATTGAGGCACCGGAATCCGCCTCAGTCCAACGAGCGAAGGACAGGTTGCCCTGACCTGACAACTCAGCGGCATCCACGATCCTCGCCAAGGCCTTGAAGAAAAGAGGGGCTTTGTCGCTGATGACGTAGATCCTACGATCGTCCCCTAGGGCACGGTCTTCCTTGGCCAACCAGACCGGCATGTCGACCGAACCTTCGGCCAGGATGCCTGTCGAGGATTCCGGAAGGAGAGGCCTGTCAGGAGTGTTGAGGCTGAGTTTGATGAACGAGCCGAGTCCGGATTCGTCTTCGCGGCTCCAGCGGCACAGCGCCGTCTCAAGCGAACCATCTTCACCTCGGAAAGTGACCAAGGCCTTGTTCTCGTCGGGATGCTCCCGGGCGAATACCGGCACGAGAACGACGTCGTTTTCAGGCTCGAACATCCAACGGCACGAGCTTCCCAGGTGCGTGAAGACAAGTCGGCGAGGGTCATCCGAGACGCGGATGACTTCGGCGCTGGGGAAGATCGATTCCAAGGCTCCGCCGGGGAGACCCTCCTTGCCGAACTCGAGCATGACACAGGTCATCGGCCCCTTGCCGTCCGCTTCCATGGTGATGATGGCGGCACGGGCGCCGTCGACGTGGGTGACCTCCTCCAGCAGCTTCTCGAACCTCCCACGTCGGGATTCCAACATGACATGCCTAACCTCACCGCCTGCTCCGGGCGCAGGAGAGGCGATCCTATGCAGGGAATCCCCTCCGCAAAAAGGAACCTCCTCGAAGCCCAAAGGGAGCGTCTGCTTGGGTTCGGCAACGAGTTCCTCCAGCAGGTTATCCCACATGGGCCCCGTCGCGTTATCCAGACATGCCTGATCATTCACCACGAGGCAGTAGCCCTTGGAATGAGGCCCACGACCACGGTGAATCGCGATTCCTTTCAGCATCCTGATGCGGTCTTCCACGGCCGGGCTACGCCCCTCGTTACGGGCGAGCAGACGCTTGACCAAGGCGAAGCAAGCTTTCCGAGAAAGACCAGGCCCCTTCTCCCCTTTGGAAGAAAAAGCCTTCATGCGGCGCCCTCCTGTCCGAACAAGGCCTTGACCATATCGAAACCGAGCGTTCCAGGCGCATCGTGCTGGCTGACGATCGATGACCTGACCTGATCGCTGGTGAAGCCGATGACACGGGCGTTCAAGGTGCAGGCGCCCGGATCGGCCTGCACATCGGCCCGGCAGACATTCTCGCAGTCATCGGAACGCACGGGCGAAGCCTGGCCGAGGCTGAGCAGCACCAGCATGGACGGGTCGGATTCCGGAAGCGCGCTCCCACCTGTCTCTTTCAGGCGACGCAGAGGGACACCTGAAAAGACCTGAGGGAAAGCCATCCAGACGGCCTCGAAGCAGGAGCGCGGGCTTCGTCTTGCCGCCGCGAGGAAATCGGGCGGCAGCTTGCGTACCATGCGGGCGGAACCCCCCAGGGAAAGGATGACCTTCACGTCGCAGTCGATAGGGCTGTCCTCCATGGATTGTGCGAAATGGTGAAGGAAATAGACCATCGTCGCCCGATAGAGATTGAGCTGCGAGAACTCCCTTCCCTCGGAGCCTACCGGAGGGACGGAACGTACCAGGCTGTCATCATGAAGGGTCACCCTTACTTCCATCTTCCTGGACCTTTTAAAAGGGTCAGGCTGCGCATGGTATCTCTGGCTGATGTCGGATTCCACCACCTTGAGGGCGAACCTCAGCCTAAGTCGCTTCTTGAGTTCCTCATCGACCCTTTCGCCTGCGTTGAGAAGTACCAGGTCGACCGGCGAGATGCGCGCCAGGTTGTCGGGCAAAGGACCCGGAGAGCGCTCGAAGAAGTCGCCCGCATCACTGCGTCGCTGGGATGGATCCTTGTCACCGGGACGGACGGAGACCGGAAGCTGGTTGCGGTCCCGATATACCTCGAGTTCCTCGATGAGCGTATCCAGCTGCTCATCGACGGGCGGAAGATCCTGAAAAAGGAAGAAATCGTTCATCCGGCTTCGGAAAGAAGAGCTGAAGGGGATGATTTTCTCTCGTCCGGCATCACCTGCGACGCACTGGTTCAAGTGGTCCCAGAAGGGAGTCCAACGGGCCTTCTTGGCTGACTTGGGCGCCAGCGCCTTGAGCTCCTCGGCGACGAGCCGATCCAACCCCGACGCGACACACTCCTCATATTGGGCCGAATTCCAATACTGATGGGCGGTCGACTTGAGATGCTGCGCCGTGGCCATGAGCAGGCCATGCCCGTGGTCGAGGTCGCCGAGGCGTCCGGGCAAGGCGCGACGCGCGACGGCCTCCAGGAGCTCTGTCCAGCCTTCGCTCGACGTGCGGCTCGCATAACCGCCGGGAGTGAGGGCATTGATGGGCTTCGTCACCGCGACCAGGAGATCGAGCACGAGCAAAGGCGGCAGAAAAAGCCTCGCCGTCAGGAGCTTCTCATAGAGTTCGGGGAAGGCGGCGACGACCACGCGAGAAGGCGCGGCCTTGCAATAATTCCTGCCCAGGGTCTCGATGTCCCTCTGAAGGCTCATTCCGTTCAGTTGGCAAGGAAAGCCGAAACCTTTTCAGAAAGCCCACGTCGACCCTGCCCGGAGCGAGCCACATGCCTGAAGACGAGAAGGTGCCCGTCCGCACGCTTCGAATTGGAAGCTGCTTCATAGGGCTGCGTCGGATCCATGCCGCGCACGAAATCGAGGGCGGCGGCGAAGAACCACAGCTGGGCCAGGGATCGGTCGGACAGCCGGGCGATGGCACGGCAGTCGTGGAACATGCCGATGAACTCGCTCCATCGCTTGTCAGCAGCCTTGCCGGACGCGTCCCTGAGCATGGCATGAAGGATGGCGCGCCCGCAACGGAAGTGGTTCGTGGTGATGACCGGCGACGCGGTCTTGACCTTCCCCCTTCCCCACGTGCTCAGCAGGCGTTGACGGTCACCGGTGACGGCTTTATCACGCAACTGAAGTTCGAATTGGTCAGGGTTCGGCCTGTCCAGCAGAGGGTCAACCCAGCAACGCACCGGGAAGCGGTCGAAGAAGGCCTGCATCTCCTCCTTGTCTGGCGGGTTGTTGGCGGCACCGACGACCGAGAGCAAAGGCACTGGCTTCAATCCCTCGCCGCTGTCGTACCGCTTCTCGTTGATGATGGTGAGGAGCGTGTTCAGGATGTGGCTTCCGCCGCGGAAGACCTCATCCAAGAAAGCCACCTCGGCGACGGGCATCTTGCCTTGGGTCACGCGACGCATCTTTCCTTCGACGAGACCGCTCAGGTCCATCGAGCCGAAAAGCTCCTCGGGCATGGTATGGTTGCTGATGAGGTAATCGAAGAACTTATCGCCGCTGACCCCGGAGGCCTGCGCAACCGAACGGACGAGCAAGCTCTTCGCGGTACCGGGAGGCCCCATCAGGAGAACGGAAGTGCCCGAGAGAAGTCCGGCGGCCACGACGTCGATCTCCTCATTCCTTGAGACGAGCGTGTCCTTGACGGCCTTGGTCATGGACGAGATTCCGGACATCACCACAGGCTTATGAGCCATCAGTTCAGCGGTGCCGGCTGGGTCCGCCAGCAAAGCGGCCATTTTCGACTCGAATTGGTCGGGGGGTAAATCGAACATACTGACAATGTTATAGATAGCCCTGAGGCGGCTATGCAATGGTGCGATTCAGGGTCGTTTCGACCCATCCGGCCTGTTCGTGAGCACAACCCGCCACGAGGGAAGAAAAATCCGCCAAAAAGGCTTCTTTACGTTTGGGCGGCAGGGTTCGCCATCCTACCCTCAACCACGTCGAAGCCAGCGTGCAGACAGCCAGAGGCACCACCCTTACGCCTGGAGCTTGGAGTCGGGCCTGACCACCCGGCAGATAAGCCGCGATCAGGGGCGGCCATTCTTCCTCCCGGCCCTTACCGCTGGCAGAACTTCTGACGGCAGCCTGAAGCAGGCCCTGGAAAGATTCGGATGCCAGCAGGTCCCTGCGCGTCCCGACGGAGCTCGGTGGCAATGATCTGGGCAGATTACCCGCCCTGAGACCGGACAGCGCTTCGCTGAGCTCGGCCAGTTCCGACTCAACATCAGTCAGTACGACCTTCTTCTGTTGGGCGAAAATGGTGAGATGACTCTTGGCGAAGGGCACGAGGCTCAGCAGCAAGGCGTCCGCCAGGGTGGCCGCGGGAGCATGCTCAGCGACGACGGAGAGCACCGTGGGCGCGTCGAAGAGCGCATCCACGACTCCGAGCGACGGACCACCCTTGCGGGAGTGTTGCAGCGAGGCCTTGTAGAAGAGATCGAGACCGAGCGGGGTCACGTCGGTAAAATCATTGGCGCGGCGAGGCATCCCGATGGAAACGCCCAGACCGGAAGCACCATCGATGACGCGGGAAGCACGCAGAGAGGCGGCCGATAAGAGTTCTGGCTTCAGGTAAAAACTGCTGGCCAACCAATGGTTCGCGTCCGGTTGACCTTTCTGGGCCGAAACTTGCGAGCCATGGTCGATGCGGGCCAATGCGGCGATGACCGAGCGAGGCAAGGCATCGTCGTTCTCGTCACGGAAGGCTGCCACGACGGCATCCGTGATCACGGCGTGCTGCGCCAGCAGCTTGCGCGACCTGAGCACGCGTTCCTCGATCGGACCGACGCGGCTCATCCCCGTCTGACGCGGAGCGAAGTGGCTCCGGCGCCCTTGCCTACGGAGAATTCCACCTCGCACTTGGGACAGGTGTGGCTGAAGCCTTCCGGCACCTGCCTGACGCCTCCGGCGCATGAGATCGTCCCGCACTCCGGACCGCAGATGACGTACTTGTCCATGCCGCAATAGGGGCATGCGGGCGGGGATGACACGATCGAGATGTCGATCGCCTCGCCTGCTCCCGCATCCTGATCGGGCTCGATGTCATCCGGCGAAAGCGCGTGGGATCGATGCGCCTTGTAGGTCTCCTCCGAATCATCCCACTTGAAGTGCATGATGAAAGGGCGCCGCTTGGCGCCGCACAATGCCCTGAGATAGAAATCGGCCACGGCGCTGTCATCCGGAAGATGCTTGGCGTCCACCATGGTGACCCCGATCGGCAGGCTTTCGAGCATGGCGCGTCCTCCCCTGTCGTCCTGGGAACGGCTGGCCTCCGTGAGAGTTTCGCTCATCCAGAAGAAGAGACGGTCAAGCACGCCTGCTTCCATCGATTCCGCCTTGAGCAGGATGTCCGATATCTTGGAAAGCGAGCGCAGGTCGGCGTCTTCGCCGCATCCGACGACGTAGAAGTTGGCCACCAGGTCGCCGATGGTGTCCTTGTAAAGCTTGAGCGATCTTTCGAAATCATCCGTCGGCTTCCCGTCCGCGAGGAGGATGACGATCGGGCGCCAGTCGCCTCGCTGGACGCGGTCACGTCGGGTGACCTCATCCCGGATACGGGCGGCGAGCAATTCCAAGGCGGCACCCAAGGCCGTGCCGTTGCCCAGTTTCACAGGGGGCATCACCGCATCCGGGAGGGCTGTCAGGGGCAGAAGCACCTTGGCGCGGCCGGAGAAGCCGATGATCGAGATATGGACGGTCTCAAGAGCCTGGGGATTGACGCTGAGCCGGGAAAGGATGCTGCCGATGCCGCGACGGGCCGCGGCCAGCCCCTCCCCTACCATCGACTCGGAACAGTCCAGCAGGATATAGACGGGGAGACGTCGGATCATGTGGCTCAGGGGATGCGGATCAGCAGGATCCGTCCGTCGGTGTTCAGCTGCAGCTGCATGTTGTTCACCACTTCGACCTTCTCGCCCGGCGGAATGGGTTTCTTCGCGCCACGTTCGATCAGGTTCTCGAAACCGATGTTCTCGAAAGCCCAGCCGGTCTGGGTGCGGATGAAACGCCCCTTGATGGGCCGCTCGGAATCCTTGGCGGACATGTTCTCGTAGCCGATCTTGCTCTCATGCCAAGAGCCCAAGGTACGATCGTGGACGACGGTGATGCTGGCGCCGTCTGGCGCGTAGGTGCGCGAGTCCCCCATCCCGGTAGGCGAATAAAAAGTCCCCTGCGGATAGGAGTAGGAGGTCGTACCACAGAAGGGGCACTGGTATTTGCCGAAGTAAGCGAAGGTCTTCTGCTGGCACTGCTTGTTGTTGCAAGGCACCACCATGGCGAGCGTCTGCTCGATGCCACGGATCCAATCGGTCGCGGAAGGTCGCTTGTTCGGGTCATGCAGGCCCTCCACGAAAGCACGCAGGAAAAGCTTGGTGAGCGGCTCTCCGCAGACGCTCATGGGAATCTTGTCCGTATCGCAATACGGCAGGAACTCAGCGTTGTCGGGACTCTTGGCGTTGACGCGGTTACGGGGGTCGGTGGGGTGCTCGATGAAAAGCGCGTCGGACCCCATGAGCATCTTCTCATCATTGCCCGCGTCGCCCGGACTCAGCGTACCTTGGAGCCGCCCGCGCAGAGGGTGGCGGTAAAGGAGATACTGATAGATGAGGACCGCCAAGGCATGCAGGTCGGTCTTCTGGCTGGGCAGGACACGGCCGGGATCGCCTAGCGGGAAATGCTGCGACTTGTAGACCTCAGGAGCGATGAAATCCGGAGTACCGGCGACATCCGGAGGGAACATGCCGACGACGACGAGCATGTCGCAATCGATGACGCATGCGGTGCCTGAGACGGGGTCGATGAGGACGTTGTTGTACGAGAGATCCGAATGAGCCACGCCGGCCTGATGCATCTTCGCGATGGCCCGACACATCTCGAGGCAGCAGCGCAGATGGCTCTCCCAGGTGCCGAGCTCGTCGGGATGGAGGACCTTGCGCCTGTGCTTGGCCGAAGCAAACCAACGGCCTTTCTTCTCCTTGTCCTTCAGCTTCGAGGGCGATTCGGGCCGCGAACCCTTCTTGAAGAAGAACGCCTTGGGATAACGCGGCAGGACGACGAACTGCGTGTCGACGCCCAACCGCGGATGCTTCGCCTCACCGCTCGCGAAGGGCAGACCGAAGACGCTGCCGTAATAGGGCTCGTTGCCTCGCAGGATGGAATCGCGATAGACTCCGGTGATCTTCTTGAGACGCACCAGGTCACGCGCGGTGAGCGGCTTCTTGAAGAAGGCCGCGACGTTGACCTTGTCGTCACAGAACCAGACGTCCTTCATCCGGCCGGACTTCTCCTCTTCGTCCGTATTGATCGCGTACTGACGGCCATCCGCCGTCCTCAGGTTCATCTTGGGCATGATTACGAATGATTGCGGTAAAGGACGGCGACGGTGCGGTCGTCATGATGGCCCTTTTCGTAAGAATCCAGCCAACCGCAGAGAGGCCCTTTGTTCTTATAGGATTCGCTGACCTCGTCCCCGCGACCGACAGGCTCCTTGGCCGCCAAAGGCTTCAGCTCTTCGGCGAGCTTGTTCCAGACTTCAGGGTCGGCCTCCTGGCCGTGGGGGATGCGCGGGTCGCTGACGCCGTCGCTCACGAGCATCAATGCGTATGCATCGGGAAGCCTGGTATGCATGAGACGCTTCTCGGCGTCTTCGGCGCCCTTGTTGAGGATGAAGAGGGTCTGTCCTGCGGACACGCCATGGTCGGGCACGCACTTCAATCCTGAAGCGGCTCCGGCCAGACCGATTCCGATGGCGCCATCACCGGCGGAATAGGTCAGGAGCACGTCGCCGGAAGGGGTCGGCAGCACGAGGGCGGCGAGGAAGGTGGCGTACATTTCCTTGGCCTGGAATTCGGGACGCTGCTTCTGGATGCAGTCCGCCTCGAATTCGATCTGGGACCGGATGGCGCGAACGGCGGAAGCGAAACCTTCGACGGCATCCGAAGACCTGGCGTCGAGGGCCCCGGGAATGCTCAATAGCTTTTTCCCCAGGCTGACGAGACACTGGACGCCGACCTTGGCGACGATCGCGGAACCTCGCCGGGAGAGAGGAGCGGAACCCGCCCCGTCCGAGACGACGATGGCGACGGCCCTCCCCTCCTCGAAGAAGCTGAATTCGACGTCATCCTCACGGAAGCTGCCCGTCTTGATGTGGCTGCGTCCACGGATCGAGGCATAAGCCAGATCAAAGCCACCCGACTGGGCGCGACGGGACACGCGATGCGGCTTCGAGAAAGTATCGTCCGGCTTGGGGATGTCGAAGGAACTGGCCGTCGAGCGCACCGCTTCGGCCATCTTCGCAAGCTGGACGAGCTTTTCTTCGTTGATGTCAGCCGGCTTGTCCGAGTCGGTCTCCTGGATTTCTTTCCACCTCAGCTCCGGATCCATGTTGCAGGTCAGGAGAAAGACCACCTCAAGCCGGGCGCGCGGTGCGCCCTTGCACTCGACGATCGTGACTATCTTCATGTCCGAGCCTACCTCCGGCAGGCCCGAAAGCACCGCCTTCTCGACATCGTAAGAGAGCCCGGCAGGCAGCTGGACCTCGACCACGGAGGCCCAATCGGCGCCGATACCCAGCTCGTCGGCGAGACAGACGGACATCAGTTCGCCTTGGCGGACGTTCTTGAGCCTGAGCAAGGTCTTGGCCTTCTCCTTCCACTCCACGAATTTCTTCATGGACGAGGGGTAGGAGGCGAGGATCACGACGGTCAGCTCACCCTTGATGGACTGGTCGCGGAGGTCAGGGTCCGCCTGCATCACCGGATCGGTGACATCGATCCTCAACGTGCACTTGTCTTCACGACAGAAAGAAGCGGGATCATTGACGGATATCCTCAAAGTCCCGGGCTCCAACGGCAGATACGTTCTCAACAGGGAGGCGCGCATCTCCCCCTTGAGACCCGATTCGGAAAAAAACGTCCCTAAGTCCAGAGTATCGACCTGCTCGTTGAACTCGTATTTCGAAGGAATCGCGCCCTTGAGCTTGGCAAACTTCTCTTCGAATTCCTTCCTGGCCGACTTGATCTTCTCCTTGAGCTCACGCTCGAGGGCTTCCTTGCTGGCCTGGGGCGGGACCGGCTGCGCCTGAGCCGAGGCCGGACCTTCAGGCTGAGCGGAGGAAGCACCTCCGACAACCGAAGCAGGGGCTGCGGCATTCTTCTCTTCCTTCGCTGAAGGTGAGGAATGATTCGGTGTTCCTTCGTTGTTCATATTTTTCTGCTTTATACTACGTCGCAAAAAAATCGTGCAGAAAAGGGCGACGATGAACCACGACGTCGACAAGAACAGACCAAGCGCCCACGCGAATATCTTCCACGAAGAAGAAAGGAAAGGCTTCCAGAACAGATCCCATTCGGCGAGCGAACCAAACTCCTTATAAGGAAACTGAAAACCAACCCACGGCGTTTCCTTGAGCAGGCTCGCCGCGAAAACAAGGGGCAAAACAAGAATGACACCCCAGCCTAGGATGATCGCGCTGAGATGAACATCAGCAGCGAGATTGGAAGGAATCAACTTCCTCCAGTCGAACTCCCTGCCGCCGATTGGCTCAGCCATTTAGGTGAGGATCGGAGGGGGCGGAGGCAGCGGAGGATTACCGGAGGAAGTCGGAGCGGGAGAAGAGCTGCCCGGGGGAGGAGGCGGCGCGCCGCCGGCCATGTCATCAGGATTCGCGCTGTTTGAAACGGCCGCGATCGAAGCGGAGACCCACTTGAAGAAGGCCTGCATCCGCATCGGATCCGCCGTGCTGACGTGGACGAGATTGGTGCCGGACTCGTCAGGGTATCCAGGCGACGCATCGGTGGCGTCGAGGAAGCGGTTGAGGGTCGACTCGTCGGCGTTGTTGACCGCGCAGGCTACGCGCACGCCCCAGCGGAGCTTCTTGAAGTCACGGATGCCGGCCTCGAAGTCGTCGGTCGGGACGCCGTCAGAAAGCAGGAACACCATCGGACGCCAGTCTCCCGCGGTGCTGCCGGTCTTGGGCACCAGGTCAGCCTTACGCGTACGGACAAGCAGCTCAAGGGCTTCGCCCATGGCGGTGGAGCCGGCGGCATCGAGGACGGCCGGCACGTTGAAGTTTTCCAGCGAGGTGAGCGGGACTTCCACCTTGGCGGTAGCGCCGAAGGTGATGAGGCAGAGGTGAGCCGTCTCGAGCGCCTGCGGATCCGCGCGGAGCCCGTCGATGATGCTGCTCAACTGGGTGCGGACCTGGTTGATCGGGTCACCGCTCATCGAACCAGAGGTATCGACGAGAAAGTAGATGGGGAGACGACGGGCGGAGCTCATAGGGGGTGTGCCATTGGGATACCCCCTCCCCTCCACCCCGTCAAGCATCGGGATTTCTTGTGCTCTTATACGATTTTAATCGGTCTCCCGCAGCTCACCGTGGCCCTAAGACGTCTTGCCGGCAGCAGGACCGTCAGGCCCTCGCCTCACGGGAACCAAGGCTCCGTGACCCTCGTGATCCTGGTTGCCAAGGATCAGGCAGAGCATGGCGCAGAACCTGGAGACAGCACCAGTGCCTTGGTCGAAAAGAGACAGATGGGAGTATCGACCCGGCGGCTCGCCCAGGAATCCCTCAAGCTGACCCAGATCAGCACCGGGCAGAGCCCATGCGACCCTAGCAGACCACCGAACTGCATCCATCCGTCCAAGAGCGACATCGAAATCATCCGTAGCAACGCCATCTGACACAAGCAAGGCCACTGCAGGTAAGCTTGGCGACATGGATGCGGCTTGAAGGCTGCCGCGTTTTTCAAGCATGAGTCTTATCGCCGCACCGGTTTCAGTCGAACCAGCCGCTTCGAGTTCGGCCGGAAATTCGATGGTGGCAGCAGAGGCTGGGGCGGCAAGCAGGCGCGCTTCGTTGCCGAAACCGAGCAGACAGACGTCCACCCTGTCCCTGATTGATTCATGCTTAGACATCTCGTCCTTCAGCATGCGAAGGCTGCCAAGCAAAGAGCCCATGGGGTCCCCTGCCATCGAACCGGAAGTATCGACGAGGATGAAGACGGTCAATCGGGCGGTCGTCATGCTCAGATCACGCCAAGCCAACCCTCGACGTCCTGCGGAGTCACGCTGTAGAGGTCCGGCGCCGGCTTGCGTCCGCCCTTCGTCCAGTTTTCGAAAAAAGCCAACGGCACCCTGAACGAGGCATCGACGCCCAAGCTTATCCTAAGCGACTTGGAAACGTGAGCAAAGCGCTCGGTGGCCTCGACCACGTCGTCGACAAAGTGGCCGTCAGAAAGCAGGATGATGAGGTCGGATTCGCTGTCGCCGCTCCGTGTGATCTCCTCCTCAAGGAGTCGCGTCGCCGCCCCGAGGGAGGCCCCTCCGAAGACGGCCAGTTCCGAGGGGTCGGGCAAGACGAAGGAATCGACATCCACATCCTTCGCCAGCCACTCAGCCGAAGTGTCGAAGGCTATCAGGCTGATGAGCACATGGCCGTAAAGATGCCGGTTCTCCCGGAGGGTGGCCAGAAGGCTCCAATTCACGAAAGCGGTGACTTGCCCGACAGGGGTACCCCCCATGGATGAGGAGCGATCGAGCAAAAGGGTGACCTTGCGCAGGCTCATGGGCGCGGAGCGGTGAGGTAGCCTGCGATGATGCGCACCTCGATGACCACGCTGCCCAAGGTAAGCTTGTTGCCGTTCTTTAGGATATGGGTGGTCTTGGACATGTGGTTAGTAAGCACGGCTTTGCCGTCTTTGAGCTGGAAGCTCGCGATCTCAGGGGGGTAGCCGCTCTTGATGGGCAGACGCACGGTGGAATCACGGGAGGTCCCGATCATGACGAGACGGGACCCGAGGTTGACCGTCGAGGTCTCGTTCTTCGCCCAATGGACCACGAGGTAAGCCTCCCGGGCCACGGCTTCGGCGATCGTCACGGCCAAGGCGATGAACAGACCGAGGAACGAGGCGCCCATCAGACGTGAAGCCATCTCAGCACCGGACATCGAGACGAGCAGGAATCCTCCGACCGAGACCACCCCCCCCAAGGCGCCGAAAGCCACGGACCTGAACACGTTGAGGTTGGGCATCGCCAACGAAATCGTGAGCCCAAGCCCGGCACCCACGAAAGTCCATGAGGCGATTCGCGGGAGTTCGCCGAAATCCTTAACCCCGCCCAAGGCGTAGGTGTAAAGCGCCTGGGCGATGACGCCGGCGGCGAAACCGAGACCCAGGCTGATGGCCATCGTCCGCAGGACTGGCAACGGCCGCAGCGAACCTCCCAGCAGAATCTGCTGGAATGTCTCGACCGTCACGCCGATGCCGAAACAGACCAAGCCGACCCAAAGGCCGGCCTGCATGGCATCAGGCCAGAAATTTTTCCGGATCAGGGCCATGTCGATCTTGGCTCCCGGCCCACCGGTGCCTCTCAGCACCGAACTATCCGCCACGGCGACCGCGACTTCCTTGAACAGATTGGCCAAGCCCTCGGACTGGCGACCATAACGGTCCATGGTGAATAGTTTCCCCGGAGCGGCGGACGACAGGAAGGCGTAATCTCCGGCCAGCGAGGCCAGCGTGACGATGTTCACCTCGTCGATGCGCGCGGCCTTGAGCTTGGCGACGACGTCATCGGTGGAAAAGATCTCGTCATCCGGGATGTCGGTCGTCTCGTCGGTGATCAGGATGACCACCTTGCGGGCTTCTCGGTCGAAGGGCAGAGCCGCCGCCACGGCGAGACCGGACAGGGAGCTGTCCCCCGAATTAGCCCTCCCCCCTTCGACGAACAAAGGCTTCATCGCCTCGACGACCTTCCGGATATCGGAGGTCAGCGGGTGCGTGAGGCGCGCATCGCTGTCGAAAGTCACCAGTCCGAAACGTCCCTTGATCTTACGGGCCTCCAGCTGGCCGAGGAATTCGGTCAGGCTGTTGCGCACCCCTTCGAGTTCTCCCGACATGCTTCCGGAGATATCCAGGGCGAAGACAAGGTCCACCGGCCGCTGATCTTCGGCGACCATGATGGTCTCGGTACGCTGCTCCCCCACCCACCTTTCGGCGAACAAAGCGAGCAACAGACCGCCGAGAAGACCGGCCACGCCGAGGACCAGCCACTTAGGAGAGCGGGCGAGCAAGGAACGCATGACGGTCAAGGGAATCAGTGGACGATCCTGACCTCGATGACGACCGTGCCGAGCGTCAGTTTGTTGCCGTCCTTGAGGACGTGGGTCGTATGGGACATGTGATTGATCAGCGTGGGCTTTCCGTCCACGAGCTTGAAGCTGGCGACGGCGGCTGGATAGCCGCTCTTGGGCGAGATACGCACGGTAGACTCGACGCTGGTACCTACCAGGACCGGAGCCCCACCCATGTTGACCGTCGATTTCTCATTCTTCGCCCAATGGACGATGAGATAGGCTTCGCGGGCGATCGCTTCGGCCATCGCCACCGCGATGCCGACCGAGCCGCCGATCAGCAAGGCGCCGACGACCCGGCCGCCGAACAGAGAGAAGTACATGACGCCGACGAGCAGCAGGAAAGCGAGCGAGGCGACGAGTCCGCCGGCCGAGACGCATAGGATGGTCTTCGCCCTCGGGATGTTCGGGATGACGAACGTCATGGCGAAGCCGAGACCGGCGCCGACGACGACCCAGGCTAACATCTTCCCCAAGGCGTCGGGCGAACCGAGCGCGTCCAGCAGGAAGAAGAGCGTCTGCCCGCAGACGCCGGATGCGGCACCGATCAGCGTACCGATCAGGATAGCCTTCAGGAGCCCGGGCACACGCAGGGAGCCAGTGAGCATGAACTTCTGAGCCGCGACCAAGGACAAGCCCACGCCGATCGACACCATGGAAAGCCACAAGCCCACCGAAGCCACGCCTGTGAGGTAAGAAGAGAATGAGTAATCCTTGCGCGTATCGGAGGCGGCCCGCCCGAGCATCGAGGGACTCACGACCGCTTGCGCGACACCTTGAAAAAGCTGTTCGAGATTGCTCTCCGTCCGGCCGGACGCGTCCAGCACGAAACGCTTGCCCGGCGCCGCCTCGGTGAGGAAATCGTACGTTCCGATGATCTCATCGGCGGCGACGACGTGGATCGCTTCCACGCCGGAAGAACGCAGATCGCCCACCAAGGCCGAGGTCGAACGGACCTGGCCATCCGGCTCGTGCCAGGTCTCGTCGGTGATCAGCACGAAGACCTTACGGGCGATTGGGTTGAATGACAACTCCGCCGCCTCACGCAAAGCATCCAAGGAACTCTCCCCTTTATTGTTACCGCCCCCGGAGGCGCGGAGCCCCGACATCTCTGAAGCGAACTCTCCGGGGTCTGAAGTGAAATCCTGCACTAGTTTGGTACCCTGGCCGTAGGTGAGGTCGCGGAAAGTCACCAGAGCGAACCGCATGCTGACGCCGGATGACTCGGCCTGACGGGTGAATTCAGTGATGCTCGCACGGACGCCGTTGATCTCCTTCTGCATGCTGCCGGTGACGTCCAAGACGAAGACCAGATCGACGGGCGCCTTGTTCGCGCCCGGCGTGACGCGCGGGGCGCCCAGACGAGCCGCCGGCTCGCCGAGCAAGGAGAAGAGCAGACCGCCGGCCATGCCGACCAACCCGAAGACCAGCCACTTGGGCGCACGATTCAGGAAAGAGCGCATGCCGGTCAGCTGAAGAGGTGGATTTCGATCACCACGCTGCCGAGGGTGAGTTTGTTGCCGTTACGAAGGGCGTGAGTCGAACGTGACATGTGGTTCACCATCTGGGCCTGACCGCCCTGCAGGCTGAAGGTCGCCACGATGGGAGGATAGCCGGCGGAGGAAGCCATGCGGATGGTAGACTCGCGGGAGCTTCCGACGGTGACAGGCTTTTCTCCCAGGTTGACGCGGGTGAACTCTCCAGGCCCCCAGACCACCCGGAGGTACCCCTCCTTGGCCGTGGCTTCAGCCACCGCGACGGAAAGGCCGACGAAGAGCCCGATGATCGAGGTGCCTACCAAACGAGCCGCTATGTCGTTCGCAACGAAGCAGACCGCGATAAATCCGATGGCGCCGGCTGCGCCACCAGCTAGGCCGAATAAAAATGCCCTGATCGGCTTAAGATTGGGCACCGCCAAGGAGAGCGCAAAGCCCAGGCCACCACCGGCCATCGTCCAAGCGATGATACGCGGCAGCTCACCGGCATCGATACCCGAGCTTTGGGCATAAGTGTACATCAGTTGGGCACCGGCCCCGGATAGTCCGCCCAAACAAAACCCTATCAGGAGGGGCTTCATAGACTCGCCCAGGAATTCCTCTGCTCCTAACAACGCTCGCTGAACAGTAAATAATGCCAAAGCAATTCCAGCACTGAAGAAACCACACCAGGAAGCGGTGAAAAAAGTGATCCTGAAAATCGACCTGGTGACCGGGGGGTCGTGCAGGAATAATTCAAATACTGTGTTGAGCGCTCCTGCGCCCAGGAGGCCAGCGAAGGCGAAGACCAGCCATTTGGGATATGCGGAGAGCAGTTTGCGCATGGGAGTGTCAGGAGAAGAGCTTGACCTCGATGGTGACAGTGCCGAGGGGCAATTTATTGCCGTCCCTCAGCGGATGGGTCGCGCCGGTCATGTTGTGGAACATGGTCGCCTTGCCGTCGCGCATGGTGAAGGTCGCGATCGTAGCGGGGAAACCGCTGGACTTAGGAATCCGGACCGTCGACTCGGAGCCCGTCCCTACGGTCACCGGTGTGGCGCCGAGGTTGACGGTGGTGAACTCGCCCGGCCCCCAGATGACACGGAGATACCCTTCCCGAGCCAACGCCTCGACGACCGCCACGGAGAGACCGACGGCGCCTCCGAGAACAAGACAGGCGATGAGCCGACCCATGGTCATTGAACCGGCCAAGAAGAAGGAAAGAACCAACCCCGCCAGGACGCCTCCCGCAAGGCCACCCAAGATGGCCTTACCTCGATCGAGATTCGGGATAATCAACGAGAATGCAAAACCTAGCATCCCACCGACGACCACCCAGGCGACGACCTTGAGCATCTTATCCGTCGGACCTCCATCACCAGAGGAGAAGGCAGCGAGCATGCCCTGCCCCACCAAAGCGGCAAAGATACCTGCGCAAAAGCTCAGGAGCAACACCTTGCCGAAGTGTGGAGGAATCCATGAATCCGCACCGAGCATCCTGCGCTGGACGGAAGAAATCGCCAAAGAGGTTCCGAAAGCAAGGCAACCCAAGGTGAGCCCGACCGAAGCCACGCCCAGCAGGAAGGAAACCATGCCTGTCCTGCGGGCGGTGGCAGAGGCACGCCGGTACTCGAATTCACAAGCGACGACACCGGCGTCCATGCTGACTCCCCCGCCCGAGACCGTGCCGGATCTCCGGATGACCTGATCACCGATAAGGACGTCGAGCTTGAAGGGAATATCGCTAGAGTTTGAGCGGCGGTTGTACAGCTGAACCTTGAACAAGTACTTGCCTTCGGGGGCTTGACCTGTGGGCCAGTAGATGTGCTCGACCGGGTCGAGTCTCAGGGGCGGTCCCGCGTTCTGATCTACGTCAAGTTCGCCTTGGGTCGGCGAACGTCGTCGGCCGAAAAAGATATGCGTGCCCGAAGGGTCGACGCAATGGAGGTCCAGGTCATCCAAGGTCTCCCAGCTCAAGGCGGTCCGAATATCGCCCGACATGCTGGCTCCGGCTGCCGCCAAACGGCTTTGCACGGCGGAATCGAACAACAGGGAGGGACCGGAAGAAACTTCGGAATCGTTCCTGCGATAGACGCCCGGCGAGATCTCTTCGACCAATCGGCCCGAGGACGAGCCGGTGGAAGAATTGGCGGCGAAAATCTCCCCGGCGCCCCAACCGAGCAAAGCGCCGACCGAACCGAGCAGGAAGAACAGCAGAGGCTTGGGGAGTGAAAGCAGTCTCACGGCGCCAGAGATAATGCGACCCCCAGAAGTGGCAAGCCACAAGCAGGGATAGAAGAGTAGAACTAGAAACCTTCCTCAGACCGAAGAACCAAGCCAGGAAAGCAATCTCTCGTGCTCCTCCATGTGCCTGCGGCAATCGGCCATACGTTCGCTCCTCCGCTCCGCCGTCGGATCGTCTCGGAGCGCGATGAGCCTCTGCCGGAAGAAAGCATGCATGCGCCGGAGGTGAGCGACCTTGGGCGCGCCTGGCGCGAGGAAATCGACCTCGAGCCTGCGTTCCAGCAACGCCTGCTCATGATCGTCGGTCGGGGAGGAATCATTCGTGCCGAAGATTTCGGCCACGGCGAAACGATCGGCCAGGGCGAGGATGCCTTGATGCACGGGAGAACCCGCCCGCGCCGCGGCGAAGGCTTGCCCGCAGAAATGAACGAGGTCGGCCATCTCGGCGTAGCTGGCCTGCGCTGCGAAATCCGCTAGCAGTTGCTGATAAGCCGTCTCGTCCTCCGGAACCACGCGCAGTGCTTCGTCCAGGGATTGCTCGGCATCGATACCGCAGACGGCGCTTACGCCGAGCCAGCGCGCCTCATACCATTCACGAAACAGACCCAGGGGGAAACCGGTGGGATTAGAGGAAGCGATGCGTCCCACGATCCGGGCGCTCAGTCCGAGGCGCGCCCCGTAACCACGCAGAGCAACCTCATCATGAACACTGACATCCGGGGCCTCCTTGAGCCTCGGAGGACGCGGCGCACCAGGTCGATAAGAAGGGAACGACGTTACGACCGGATCCGCCAAGACAACCGGGACGGCTGACCTGGGGGATGAAGGAACGAAGCCAAGCACCCTCAAGGCCTTCGTCAGCAGAGGCGACCATAACTTTGCACTGAAATAGAGGGCCGCTATGACCAAGACATAGAGAAGTATGAAAACTTGGACTGCTTCGGAATAGTTAGCCACGTCGGTTTAAGGTGACAAGATCACGTCCGTTAACCCGCGCGTCGTTACTTAACTCTTGCCCTGTAAGGCAGCTTTCCCGCTTTCGAAAGATCATTGGAGGCTTCGACGGCGAAATCCTCGAAGAGGGCGGGCAACCGGTGGTAGTTATTGCTGCCGAAGCGAAGCGCGAGCTCATAGCATTTCACGTCAAACCAGGCCAGCTTGTAGACGTTAGCACCGGAAGCCATGTAGTATTGGGACACTTTGAGCCTAATGACGCCCTCGATGATTTCGGTTGTCTTGTCGTCCGCCCGGAAGATTTCGGCAAAAATAAGCGTGTTCGCGAAATTGGCGTGGTCACTGCTGTCGACCAAGGTGAATCCGTTGCGGCGGAAGACAGATTCTATCCGCGCCTTCAAGGTGCTCTCGGAGACCTCGCTCTTGAGCACGCTATCCATGCTTATGAACACTTTGATTTTCTTGTCGATGACCGGGATCATCGCGGTGGCGCCGATTCCAACATCCCTCAACAAGGCGTCCTGCCTGTCATTATCATTGGTGATCGCGACTCGCTGCTCATCGGTCAGGGCGGAAGGCACTTCGACCCTCCTCTCGACTGTCCTGACGACCTCAACCGGTTTTTCCACTATTTTCTCCACAGGCCTATCCACCACCACGACGTTCGGGAAGAGATATGTGGTAAGCATCCCGACGATCGCGCCTATGGTGACGCCACCTACGATCCACCCCCAGTTGGCGTGACCGGCGGAGGAGGCCTGCGGCGTGGACGCTGGCGGCATGGACGGCCGGGGACGAGGACGTCCGGAAACTGCGGGGGCTGGGATGACAGCGGACTGCGGAAACGCCTTGGCCGCGGCGACATCGCCCCTTAGCTGAGTTAGCGGAGCCCAACCGGACATCCGTTGCGTCCAGCAGAGGTCAGTCCAGAGGAGTTCACCGGAGTCGAGCAGCTCGACGATGCGATCGATGTCAAATTCGCCCATGACATGTCCGTTACGCGAAACGCGGTAGAAGATGCTTCGATCCGGGGGATTCATAAGATGTACGAAGAAGGATGATCAGCGGGTCGTCGAGGCGTGCTGCAAGGTCGTCGCGACTTCGGCGGATAGCTCATCGGTGAGCAAGGGGAGCAACGACAGCGTATCGGCGTTGTAGCCCGTGAAATACTTCGAACG
>JACCDU010036331.1_pt1 | contig 31463 bp, 33 predicted proteins | sample 7446081 | NCBI WGS metagenome assembly JACCDU01 (sample SAMN15323447, study PRJNA562643) | freshwater metagenome | isolation source: river surface water | place: USA:Blue River Watershed | collected 2017-08-17
AGGATTGATGGGGACCAAAAAATTCCCAGGCCGTGGATTGCCATTGGTCAGAAAAGATGTTGAGAAAGTGCGCATTGACTTCATGCCGTTTGAAGAGCGAACGATTCAAGACTATGGCGTTGTGATTAATGAGGTTTATTACTTCCACGATGTTCTTAGGCCTTGGGTCAATGCGATGGACCCAGACCATCCGAGAGAAAAACGTAAGTTCAGATTTCGCTATGACCCACAAGACATTAGTCAGCTGTATTTTTTCGATCCACTAGCTCAGAGATATTTCTCAATTCCTTATCGCGACAGCAGCTTGCCACCCGTCAGTATTTGGGAGCATCGCGCCGCTCGTGTAAAAGCCAAAGAGTTGGGAATCCCTGGCTACTCAGAGCGTGACATCTTTGACTTGATCACAAAACAACGAGAGATTGAAGAGGAAGCCGCTTCCAAAACTAAGTCAGCAAGACGCGCTCAGCAGAAACTGAAAAATCACGCCAAGTCGCGGGTTCAAACGAAACAAGACTTGCCAAAGGTTTCGAATCAGGCGCCTTCAACGGTTAGTCCAGCGATTAAGGGATACAACCCAGATGACATTGAGGCACTAGATGACGACTACTGAAAATCTATATCCCCATCTAGATGAGAAGGCCCAGAAGAAGCTGGAACTTACGGATGATGCACGAATTCGTGCAATCCGCGAAGGAACATGGCTGGCGTTACCGCACGTCAAAGAAGCACTGACCAAGCTTGAAGACTTGAGGGAATACCCAAAAGTGACTCGAATGCCTTGCATGTTGATTATTGGGCCTTCTTTTAGCGGGAAAACTTCAATCGTTGAGCATTTTGTTAGCTTGCATCCACCAGACTTGACGCCTGAAAACGAAACTACAACGACAGAGTTAATCATGATTGATGCGCCACCTAAGCCTGACCTGTCAGATTTTTATGGCCGAATCCTTGACAAGCTGATGGCGGCCTATAAGCCGCGAGCCACAGCTGCTGAAAAATATTCACAAGTCAAACGCCTATTTCGAGAGCTTGGAGTCAAGGTATTGATCGTGGACGAAATTCATCACCTGATTGCAGGCAGCTTGAATAAGCAACGGGAATTTCGAAATGCGCTGAAGAGCCTTTCGAATGAAGCTAAGGTCTGCATCGTTGCTGTAGGCATCGAAGAGGCGCAAACCGCATTCAACGCCGATCCACAAATGGCAAGTCGTTTTGTTCCGTTTGAACTGCCCATGTGGCATCTTGGTAAAGATTTAGGCATTTTGCTCAAGACGTTGGAAAAGCGTACCCCTCTCAAGAAGCCTTCCTATTTGCACTCGACTGAATTAATGAATGCCATCCACGCACGTAGCGAGTCGAATTTGGGTGACATTTTTGACCTCATGAAAACAGCGGCTGTTGATGCGATTAGGAGTGGCCAGGAGTGCATTACTGAAAAGCAGATTAAAGGACTCGACTGGGTGCCACCATCCAAGAGAAAAATCTTTCACCGCAAGAGGTAACCATGAAAGGCTTTAGCGAACTGAACGGCTTGCTATGGCCGATCAGATACAAGCCAAAGCCTGATGAACTGTTATCGAGCTGGTTGGTCCGACTTGCTGTTGGCCATGGCATGAAAGTACAGACGTTCTGTCATCGGATCTTTGGCAACCAACGCCAAGTTTGGAACAGAGATATTGACCGCTTAGCACCTGAATGGCTGATTGAAGAACTCAGCATTCGCACTGGTACACCAATCGCAACGGCGAATGCCACCACATTAAGAACCTATGACGGTTTTTTGTATCAGGGCTTTAGAAGCTCAGGCACGTTACCGTGGATACAAACCCTTGGCATGTATCACCGAACGAGACAGGGCTATGGTCAGCAGTTCTGCCCTGCATGTTTAGCCGCTGATGAAACCCCGTACTTTCGCAGAGCATGGCGAGTTAGCTTCAATACAGTTTGTCCTATCCATAAACTGATGCTGCATGACAGATGTCCAAAGTGTAAAGCCCCAGTTAGCTATCACCGCATGGAGATGGGCCGTTCATCAAACTTCGAGTCAACAGGCCTGACGGGCTGCCACGCTTGTGGGTTTGATCTTCGAGAGTCACCGTTACTTCCAATTGCTACTTACAAAAGCGAAATACGTCGATGGATGATCGAGCTCTCTAAGCTGGTAACGCAAGGCGCAGGGCCAAAGCGAATGCATCTAAATATGGAGCACTTGTTAGTGATGCATCAGCTTTCAAAGCTCCTACTCTCCGTTAGCAAGCATGTTCAACTACATGAATGTCTTTGTGACTATTTGGCCGTGGATGATAAGGTGGTTAGTTCCGGCGAAAGAATATCCATTGAGACGCGTGACATATATCAGCGGCATCATTTGATTCAACTCATCGTGTGGTTGATGAGTGACCTTGAGCCTAGACTTCGAATGGCTTGGCGCAGCAAGAGCATCAGGTACAACAGCTTGCTCAAAGATTTCCACGACCCACCTGCTTGGTTTGCAAATGTTGTGGCGAACTTCGAAAACTGGCGAGAGCACTAAGTTGTCTTACAAGTTTCAGCAAAAATGATGTTTTGCTTTCGCTTTTTTAAATTTCCTTGGAAAGTCTAAGGTTATCACTGATAACAGAGATCTAATTTTTATTAAGTTGAACCAAACGCAAAGCAGTAGAGAACCGCAAGGCCTCTACTGTTTGATTTTTGAACGTTAAATATTGCCAGCGGCAACTGAATCCAAGCTCATCGGATAACCCGATTTTTTAGCGGCTGCTTTGACGATGGTGTCTGACACCATTTCAGCTGTCACGGCAGACAGCGTCCAACCCAAGTGCCCGTGACCAGTGTTGTAAAACACATTGGCGGCTTTGCCTTGGCCTACTCGTGGCATCATGTTGGGCATCATAGGGCGCAATCCAGCCCATGGCACCACAGAGCGTGTGTTGATGCGGGGGAAGCACTGCTCCACCCATTTAATCAACGGACGTATACGGTCAGCTCGAATGTCACGGTCCACACCATTGAATTCGGCTGTGCCTGCCACGCGGAAGCGGTTGAGGCCTAAACGGCTGGTGACCAACTTGGTTTCGTCATCCAGCAAGCTCACGGTGGGTGCACCCATTTGACTTTCTTCATCGTTTAAGTTGACGGTGATGGAATAGCCTTTGACGGGGTAAATGTTCACGCGGTCGCCCAGTTGTGCTGCAAAGTCGCGACTGGCCACGCCTGCGCACACGACCATGATGTCAAAGGTATGAACACTGGGTGACGCTTGTTCTTGTGCCACGGTAATCACGGCTTGTTGACCGTTGCTTTGCACTGACGTCACATCTTGGCCATACAGCGTTTTCACACCGAGTCGTGCTGCCGCAGCTGCGAGTCCGTTGGTGAACTTGTGAATGTCACCCGTGGCATCGCTTTCCGTAAAGTAGCCACCGTAGTAGGTGCCTGCCAAGGTCGGCTCGATGGCCTTCATTTCCTCTGGCGTCACGGCATGGCGAGGAAGTCCACCTTTGGCCAGCATGGCCGACACTTTACCGGCGTGGTCGAACCCTTTTTTGTCACGGTAAATGTGCAGGATGCCTTCCTTCTTCAGGTCGAAATCAATGCCTTCTTCTTGCGCCCAAGCAAACAAGTATTGACGTGCGGCCACCGCCAAGCGTGCTGTTTCAACAGTGTTGCGTTCGTAGTGCGGCATGGCCGCAATGAACTCTGCAAACCAAGAAATTTTGTGCCAAGTGGGCGCTGGGTTGACCAACAATGGCGCGTCACTTTTAAGCATCCACTTCAAACCTTTGAGGATGGTGGACCAGTGTGTCCAAACCTCTGCGTTGGAAGCAGACAGTTGCCCGCCATTGGCAAACGAAGTTTCCATGGCTGCATAACGATGACGCTCGAACAAGGTGACGGCAAAGCCGCGTTTGGCCAATGCGTATGCGGTGGTGACGCCCGTGATGCCGCCGCCAATAACTGCGATTGTTTTCATGATGAAGATGCTTTCAAAAACGTCAAGGGGTTGAGCACCAACATGCCTTGTGCATGTTTTGATGCGCCCCCTCTGTTTTTGGACCTGAGAGATTCACGATGGTGCTTGTGGGCCGCCATCGCTTGCTCCTTCGGTGCACTGACGGACGAATACGTCAGCAGCTCTTCAGAGTTAGGTCATGTCACCGGTCCCTTTGCCTGAGAGTTTCCGGGGCGGTTGCTCCTTCGGCGCTGCCCAGCACGCATGGCGTTGGCAGTCTCTCCCGATGACATGTCGACACGAGGTCGAGTGAAAAACAAAAAATCAGTGTGCAAGAAACCTTTCGACCAGAGCTATCCAAAATGCAGCTCCAGGCGCGATGATTTCATCATTGAAATCATATCCAGGGTTGTGTACGTGACACGCACCACGTGTTCCAGGACCTCCATTGCCAATAAAAATGTAGCTACCAGGAATTTTTTGCAGCATAAATGCAAAGTCTTCGCTGGCCGTATATGCAGGCCCATTGGGCTCAACCCGATCTGCACCAAAAAGCTTAAGGGCGACCTGCGTCGCAAATTCAGTTTCATTCGGCGTATTGACCAGTACGGCATACCCTTCTCGCCAGTCGATAGATGCTTGTACCCCATAGCTTTCCGCCTGAAGCTGGACCAGCGTCAGAATTCGTTCTTTCAGTAAGGCTCGTACTTCTGTATCGAGCGCTCTGATACTGAGCTCGAGCGTGGCAGTCTGCGGAATCACGTTGTTGGCGATGCCAGCGTGAACGGCCCCGACCGTCACCACGGCTGTCTTTTGTGGGTCAACATTACGTGACACGATCGTCTGAAGCGCCATAACGATCGAAGATGCTGCCACCACAGTATCTGTTGTTTCGTGAGGAAACGCGCCATGACCACCCTTGCCGGTTAAGGTGATGGTCACGTTGTCACTGGAAGCCATCGCTGAACCTTTGCGAAACTCTAAGCGACCGGCTTCAACTCCAGGCATGTTGTGCATCGCAAATATCGCATCACATGGAAATTGATCAAACAGACCATCCTCCATCATTTTCAGCGCGCCACCTGCTCCTTCCTCGGCTGGTTGAAAAATTAAGTGAACCGCACCATCAAATTCAAGGTCTTCAGCAATCAGCTTAGCTGCCGCTAACAGCATTGCTGTATGCCCATCATGGCCACATGCGTGCATTACCCCAGCTGTTTGACTTTTCCAAGGGCTAGAACCCGCCTCCAGTATTGGCAGGGCATCCATGTCAGCTCGCAAGCCAATGCTCTTGCTTTTTTGACCACGGCGCAATGTTCCCACGACGCCTGTTCCACCCAAACCCGTCGTCACCTCATAGCCCCACCCCTTCAACTTGTCGGCGACCAAGGAAGCGGTTTTATGCTCCTCGAAGGCCAACTCAGGTTGCGCATGAATTGCGCGCCGGATTTGGATAAAGTCACCAACGCGCTGCACTAGTGAATGGGCGAGGTAGTTGCTTTCTTCCATCAGACGCTCTCGTTATTGGGGCTGTAAGCGCATCGATTTGGCAATAGCTTGGTACTTGGCAGTGTTGTCTGCGTAAAGCTTGCCCATTGCCGCTAATGATTGGGGACGTGGAACAATCATGGCCTGCGCTTCCAACGCACTCTTGACCGTTGGATCCGTTGCTACTTCACTCAAAGCCTTGTGCAAAGCTTGGACCACTGACTCTGGCGTATCTTTGTGCACAAAGTAACCAGCCCAGGTTTCAAAGACAAATCCCTTGAGTGCTTTGCTTTCATTCAATGTCGGCACCTTGCTAAACATCGCTTGTCGCTCTGCTGAAAGCACAGCAGGCGCTTTGAGCTTGCCATCCTCAACCAGTTGAACCTGGCCTTTGCCATAGGGCGTCATAAAAATATCGACTTGGCCTCCCATCAAATCTTGCACAGCTGGTGCTCCACCTTTGTAAGGGACATGCGTCATGGGTATGCCTGTGACCGATGACATGTGCTCACCCAGCAAGTGATAGAGTGAACCTGGGCCAACGCTCGCATAGGTCAATGGCTTACCTTCTGATGCTGCGTTTTTTGCATAAGTGACCAACTCATCTCCATTCGAGGCCGGAAAATCTTTACGTGCGAGGATCACTAGCGGATTGATGGTAATCATTTGAACAAGACGAAAATCTTCGGGCTTGTACTTAATGGCCGCATTTGACAAGGGCGCCAAGATCAATTCATTTGGCGATCCTTGAAAAATCATGTGTCCATCCGCGGGGCTATTCAAAACCTTTTGACCTGCGATACCACCACTGGCTCCACCCAAATTTTCAACAATCACTGTCTGCCCAAGGTGTTTAGACAAGGTGTTGTTGAGTGTCCGTGCAATGACATCCGACACACCTCCTGCAGGATACGGAACCATTAGAGTGACCGTTTTGGTCGGGAAATTTTGCGCGCATACAGCGCCACACAGAATCAACGAAGTAAGCGCACTGGACACGACTTTAAAACTGAATCTCATCACAAACTCCAATTTAAATGAAAGAACATGTTGGTCATGCTAATGATCGAAGAAGGTGATGTCCAATGCATTGTTGGTACTATCTATGAAACCTAAAAAGCATTGATAACCATGACGCTTGTTCAAATTCGCCAATTCATCGCTTTGGCCAGAGCCGGATCCTTTGTCAAAGCCGCGGACGCGTTAAACATGACCCAACCAGCTTTGAGTCGAAGCATCAAGTCGTTGGAAGATGAGTTTGGGAAGTTATTGTTTGATCGGATTGGCAAGCGTATTGAGCTCAATTCGTTTGGGCATGATGTGCTGGCTCGCAGCCACACTCTCATGGAATATGCGCAGCAGCTTAAAGAATGTGGTCGCAGCCTGAGTGCTGGCGACAGTGGTCGCATTCGCTTGGGCCTGAGTTCCGGACCGGGAGCTATGCTCAGCACGCCCATCTTGGCCCATTTCGGAACTAATTTCCCGAACTTTCATATCGAAATTGTCCGATCGAACACCGCTAGCTTGGCCCAAATGCTCCGAGACCGTTTGATAGATGCCGCTGTATTAGACATACGCGCACTGAGACCGACGCCGGATCTGCGAGTGACACAAATTGCTGAAATGGAGGGCGTGTTTATGTGTCGACCAGATCATCCCCTTGCAGGCAAAAAAAAGATCGTCTTCGCGGATCTCAAAGCCTACCCTGTAGCTTCAACGCCCTTAAGTGAAGAAGCTGCAAGAATCATGGTCGAGAGATATGGCGAAATCGCACATCCAGATGTTTTGGTGAAGCTGCAAAGCGATGAAATTTCACACCTCATTCAAGTCACACAACAAACAAATGCGGTCTTACTTGCAATTCGCGCCTCGGCCCCTGACTTTGTTGAGTTGCCAATTCAACCGGCGCTTCGGATCAAAGCTAGATTCGGTCTGGTCACGGTGGCCAACAAAGCCGAAGCACTTTTTCTCCCTGAAATCAGGCAACTAATGCGCATGGTCATGCTGTAGTGATGTGGTTTGGCTACGTTCACTTTCGCTTTTTAAAAGTGCTACTTTTAATTGAATCTATCATTGCTGATTCAAGAAAATCAATCAAGACAGATACACGGTGCGGGATGTATCGGTTACTCGGGAGGACGGCATAGATGCCCAGTTTTTCTTGCTCAAACCTAGATAGCACTGGGACAACGCTTCCGTTGTCTAAATACGGTTGCGCCATGAAGTCTGGTGGACGCGTAATCCCTAAACCTTGCGCCGCTGCTTGGAGCAATGCTTCTCCGTTATTTGCCACAAGGCGTGGGCGAATCGTGACGTCTTCTTTGCCTTCACTTGTTAGATAGCTCCAAGTGGTAGATTGGAAGTCTTGTGAATAAATCAAGCACGCGTGACTAGCTAAGTCTCGCGGATGTTTAGGGCGGCTGTGCTCTGCAAGGTATCTAGGTGATGCCACAGTAAGTAAGCGAGACTCACCCAATTTACGCACGATGTCACTTGGTTCAAGGCGATTTGTAATTCGAATTGACAAATCGATACCTTCCTCAATTAACTTGCTGCGTCTGTCTGAAAAATCCATCACTAGTTCAATATGGGTATTGGCTTGTGAGAAATCCAAAAGTGCAGGCATCAGGCGTTGAAGTCCAAAACTTAATGGAAGACCCAAGCGTATGCGACCTCGAGGCTCGGTGTTTTCTTCTAGCAAACTGGATTCAGCTGCGTCCACCATATTCAAAATCACGCGGCATTTTTCGAGATAGGCCGAGCCGGTGCTGGTTAGGGTAAGGCTTCGAGTGCTGCGCGTCATCAACTTGGTACCAAGCTGTTTTTCTAGCGCTGAGATTTGCCGTGTCACGACAGAGCGTGCTATGTCGAATTGGTCAGCTACGGCCGTGAAACTGCCGGTCTCTGCTACCCGTACAAAAAGTTGCATTGCATTGAGTTTGTCCATTGTTGCCAATTCTGCAACAAATAATTGAATATTTAGATCTTTTTCTGATCTTCATTCGTTCCTACATTACGAGCTCCAAACCAAAGAACTCGTATGCAGACCTTTTGTAATGTCCTCTTCGTGCCTCATGGCGCTCCAACATTTGCCTTGAATCCAGGGGCTGCTGGGGCTGCCATGTCTGCTATGGTTCAAAGACTTTCAGCTCCACGTGCCATCGTTGTCTTGAGCCCACACTGGGAAACTCGGATTCCAACCGTGAGCACGGCGACACAGTTAGAAACCATTTACGACTTTTATGGCTTTCCACAAGAGCTTTACAACATCAACTACCCAGCCACGGGTTGTCCTGAAGTAGCCAACGAAGTTGCTTCAGCTTTGCGATATGCTGGCTTTGAGGTGGATGAAAGTAGTGAACATGGTTTGGATCATGGCGCTTGGCAGCCATTGCGTCAAATGTTTCCAGATGCAGATGTGCCTATCGTCCCTCTGTCGATGCAACCACATGAAGGCCCCGAGCACGCGTTTCGCGTGGGCCAAGCTCTGTCAGGTTTGGCAGAGAAAAACATTTGGGTGATTGCCTCCGGAAACATCACGCACAACTTGCGAGACTGGCATACCGCAGCATCCACACACACCCAAACGCCTGCCTATGTGCAGCAGTTTGCCGATTGGGTGTTTGAGAAATTAAGCGCGCATGACGTGAGCTCACTGCTCAACTACCGCCAACTTTCCGTCGAAGGTCGGCAAGCTCACCCAGGTGAAGACCATTTTTTGCCGTTGTTTGTGGCACTGGGCGCTGCAGGTGCCGATGCAATGCCCCAAGCTTTTTACCGTGGCGTGAGTGACTACGTCATCGCCATGGATGGCTATGCCTTCGTGCATTGAAGGTCAACTATGAACACGACTTACACCACCACTGCCAAGCTCTTCCATTGGGGCATGGCGCTTGTTTTTTTAGGACTAATCGCATTGGGCTTGGTGATGACCGACATGCCTTTGTCACCCGAAAAACTGAAGTACTACGCATGGCACAAATGGGCAGGCGTGAGCCTGTTTTTGCTCGTGTGGTTGCGCATGGCGTGGCGCGTGCTCAACCCACCGCCGGCTTACCCCGGCACCATGCCGTCCCTGATCAAAGGTGTGGCGCATTTGGGCCATGCCGCTTTGTACGGTTTGATGATCGTCATTCCTCTGTCGGGCTGGTTGATGAGTTCCGCCAAAGGCGTGCCCACCGTTTGGTTTGGCGTGCTGCCCTTGCCTGACTTGTTAGAGAAAGACAAAGCGCTGGGGCACTTGCTCAAAGAGGTCCATGAGGCGCTCAACTTGGTGTTGCTGTTCTTGCTGACAGGCCATGTGGCTGCAGCACTGAAACACCACTGGATGGACAAAGACGATATTTTGAAACGCATGCTGCCAACATGCAACGTCACCTTGAAGGACAACACATGAAACACCTTTACACCCTTGTGATCGGCGTCGCATTGACCTTGTGTTTAGTGATGAGCGCTTCAGCTTTCGAATATAAGGTCGTTCAGCCAGAGAAAAGCAAAGTCACGTTTCAATACAAACAAATGGGCGTGGCTATGGATGGTCGCTTCAAGAAGTTCTCGGCCCAGCTCTACTTCGACCCCGCAAAACCTACAGCTGCTAAAGCAGACATTGAGATAGATCTCGCCAGTATTGATGCGGGTTCATCCGACGCGGATGACGAAGTAGTCGGCAAAAATTGGTTCAATGTCAAAGCGTTTCCCAAAGCCACGTTTGTGGCCAAAAACGTCAAGGCTACAGGCGCCAACCAGTTTGACGTGACAGGGGTGCTCACCATCAAAGGCAAAAGCCAAGATATCAAATTTCCGCTCAAGCTGATTGCACAAGGCCACGCTGCCGTGTTCAGTGGCGGCTTTGTCATGCGACGCGCAGACTTCGCTATTGGCGAAGGCATTTGGTCCAAGTTCGATGTGGTTGCCAATGACATCCAAATTAATTTTCAACTCAGCGCCAACTCTGGCAAATAACTTTTCAAAAGGAACTTTCAAATGAAATCAATCAAACGCATCGCCGCTGCATTGGCATTCACTGGCGTATTGGCATCGGCCATGGCGGCACCTCTGACTTACGGTGTGGACGGCACACACACATTCCCACGTTTTTCGTATTCACACTTTGGCTACTCCACACAGTTGAGCAGCTTCAGCAAAACCACCGGCAAAGTGGTGTTTGATGCCGAAGCCAAAAAAGGCTCTGTGGACATCGTCATCGACATGAAATCGGTCAGCACTGGCTTTGCTGATTTCAACGAACACATCCAAGGTGAAGACTTTTTGGAAACGACTAAGTTTCCACAAGCCACATTCAAATCGACCCAAGTGATCTTTGAAGGCGACAAGCCAAAAAGCATCGAAGGTCAACTCACCATCAAAGGCGTTACCAAGCCAGTGACATTGACTATCACCAGCTTTCAAGCAATGCCTCACCCCATGATGAAAAAGCCAGCTCTTGGCGCCAATGCTTTTACTGTGATCAAGCGTAGCGAGTTCAATGCTGGTAAATATGCCCCTTATGTTGGTGATGATGTGCGAATCGATATTGCCATCGAAGCAATTGCTCAGTGATCTGTTACTACAGAAGTGACAGAGCTTATGATTTCCTATGCATTGAGGTGTAAGGGAATCTGTTTTTGAGATATTTTTAAAGGATTCAAATGCCAGTTGTACGCATTAGTTGGTTTGAAGGTAAAGATCATGAGCAGAAGCAGAAAGTGGCTGCTGAAGTGACTGACAGCATCGTTCGCAATACGGGTACTGATCCTCAATACATTTATGTGATTTTTGAAGACATTAAACCGTCGGATTGGGCTGGTTCCGGTAACTTGTTTGGCAACCGAGCTGAGCAAGTCTAGCTATCTATTAAGCGACCACTTGATGAGGTTGAAAGGACAACTTGGAAACTAAATTTCTAAGTTGTCATTCAAGTTTCAGCGGAAATCATCTGTCGATCTCGCCTTTCAAAAGATATTCACTCTCGCTGAAACGGTTCGTTTAGTTGTCTGAAAACAAGCGAACGATTAATTGCCTGAGCCACATGTTTGCAGGCTCGCGGTTGTACTTGGCGTGCCAAAAAAGATTGATGGCGATTTCAGGCAGCTTGACAGGCAGAGGTGAGGTGACGAGATCGAACGGGCCCTCGCACTTGAACGAAAAACGCTCTGGAACTGTTGCTATCAAATCTGAGCTTTGAAGAATGTGTCCAACCGCCACAAAATGAGGAACGTGTAGGCGGATATCTCGTTTGATCCCTTTTCGATTCATTAAATCATCGACTTCTCCGTGGCCTGTGTTGGCAGACGTAACGCCAACATGCCCAAGAGCCTTGAAGCGCTCCATAGAAATCGGATTTTTAGCAGTAGGGTGGCCTTTGCGGAACATGCAAACATAGCGTTGCTTGAAAAGACGGCGCTGAAAGAAGCCAGTCGTTAAGCTTGGGATTAGTCCAATAGCAAGGTCAACGCTACCGGCCTCCATCTCTTCGCGAAGGTTGCCAGAGTTATTTCTCAATGTGCTGATTTTGATGTTTGGAGCTAGTCGCGAAAGCTCATCCATGAGCGTTGGCATAAAGTAAATCTCTCCTATGTCAGTAATCGCCAAAGTAAAGGTGCGCTGACTGGTCGCTGGGTCAAAGGAGTCACGGTGATTTAGGGCATTTTGTAAGGCACCTAAGGCGTAACCCACTGGCTCCGCTAGATGCATTGCGTATGGGGTTGGTTCCATACCTTTCGCAGTTCTAACGAACAATTCATCGTTCAATAAAGACCTAAGCCTTTTCAGTGCATTACTGACTGCAGGCTGGGTTAACCCTAGCTTATCTGCGGAAGTTGATACCCGCCGATCTAAGAGTAACTGGTTGAAGACGACCAAAAGGTTGAGGTCGATTTGCCTTAGATCCATGAAGCCTCCGCATTATTCACGTTGGTGATTCTACATATCAGACTTGCTGCATTTACTTATAAAGGTGACCTATCCAGAATTGCGCCAATTCGTAAATAAGATGGACGTAATTGATGGAACTCTTAGTGCAACCAAATGACATTCGCTTGAGCATTCAAAGCGGTCAGAACTTGCTTGACGTTCTCAAAGATAACGCCATTCCAATTTCGTATAGCTGTATGTCAGGTCGTTGCGGCACATGTCGCTGTAAGGTCACCAAGGGTCAAGTACAGCACAGCGGACCAGAGGCTGGGCGTCCGCAGCTTGAGAGTGATCCATATGTTTTGGCATGTCAATCTGTACTAACTGAAAGTTGCACGATAGAGATTCCAGACATGGATGAAGTTGTGATTCATCCAGCCAAGATCATCAAAGGAACTGTAGTTTCGATTGAAGAGTTGACACATGACATACGTCGGATATGTATCAAGCCAGCCAAGCCTCTTGAGTTTTCTCCAGGTCAATATGCAACATTGCAATTTACTCCTGATCACATCCGTCCCTATTCATGGACAGGCCTACCTAATGATGAAGCGATGGAATTCCAAATTCGCAAAGTTCCTGGTGGCCGCGTAACTGAGTACGTGTTCACGAAACTTGCCGTGGGTGATGCCATTCGCATCAGTGGTCCACTTGGAACGGCTTATTTGCGCAAGAAGCATGAAGGTCCAATTCTTTGCGTTGGTGGTGGCACTGGTATCGCACCAGTCATTTCAATTGTCAGAGGCGCCATCGAGGCCGGCATGACCAATCCGATTCACTTGTACTTTGGCGTGAGGAGTCAGGAAGATCTTTATGACGCAGAGCGCTTGAAAAAGCTTGCCATTGAGCATGGCGCAATGAAAGTCAACATCGTTGTGGCCACAGGTCAAGTCAACAACGGGCAGCGGGCTGGTTTAGTCACAGAAGCGATCAAAGCTGACCATCCAAACCTTAGAGATTTTTGCGCCTATTTCTGTGGCGCACCTGCCATGGTCGAGGCATTGAATTCATTAGCCAAGGAACTTGGCATGGAATCTCCAAAGATTCACGCAGACGCTTTTTATCCATCCGGTATCTAAATACTGAACTTACGAACAAACATCAAAGAGGAGATAGCAATGACAGAAACAACAGTGTTTCCGAAAGACCCTACGTGGGAAGGCGAGGGTACTAGCCGCGTTCCATTCTGGGCATACACACGTGAAGATTTGTACAAAAAAGAATTGGACAAGTTTTTTTACTCAAATCATTGGTGTTACGTTGGCTTAGAAGCTGAAATTCCAAATCCAGGTGATTTCAGACGCACCGTTGTAGGCGAACGCTCAGTAGTGATGGTTCGAGACCCAGATGGTGGCATCAACGTTGTTGAAAACGTATGCGCACACCGTGGTATGCGTTTCTGCCGAGAGCGTAATGGAAATGCAAAAGATTTTTTCTGCCCTTACCACCAATGGAATTACAGCGTCAAAGGCGATCTACAAGGTGTTCCATTCCGTCGTGGTGTGAAACAAGATGGAAAGATCAATGGCGGTATGCCCAAGGACTTCAAGCTAGAGGACCATGGCTTGACAAAGTTAAAAGTGGCAACGCGCGGCGGTGTTGTATTTGCCTCTTTTGATCACGACATCGAATCTCTCGAAGAGTTCCTTGGCCCAATAATTTTGGAATACTTCGATCGTACTTTCGATGGTCGAAAGTTGAAGGTGCTCGGTTATCGCCGACAACGCATTCCAGGCAACTGGAAATTGATGCAAGAGAACATCAAAGATCCGTATCACCCAGGCCTTTTGCACACTTGGTTCTCAACATTTGGTCTCTGGCGTGCGGATAACAAATCTGAGTTGAAGATGGATGAGAAATTCCGTCATGCAGCCATGATTTCTACTCGTGGACAAGGTGGTAAGAACGAGGAGGTTGTGAGCGGCGTCGATAGCTTTAAGGACAAGATGACCGTCAATGATCCGCGCCTGCTGGACATTGTCCCGGAAGCATGGTGGAACGGCCCGACAGCGGTGATGACAACCATTTTTCCAAGCGTAATTCTTCAGCAACAAGTTAATAGTGTGTCAACGCGGCATATCCAACCAAATGGTCACGGTTCATTTGACTTTGTTTGGACACACTTTGGGTTCGAGGATGACACACCAGAGATGGAAGAGCGTCGTTTGATTCAAGCCAATTTGTTTGGCCCTGCAGGCTTTGTTTCAGCGGATGACGGTGAAGTTATCGAGTGGTCGCAAGAAGGGTTTGAGCAAAAGCCAGCACACCGAACTGTTATCGAAATGGGCGGTTACGAAATTGAAAACACAGACCACATGGTCACCGAGACATTGATTCGCGGTATGTACAACTACTGGCGCAAAGTGATGGGGGAATAAGCATGATTGATTTCAAAACATATTTCGAACTCTTAAATCTGTATAGCGACTATGCAATGGTTTGTGATTCCGCCGAGTGGGAAAAGTGGCCTGATTTTTTTGTAGAAGAGGGCACTTATCGTTTACAGCCACGTGAAAACTTTGATCAAGGTATGCCATTGTGTTTGCTTGCTTTAGAGAGCAAAGCAATGATCAAAGATCGCGTGTACGGCGTTAAAGAAACCATGTATCACGACCCTTATTACCAGCGTCATATTGTGGGTACACCTCGTGTCGTATCAGTCGAGGGAGATCGAATCATTTCCGAGGCGAACTACACCGTAATCCGCACAAAGTTTGATGGCGACTCAACAATTCTTAGTGTTGGTTACTACCACGATGAAATTGTTAAAACCGCTGAAGGATTAAAGCTGAAATCACGCTTGTGCGTATACGACAGCGAAATGATTGCTAACTCCATCATCTATCCAATCTAAAGGTAAGCATATGTCAGAAAACTGGATTGATGTAGTTTCAATTGACGCCGTTCCTGAAGGTGATGTGACTGCTGTGAATGTTGGTGGAAAAGAAGTCGCTCTTTACGAAGTAGAGGGTGAGATTTTTGCAACCGACAACTTATGCACGCACGGTGCAGCACGCATGAGTGATGGTTTCTTGGAAGGAAAAGAAATCGAATGTCCATTGCACCAAGGTAAGTTTGATGTTTGCACTGGAAAAGCACTATGTGCTCCTCTGACTGAAAACATTCGTGTTTATCCAGTTCGCATTGAGAACAAGCGTGTTTTCTTAAACATGTCTTGAGTTTGTGAATTCAAGAGTAGATCGTCAACCAAACCGTATTTAAAACGGATTCAACCTAGAAAGAGACAAATGAAAAATTCAAAATTCATCAAAATGTTGGCAGTTTGCGCTGCCGTAGTTGCTGTAACCAATGCAAGTGCTGATGTGAAGGTCGGCTTCTCAGCTCCGCTGTCAGGGCCTGTTGCTTCAGTTGGACAAGATCAATATGACGGTTTCATGTTGGGCGTTGAATTGTTACAAGGCAAGTTTGGCGGACAGCCTGTGACCGTGCTGAAAGAAGATGATCAACTCAAGCCGGAGTTGGGCAACCAAATTGCGCGCAAATTTATTGACCGCGACAAAGTAGATGCTTTGGTTGGCCTCGGCTTTTCTAATGTGTTGATGGCTAGCTTGCCTCGCATCACTGAATCTGGAACGGTTGCTATTGCAACGAATGCCGGCCCATCGCCTATCGCAGGTGCAGGTTGTATTTCTAACGTATTTTCAATGGCTTGGCAAAACGATGGTTCTGCTGAGGCGATGGGCAAGTTTGCCCAAGATGCTGGTTATAAGAAGGTCTTCTTGCTGGCCCCTAACTACCAAGCCGGTAAGGACTACATCGCTGGTTTCAAGCGCTTATACAAAGGTCAAGTCGCAGACGAAATCTATACACAAGTTAACCAACCTGACTACTCGGCTGAAATTGCACAAGTTCAAGCATCTGGAGCAGACGCCGTTTTTGTGTTCTATCCAGGTGGTATGGGTGTGAATTTCGTGAAGCAATTTAGCCAAGCGGGTTTGATGAAGAAGCTTCCACTTCTGTCAGCATTCACAGTGGATGGCACGACATTACCATCCTTGCGTGATGCAGCCGTTGGCTCTGTATCTGGCGCAATGTGGGACGTCGCCTTGAAGACGCCAGGTAACGCTGAGTTTGTGGCTGCATTCCGCAAGAAATATGACCGTACGCCAAGTTTGTACGCCGCAGTTGGTTATGACACGGCCCGCTTGTTGGACATTGCTGTCAAGAAAGTTAATGGCAAGACAGAAAACAAAGCTGCATTTGCTGCTGCAGTGAAAGCTGCGGGTTCTGAATTGAAATCAGTGCGTGGCCCGTTCTCTTTTAATACCAACAACATGCCTGTGCAGAACTACTACGCATTCCAAGCAGTCAAAGACGGTAACAACGTGACGGTAAAGCAGTTGGGTACACCATTGACCGACCATCACGACGTCTACGCAGCTCAGTGCAAGGCTAAGTAAACATGACAACGTCACTCCTGATCGCTCAGTTGTTGAATGGATTGCAGTACGGGGTACTGCTTTTCCTTCTTGCCGCAGGGCTCACATTGGTATTTGGCATCATGAGCTTTGTGAACCTTGCTCATGGTTCACTTTACATGTTGGGTGCTTATGCGTTTGCAGTGGTAGGTGCTCAAACAGATTCATTTCTGCTTGGATTGCTGGCTGCAGTCGTGACAGGAGTTGTCGTTGGCTTTGTATTGGAAAAAGTCACAGTTTCGAAGCTATACCAACGAGATCACTTAGATCATGTGCTTGCAACATTTGGTTTGGTCATGTTCTTTAATGAGGTCGTCCGAATGATTTGGGGGCCTCAGGCGTTGTTCGTTTCGCTGCCAGATTCACTGTCTGGAACGATTGAGATATTAGGCTTTTCATACCCGACATACCGATTCTTGATCATTGCGGTTGGACTATTGGTTGCCGTTGGTAGTCAGTGGTTGATTCACAAAACAAGAGTTGGCATGTTGATACGAGCTGGTTCGGTGAATCCATCGATGGTGGGCGCTTTGGGCGTCAACATCCAATTTCTAAACGCAATGCTATTCGCGCTTGGCGCGGCATTGGCTGCGTTAGCAGGTGCTATGGCTGGCCCAATCTTGTCGGTGCAAAGTGGCATGGGTGAGCCTGTTTTGATCACTACGCTCGTGGTGATCGTGATTGGTGGCATTGGTTCAGTGCATGGTGCGCTCTACGCCTCACTGATCGTGGGCGTGGCGGACACACTGGGCAGAAGTTATTTGCCAATGCTGCTACGCCAAATTGCAGATCGTGATGTTGCCAATGCGGCAGGTCCAGCGCTTGCATCCATGCTGATCTATATGTTGATGGCGGTCATTTTGGTTGTACGTCCTCAAGGACTTTTTCCGGCGCACAAGGATAAATGATGACGTTAATTAAACAACCGAGACAACTCATACCGGTAATTTTCTTTTTGATATTGGCGCTAGTTCCAACGATTGCCGTTGCACTGGATGACAACTTCTTGATCGCTTTCTTAGCTCGCGTCGTGATTTATGCAATCGCTGCAACGGCTCTAAATATTGCACTTGGTTTTGGCGGACTAGTTAGTCTGGGGCATGCATTGTTCATTGGTCTTGGGATGTACAGCGTGGCTTTGCCCGCGCACATGGGCATCACTGATGGCTGGATCCAATTAGGCATATGTGTGTTGTCTTGCGCTTTGGTGGGGGCTGCTACAGGGGCTATTAGCCTAAGAACAACAGGCATTGCTTTCATCATGATCACCTTGGCATTCGCACAGATGGGTTATTTCGTCATTGTTAGTCTGAAGCAATTTGGTGGCGATGACGGAATGGCTGTCGCAGCTGCAAGTGACTTTTATGGGTTCAAGTTGTCCACGGCGACGTCCGTGTATTACTGTGCCTTGTCTCTATTGCTTATTCTGACCATCTGGATTGGCAAATTGCGTCAGTCGCCCTTTGGTATGACCTTGCGTGCCGGTCGTCAAAATGGCCGACGCGTCAGTTCAGTCGGTCTAGCTCTTCGTCGCTATCAATTGGCAGCTTATGTTTTGTCTGCAGTGGTCTGTGGCTTAGCGGGTATGTTGCTTGCGAATTTGAGCGCATACGCTTCACCAAGCAGCATGTCTTGGGTTATCTCAGGTGATTTGATCGTCATGGTCGTTCTGGGGGGCATGGGCACAGTCTTAGGTCCCATCACGGGGGCATTCTTGTTCTTGGGTGTCGAAGAAATCTTGAAAGCATTTACCGATAACTGGATGGCCATCTTCGGCTTGCTAATTGTTGCCATTGCGATGCTAGGTAAGGCTGGCGTCGTCGGATGGTGTGAAGGCTTAATACAAAAAAAGACTGCACACAACGATCATGAAGCTCCAATTCAGACAGGAGAGTCGGCATGAGTAGCTTGTTAAAAACCACAGCCATCACAAAACACTACGGTGCACTGTTGGTCACAGATCAAGTCTCACTTGATATCCAGCAAGGTGAATTGCACGCAATCATTGGCCCAAACGGCGCTGGCAAGACGACTCTGATCAACCAGTTGTCTGGTGAATTGAAGTCTGACAGCGGGCAAGTCTTTTTTGATGGACAAGATGTCACGTCCTTGGGCATACATTCGCGCGCAAGACAGGGCCTACTTCGTTCATATCAAATCACATCAGTTTTTGATGACTTCACAGTCCGTGAAAACGCTACGCTTTCTGCCTTGGGTGCGAAAAAGCATGCATTTGGATTTTGGAAAGCGTTGTTAGATGACGCAGACGCGGTTCTAGCTGCAGATGAGGGCATTCTTGCTGCAGGGCTAAAGCAGAGAGCGCATGTGAAAGCCTCCGAGCTTGGTTACGGTGAACGTCGTCAATTGGAATTGGCAATGGCTTTGGCGGCTAAACCCAAGTTTTTACTACTTGATGAGCCTATGGCCGGGATGAGTGTCCAAGAGTCAGCGGCGGTTGTGGAGTTGCTGCAGTCGCTCAAGCGCAAATACACGATTCTCTTGGTTGAGCACGACATGAATGCCGTCTTTGCCTTGGCGGATCGAATCAGCGTCTTAGTTTACGGACGCATCTTGATGACAGGATCACCTGAGGAAATTCGTGGCAACGAAGAAGTGCGCTCTGTTTATCTTGGCGATGAGGAGATTGGCGCATGACACATAAGTTGTTAAAAGTTTCGGATTTGCATGCGAGCTATGGTCGTGCGCAGGTTCTATTTGGTGTGGATATGTCGGTCTCTAAAGGTGAGTTCGTCACACTTCTTGGGCGCAACGGCATGGGGCGTTCAACGACGATCAAGTGTTTATTTGGATTACTTCAATCCTCAAGTGGTCTGATCGAATTTCAAAACCAACGCTTGGATAACTTGCCATCATTCCAAATTGCAAGAAAGGGTTTGGGCTTGGTTCCAGAAGGTCGTCAGGTATTTCCTAATTTGACTGTGCAAGAAAACTTGATTGCCACAGCGAGAGACAACAAAGACAGTCAGCTCAAGCCTTGGACGCTTGATCGTGTCTATCAATTTTTTCCACGCTTGCGTGAGCGTCAAGAAAATCTTGGATCTCAGTTGTCAGGTGGTGAGCAACAAATGCTGGCAATTGGTCGTGCCTTGATGACCAATCCAAGTCTCATGGTTTTAGATGAGGCTACTGAAGGGTTGGCTCCTTTAATTCGTACTGAAATTTGGAACGCGCTAAGCCAACTCAAAGCAGAAGGACTATCACTGATCGTGATTGACAAAAACTTAGGCCCATTACTTGACCTAGCAGATCGTCATTTCGTCATGGAAAAAGGAAAAGTCGTGTGGTCTGGTAATTCCAATGAGTTGAAGGCCGATGCGCGAATTGTTCATGAATATTTAGGTGTTTGATCGATTGATCAGAGTCAGAGACTAGAGGAAAAAATGACCAATTCAAAAGATATTGCACTTAACAAAATTCGTGCAGAGCACAGAACGCTGGCTGCAGTGATTAACAACTTGAAAGAGATCGTTGCTGAGGTAAGTGCCGGGAAAATGGTGATCAACTTTCCACTGTGTTGGTTGATGATTCACTACATTGACTCCTTCCCAAATCAGTTCCATCACCCCAAAGAGAATGAATGGCTTTTCAGGCTTGTAAAAGAACGCACGTCGCACGCCGATGACTTGATCAACGAGTTGATAGAGCAGCATGATTTAGAGCCAACCTTGCTTGGCAATATTCGCAAGTGCTTAGGTAACTATGAAGCCGGTATCCCAGACAGCCTACAAGCGCTTGTGAAAGAAGTTCATGTCTATGCTGATTTCACTTGGAAACATTTAAAAGCTGAAGAACACGAGTTCTTTACTTTGGCGGAAACACACCTCAAGGATGCTGATTGGGATCAGATTGCTGATGCATTCAGTGAAAACACAGATCCGTTGTCAGGTCATGCAGACAGTAGTCATTTTTCTGATCTGTTCCGAGAAATTTTGAATAAAACGCCAGCCCCACTAGGTTTAGGCAATTGAGCTTGAAAGGATCACGAATGTCTCATGAACTTGGTCGTATCGAAGACCTACCCAAAGAGTATGTGCAAGAGTTGCGCGACTTAAATCTTGTCCCTCTGTGGCCGAGCTTACGCGGTGTATTGCCGCCCAAGATTCCAACTCGGCAAACCAAACCAACTCACTGGCCATATAAAACCATCAAGCCACTCTTGTTGAAAGCGGGCGAACTCACGCCAATTGAAAAAGCTGAGCGTCGTGTGTTGGTATTGGCCAACCCCGGTCACGGTTTAGAAAAAATGCAAGCAAGTGCTGCAATGTATTTGGGTATGCAACTATTGATGCCGGGTGAATGGGCTCCTAGCCATCGTCACACCCCAAATGCCGTACGCATGATTGTGGAAGGCGAGGGGGCATACACCACAGTCGATGGCGAGAAGTGCCCTATGAGTCGTGGTGATTTGATCCTGACTCCAACAGGTTTGTGGCATGAGCATGGTCACGATGGCACAGAACCAGTCATTTGGCTCGATGTGCTCGACTTGCCCTTGGTCTATTACATGGAAGCCAGCTATCACATCAATGGGGATCGTCAAACCGTAGTGCCAGGTCTTGGTGATAAACAATATACCCGTGGGGGAGTGGTGCCCACGCATGTGTTTGAACGTAGCAAGAAGGCCTACCCTATGCTGCGCTATGCATGGACAGACGCGAAGACCGCATTGGAGTCTATGGCTCAAGACAATCCTTCACAGGAATCAATTCAAGTCACTTACGTCAATCCTGAAACCGGAAATGACGCAGAAAACATATTGGGTTTTTACGCATTGATGTTGCGACCCGGCCAAACCTTGCGTTTGCCTGCACGCTCTCCCGCTCAGGTATTTCATGTCATCGAAGGCACAGTAGAAGCCAAGATCGTGGATTCAACCTTCAGCTTGGCTGAAGCTGATACCTGCTGTGCACCTGGGTACGAAGCAGTCACGCTTAAAAACCTGGATGTCAAGAAACCTACTTTCATCTTTATCGCCGACGAGTCTCCTCTGCACCGAAAACTTGGTGTGTTTGAGAACCGTGGGTAACCATTTACTTCATCATCTGGAAAAACAATGACTTCATATCTTTTCGCACCTCCTGTCGTTCAATCTCTTGCCATTAAAGGCAAGACAGAGCGGTTCCCAATTAATCGTTTGTTCTTTGTGGGCCGTAACTACCACGCCCATGCTGTGGAAATGGGCAAGCCAGTGGATAAAAGTGTTGAACGTCCCTTTTACTTCACCAAAGCTCCACAAACCTTGCTAGCTAGTGGTTCAACCGTGACCTACCCACCCGAGACTCAAAACTACCACTTTGAAATGGAGATGGTCGTCGCTATTGGTAAACCTGGTTTCCGTGTGAGTCATGACAAAGCGCATGAAGTGATTTATGGCTATGCCGCTGGTTTAGATATGACCCGTCGCGATCTTCAGCTAGTGGCACGTGACAAAGGCCGTCCATGGGACCTGGGAAAAGACGTGGAGCATTCATCTGTGTGTACCGAAATCGTCCCAATGGAAGGTCAAATCATCGATCAAGGGCCGATTGCATTAGAAGTGAATGGTGAAACCAAGCAATCTTCTGATGTGAACAAGTTGATCTGGGATGTGCGTGAAATCATTGCTGATTTGTCATTGTTCTACCATTTGCAACCAGGTGACTTGATTTATACAGGTACGCCTGAAGGTGTTGGTGCCGTGGTGCCTGGTGACAAGATCACAGGCCGTGTGGCAGGTGTGGCTGAAGTGGCTTTGAATATCGGCGCGGCGGAATAACGATATGAAACTTTATAGTTTTTTTCGCAGTGGTACATCTCATCGCTTGCGTATTGCTTTGAACCTCAAAGGTATCGTCACCGATTACGTTGCCGTGGATATGCGAACCGAAGAGCACTTGCAAGAGGCTTTTAAAGCCATTCACCCACAGGGCTTTCTGCCTGTGCTTGACACGGGTGAGCAGATGTTGATCCAGTCGCCCGCCATCATCGAGTGGTTGGAAGAGACCTATCCAACGCCTGCGCTTCTACCTGCCAACGCAAGCGGTCGTGTACACGTTCGTGCCCTAGCTGCCTTGGTGGGGTGCGATATACACCCCATCAACAACCGACGCATCTTGCAGTATTTGCGCAATGAGTTAGGCGCCAATGAAGATACGGTCAACGCATGGTGCGCCACGTGGATTAAAGATGGCTTCAATGCCTACGAAGCAATACTCGCTGCAGATAAAAAACGTGGAGTCTTTAGTTACGGCGATACACCTACTTTGGCCGATGTGTACTTGGTACCACAGGTTGAAAGTGCACGTCGTTTTAAAGTGGACTTGACACAATGGCCGCTGATCGCTGCTGTGGAGGCTGCGTGTATGCAACTCGATGCATTTAAAAATGCTGCTCCAATGCAGCAACCTGACGCTTCTTAATGGAATACGTTAGTACGTGTAATTAGCCTAGATAGTAAATTCAGTCTATCGAAACTAATTTCACGTGCATTTAGACGCACTGGGGGTATCAATTGCTATCGTTATTCTCAAACTCGCACAACGATAGAGTCGCTCTGGCAAAGTCGAAATTCTTTGAAGAAGGAGTACTTCCTACAGGCACGGTATCAGAGCAGATTTTTCAATCATGGATGCGCTGCTATCGTACTGGTTCATTGCCCAGCAGTCGTATTGAGTTTCAACCTGTATCAGCAAGTCGAAGTCAATTGTCGATTCAAAAGAATCGGGCGTTGCACGAAGCTTGGTTGCTTGAGCAGGTTAATTTATTGCCTGTCACCAGTTCATCCAGTTGTTCTGTTGTGCTCACAGACCCCACAGGTGTTCTGATCGGTCTAACGCCATCCAGTAAAACTGACCAAAAAATTATTCCTGTGGCTCATCGGGTTGGCATTAGCCTTGCTGAGGATTTTGTAGGAACGACAGCGCCAGGGCTGGTTGCACGTACTGGCATGCAAGCTTGTGTGCTTGGCGCAGAGCATTACTTTGACAGCGTCAAAGAAATGTTTTGTGTTGCGGCGCCCATTCGGGGTATAGATGGAAAACTTGCAGGAATACTCGATATCTCAAGCGAGGCGGCACCATTTTCTTTTGATCCCGCATCGGTGGTTGGCGCATATGCATCATCTATCGAAAACCGTTTACTTGTTTCTCAGGCTAGAAACACGATTCTTCTCAAATTCCAGTTCCTTCATGGTCTGCTGAATTCTCCAATGGTCGGCATCATGGGGGTTGACCAAGATGGTTATGTTCAATGGGTCAATTCCGTTGCAAACAGTCTTTTGAAAATTCCATTCGAATGTAGTTCAACAAAAATAAAAGTTGATGAAATTTTCGATTTGAAATTTACTGACCTACTCGGCATGATTGGAAAAGACGCAGTCTTACAGCGTTTGGTGAACGGATTTTCGGTGTACATGTGTGCTGATCTTTGTGATTCATTAGCCTCTGAAAAATCACTCCACAAAAGATTTGAGGTCGAAAATAGTAGGTCCAAGGATGTTGTTGATGATTCACCAAATGTGTCTGTTTTATGTCGAGAGGTTTTCAATAACGAGAGTAGTCGTGAGCTAGAAAGTTTCCGCGATTCAGATGCAGAACTGATCAAAAAATATTTGCTTGAATACAAAGGAAATATCTCAAAAGTTGCTAAGAGATTGAAGGTGTCAAGGGGGTTGATTTATCGGCGTATTCAAGAGCTATCAATCGATATTTCTGCTTGGAAATCCACCAGTTGACGTAGCGACTAATTTGATCGCGTTAGGCCTTACAGATGATTCTGCGAGGCCTTTTTTTTGATCGTTTCGTGCTGCTTTAATTTCCTTCATTCTTTTTTTGTTCCGAAATAGAACAAAAAATGGCAAGGGAATTCCCGATGTTTTTGTTGGTTGACAGGACACATAAAGTCCGTTTCGTAACTTGTTGAAGCAGTCGCTAAGCAAGGGACAGAACCTTCAGACACAACGGGATTGAGAAAATGAAAAATCACATTGAGACAAATTCAGCCGCGCAGGATTCACTCCTTGAGAACTTAGAACGACGCCTGATTGCAGGTCGTTTTGATCGACGAAGCTTTATTCGTGCTGCAGCTGCTACCGGCATGGCAACGATGGGTTTGTCTGCGCTAGCCGATGAACTTGATGCCATGCGTGCCAATCAAAATGAGCGCACGAAAAATCTAAAAGCTTCATATGACTATGTTGTTGTTGGGACCGGTTCGGCTGCTTGTGCATTGGTAGGTCGGTTGGCGCAACGTAAAAACGCGTCCATCTTGATGATTGAAGCAGGCGACTGGGACACCGCGCCATCTGTCATGGACCCAACTGTTTGGTTTACCAACCTTGGTTCAGAGCGCGATTGGGGCGATGTTGCAATTGCATCCGCGAGCACAAACAACCGCGCTATTCCTGAGCACATGGGTAAAGTCGTTGGTGGTGGCAGCAGCATCAACGCAACCATTTGGGCTCGTCCTTTTAAACAGGATTTGGAGTTTTGGGCTCAGGCCAGCGGTGATAAGTCTTGGGGCTACGAATCTGGATTGGAAATCTATCGCCGCATGGAAAATTGGCAAGGTGCTCCGAGTGAGCGCTACCGTGGCAAGACTGGCCCAGTCTGGTGTCAACCAGCTTTCAACCCACATCCTGCAGCTCCAGCCATGTTGGCAGCAGCCAAATCACTCGGCTACCCCGTACTTGAAGATCAAAACGGTAAGCGTGAAGAGGGCGGAATTGGTTTTGCATTGATGAACCAAATCATTCGAGATGGTCGCCGTCAAAGCATGGCTCGATCGTATCTGTACCCGGTGCTTGCGAATCCAAACGTCACTGTGGTCGTTAACACACACGTCGATCGCTTGGAGTTGAGCGGAACTAAGGTAACTGGTGTTCGCATAACGCGTGCAGGCTTGCAAAGCGTGATTGGCGCAAGCACAGAAGTCATCGTTAGCGCTGGCGGTATCAATACACCCAAGCTTTTGATGTTGAGCGGTATTGGAGATGAGAAACAACTGACTGAGCATGGCATTAAAACTGTTGTTCATTCCAAAGAAGTTGGCAAAAACTTCCAAGATCATTTGTTACACGGTGGATGTATCTGGGAACCAAAAGAGCACGTTCCACATCGCAACAGTGCAGCTAATGCCGCTGGTTTCTTGAAGAGTCGTGCGGGTCTTGCCTCGCCGGATGTGAACTTGGTGCAAATTGAATTGCCTTACGCCAGTGATGTAGTTGCCAAACAATACGCACCTCCAGGAACAAGTTGGGCACTTTGCGCAGGCCTCGTCGCACCTAAGAGCCGCGGTGAAATTCGCTTGCGCTCAGCTGATGCAAAAGACCGCCCCATCGTTGATGCACGATTCCTTAGCCATCCAGATGACGTGAAGGCCCTTGCATATGGCATCGAAGTGAGCCGTGAAATCGGTAACTCAGCTGCAATGAAGGACTACGTCAAACGCGAAGTTGCGCCAGGTAAGAAATTGACTGGCAAAGCGATGGAAGATTTTGTTCGCAACGGTGCAACAACATATTTCCATCAAGCTGGCACTTGTCGTATGGGCAAGGATAGTGAAGCTGTTGTCGATGCGAACTTGCGTGTAAATGGTGTTCAAGGTTTGCGCATCGCGGACAGTTCCATCATGCCGCGTATCGCTTCTGTTGCGACGATGGCTACGTGCGCTTTGATCGGAGAGCGTATGGCCGACATTCTCACCAAGAAATCTTGAGACGCTGATGCTTAGTTTTATCAGTCAACTTTTTAAATCAAAACAAGGAAATATTCCCATGTCATTGCAATCACAAATTCTGATCGACAACAAATGGATCGATGCTAATAACGGTGCTAAATTCGAACGCCATCATCCTGTGACCAAGCAATTGATCACGCAATCAGCTGCTGCGGGCGTAGTCGATGCAGATGCTGCAGCACTCTCCGCACATGAAGCTTTCAAATCGTGGAAACGTTCAGCTCCTAGCGAGCGTCGCCGTTTGTTGTTGAAAGCAGCGGATATCCTCGAATCTAAAACACCTCAATTCATTGAAGTTATGGCTGCCGAGGTTGGCGCTTCTGCATTGTGGGCGGGGTTTAACGTGCATTTGGCTGCTAATGTGTTTCGCGAGGCAGCCTCTTTGGCTACCCAAATTCAGGGTGAGACCATCCCAACAGATAAGCCCGGCGCTTTGTCGATGACTTTGCGTCAAGCTGTTGGGGTAATTTTCAGCATCGTGCCATGGAACGGCACAGTTGTTCTGGCTGCTCGTGCTATTGCTTATCCTATCGTTTGCGGTAACACCGTGGTATTCCGTGGTTCAGAAGTTAGCCCGAAGACGCACGCCTTGGTCGCAGAGGCCATGGTTGAAGCAGGCTTCCCACCAGGCGTATTGAATTACCTCAGCAATTCACCTGATACAGCGCCAGACGTAGTTGATGCCTTGATTGCACACAAAGCTGTTCGACGTATTAACTTCACTGGTTCAACACGCGTTGGTCGGATCATTGCTGAGAAGGCGGCAAAGCATGTGAAGCGTTGTTTGTTGGAGTTGGGAGGCAAATCGCCCTTGGTTATTTTGGATGATGCCAATGTAGACGAGGCAGTGAAAGCTGCTGTGTTCGGCTCATTCCTGTACCAAGGCCAAATTTGTATGTCAACTGAGCGTTTGATCGTTGACGAAAAAGTGGCTGATGAATTTGTGGCTAAATTCGCTGCGCGGGCTAAGGAGTTGCAAATGGCAGATCCAGCGGCCAATCCAGGCTGCATTATCGGCCCGATGATCAATCCATCTTCAGGCGTTCGTATTAACGACATGATCAACGATGCGCTTAAGAAGGGAGCGAAGATTGTTTGCGGTGGCGTGGCTGATGGTGCGGTAATGCCTGCAACGATCTTGGATTATGTTGATTCGAGTATGCAAATTTATGACGAGGAAACCTTCGGTCCTATTACTGTTGTTGTACGTGTGAAATCTACGGAAGAAGCCATAGATGTTGCAAATGACAGTGCATATGGTTTGTCGTCAGGTGTATTTGGTCGCAATGTCAATCGAGCACTTGCAGTAGCGATGGAACTTGAATACGGGTCTGTTCACGTTAATGGTGCGACTGTACAAAACGAAGCTCAAGCCCCCTACGGTGGAACTAAAGGTAGTGGCTACGGCCGCTTCGATGGACGTGCAGTGATCGACGAATTTACTGAATTGAAGTGGCTGACTATTGAGCCCGAAGTTCAGCAATATCCATTCTGACCTAGCATTTCACTTGAGAAAACAACGTGAGTCGAAATTTGAAGCAATTCACTTCCGACTCACGTTTTATGTGCCAGTGACCTATGAAATCTTTATTTCCCACTCACTTGAATTTAGAGTTTTTTGAAAGCACTAGTTTTGATAGGTGCGACGAAAAAAAATTGTTGTGCCACGTTGAACATGATGACTATGGAAACAGAATTCGTTTTATTCCTTTGAAAGTTACTGGCGATGGTCATATCTCTTTAGACTTTATCAGTGCTGTTGTAGTTGATCCTGCAACTGATGCTTGAAAATTTGATTTCCATTATTTGCTAATCTAAAGCTGATAAATTCATTGTTATCCATAAATTTTTTTACTATAGGCATTTTTAATTTCTGAAGTGCTGTTAACTTGATGGCAAGTTCTGTGCACGTACTCTGTTATCGAAGTGCGTTAGACGCAAAGTCACTCAACTACATAACTTGTGAATCGTCCCGTTTACTGTTGAAGCTTCAATCACCCATTTTTTTCTTCAAGTGCCTAGCGTTTGATGTGTTGACTTCGCACACTCAGCTCGTCTGGTGGCTAACATGCTCGTTTGCGGTTAGGGTAATGACCAGCGAAGGGGTTGTGTAGCTTGTCTCCCTTTAATAAGTGTCTTGCTTAAGCTACTTCATTCTTGTGGCGGTGATAAGCTAGTTTGCAGATTCCAAGGCGTTAACTTAAGCCAGCATAATTATCCGTAATGGTTAAGAGATTTTAGGTTGTTAAATCAAGAACAATCTTCCCAAACTGCTCAGCGCGTGACATCACATTCAGCGCGTCGTGCACTTGGTTCATGGTGAATGTGCGGTCAATCACGGGGCGAATTTGGTGTTGTTCGTAGAACACCAGCATGTCTTTTAACTCTTGCAAATTGCCAAGAGTGGAGCCGATGATTTGCAGCTGTCGAATGAAGATGCGACGCAAATCGGCGGGCGGTTGATCGCCGCTGGTGGCGCCACACGTTATCAGCTTGCCACCCCGCACCAGTGACTTCATGGCGTCGCCCCACACGGATTCGCCCACGTTTTCAATGACCACATCCACGCCGCGTTTATTGGTGAAGCCCATGACGCTTTTCACCACATCGTCATGCGGTGTGTGAATGCCCAACTCTGCGCCTATTTGCAAAGCACGTTCGAGTTTGTGTGCATGGCGTGAGGTGACGATGGCGCGTGCACCGATGGCTTTGGCAATTTGCAAGGCGGCCACGGACACGCCACCGCCAATGCCAAAAATCAACACGGTTTGTCTGGCTTTGAGCTGGCCTTGGGTGACCAGCATGCGCCACGCCGTCAGATGTGTAACGGCCAAGGCTGCCGCTTCAGAGGCACTCAAGTAACTGGGTGCAAGCAACACATTGCGGGCAGGGAGTGCCAGATACTCAGACCAAGCGCCATCACGGTGTTCACCCACAAAGGAAACGCGGGTGCACAACACATCGTCGCCACGCAAGCAAAACTCGCATTGGCCACAGCTGATGCTGGGGTGAATCACCACCGCATCGCCTACGTTGAAACCACTGTCGGCATCGCACTCGGCCACATGGCCAAAGCCTTCGATGCCCATAGTTTGCGGCAGCTGGTGGGTGATACCTGCACCGCTGTTGCGCATGTACAGGTCTACTTGATTGAGCGTGCTGACTTGCATGCGAATCAGCACGTCGCCTGCATTTTTTTGTGGGGTGGGGCGCTCACCCACATGCACCACTTCGTTGCCACCATGGCCGTCGATGTAAATCGCTTTCATCGCAGATCACACACCCAAGTAGTTGGGCAGGTCGGGGTTGTGCAACATGTCATTGGCATCACCCTGCAACACCACCAAGCCTTTTTGCAACACCAAGGCGCGGTTGCTGCGTGACAGCACTTTGTGCCAATCACGATCCACAATGAGCACGGCCAAACCGCTGGCTTTGATCTCGTCAATGACGCGCCAAATGTCGGCCACGATGAGCGGGGCCAAACCTTCGGTGGCTTCGTCCAAGATGATGAGGTCGGGGTGCGTCATCAAGGCGCGACCAATCGACAGCATTTGTTGTTCACCCCCCGAGAGTTGGCTGCCCAAGTTGGTCAGGCGTTCTGCCAAACGTGGGAAGGTGTGCAGCACACGTTCGAGCGTCCAATCGTTGCGGTCATCGCGGCCACGGCGTGCGGCCATGACTAAGTTCTCGCGCACACTCAGGTTGCCAAACACGCCACGGCCTTCTGGCACATAGGCTACGCCCATGCGTGCCACTTCGTGCGGACGCGCTTTGGAAATGTCGTGACCAAACAAATGGATGTGGCCATCGCGCTGGTGCACATGACCCAGTAAGCTGCGAATGAGTGTGCTTTTGCCCATGCCGTTGCGACCGAGCAAACCCACGGTTTCTCCTTTGCGAATGTCTAGGCTAACGCCATGCAACACGTGGCTGCTGTCGTACCACGCATGCACGTCTTGGGCTTGCAAAATGATTTCAGAGCTGACAGACATCAGTGGTCTCCCAAATAGGCGCTGCGCACTTCGGGGTTGTTGCGCACTTCATCGGGCGTGCCCGAGGCAATCACATTGCCGTTGACCATGACGGTGATGCAGTCGGCAATGCGAAACACGGCATCCATGTCATGCTCTACCAACAAAATCGCGTGGTCTTGTTTGAGTTCTTGTAAGAGGGTGAGCATGCGTTCGGTTTCTTCCGCACCCATGCCGGCCAGTGGTTCGTCGAGCAACAACACTTGCGGTGCTGTGGCCAAACACATGGCAATTTCAAGTTGGCGTTTTTGGCCATGGCTCAGAAAGCCCGCTTGTCGGTGCAGCACATCGCCCAAGCCCACACGCACGGCGGCATCGTGGCCGATGTGTTGTGTGACGGGATCTGCCTCGGCATTGCGCCAAAACTTCCACGCTTGTTGGTGCTGTGCTTGTGCTGAGAGTCGGCAGTTTTCGAGCACTGTGAAGCTGGGGTAGATGGTGTTGCGTTGGTAGCTGCGACCCAAGCCTGCGCGAGCGCGGCGTGGCTGTGGCCATTGAGAAATATCTTGGCTGAGTAATTCGACTTCACCCGATGAAGGTGGGAATTCGCCCGAGAGCAAATTGATCAGTGTGGACTTGCCCGCACCGTTGGTACCGATGACAGCATGGACGCTGCCGCGCGACAAGTCTAGTGACACATTGTTGACGGCGACAAGACCGCCCCAACGGCGTGTGAGGTTTTTTCCTCTCAAGAGGATCTGGGCGCTCATGCGGCTTCCTCCTCAGTGTGGGTGTTTTTGGAGTGGGTTGAGCGACCGATCAGGCGCTCACGGAATTGCTTAGGCAAAGCAACCAGCCCATGCGGCATGAATGCCACACACGCGATGATGGCCATGCCCAGTCCCAAGTGCCAGTGCTTGGCATAACTGCCAAATACCGCTTCGGATTGAAACAACTCTTGCA
>JACCDU010522165.1_pt1 | contig 31320 bp, 29 predicted proteins | sample 7446081 | NCBI WGS metagenome assembly JACCDU01 (sample SAMN15323447, study PRJNA562643) | freshwater metagenome | isolation source: river surface water | place: USA:Blue River Watershed | collected 2017-08-17
AACACTGCGGAGAGAGAGGGATTCGAACCCTCGGTACCGTTTCCAGTACGCATGTTTAGCAAACATGTCCTTTCGGCCTCTCAGGCATCTCTCCTAGCATTTAAGAGAGTACAAAAATAAGATTATTATTTTAAGTTGCCAAACAAACAGGTAAAAAAAACTAAAAATTATAGATCAAATGAAGATATAGCTTTTCCAGGCAAATTTGTTTTTCCCATTAAACTCAAATCTACTTGTCGTGCCGCTTCTCTTCCCTCCGATATTGCCCAGACTACTAAGGATTGGCCTCTTCTAGCATCACCAGCAGTAAACACTTTGTCAGCCAATGTTTTATAATTCCCATCGGCTGAAATATTTCCACGCTCATCTAATGCTGCTCCTTGATTTTTAAGTTCTTCAATTAAGTTCAAATGATCAGTATGTAAAAATCCTGCAGCAATTAATGCTAAGTCACACGGAATTTCTCGAACGTTACTAATTTCTTGTTCAATTTTTCCGTTAACATTTTTCATTGAGATGTCGCCTATTTTCAAGGCTTTCAATTCCCCCTTCTCGTTTTTGACAAACTCTTGTAAGGAAATGGACCATAAACGCTCTGCTCCTTCTTCATGTGAAGTCGAAGTGCGTAACATGTTGGGCCAATTTGGCCATGGTGTGTTTTCTGCTCGCCCTACGGGTGGCTTGGGCATTACCTCAATCTGAGTAATCGATTTTGCTTTATGCCGATTGGAAGTCCCTACACAGTCGGAACCTGTATCTCCACCACCTATGACAACAACATGCTTCCCAGTTGCTAAAATATCACCATATGTGTAATTTTCACCCTTGTGATTTTTCACTACCTCTAGGCCTGATACACGTTTATTTTGTTGCGATAAAAATTCCATCGCGGGGAAAATACCTAATGCATCGTTTCCTTTGGCTTGTATCAATCGTGGGGTTGTAGAACCTGTCGTTAGTACAATGGCGTCAAAATCCTGTTGCAATTTTGATAGTCTGATATCCTGACCAATGGTTGTATTGGTTTTAAATTCAATACCTTCTTGTTCCATAACAGCAATGCGCCGGTCTATCGTAGACTTATCTAATTTGAAATCAGGAATACCAAAGCGAAGAAGTCCTCCAATCCGATCAGCCCGTTCAAATACGGTCACTAAATGTCCTGCTTTATTTAATTGACTTGCAGCCGCCAAACCAGCTGGTCCAGAACCTACAACGGCAACTCGTTTTCCACTACGTTTTGCTGGAATTTGAGGAACTACCCACCCTTCTGCATATGCTTTCTCAATAATTGATTTTTCAATCATCTCAATCGCAACCGCCGGTTTATTAATACCTAAAACACATGCAGATTCACAAGGTGCTGGACATATACGTCCAGTAAACTCCGGAAAATTGTTTGTTGAAACTAATATCTCAAATGCATATTTCCAATTTTGCTCGTAAACAGCATCATTAAATTCAGGAATAATATTACCTAAAGGACACCCATTGTGGCAAAATGGTGTACCACAATCCATACACCTACTGGCCTGTGATTCTGTTTCCGCTGGCGACGCTAATAATTCAATTTCTTTATAATCCGCTATACGTTCTGCGACAGGACGTTTTAACGCTGTTTTCCGATCAATTTCTAAAAACCCAGTTGGCTTGCCCATTTTACTATTTTTTTAAATCAATTTGAATATCTTGATAAACTCGATCTTTGTCATTTAATACATCAGAGATGCTTAAATGTCTAGTGGCTAATGCATTACGGTAATCGACTGGTAATACTTTTTTGAATTGACTAACTGAAGCGTTAAAATTATCCAAAATAGATTTTCCCTTTGTCGAATTCGTTAATTCAATATGCTTTTCTAAATACATTCTGACAATGGATATATCTTCAGGAGTTAAATCTGTGATTTCTACCATTTCCCTATTTACCTTATTTTCGAAATTATTCTTCTCATCAAAAATATAGGCAACTCCTCCAGACATACCAGCTCCAAAATTACGCCCGGTTTCCCCTAAAATAAGCACGAGTCCACCTGTCATATATTCACAACCATGATCTCCTATTCCTTCTACTACGACTTTCGCACCAGAATTTCGAACACAGAAACGTTCTCCCGCCATACCCGCAAGATATGCTTCTCCGGATGTTGCTCCATAGAAGCTTACATTTCCAACTATACTATTATCAGCTGCACTAAATTGTGCAAATTTTGAAGGATAAGCAATTATGGTTGATCCACACATGCCTTTTCCGATGTAATCATTCGCATCGCCTTCAATTTCTAGTTTAAGTCCTTTTACTGAGAATGCTCCGAATGATTGACCTGCTGTTCCATTAAACTTAATATGGATTGAATCAGCCGCTAAAGCTTTTTCACCATATTTTTTCGTAATCTCATTGGAAACAATGGTACCAACGGAACGATTTACATTTATAATTGGTAATTCAGCAAATACATTTGTTTTGTTCTCGATAGCGGTTTGAGCTAATTTAAGAATTTCCCAATCCAATTGTTCAGCCAATCCATGATCTTGTTCCTCTGACTTCACAACAGCAACACCCTCTTCGCGGGCAGCAGGAGTTAAAATTGGGGATAAATCTACATGTTTGAATTTCCAATGATTTGACAAATCCGTCATTTCGAGTAAATCAACACGACCAACCATTTCTTCTAAGGTTCGGAATCCTAATTCAGCCATAATTTCACGCATATCCTGCGCTAAGAAATGGAAAAGATTTACGACATCTTCAGGCTTACCTGTATATAATGCACGCAATTCAGGATTCTGTGTCGCTACACCCACCGGACATGTATTTAAATGACACTTTCGCATCATAATACACCCTGCAGTAACTAATGCAGCTGTAGCTACTCCAAATTCTTCTGCTCCCAACAATGCTGCGATTGCAATATCACGACCAGTCTTAATTTGACCATCAGTCTGTACCGTTACACGACCACGTAGTTTATTCTTAACTAAAGTTTGATGGGTCTCAGCTAATCCTAATTCCCAAGGCAAACCCGCATGGCGAATAGACGATAACGGAGATGCTCCTGTACCTCCATCATAACCTGCAATAAGAATATGATCAGCATGTGCTTTTGCAACACCAGCAGCAATAGTTCCTACACCGGCTTCTGATACTAATTTAACTGAAATACGTGCTGCACGATTTGCATTTTTTAAATCAAAAATCAATTGTGCTAAATCCTCAATTGAATAAATATCATGATGAGGTGGAGGTGAAATTAATCCGACCCCTGGCGTAGAATGTCTTGTTTTACCAATCCAATCGTCTACTTTATGCCCAGGTAATTGACCACCTTCACCCGGTTTAGCACCTTGTGCCATTTTGATTTGCAACTCTTTAGCGTTGGTAAGGTAGTTGGCCGTTACACCAAATCTACCTGATGCCACTTGCTTAATGGCTGAATTCATAGAATCACCATTGGCCATCGCTTCAAAACGGATAGGATCTTCTCCCCCTTCTCCCGTGTTTGACTTTCCGCCAATTCGATTCATCGCAATCGCTAACGTTGTATGTGCTTCGTATGATATGGAACCAAACGACATGGCGCCAGTAGCAAAACGTTTTAAGATATTTTCGATTGGTTCTACTTCATCAATTGAAATTGATTTTGAAGATTTAAATCGTAAAAGTCCACGAAGAGTGATGGCTTTTTTTGTTTGGTCATCAATGATTTGAGCATATTTTTTATACACCGAATAATCATTTGATTTTGTAGCCTGTTGCAATAGGTGAATGGTGGCAGGATTAAATAAATGCTCTTCACCTCGTTGCTTCCATTGGTAAATACCTCCAACTTCTAATTTAGGATATTCTGATTTCAATAATTCATATCCTGCATGATGCTTTACAAGAGCCTCTTTAGCAATTGTATCTAAATCAATACCCTTTATTCGACTGATTGATCCAGTAAAATATAAATCCACGACTTCTTTACCTATTCCAAGAATCTCAAATATTTGAGCACCTTGGTAAGACTGTAAGGTGGAAATTCCCATTTTTGAGAATATTTTAAGCAATTCACCATTTACAGCTTTGATGTAATTATATTCTAATTTTTCATAGGTTAAAGATTGATCAACTAAATTCGTCTCTTTCATTGAACGAATCGTCTCAAAAGCCATATATGGATTTACGGCAGATGCGCCATAACCTATTAAAGTAGCGAAATGATGGGTTTCCCAAACATCACCAGCTTCTACGATAATGCCTACTTTAGCCCGTTTCTTTGTTCGAATTAAATGATTATGAACAGCACCTAATGCTAATAATGAGGGAATTGGAGCATGCGATGAATCTACACCTCTGTCAGTTAATAAGATGATAGAATACCCATCATCCACAGCATCTTCTGCGTATTGACAAATACGCTCAAGTGCCTTTTTCATCACACCAGCCTCTTCTGAAGCCCTGAAAGTCATGTGAATCGATTTCGTTTGGAAATTTTCATGATCAATCCAACGAATCTTTTCAACTTCCTTGTTACGTAACACAGGCTGTTGAATTTCAATCTGCTTGCAATGACTAGGGCTTTCTTCTAATAAATTTGATAAACCTCCGATATCAGTTAGTAAAGACATTACCATTCGCTCACGAATCGGATCGATTGGAGGATTAGTTACTTGAGCAAATAATTGCTTAAAATAGGAAGATAAATGTTGTGCTTTATCGGACAGAACAGCCAATGGTGTATCAATACCCATCGATCCCAGTGCTTCTTTACCCGTTTCAGCCATTTGAGTTAATACGATACGAATATCTTCTGTGGAGAAACCAAATATTTGCTGCCGTGAAATTAACTCAGTAGCCTTTGGCTGTCTGTATTCACTTCCCGCTTCAGGTAAATCTTCAACTCGAATTTTATTTTCTCGTAACCATTGCCCGTAAGGTTGTTGTTGACAAATTTTCTCTTTTAACTCCTCATCCGGAATTATACGACCTTGTTCCATGTCAACTACGAACATTTTACCTGGCTGTAAGCGACCTTTTGAGACAATTGTAGAAGGATCTAAATCCAATACACCGGCCTCAGAAGCCATGATGACATGGTCATCATTCGTTACCCAATATCTTGAAGGGCGAAGTCCGTTTCTATCCAATGTAGCCCCAATCATTTTACCATCCGTAAACGATATACTAGCAGGACCATCCCAAGGTTCCATCATGGCTGCATGATATTCATAGAATTCACGTTTATAATCCGCCATGCTATCATTACCATCCCAAGCTTCTGGAATTAACATCATCATTACATGTGGTAATGAACGACCACTTAGGTATAATAACTCAATTGCATTATCTAATATTGCTGAATCTGATTGACCTAAACTACAAACAGGTAGTATCATGTCAAGTTCTTCTTGTGTAAAGAACTTACTTGAAAACAAGGCTGATTGTGCTTGCATCCAAGAGGAGTTACCTTTTACGGTGTTAATCTCCCCATTGTGAGCGATAAAGCGGAATGGTTGAGCTAATTTCCATTCGGGGAATGTATTTGTTGAGAACCGGGAATGAACGATCGCTAACGCAGAAGTAAAATTTTCTTCGTGCAAATCTTTAAAATAACCCGGCACTTGCATTGTTGTCAACATACCCTTGTAAATGATGGTACGACTTGACAAAGATGTAAAGTAGAATTTATTCTCTAGTGCAGGAATTGTTTCATTTAAAAGACGTGTAACATATTGACGGAATACATATAATTTACGTTCAAAATCAATTTCAGTGATACAAGTCTCAGGACGCTCAAAGAATAATTGCTGTATTGAAGGTTCGGTTTTCCCAGAATCAGCTCCTTGAATATCTCCATTATCTACAGGAACTACTCGATATCCAATTAAACGCAAACCTAATTTCTTTGCTTTACGCTCAATGACTTCTTTACATTCTTTGATTAGAGAATCTTGGTTAGGAAAAAATATCATCCCTACTCCGTATTGACCGGGAGCGGGAAGTGAAAAACCAAGTTTACGAGACTCCTCAAGAAGAAATTCATGTGGAATTTGCAATAATACTCCAGCACCATCACCAGAGTTTGGATCACAACCACAAGCACCTCGATGATCCATACGAATTAACATCGTAATAGAATCTTGTACGATACGATGGGATTTAATCCCTTTCATGCTGGCTACAAAACCAATTCCGCATGCATCGTGTTCAAATTCTTTTCTGTAAAGACCTTCGCCAGCAATGTTATTCATATTATTATATAATTATTCTAACAAAAAAATAAAATAAATGTAATTGAGAATTATCTTAATCTAAATGAATATTCAATAGAATAAGCACATATTTCAAATTTAACTAAAAATATATTTGGCTAAAATCAATTACGGCAAAATAATCTACTGAATTTACCAATATCACTTTTGCGATATAGTTATTCTGAAAATAATCCTATTTTCTTTAGTAGTCTTCTCCCAAATCACTGCCATCGATACCATATTCATCGGTATTTGCATCTGATTCATCTTCAAAATCATTTTCCAAATCGTTCAAATAGATAGCATCTACACCTTCTTGATTTGTGTTCATAATGGTTAGATTATCTATCTTAGCTTGGTCGAGACGATCAACAACATCATCATTTTTAGAAACGACTACAAATAGACCTAATTCATTTGTACATATTTTAGTAGCTTTTCGGATAGCTGAAACTCCAAAACCATCTATATTCTGAATTTTAGAAATGTTCAGAATCATATTTGTGTATTCTTTTTTAAACAATAATCGAACCGCTAATTCTAGCTCCTCGTAATTTTCTTGGGTTAACCCATCGCCTAACCATTCAATTAATGCATAGCTCTCATTCTGTTCGAGTTTGTAAATCTTTGTTGACATATTAAATAAAAGATGAAATTTGACTGTAAATATCTTGAACGTAATTTGATGATAATGCTTCTTTGGTGAATTTATTTCCTGTAATTTCCTCAAAAAGTAAAATATATCTTTCTGAGATTTGATTAACAAATTCATCCGTAATTGTAGGAACTGTTTGACCCTCTTTGCCCTGAAAATTATTTGCAATTAACCATTCCCGCACAAATTCTTTGGACAATTGCTTTTGAGGTTCTCCTGCTTCAAATAAGCTTTGGTAAGAATCTTTATAAAAATAACGCGATGAATCAGGCGTGTGAATTTCATCCATCAACATTATTTTACCTTCATAGAACCCAAATTCATATTTGGTGTCAACCAAAATAAGATTTTTATCATCAGCCATTTGTTGTCCCCGAGCAAACAAAGCAAACGTTTTCTCTTCCAATTCAGCCATAACATCGGGATTGACGATGCCTTGGCGCAAGATTTCTTTTATGGAAATATCTTCATCGTGCCCTTCACTTGCTTTCGTTGTAGGTGTTATGATGGGATTCGGTAGCTTTTGATTTTCTTTTAATCCTTCAGGCAGCTGTACGCCACAAACTTCTCGTTTCCCTGATTTATATTCTCGCCATAAATGACCAACCAAATAACCTCGAACAACCATTTCTATGGGTATAGGCTCGCAGGCAAGACCAAATGCCGCATTGGGCGCAGGGGAAATCAATAACCAATTAGGCACGATATCCGATGTTGCTTTCAAAAAATGAGCAGCTATTTGATTTAAAACTTGACCTTTATAGGGTATTTCTCGAGGTAATACAACATCAAAAGCTGAAATTCGATTCGAAGTAATCATCAAAAGATATTTGCCAAAAGCATAAACATCCCGAACTTTTCCTTGATAAAAAGACTTTTGACCTGGAAATATTAAAGGTGACTGAGACATAATATTTAAATTAAAATAAGGTTTTTTCTTTGCGCTTCATTAAATCCAACAAATTCATGGCTTCGTTTAAGCGTATATTATTGTTTGAACTTATTTGACTTTTCAGAAAACTTATATTTTTTTCTTTAGGAACTTGATAAGCTAATATTTCAAATATTTTTATCATTGAATCTGCAACGATTGGCTCTGTGACAATTATTTCTTTGCAAAATGCCAACGAATTTGTAAAATTTTTCTGATGATAGAGCGCAAGAGATTTAATTATATACTCATTTAAGGTTCTAGGCCCCTTCGTTAAATCATTTGATTCTGACCCTATTTTTAAACCTAAATTGCGTTTCATGCGGGCTAAATCATTATTGGTAAAAATACTGCGTTGTTCTAATTTAGTAATATTTGTATATGCCGCTTTATACTTGTTTGTTGCAGTGAGGCTGTTAATTGCATTAATTTTTTGATTATAACTGTAATTACTTTCAGCATACAAAGACTGAAAAACGAGTATAATGATATAGAAATACGTAGAAAACACAGCTAAATTTTAAGTATTCGATATTTAATTCCAATATCTAAACAGAGCAAAATCAAAATCAAAATTAAGAAATATTGCAGCAAAAAAGGAGATAGTGACCTATTTTCCTGGCCTAAAAATTCAAATAGGTTAAAATTATCTTGGTTGGATTTATTTAAAACCCATTTATCGTTTGAATATTCATAAAATTCGATTCGATTAATGGGGTGAATGTTATAAAGTTCAGACTTTGCTGACTTTTGCAATATGTGTTTTAACGGCCTTTCTATAGATAAAATATGAAGAAACGTCTTTTCGGAGGTCGGCGGAATAAATTGGTAAAATTGTTTATTCAATGGATTGTATAAACTTATTTCGATAGCATCATATTTATTTGTTGGTACTCTAGTAATCATATTAATTTGATCATCTTCTGTCAAATTAAAGTTTTGGGGGCTTGTTGTTTTTATGACAAATAAGGCCTGTTGAGAAACACGTTCTCTTTTATCCGTCTGGCTTATTATGGCTTTTGACGTCACTAAAAACAATACAAAAATTAATAATCGGATGACTATTTTAATCAATAGTAATCCAGATATAGAAAACTTTTTACTAGCAATTTGTCGAAAACGTAAATATTGAAGGACAATAATTACGAATAATAAACCCCAAAAAAGGAAGGTATAGTTGGTAAAAATCATTTGAAAGGCCAAGTAACAATCAAAAGTAAATTACTATTTTTACATTTCTATTACAATTAGATGGATATATACAAAAGTTCTCGTTTAGATAATCTCAAATATGAGATTAGAGGCCCTGTTTACGAAAAGGCAATTGCTCTTCAAAATCAAGGTTATAAAATCACTTCGTTGAATATTGGAAACCCTGCTGCTTTCGGATTTGAAACACCGGATGAAATTGTGCACGATATTATTGTTAATATTCGTCAGGCGCAAGGTTATGTAGATTCCCGCGGCTTATTTGCGGCTCGTAAGGCGGTCATGCAATATTATCAAAATCAGGGTGTTAAAAATATCATGATTGAAGACATTTACATTGGAAACGGTGTAAGTGAATTGATTTCGTTAGTATTAACCGCATTATTGAACGCAGACGATGAAGTACTTATCCCCTCTCCCGATTACCCTTTATGGACGACGGTTGTTGGCCTAGCTGGTGGAAAAGCAGTTCATTATACTTGCGATGAAAATAAAGATTGGAATCCCAGTATCGCAGATATTGAATCTAAAATAACTAGCAAAACTAAAGCCTTGGTGATTATCAATCCAAATAATCCGACAGGAGCCGTATATACCAAAGAAACAATCGACAATATCGTAAAATTAGCCGAAAAGCATAAATTACTCTTGTTTGCCGATGAGATATACGACAAAATCTTGTTTGATGGAGTAGAACATCATTCTGCCGCAGGATTAAGTGATGAGATTCTAATTTGTACCATGGGTGGTTTATCCAAAAATTATCGCGCAGCTGGTTTCCGTGGTGGTTGGATGATCTTAACAGGTGCCAAACATAAAGCGAAAAGTTACATTGAGGGTTTAAATTTCTTATTTAGTACCCGTTTGTGTGCGAATGTTATCACACAAGTAGGAATACAAACGGCATTAGGTGGATATCAATCCATCAATGACCTCGTATTGCCTACTGGCCGCTTAGCCCGTCAAATGAATCTCGCCATAGAAAAATTAAATGCGATTCCTGGTGTCACTTGCGTTAAACCTAAAGGTGCTTTGTACCTATTTCCCAAATTCGATTTAAATCAATTTGATTTTGAGGATGACAACCATTTTGTGATGTCATTGTTGGAAGAGCAAAAAATCTTAGTAGTAGGAGGACAAGGATTTAATTACAAGGAAAAAGATCATTTTAGAATTGTTTTCTTACCGCATGTTGAGCAACTAACCGTTGCATTAGATAAAATTGCACTCCATTTTGATAATCACAGAATATGATATTCCAGCAATTTTCTCGCAAGCAAAAGTTGTTCATATTCCTATTTGGGATATTTCTAACGAATGCTATAATTGCTGAGATTATTGGCGTTAAAATTGTTAGTATAGAGAAAAGTCTTGGATTTTCGCCTTTACATTTACCTACGAGTTGGGGAACATTTTGGGATTTAAATCAAACAGCAGGTGCATTAAATTGGCCTATTGTTTTTATCGTTTCAGATATCATTAATGATTATTTTGGAAAGAAAGGCGTCAGGTTTATCTCATTTACGACGGCTGGATTTATCGCTTACTCATTTATAATTATTTATGTTGCAACCTTACTTGTACCTGCGGATTTTTGGTTAGAGACCAATCGTGGTGAGACTAATTTTAACATTAACGAGGCCTTCAGTCGAATATTTAGACAAGGTCTTGGAATTATCACAGGATCCCTCATCGCTTTTTTGGTTAGCCAAATTGTGGATGCTTTGATATTCGAAAAAATCAAGGCGAAAACAGGTAGTAAAATGATTTGGTTGCGCGCAACTGGATCTACCTTAATTTCTCAATTAATCGACAGTTTCTTAGTTATTGGTGTAGCCTTTTACTTATTTGGCAATTGGACATTAGCCCAGTGGTTTAATGTTTCTCTGAATAATTACCTGTATAAATTTTTCATAGCAATTTTATTTACGCCAATTTTATATGTCGCGCATTATTACATCGAAGCATACTTAAAGAAAGAAGATTAACCGCGCCGAAGGTTATCTAAAAAGATTGCTGTAGAGATACCGACATTTAAAGATTCTGCTTCCCCATAACGTGGAATTGTTATTTTTTGGCTGATATAGGGGATATTTTCAGGCCTTATTCCGTTTGATTCATTTCCAAACACGAGGAAACAGGCAGTAGGAAATTTCACATTATGAATATCTTCTCCATTCAATAAGGCGCCCAAAACAGGTAGTTTGTTATTTTCTTCAAATAATCGCTTCAAGTCAACATATGCGAATTGAATCCGGCTAAATGAACCCATCGAAGCTGCAATTACTTTGGGATTGAAATAATCTGTGCAATCTTGTGAGAGAACGATTTGTTTGATTCCGTACCAATCGCAAATTCTGATTATTGTTCCCAAATTGCCTGGATCACGTATACCGTCTAGTACAATAGTAATTTGATTCGAATATTGAAGCTTACTTTGAAACTGAGACATGGATACGACAGCAAACCCGAAAGAATTACTAACGAGCGTTGATAGTTTCTGAACAAGAGCTTCACTTTCTATATACAATTCAATACGCGAAAAAACTTCTCCGTACTTTGTTGCGAATAAATCAGTCGTAACAATAAATTCTATTTGATAGGGTGATTGTGTAAGTTCTAATACAGCCTTCTCCCCTTCCACTAAAAATAATTGATTATCTACTCGACCTTTTTTAGAATGTAGGGAATTAATTAACTTTATTTGTCTATTCGTTAGCATTCAGAAATTGTGAAAAAGGTACCTGCCGTATTTATTACTCTTCTTTGGTTTATTTGCCAAGCCTGTCAACCCTTGACATCGTATAAATTACCTCCTTCGACCATCAAAAAAATAACAATTAGTGGAAATAAGAAAGTCTCTACCGAAGAAATCAAGGCAAATATAAGTGGATTAAAAGAAAGTAATAAGTCTTTCTGGTTTATTCGACTAAATTCTTTTTTATCACAAAAACGACACAAAAAAGATTCATTAGGCATTAAGCAAGCGTCTATTCAATTTTTTAAACGGAGTCCTTCACAAATTGATACGGCAACACTTAATTCAATTAAATCGAATATTCTTTCCTACTATCGTAGAACAGGATTTTTATCAAGTCATGTTAATCTAATAATAAAGGGTGATTCAATCTTTAAGTATGTCAAAATTGAAATTAGCGAGGGAGCTCAAAGTCAATTTTCATTGAAAGATTCATTATTGATCGATAATCCACAATTGGCATTGTCCTTAAAGGATTACATGCAATTTTCTAGCCAAATTAAAAAGGACAAACCCTTATCAATTGATGCCATTAGCCTTCAAAAGGCTGCAATTACTTCTTACTTTAGAAATCGCGGATACTTTTATTTCTCCCCGGAAATTGTTGGGATTTATTTAAATGATTTGCGAGATACTAGCTTACAAAAGGTCGGATTGATTTATAAAATACCTGCAACGAATTATATAATCAATTCATCAAGATCTTATGATCGAATTTTTCGATTTGGTTCTTTGAAAATTGATGAGGCTTCGATGAACCCTGAAAATGAAGCTCAAACCTGGGTAAAAAGATCGATTAACTCCACACAACTAAAACGTATAATTAATTTTAAAGAAGGAGATATTTATTCCTTGGAAAAAGCGAACCAAAGTCTATTGAATATCTATTCGACTGATCAGTTCAAAACAGTTAATTTGACATTTGATACTACAGCAACTAAAGTATATCCCAAAATAGAACTTGTCAGAAATAATAAATACACCTTTTCTTCTGAACTTGGTGGTAGTATTTTTAGAGGAATACCAGGTCCTTTTCTAACAAATTCATTAAAAGTACGCCAAGTTTTTTCCTATTTAGATTACTTGGATTTTACAGGGAGAATTGGTTTTGAAGCCCAAACGGGATTCATCAATACCGAGACTACAAGAAAAAATCTCGAATTAAATCTAAGCACCACGCTAAACCTCCCATCCTTGTTTATCCCAAAACAATTTGATGCTTGGAAGCAAACACTTACCGCTTCACAAACACAAATTGGAATTGGATATGATTATATCGATCGACCTGAATATATACGAACAAACATTAAATTATTCCAACGCTATAATTGGAAAAAATCTAGTAATCAATATTTTCAATTATCACTCGTCGATTTAAATTTATTAAATACGAATTATCCGACCTCCCCGACTGCAGATGCCTTTATAGCTTATTTGGAGGAACTTCGTTTAAAGGGAAATAATTTATATCGCAGTTTCAATCCAAGCTTTGTTTCTAGCATTAATTTCCAATATAATTATCGCTCATTTTTGCCATCAAATAAACTTAATACGGGAAATTCGCTTTTAATAAATTTAGAATCTGGAGGAACTAGTTTAAATCTACTAGGAAACAAAAAGCTGAATTTTATTGAAGACCTATTAAAAAGTAATCAAGAAATTCAGTTCTATCGATACTTGCGTATGAACATAGATTACCGTAAATATCTATTAGTAGGTAAGCATTCGAAAAGCCAACTAGCATTTAAAGTTAATGCAGGATTAGCCTATGCCTATGGAGCTGAAAATGGATTTCAATTACCGTATGAGAAAAACTTTTTTATAGGAGGCCCAAGCAGTATTCGAGCGTGGAAACCTCGTAGATTGGGTCCAGGTGGTTATAACACCATCAATAATTTAATTGAACAACCAGGAAGTATGATATTAGAGTCCTCTCTAGAATACCGCTTTCCTATCGTTCAATTTTTAGGTAAAATTAATGGTGCATTATTTATAGACGCAGGAAATATTTGGAATATTAATCATGGCCAAACAAGTTTAGTTGGCAATTTTAATTCAGAAACTTTTTTAAGCGAAATTGCTGTAGGCACCGGATTTGGTGTTCGTTGGGACTTTGATTACTTTCTCTTGCGATTGGATTTAGCTACCAAAGCAATAAATCCTGCCAATGTTGCTAATGAAAAATGGGTCCTCTCCAAAACTACCTGGAGTAGTGGAGAGAACCCAATTGAATTTAATATAGGAATAGGATATCCTTTCTAATTATGCCTTTTTACGTGCAATGACTTTCATCGCTTTGTCAACAATCGATTGAGCATTTAATCCGTATTTCTCCATCAAATCGGCTGGTTTTCCTGATTCACCGAAGGAATCATTAACACCGACAAATTCTTGTGGAGTGGGCATATTCAAAGCCAAATACTGTGCAATTGAATCCCCTAAGCCACCATTAATTTGGTGCTCTTCAGCGGACACTAAACAACCAGTTTTGGCAACAGAGTCATGAATTGCTTTGGTATCGAGAGGCTTAATTGTATGAATATTAATAACCTCTGCATGAATACCTTTTTCTAATAATATTTCAGCAGCAATAATAGCTTCCCAAACTAAATGCCCAGTTGCAAATATACTTACATCGGATCCTTCAATCAAGTGCAATGCTTTACCTATTTCAAATACTTGATTTTCTGGGGTAAACACAGGGACAACTGGTCTTCCAAAACGTAAGTAAACAGGCCCATCGAATGCCGCTGCGGCGATGGTTGCCGCTTTTGTTTGGTTATAATCACATGGATTAATGACAACCATACCAGGAAGCATTTTCATCAATCCAATGTCTTCCAAAATTTGATGGGTAGCGCCATCTTCTCCAAGTGTTAATCCAGCATGTGAACATGCTATCTTAACGTTTTTACCTGAATAGGCTACGGATTGACGAATTTGATCATAAACGCGACCTGTACCAAAGTTGGCAAATGTCGTTGCAAAGGGTACGTATCCACCAATGGATAAACCAGCTGCAAGTCCAATCATATTAGCTTCTGCAATACCTGTTTGGAAAAAACGCTCAGGCGAATTCTTAATAAATGCCTCTAACTTTAATGAGCCAATCAAATCAGCACATAAAGCAACAACTTTGGGGTTGTTAACACTTAAATATTCCATTCCAGCACCAAAGCCAGAACGTGTATCTTTTTTTGTTTCGTAGGTAAATAATGCCATTTCTATGTATTAATAATCTCCCAATGTTTCTTCTAATTGACCTAATGCAGCAACTAATTGCTCATCATTCGGTGCGACACCATGCCATTTGTGACTGTGCATCATAAAGTCTACTCCTGCTCCCATCTCTGTCTTCATAATGACCATAACTGGTTTATTATTCATAAAAAGACTTTTAGCTTTTTGTATGATTGCTGTCAAGGCCGCCATGTCATTGCCGTCAACACGCAATACTTGCCAACCGAATGCTTTATATTTTGCTTCAAGATCTAAGTTGTTCATTACTTTCTCGGTCGGACCATCAATTTGTTGGCCATTCTCATCGATAAAAGCAATTAAATTATTGACGTTATGGTGCGGAGCATACATAGCAGCTTCCCATACTTGACCCTCATTTTGCTCACCATCACCCATCAGGCAATATACGGTAGATGGATCACCATTTAGTTTCTTAGCCTGTGCAACACCAATAGCTACACTAAGACCCTGTCCCAATGATCCTGATGCAATACGAATACCTTCCAAATGCTCATGTGGCGTAGGGTGTCCTTGTAAACGTGTATTTAGTTTACGAAAACTAGCTAGTTCTGCTACTGGAAAATATCCGCGACGTGCTAAAACACTGTATAACAACGGAGAAATATGCCCGTTTGATAAGAAGAATACATCCTCATTCAAACCGTCCATGTGAAATTCAACTTTTCCTGTGGCATCCGATTTCAAATTCATTGAATTGAAATATAATTCAACCAATAAATCTGTACATCCTAATGAGCCCCCTGGGTGACCTGATTGACATCCATGAACTTGGCGTAAAATATCCCGGCGTACCTGGGAAGCGACTTTTTGTAATTCAGTTGTTTGCATAGTAATTCGATTAGTGGATTTGTTCTGTATGATTTTTTGTATCCACCTTCGTGATAATGTCAGTAATAATTCCGTTTTCGTCGAACACAAAAGTTGTCCGAGCTATTCCCATATACGACTTGCCGTACATAGATTTTTCAACCCAAACACCAAAAGCTTCTACAATTTCATGCGATTCATCCGCAATCAGAGGAAATTTTAATTGATATTTGGTAATAAATTTATCATGTGACTTAGCCGAATCAACACTTACACCAGCTACTTGAAATCCTTTGGCTGCCAAAGCATCTAAATTCTCATTTAAATTACATGCTTGAGCCGTGCAACCGGGCGTATTATCCTTAGGATAAAAATATAGGACCGTTTTTTTGCCAAGTAAACTAAACGATTTTCCTGTAGAGTCTTGAAACTCAGTTATTGGAGAAAGTTGACCAATTGTTAAATCCATATTATTTAATAGCTAAATCGAATAATTTATCTCCTTGAAGAAAACCACTTAAAACATCACCGATAGCCACAGGTCCTACCCCTGCTGGAGTACCGGTAAAGATGTAATCACCCGTTTTAAGGGTAAAATATTGTGAAATATCTTCAATTAAAGAAGCAATGTTCCAAATCATCAAATCAGAATTTCCCACTTGAACGACAGAACCATTCTTTTGAAGTTCAAACCCAATACAAGATGTCAAAAGGTTTTCAGTAATTGGACGCATAGCTGAAACAAAAGCTGAACCATTAAATGCTTTCGCTTTTTCCCATGGAAGACCTTTCTCCTTTAATCTACTCTGTACATCACGTGCAGTAAAGTCAATACCTAAGCCAATAGCATCCACATATTTGTGAGCAAATTTCGCTTCTATATTTTTACCAACTTTACCTATTCTAAAAACAAGTTCAAGTTCATAATGTATATCTTTAGAAAAGGAAGGGTAATAAAAAGCCTGATTATTATCTAATAAGGCTGTATCCGGTTTGATAAAAATTACGGGATCAGTAGGTCTATCATTTGACAGCTCTTTGATATGATCCACATAATTTCTACCAACACATATGATTTTCATCCGGAATTACTTTAAAACTTCAGAAACTAATCTTGCAGCATCTTTTAATAAAACAGCTGAGAATACTTTCAAGCCTGAATTATTAATGATAGCCGCTCCTTCTTCTGCATTAGTTCCTTGTAAACGAACAATAATAGGAATATTGATTTCACCAATATTTTTGTATGCTTCTACAACACCATTAGCTACACGATCACAACGAACGATGCCACCAAAAATATTAATTAAGATAGCCTTCACATTAGGATCTTGCAAAATAATACGAAAACCAGCTTCTACTGTTTTCGCATTAGCTCCACCTCCTACGTCTAAAAAGTTAGCGGGATCTCCACCAGACAATTTAATAATGTCCATGGTAGCCATAGCTAAACCAGCACCATTGACCATGCAACCCACATTTCCGTCAAGTTTAACATAGTTTAAATCGTTCTCTGATGCTTCTACTTCCAAAGGATCTTCTTCTTCGATATCACGCAATACAGCTAAATCTTTGTGACGATACAAAGCATTATCATCCAAATTAACTTTCGCATCAACAGCTAATATTTTATCATCCGAAGTTTTCAACACAGGATTGATTTCAAACATGGATGAGTCTGTTTCCACGTAGGCGCGATAAAGCGATTGAATGAATTTAACCATCTCTTTAAAAGCCTGGCCACTTAAACCTAATAAGAAAGCTACCTTGCGCGCTTGAAAGTCTTGTAAACCAACACGCGGGTCAATCCACTCTTTAATGATTTTTTCAGGCGAATGTTCTGCTACCTCTTCGATATCCATTCCACCTTCCGTAGATGCCATAATTACATTACAAGCACGACCACGATCTAATAAAATAGAAATATAGTATTCCTTCGGTTCTGAATCACCTGGATAATACACGTCTTCACTGATCAACACCTTGTTAACTTTCTTTCCTTCAGGACCTGTTTGGTGCGTAATCAACTGCATTCCAAGAATTTGGGATACACGCTCTTTTACTTCATCTAAACTCTTCGCCAACTTCACTCCTCCTCCTTTTCCGCGACCACCAGCGTGAATTTGTGCTTTTACTACAAACCAACCAGTACCTGTTTGTGCTTTTAACGCTTCAGCTGCTGAAATCGAATCTTCGATTTTGTCAATAACAATTCCTTCTTGAATTCTTACCCCGTAGCCTTTTAGAATTTCTTTTGCTTGGTATTCGTGAATATTCATTTAGTAAAAATTTTAATTTCGTGAAATTACTATTTATTTGCCAAACTTTTAAATTGTTCACGCATCTCTTTTAAATTCTCAATAAAAGCCAATAAAATGTTAGAATTGAAAAATATTTCTAAATCCTATGGAGCACAATTGATTCTAAATAATATCAATCTAATCGTTCAGGCAAATCAACTCGTTTCTATTTTAGGGCCTTCGGGATCTGGCAAAAGTACGCTACTTCAAATCATTGGTTTATTATTAAAACCTGATTCTGGTTCGATTCAGTTAAATGGAATTAACTATAATGAATTGAGAGAAAGCGATTTGGCGCAATTTAGAAATACCCAATTAGGATTTGTATTTCAATTTCATAACTTGATGGGAGAATTTACTTGCGAGGAAAATGTTAAAATGCCATTATTCATTCGAGAGAAAAGCCTTTCAGAGGAACAGGAAAATCATTATCAAGACATAATCAAACATTTAGGAGTAAATCATTTAATGAATAAATTTCCTGGACAATTATCTGGTGGAGAACAACAACGTGTAGCTGTTGCCAGAGCCTTAATGAATAAACCTGCCTTATTATTGGCAGATGAACCCACAGGTAATTTAGATAACAAAAATGCAGAATCTCTGTATGAAATGTTTTTAAAATTAAAACAATCCTTTGGCCAACAAATCATCATGGTAACGCATAATGAGGCATTAACTAAACAATCTGATCAAGTTATCTATATAAATTCTGGTATCATTCAATAGTATTCTCTGACATAATGTCATAAATTGCATATCTATTTAGTCAAACATCGTCTATGCAAGCGTTAAAGGTTTTATCAACAGAGGAAAAAGAAGCATTGGATTCTCCGCGTATTTCTACCGATTTTATACAATCTGATTTTTTAGGAAAGGTTTACATTGAAAGCTATGGCTGTCAAATGAATTTTGCCGATTCGGAAGTGGTCACAGCTATTTTATTAGATAAGGGCTATGGAACGACTTCAAACATTGCGGAAGCTGACACCATTTTATTAAATACCTGTGCCATACGTGACAATGCTGAAAATAAAATCAGACATCGTTTGCAGGCATTTAAGGCAATAAAAGCTAAAAACCCCTCTGTAACAATTGGGATCTTGGGTTGCATGGCCGAACGATTAAAAACCAAATTGATCGAAGAAGAGAAATTAGTTGACCTAGTTGCTGGACCCGACTCCTATCGAGATTTACCAAATTTATTAGATCAAATTGAAAATGGCCAAAAAGCCATCAACGTATTTCTGTCGAAAGAAGAGACGTATGGAGATATTGAACCTGTTAGACTTCATTCAAATGGCGTAAGTGCTTTTGTTAGTATCATGCGTGGTTGTGATAATATGTGTTCATTCTGTGTCGTGCCTTTTACACGCGGAAGGGAACGCTCAAGAGACTTAACCTCTATTTTGAATGAATGTAAACAACTTTACAAACAAGGTTATAGAGAAATTAATTTATTGGGTCAAAATGTTGATTCATACCATTGGTTAGATCCTACCACCAATTTGCAAGTAAATTTTGCCCAACTTTTAGCAAAAACAGCGGAAATACATTCTGATCTACGTATTCGTTTTTCTACTTCGCACCCTAAAGATATTACTGACGAAGTTCTATATACGATGGCTCGATATGAAAATATTTGTAAGAATATTCACTTACCTGCCCAAAGTGGCAATAATCGGATATTGGAAATAATGAATCGTACTTATACACGCGAGTGGTATTTAAATCGTATTCAATCCATTCGAACGATATTAGGAGAAGATTGTGGCATCTCTCATGACATTATCGCTGGTTTTTGTTCAGAAACAGAAGAAGAACATCAGGATACATTATCTCTATTACGCGAAGTTCAGTATGACTTTGGGTATATGTTTACTTATTCGGAACGTCCAGGTACTCCCGCCGCTAAAAAATATACGGACGACATACCTGATGAGGTGAAATCAAGAAGGTTAAGTGAAATTATCGATTTACAACGTAAACATTCAGGTTTTCGAAATGAACGAATGATCGGTAGAATCGAAAGAATCTTAGTTGAAGGGAATTCAAAAAAATCAGATAAACATCATTTTGGGAAAACGGATTCAAATAAAGTAGTTGTATTTCCGAAAGGCTCTGAAAATATTGGTGAATATGTTCAAGTTAAAATTCTTTCTTGTACAACAGGAACATTAATAGGAGAACTTGCAAATGCATAATACAATGGATACAAGTCATTTTACAGCATTGAAGGCTAGATTTGGGATCATTGGGAATGCCCCTTCCCTCCTACATGCCATTTCCATTGCGGAGCAAGTGGCTCCAACAGATATGACGGTGTTAATAACTGGTGAAAGTGGTTCTGGTAAAGAATCCTTTTCCAAAATAATACACAGTCTATCAAAACGTAAGCATGGACAATTTATAGCTGTTAACTGCGGTGCAATTCCCGAAGGAACGATTGATTCAGAATTATTTGGCCACGAAAAGGGCTCATTTACAGGTGCAATAGAGGCTAGAAAGGGATACTTTGAAGTAACTGATGGCGGAACAATCTTTTTAGATGAAATAGCCGAAATGCCACTAGGAACGCAAGCTCGTCTTTTAAGGGTACTCGAAAATGGCGAATTTTATCGCGTAGGTTCTTCAAAGGTTCAACGAACTAATACCCGAGTTGTAGCGGCAACTAATTTGAATTTGCAAGATGCAATTAGTCAAGGAAAATTCCGCGAGGACTTATATTATCGATTGTGTACGGTACCGATTTATGTACCACCATTGCGAGAGCGAGGCCAAGATATTGAATTGCTATTCCGCAAATTCACGACGGACTTTTCTGAAATTCATCGTGTAAAGCCTATTACCTTGACAAATGAGGCTAAAATTTTATTGCAGAAACAACATTTTCCGGGAAATATCAGGCAATTAAAAAATTTGGCAGAACAGATTTCCGTATTAGAATTGGGAGATCGAATTGTTGATGATGAAAAGCTCCAGGAGTATTTATTATTCAATGAACCTAAGCTTAAATCAAGTGTAGTCAAATCCGACTTTTTTCAAAGTGCTGATGGCATGAATGAAAGGGAAATATTGTATAAAATCTTATTTGACCTAAAGCGAGATGTAACTGAATTAAAAAAAATACTATTAAAAGTCATTGAATCTGGGAATAGTGCTGGATATGATATTTTACATGAAAACCCTTCCCTTTTTGCAGATTTACGGCCTTCTGAGGACCTGCACAAGGGACTCTCTCTACCTGTTCAGCGCATCGAGGAGCCAATGAACGAAGTAAATTATATAAATGAGGAGCCTATTGATTTAAATTATGAGGAAGTAATTAGTCCGAGCCAAGACGTTACGCTGTCGTTGGAGAAGCAAGAAAAAGAAATCATTATTCGTGCACTCAAGAAAAATAAAAATAAAAGAAAACACGCAGCAAAAGATTTGGGGATTTCTGAGCGTACTTTATATCGTAAAATCAAACAATATGACTTGGAAGATTTGGCATAAGATTGGGCTATTATTGGCTATTGTATTCCTACAAGGATGTTACAGCTTTAAGGGAGCAAGTTTGTCGGCCGATTTGAAAACGATTCAAATCAACAACATCCGAATGGAAACGGCTGGAGGGCCAACAAATTTAGGTTTAACGGTTAATGAAAAACTGAAGGAGTATTTTCAACGGAACACGACCTTAAAGTTAACGAATCAAAACCCCGATTTATTAATTGAAGGATCCATTGTCGGTTATGAATTAACCCCACAAGCACCTACGACGGATGATAAAGCAGGATTAAATCGTTTAACGTTGCGTGTAAATTTTATGGTAACAAACCGGAAAGATGAGGAGAAAAATTTCGAGCAGGAATTTTCCTTTTATCAAGATTTTCCACAGAATCAAACATTAACGCAAGTTGAGAAAACATTAATTCCTAAATTAACAGACCAAATAATTTTAGACTTATTTAATAAAATCGCTGGTGATTGGTAACGTGTATGAATAAATCCCAACAATTATGGTTTTTGTTAAATCGTTTTGATCGTGAAAAATCTGAAGCGAATAGTCTTCTCTTAAAAGACCTTGAACAATTTCCTTTTTTTTATTTATTGAATTGGAATTTCGACCAAGGAAAACAATCAGTAAGAAGAACTGCATTGCAATCACCTATTCGTGCGCAGTTTTTTAATATTCATGCGGGGGCGCCATCCTTAACTTTGGATTCGCCCATTGAAAATAGTCAAAACGATATTATTGACGACTTTTTGCAAAAAATGCCCAGTTTAGCTAAAATTAAAAAACACTCTATTTCGGAGGAACATGTTGAGGAGGAAGATTTAGCATCCGTTGAATGGTCACCACCAATCTCAGAAACATTTGCTATTATTTTGATTAAACAGCAAAAATATAAACAAGCAATTAATATATATGAACAATTAATCTTGGCAAAACCTGAAAAAAGGCTTTACTTTGCAACTCGAATTTCAGAATTAAAACAAAATATAAACGAATAATTATGTTTACGCTATTAATCTCACTTATTGTACTTTTCTCTGTATTATTAATCATTCTTATTTTAGTTCAAAATCCTAAAGGTGGAGGAATTAGTGGAGAATTTGGATCAGCTGGTGCAACACAAATGTTTGGGGTGCAAAAAACAGGAGATTTGGTTGAACAATTAACTTGGGGATTTTCTATTGCTATTTTAGTTCTTGTTCTCGTTACAAATTTTACAGTTTCAAACGGCACGACAGATGCAACACAATCTGTCAATGTGGAGAAGGCAGCTACCAAAACAGTTCCTACTGCTCCTGCCCCTTTGGCACCGGCAACAAAATAATTACTGACATTTTTGCAGTCATTGATGCGTGGCATACATATTGAGTATGTAGTCACGCATTTCTATTTTTAATGGAAATTGAAAATTTACAAATCTTAAATTTATTATAACATGTCAAAATTAACAATCAAACCCTTAGCAGATCGCGTTATTGTCGAGCCTGCTGCTGCGGAAGAGAAAACAGCATTTGGAATCATTATTCCAGATACGGCGAAAGAAAAACCACAAAAAGGCATCATTGTTGCAGTTGGAAATGGCAAGAAAGATGAGCCTATTACTGTAAAAGTTGGTGATGAAGTTTTGTATGGTAAGTATTCAGGAACAGAGATTACAATCGAAGGGACAGATTATTTGATCATGCGTGAATCTGACATTTTTGCAGTATTGTAATTTATTTAAACCTAAAATCAGTTAATATATCATGGCAAAGGAATTATTTTTCGATAGTGAAGCACGCGAAAAGATGAAAAGAGGGGTTGATACCCTTGCAAATGCTGTTAAAGTAACTTTAGGACCTAAGGGTCGTAATGTAATTATTGATAAAAAATTTGGTTCACCATCGATTACAAAAGACGGTGTTTCTGTAGCGAAGGAAATTGAATTAGAAGATCCTGTAGAAAACATGGGAGCTCAATTAGTTAAAGAGGTTGCTTCTAAAACCGCAGACCAAGCTGGTGATGGTACAACTACTGCCACGGTATTAACTCAAGCGATTTACACGATTGGTTCTAAAAACGTTGCAGCGGGTGCTAACCCAATGGATCTAAAAAAAGGAATTGAGAAGGCAGTTGAAGCTATTGTCAATAATCTAAAAGGTCAATCTCGTCCAATTACAACATCAAATGAAATTGCTCAAGTTGCGACAATTTCGGCAAATAACGACTTTGAAATTGGTACGATGATTTCATCTGCTATGGATAAAGTAGGTCGTGAAGGTGTTATCACAGTTGAGGAAGCGCGTGGAACAGAAACAGAAGTTAAAACTGTGGAAGGTATGCAGTTTGACCGTGGTTATTTATCTCCCTATTTTGTGACAAACACAGAAAAAATGGAGGTTGAATTGGAGAAGCCATTCATCTTGATTTCTGAAAAGAAAGTTTCTTCTATGAAGGAATTATTACCCGTATTAGAAGTAGTTGCACAATCAGGTCGTCCTTTATTAATTATTTCAGAAGATGTTGATGGAGAAGCTTTAGCAACGCTTGTTGTGAATAAAATTCGTGGTGCGCTGAAAGTTGCAGCTGTTAAGGCTCCTGGATTTGGAGATCGTCGCAAGGCTATGTTAGAAGACATCGCTATCTTGACTGGTGGTACAGTGATTTCAGAGGAGCGTGGATTTAAATTAGAGAATGCTACAATTGAATACTTAGGTCAAGCTGAGAAAATCATCATTGACAAAGACAATACAACAATTGTGAATGGTGCTGGTTCTGCTGATGATATCACAAACCGAGTAAATCAAATAAAAGCTCAAATTGAAAACACGACATCAGATTACGATCGTGAAAAATTACAAGAGCGTTTAGCAAAATTATCAGGTGGTGTTGCAATCCTTTATATTGGTGCTGCAACAGAGGTTGAAATGAAAGAGAAGAAAGACCGTGTTGATGATGCTTTACACGCGACACGCGCTGCTGTAGAAGAAGGAATCGTTGCCGGTGGTGGTGTAGCTTTAATTCGCGCTATTAGTTCATTAGAAGGACTTAAGGGTGAAAATGAAGATCAAACTACGGGAATCAACATTATTCGTCAAGCTGTAGAATCTCCTTTACGTACAATTGTGGCTAATGCTGGTGGTGAAGGTTCTGTTGTAATCAATGCAGTTAAAGCAGGAAAAGACGACTTTGGTTATAATGCACGCGAAGATAAATATGAGAATATGATTGCAGCGGGTATTATCGACCCTACCAAAGTAACTCGTTTGGCTTTAGAAAATGCAGCATCGATCGCAGGATTGTTGTTGACTACTGAATGTGTAATTGCAGACAAGCCAGTTAATGAAGCACCTCACGCACATGCACCAGGTGGTGGAATGGGTGGAATGATGTAATTCAAATTAGATTATCTTATGAAAACTCCCCATCTTTGGGGAGTTTTTTTATTTATAGCCTTATGAAAAGAATAGCCATTGATATGGATGATGTGATGGCAGACACCACATTGAAAATTATATCATACGTCAACGAGCGAGTGAACGAATCCTATACATACCAAGGGTTGATGACTGCTGATGATCTTCAGAAAAAAGCATTTTATGAAGCCTATATTGCAAATAATGATTTCTTATGGGAACCTGGTTTCTTTGAAAATATCGCGGTTAAACCAGATGCAGTAGAAGTCATACAAGCGCTCATGGAAAAGTATGAAGTGTTTATCGTTTCAGCGGCTACCGAGTTTCCAAACTCAATGAAAGAAAAATTAAATTGGATGGCCAAGCATTTTCCTTTTATCGGTTGGCAGCACATCGTGTTCTGCGGATATAAACACATGATATTAGCCGATTATTTAATCGATGATCATGAAAAAAATTTAAAGACATTTACGGGTACCCCGCTCCTATTTACGGCACCTCATAATTTACATATTCATGATTATGAACGCATGAACTCATGGTTGGACGTAAAAGCTAGATTATTAGTATGAGCCCAATAGTAAAGAATCGCATTAGTATTGGAATACTTTTTTTACTCTGTGGCTTAAATTTTGCAACATGGGCTACCCGAATTCCTGATTTTAAATATTTATTACATTTATCAGATGCCGAATTAGGTACTGTTCTCATGGGTTTACCTTTGGGTTCATTAGTCTCACTTCCAATAGCGGGTTGGTTAATATCAAAATTTAATTCCCGGATCATTTGTATTGTAGCGGTCGTTCTATATATTATCATTATCCCAATTATCGGATTTAGTGTTAGCTCCTACATGCTCTTTGGATGCTTATTTTTTTTCGGAATGGCGGGAGATGTATTAAACATTGCAATGAATACGCAAGTCGTAGCTTTGGAAGCTAAAATGAATAAAATCATTATGTCATCTTTCCATGCGGTATTCTCCATTGGACTCATGTTGGGAGCTTTATTAGGTGGATTTTTAGCCCGATTAGGTTTTGATTTCCAATCACATTTTTACTTAATTGCTGGCATTAATGTACTTTCAATCCCCCTATTTTATCCTCATTTATTAATTGATGGTAATAAATTGCCTGATGAGAATAAGCCCAAGTCCTCCATTCTAAATTTAGGTCGTTACTTAACGATATTAGCATTGGTTGCATTTTGTGGTATGCTTTGTGAAGGAGCCATGGCGGATTGGATTACACTATACTTTAAAGAGGAAGTAAATTTAACTTCCTATTCAACAACAATTGGATTTTCTTCCTTTGCCTTAGCCATGGTTGTGGGCCGTTTTTCTGGTGATTATATTTCTCAGAATTTTGGCGTTCGAAACATACTAACCTTAAATGGCTTTTTGATTTCCGGAGGGATGTTATTTACATTATATCTTCCAACGGTTGAATTAAAGATTGTTGGATGTTTTCTTACTGGGCTAGGAATATCCACTATTGTTCCCCTTATTTATTCTCAGGCAGGAAATCAAAAAAATATTGAACCAGCAATTGCAATTGCTGGTGTATCTACCATTGCTTACATTGGTTTTTTAATTGGCCCTGTGCTAATTGGTTATTTGGCAGATTTTTTCAACTTGCAAAATGCGCTGATCCTTTTGGTTATTTTAGGATTCTTAGCAAGTTTTGTAGCAAAGAAATACATTAAATAAGTGCGGAATGTTAATTCATTATAAAAAACCGGAAGGCTTATTAGCAACCTATATCGACCATTTTTGGGAAAAAAAGATGGAGGATGCGAGTGATATTCCCTATGAAGTTGAAACGATATTTCCTGAAGACCAAGTTGTCATCACTTTTTCACTTGGAAACACTTATTATCGTGCAGTTCAAAAGCCAGAAAATTTCTGTCCTATCAATGGCGCAATTATTGAGGCTTTGCATACCCTTCCTACATATTATAAACATCAAGTTGGCAATCATATATTTGGCATAAAATTTAAACTTGGAGGGCTATCATGTTTTAGTACTACTAGTTTTAAAAATTTCAATAACCTAAATACTGAATTAGAAAATTACTTAGGTCCTAGTTCTGAAGAACTATTGACGAAACTTGGTTCTTTAACGACTTTTGAAGAACGTGTTGATTTATTTGAACGTTATTTAGAACCACTTTTTTTAGCTGAACGAGATATAAAATGGAAACGCCTTCAAGAATTTGTGAAATTATTAGAATCTCAAGTAGAAATAAGTTCAGCACGATACAAGACAATTACAAGGTCTTTTATTGAATTAACTGGTATAACCCCCAAGGAATACTTACAAATTAGACGGATCAATCAATCTTTGGCCTATTTTGCTCATAATAAAAGTTCCAAAAATCAAGAGTTAGCTGAATTACTTGGGTTTTATGATACAGCTCATTTTAACCATACCTTTAAGAAATTTACAGGAAAAACGCCTCAAAGTTTTGTTTCAGAAATAGAACAAATGCAACCGAATGAATTCATTGAGGAGTTTAAACAATATATATCACCAGAGCATTTACTATACTATTCATCAAAAAAGCACAAATAATTGCGATTCGTCCAATAATTACAATTTAATTTCTTTAAATAATTGCTAATTTGTTTAGCTAATAATATTTCTATGAATAAACATGTGGTTTTTTGGTCCATTACTGTTGGACTTGGTGGTATGCTCTTTGGCATGGATATGACGGTTATTTCAGGCGTTGAGAAGACGATTAAAGAGTTATGGCAGTTGGATGATTGGACGCATGGGTTTGCCATGGCTACAGCATTATATGGTACAGTCATTGGTGCTGCATTTGGTGGTGTTCCAGCTGATAAATTTGGACGAAAGAAGACCTTGTTTTGGATTGGATTAAGTTTTTTAATTTCATCACTTGGTGCTGCAATGGCCACGGATGTAAATTCTTTTATGATATTTCGTTTCTTAGGTGGATTAGGAATCGGTGCATCTTCAGTCGTTGCCCCTATTTATATATCAGAAATTGCACCTGCCAAACACCGTGGTAAACTTGTTATATCCTTTCAATTGAATATCGTGTTAGGTATCTTGATCGCTTATGTCTCTAATTATTTAATTAGTGGATTAGGCGAAAATGATTGGCGATGGATGTTGGGGATTGTAGGCCTCCCTAGCCTTCTTTTTTCAATTCTAATCTTGTTTACACCCGAAAGCCCTACCTTCCTTTTGCTACATCGCAATGATCAGGTGGGCGCGAAAAAGGTATTGAATTTGGTCGACCCTGATCCAGACGGAACGATTAAACGGATATTAGCTAGTCAATCGAAAGTTTCTACGACTGAACGAATATTTACGAGTAAGTACTTTAAACCCCTTTTGTTGGCCTTTTTATTTTCATTCTTTAATCAACTTTCGGGAATTAATGCGGTCCTTTATTATGCACCTCGAATATTCGAAAAGGCACATTTAGATAAATCAAGCGCTTTATTGCAATCGGCAGGTATTGGCGTGGCCAATCTAATTTTTACACTTTTAGGTTGGTATTTAATTGACCGAGTGGGTCGAAAAGTATTAATGTACATTGGAAGTATCGGATATATTGTGTCACTCTCATTGATTGCTTATTCCTTTTATGCGGATTCATTTGAATTAGTACCTATGTACATTTTTGCATTTATTGCTGCGCATGCCATCGGACAAGGCTCTGTTATATGGGTATTTATTTCCGAAATTTTCCCAAATTCAGTCCGTGCTTCTGGTATGGCATGGGGATCACTAACACATTGGATATTAGCCGCTTTGATAACTAATTTTTTTCCAATATTTACAAGTATATTAGGAGAATCGTATATCTTCTCATTTTTTGCTTTGATGATGTTAGGCCAATTAGCTTATGTTAAATTCTTGATGCCGGAAACAAAGGGAGCGACATTAGAAGATATTGAGAGCAATATCATCTTGCATTAATTCCATCAATACCATGATAACATTTGATCCCAATAGCAATAAACCGAAGTACCAGCAGCTGATTGATAGCATTGTAGATGCAATCGATTCGGGTCTTTTTGAACGTGGGAAACAATTGCCTTCCATTAATGTGGTCGCTAATGAGTTTAGTATGGCTCGAATGACCGTTACGAAGGCATATGATGAATTGCGAGAACGAGGACTCATTTCGTCGCATCATGGGAAGGGCTTTTATGTTGCCTCTACAGATACAAGGAGTGCGTTGAATGTATTCATCTTAATGGATGCATTAACACCATATAAAGAAATTCTTTTAGATAATATTTTAGAAAATTTAGGTCAAAGGGTAACTCATACCCTCTTTTTCCATTATCATGATATTCAATTATTTGAAAGTCTGATTAATGATAATGTGGGTAAATATAACCATTACATCATATTACCTCATTTTAATAAATCGGTCTCTGGAATTCTGTCTAAAATACCCAAAGACAAATTATTGATATTGGATATTGATGTTAAGGAATTTGGACCAGACGCAACCATATTATACCAAAACTTTGAAACCAACATATTTAATGGTTTGACGGAATGCTTGGTGAATATCAAAAAATATAAGTCTCTTAATTTGGTGTTAAGCAGTAAAAGCTTCCAATATACACCAAATGGTATTATCAATGGCTTTACAAGATTTTGTTCAGCTAATGAAATTCCGTATGATATCATTCCAGATTTAGAAGAAGATATAGACATTCAAGAAAATCAAGCCTACATTGTTTTTCGAGAGTTTGATTTAATCAAAATGATTAATTGGTGTACCAAGAAGCAATGGAAATTTGGAAGAGAAATAGGCGTAATTTCTTATGACGATACACCTTTAAAAGAGATCATCTCAGAAGGAATCTCGGTTATTTCGAATGATTTTGCCTTAATGGGAAGGCGGGCAGCAGCAATGATACTTGAGAAGTCAAAGGGTCGCTTCCCAAATGATTATTATTTTATTGACCGCAATTCATTATAGCGAAAGATTTACATTGATCCAACCGTTGTCGAATTGTGCGTGGTATCGTTTGTAAAATTCAATGGCAGGAGTATTCCAATCCAACACTTGCCACATCATTCCCGTACAATTTGCACTTTTAGCCTCTTCTATACAGGCTTCTATTAACTTTTGTCCTATCCCTTTTCCGCGATATTCATCTTTTACAAATAGATCTTCTAAGTATAAACGTTTACCCTTCCAAGTAGAAAAGCGGTAATACCAAAGAGCAAATCCAGCTAATTGGCCATCTACATGTACAAGAAAAGTGAAAAATATCGGATTTTCTCCAAATCCATTCTCAAGATAGTCTTGTACGGATGCAGTTACCTCCTCCGGTGCTTTTTCAAATTCGGCTAATGCCTTGACAAGTTCTAAAATACCTGGTATATCCTTCGCAATCGCTCTGCGTAATTCAATCATGCTAGTCGTTCGTGAATTTTCTTAATTTATTTAATAGATTATCAAAATCTTCAGGAAATTGGCTTTCAAACTGCATCCATTCATGTGTAGTAGGGTGCTCAAATCCTAATGAATAGGCATGTAGGGCTTGACGCGGACAAACTTTAAACATATTATCTACAAATTGTTTAAAATTAGTCCGCGTACTCATGAACCGAATTTTATCTCCCCCATAGGAAGAGTCAGAAACCAAAGGATGTCCCATTGATTGCGCGTGAGCTCTAATTTGATGTGTACGCCCAGTTTCAAGATTAAATTTAACAAAGGAGCAAAAACCGAATGATTCGATTACCTCATAATGTGTAATGGCCAATTTTCCCTCCTCGCTCTCTTCAGGAAGCATGTACATGATTTTCCGATCTTTGGGATGACGTGTGATATTTCCACGAAGTGTTCCCTTGGCTACTTTAGGGACTCCCCAAATTATTGCGTAATAGGTTCTTTCGATACTGTGATCAAAAAACTGTTTGGCTAAATAGGTCATGGCAAATTCTGATTTTGCAATGACTAATAATCCCGAAGTATCTTTATCAATTCGGTGAACTAAACCCGGACGGATGTTTGTATTGCCAGGTAGATTTTGACAATAGTAAAGTAGTCCATTGACTAATGTTCCAGTCCAATTGCCGTGAGCTGGATGAACGACCATTCCGGGCTCTTTGTTGATGATCATTAAATCCGAATCCTCATAAACAATGTTGATCGGGATATTTTCAGCAATAACTTCATTGTCACGAGGAGGGGATGAAAATGAAACTGAAATTTCATCAAAGGGTTTTACCTTGTAATTTGACTTAACCTGTTGGTC
>JACCDU010155410.1_pt1 | contig 31295 bp, 27 predicted proteins | sample 7446081 | NCBI WGS metagenome assembly JACCDU01 (sample SAMN15323447, study PRJNA562643) | freshwater metagenome | isolation source: river surface water | place: USA:Blue River Watershed | collected 2017-08-17
CAACCACCACCTTAACTAACTTTGGGGCTGAGGTTAATACCCAATCAGGAACGACCTATACTTTAGCCACAACAGATAATGGAAAAATTATCAGTTGTACCAGTAATAGTGCGGTTACGATTACCGTACCGGCTTTAAACATTGGCTTTAACTGTTTGATCGTGCAACGAGGTACAGGTCAAGTCACTTTGTCGGCCTCGGGGTCTACCATTAATAACCGATACAATTTTACCAAAACAGCCGGCCAACATGCTATCATGAGTTTGGTAAGTGTGGCATCGGGCGTTTTTGTTTCATCGGGCGATATGTCAAATTAGAGATGGTATGAAAAAAGTAATTGCTCTTATTTTTTCTATAGCAACTATGGGAGGTCAAGCGCAAATTATGGCGACTTACCAACCTGTGCACAAACAACCGCTAGTGCAATTAGACTATTGGGTTTATAGCACAAATGCTGGAAATGGAACTACTACACAATATCCAATTGTACCCACCACTAGAGCTGAAATGGATAATCTATTCAACTCAGCTAATTCAAATACTACCGTAATTCAAACCGGTAAAACCAATTCGGCTAGAGTATTGGATTGGACCAGTGCCGCTGAATTAAGCACGATTGGAATTAACTTACCCAATAGTGGGTATTATTTTGCTATAAAAATACAAGGGACATTTATTCCGCAAGAGTCGGGTAATTATGTTTTTACTTTAGAGGCAGATGATGCTTCCGATTTAATTATAGAGGGCAACCAAGTTATAGGAACTTATCAAGGTCAAGCGGTCCCTGCTTTAGGAATCCATACAGGAACGATCAATTTAACAGCGGGAAAATCCTATTCTTTTCAAGTGCGTATGCAACAAGGTGGCGGAGGTTATGGTATGCGTTTCTATTGGAAATCGCCTACTCAAAACAGTGCACCTAGTTCGTTCTCGAGTGTGCACCCAGCCAATGCCTATTTTCAATCCTGGACACAGAATTTGCAGGAACTGGTTAGCGTTCCGGTCATGGATGGAACTACTGCAGCCAAAGCTGCGCCTAGCGCCAAATACATTCAAACGGCTTTTAGCAATTATGCTGATGGGACTTATTGGATCAATTTACCTTATGTAGGACCTACCCAAGTCTATTGTTTGTTGAACCCAGCAGTAAATGGGGGTGGTTGGATGATGGCCATGAAGGCAACACGTGGTACTACATTTCCGTATTCCAGTTCGTATTGGACTGCAGTGAACACACTCAATTCATCCCAAACCAATCGGAATGATGGCGATGCTAAATTTGACACTATGAATTATTTTTATGCTAAAGACATTATGGCCTTGTGGCCAGATATAGCCTGGAATTATGGTGGAAGTACCACCGGAGGAAGTGTAAATACTAATGGGACGTACAACGTTTGGTGTTGGTTACAAAATAATTTCAATAACGGTATTCGCATCACACCGATAAATTTTTTTAATACGGCGAGTAAATTGTTTTTTAGCGACGGTAATAGTTTTGCGGGCAGAGGGACTGCTTTTTCTGCTCAAACGGATATTCGTTTTTATGGATTCAATTATACGAATGCCAGTTCAACGGCAAGTGTTCGTTGGGGATTTGGTTGGAATGAAAATGGCGGGGGCTTGTATCCCAATGGAGAAGCTACTTCAAATGATGTTTCGGGAGGGATAGGAATGTCGGGCTTGTTTGCTACGAACATCAATTATTCCGCAGGAGATCAATTGTCCTGTTGTTCAAGTAATTCAGGAATTAATCGCTCGGCACGAGTTGAAATCTATATTCGATAAGATGAAAAAACGCTATTTACTTATAGTATTATTAGGTTTTGTAGGAACTACCCAAACGTTTTCATTTATGATGTTTATTTAAGACTTTAATGTTAGCTTATGAAATGGTATCAATTTTATTTAGTTTTTTTCTTTTCAATCTTTGCGCTTCATGCGCAAACGGGTATAGGCACCACCACACCCAAAACGAAACTTCATGTGAAAGATAATGGAGGGACATTTCGGATTGAAGGTACCGATCATGTTTTTATGGAATTATATCCTCAAGGGGCTACAACACGCTATGGTTATTTCGGTTATCCAGGTGCGAGCTCAACTGTACTAACGTTTATGAACCAATTCTCAACAGGCACTATGGCTTGGGGTACTAATAATACCACCAGGATGTTTTTATTATCGGATGGCAAATTAGGTATTGGAAATAGTTCGCCAGGATCCACCTTAACAGTAGGGTCTACAGATGGGACTGTACCGGGTGAAATCACCTTAAACCCAACGGCTGCATCGAATGAAGGTGGCCAAATCAACTTTAAACGATCATTAAACGGCTCAACAGTGGACTGGAGTATCGATCAATACGGTACATCTGCATCTGACGCCCGTTTTCGTATTTTTAATACGAGTGAATTAAATGGAATGGTAATTAAAGAAAATGGTTTTATTGGCATGGGTAATAGCGCTCCTACGGTACGCTTACAAGTAACTGGTGACATCATCGCAAACTCCATCGCCGGTTCATCGGATGCACGATTTAAAACCAATATTAGTCCGATTACAAATTCATTACAAAAGGTCTTAGCCTTGCGTGGTGTTCATTTCAACTGGAATACAACAGCTTTTCCGGAACGCATGTTTTCAGATAAAAAAACGATAGGATTCATTGCTCAAGAGGTAGAAAAAGTGGTTCCTGAAATCGTTCAAACGGAAAACACACCAGAACATTATAAGTCGGTACACTACGACAAAGTAGTAGCCCTGCTTGTAGAAGCCATTAAGGAACAGCAAAAACAAATCAACCAACTACAAAAGCAAGTTAAAAAACTCCGCAAGAAAAAGTAAAATGGAAAAATTAATATTCTTTTGTTGTTTTCTTTTGTCCGAGCTATCTTTCGGCCAAATGATTACCGCCCCGTCTCCTTTGACGATCGAGGCGAATGCAACGAATGTTGATGCGGGTGACTTTGTTGTCAATTGGGCAAACAATACCGATAATTTATTAGTGAGTCTTAGTCTAGACTATCATAGTGGAGCTACTCTCAGTTTTCCAACAACAGCAGGTTTAACACGTAATTATGGCTACTCTTCTTGGACAAATGTTTCAAGTCTTGTTTTTTATGGTACAAGAGATTATGTGAATGCTGCATTAGCGGCCATGACAATTTCCATGGGAAGCCTTAAAACCGCAGTTAGAATTAATCTTGAAGTTTCACAATTTGATGCCAGTTATGTGTACAATCCTGTAAACAAACACTTTTATAAATTTGTGAGTGGTTCAGTTTCTTATACAGCTGCTAAATCAGGAGCATCTGCACAAGCATCATTCAAAGGAAAGACCCCTTATCTAGCTACGATTACTTCCCAAGCCGAAAATGATTTTATCAATAATAATTTATCGTATACCAATATTTGGGTAGCCATGTCGGATGCAGCGACCGAAGGGCGATGGGTGTTTGATGCAGGACCAGAAGCAACTACTAATTTTTGGAATACTTCTGTTGCGGGGATTACTAATACTACTTATACCTCGTATGTCGCTTCTGGAACTACAGTTACCAATCAATATTCAAATTGGTGTTCCAATGAACCCAATAATGCGGATGGAGGAAGGAATGGTGAGGATTGTGTTGTGGCCAAATCCGGAGGAGCTACTTGTTGGAATGATTTAGCCGATGGCAATACCGGAAGCGTTAGTGGTTATTTGGTAGAAATCAGCGCCGATTTTCCAGCAGGTTCCGATTACACAGGAGTATATTCAAGTTTTATCGTGCACAATAATGATATGGCGTTTACCTTGAGTTCAGGGAACACGCTTTCTACCGCAGTTGTCTCTAATAAATCGAATGCCTTTGGGGGTTTACAAATTAATAATGGACACACCTACACTGTGAATTCTGGAACTACATTAAATACTAATAAAGTAGTATTCAACGGAACAGGTAAAATGGTATTGACGGATGCAACCAGCAAATGGACCCCAGGCACTTCTGATACCACCAATACAATTACTCACAGTCCTTCTACTAATTCCAACCCGACCTTTTGGTCTGCTTCATCTGTTTGGGCGGGAGATGCCTTTGGCACTTATGATGGTACCTATGGGCATTATACCCCATGGCTTAATTCAGTTCAAGCTTGGTCGACGGGTCCCGTAACTAGTAATCAATGGATAGTGTTAAATTATAATGTTCCAGCCTTTATTACAGGAATAAAAACACAAGGAAGACAAAGTTTTTCACAATGGGTAACTACTGCAAAAATTGAGGTTAGTATTGATGGCGTGACTTGGAGAACAGTTAAGGACAATGCTACAATGAATAGTGACTCCAATACTATAATCAATGTTCTATTTTCCAATGTGGAATATGTACAATATGTTCGCGTTACCCCAACGGGATTTTATGGACATCCATCGATGCGAATGGGTTTATTAATTAAACAATAATAGGAATGAAACATATACTATTTATTTATTTTATTTCCATAGCTACCTATGCACAAACAGGGGTCGGAACTACCACACCCGTAAATAAATTTCAAATAGAAACCACAGCAACAGATCCCACTAACAGTGGTTCAGCGGCGAATGGAAATTTACGCTTAAGTGGATTATCGGTTTCTCATGTCTTAGATTTTGGTTTGAGTAATACATCGACCTTTGCTTGGATTCAAGCACGAAATAAAGCCTATGGGACCAATTACAATTTAGTATTTAACCCATTAGGAGGTAACGTAGGAATTGGAACCCTATCGCCTACAGCTAAACTAAATCTCGTTGGGGGTGGAATTCGCATTCACGATGGATTTAGCAATTCAACCGCGCGTCCGGCACTTACAACGACTACTATTGGAGCCTTTGAAATTCGCGGAGTTGGTTCCGGTGGAGGAGGCACTACCCAATCGGATGGGTCGGATGATGGATTTTTACGATTATCTGCAGGTGGAGGAACCAATGCCAACGCGCAAAGTTCTATCGATATTTCTGGTTTTTCTTCTACAGCAGACATGAATAATAACATTGTATTTCGTACCGCGGGAACCGAAAGATTGCGAATTGATACTAATGGAAATCTGTCCGGTTCCACCACCAATACCCTTTCAGGATTTGGGGCACAGATCAATAGTATTTCGAATTCCTATCAACTTGCTGCCACCGATAATTCCGAAGTGGTTCAATCCAATGCTACTTCAGCGATTACCGTTACGATTCCGGCAGGATTACCAACAGGATTTAATTGTATGGTTTTGCAGTATGGAGCGGGGCAAATTACGTTTAGTCCAGCAGCTGGCGTAACCATCATCAACCGAAACAGCTACAATAAAACGATAGGACAATATGCTTTGGCTACCGTATTACATATTGGATCCAACATTGTCATTATTTCAGGCGAATTAAGTAATTAAACATGCGTACGATTTTATTTTTCTTCATGGTTTCTTTATCGGTGAAAGCACAGTTCTTTTCGCCTAGTTATGGAAATTCAGTTGCGAAAAATAACTTGATAGTCGATTACGATTTTCAAAATCCTGCCTCATTTTCAGGATCAGGAACAAGCGTTGCAAGTGCCAATGGTAAAAATGTACCGGCAGTTCTAAATGGGACTTCGCCTACCTTTTTCTCGGATCCAGGATATGTTCGTTTTTTACCTGCTAATGGTAATTACTTAATGGTGGGCGATTTGAGAACCTTTTATCCTCAAGTAACCTCTTCCACTCGTTCTGGTGTATTTACATTAAGTCTTTGGTTTAATCCCACAGGGGCAAATGGGAATGTTGTATCTGATTTATGGTCAACTACCATATCTGATGGATATCATACTTCGGATATTGAAATGGTAGCAGGATATTTGAAATTTACTGTTTGGCCTAGAAGTACTGTTATCACAACTGCAACAACAGTTTCATTAAACACCTGGCATCATATTGTTTTAGCGTATACAGGAAGCAAAGTGAACGCTTATTTGGATGGAGCATTGGTTGGAACCGCTACCTATACGCGTGAAGGACCAGCTATGGGTTCATTAACAAACGGTCAGTATTTTGGAATTGGTGCTTATGAAACGACCAACTTGGGTTCAGGAGCTTATGGAAACTTCTTACTAGGGAATGTGAAATTTTATGCAAGTTCTTTATCAACAGCTGAAATAAACCAAATATACCGAGATGAAAAAACCAAGTACGATTTGAGTTTCTTGCTTGATGCCGGGAATACCTCTTCCTATCCAGGTTCAGGAACTACTTGGTATGATATTTCTGGTGCAGGCAAAACCGCTGATATTCGTACGGGTATGTCGTATGCGGCGGCAGCAGCTGGATGTATGTATTTTAATGGATCGACCTATTCTAATTTTGGCTTCAACCTTAATGGAGCCACAACATTAACAGTAGAAATGTGGGCATATCCCACAGCCTTAAATGGCGGTATGTTTTTTGGATTTTATACCTACGATGTGTTTACAGGTAATGGTGGATTAGGATTTAATACGGCAGCCGGCGATTTGTATGGGTTAACGAGTACACAAACCAGTGGATTCATCAACAATTGGAAACATTATGTATTTGTCATGAAATCAGGATCTGTCACCTCTAATAAAATTTATGTCAATGGGGTACAACAATCTTTAAGTCAAGTATTTGGAACTCCAAGTAATGCTGATGCTACTTTCAATGGCGGTATTGGCAGAATTGGTTCTTGGGCCATTAACACGAATTACCTGCAATCTATGTACCTCACCAAATTCAAAATTTATAACCGAGAACTGACGCAGGCTGAAATCACTGCGAAATTCAATAAAGATAAAGCAAGACATGGATTATAATAATAACAATATAATTAAATTCTTTACAGTAGTATTTATACAACTTACTGTATCCCATTCTTTTGCCCAAACCGGTATTGGCACCACGACGCCTAATGCTTCGGCAAAGCTTGAAATTGCTGCTACAGATAAGGGCTTGCTAATACCACGTATGACTAAAACGCAACGAGAGGCCATCACGCTTTCCTCTGCAGCCAATGGCTTAATGGTCTATCAAACGGATGATCTAGCGGGTTTTTATGTGAACACCAGTACAACAACCACTGTTGCTTGGACGCGCGTTAATAGTAATTGGACCCGTTCTGGTAACGATATTAGTTATACTTCAGGAAACGTTTCAACTACGGGAAATCTAACAGGTGGCAATACAAGTACCTCTACTATTTCGGGTTTTGGGGCTAATGTAGCCACTATTTCAGGGGCCTATAGTATAACCGCTTCTGATAATGGAAAAATCATTCAATCGACCAGTGCTTCGGCCCTAACGGTTACAATTCCTGCAGGTTTACCAACTGGATTCAATTGTACCATTGTACAAATGGGCGCGGGTCAAATTACCTTTTCGGGCACTTATTTGAACAGGGGTGGATTTACCAAAACCGCTAGTCAATATGCTGTAGTCAGCATTATGCATTTAGGAAGCAATAGTATTATTGTAGCAGGAGAAATGAGTAATTAAAATGAGAAAAGCGCTAGTCATAGTATTATTTTTGAAGTCCATTTTTCTTTGGGCTCAAATCACTTTGCCTATACAGCAATCCAATATTCCTAAAAATAACTTGGTAGTTAACTACGATTTTTCAAAAACAGCTAGTTTTACTCGTGGTAGCGGAACAGTCACTAATTTAGCGGGTACCGCTTCGGGCAATGGGACACTTTATAATGCCCCTATTTTCATGAATTCATTAGGATTAATTTCTTTTAATGGCTCCAATCAATATGTAGCAACTCCTAACATTAGAACTTATTTTAAATCAGTTAATGCCAGTTTTCAAAAAAGCTTTACCATGAGTTTTTGGTTCTATCCTATTGCTTCAACTGGGGTATTGGTTAGCGAACTAGATTCGCATACCCCTAGTGGAGGTTGGCATGCCTCCAATATTGAAATGGTGAACGGATACATAAAATATCGTATTTGGAACGGATCGATTGTTACGTCAACTTCAGCGGTCAATTTAAATCAATGGTACCATGTTGCCATGGTCTACGACGGAACTTCAGTGAAGGGATATTTAAACGGAGTTTTACAAGGTACTCAGGCTGGGGCAAGAGAAATTCCAACTACGAGTCAAAATTATGCTATTGGTGCGGGAGAGACTACTAATATGGGCACAAGTGCCTATGGTAATTTTCATTTAGCCCAATTTAAAATTTTTAATTTACCCTTTACTGATTTCGATGTTGTACAGGAGTACGAATCTAGAAAAAGTGAATTTGATTATGCCATCCATAGCCCATCTACTAATTCAAGTCCTAGCTATTGGAGTGTTTCTAGCGCATGGAATAGCGAGACTACCTTTAGCCAAGACCATTACACTCCTTGGTTAAACAACAGTCGTTTGGGCTGGGCAGCTGGAGTAAATGATGCGAATCAATGGATTACATTAAATTATGACGAACCCACATATATAAAGGGTATTGTTACCCAGGGCAGAGCAAATAATGGAGGTCAATGGGTTAAAACAGCACATATAGAAACGAGTTTAACAGGATCAGCTCCTTGGTCAAGAGTGCAAAATAATGTTGCTTTGAACACTAACTCGACAGATGATGTAAGGATAAACTTTCCATCTCCTGTTTTTACCAAATTTGTCAGAGTTTTACCCACAGATTGGAATAATCATATCACTTTACGAATGGGATTGTTAGTAAAACCGAATACTTCTATCACAAATGGATTGGTATTGAATCTAGACGCCGCCAATCTTAAATCGTATTCAAGTGGAACTACTTGGACAGATTTGTCGGGAAATGGAAATAATGCAACATTAATCAATGGCCCAACATTTAATTCTGGTGCTGGAGGCCAAATAGTTTTGGATGGAGTAAACGATGCTGTAACAACTGCAGCTATTCCATCTACAAGCGGCAATAATTCTAGAACTGTAATGGCATGGTATAAATCGACAGCTAATCGAAATACGGCTATATTAGACAAAGGTTCCGTCCTGGATGATGGTGCAGAGCAATTGTTTGTGGCATATGCTAATAGTGTTGGAACTACAAACGCTTATCCTCCAACAAATCCGGGTGGTATTGTACTTGCTTTTTGGGGAAATGACTTGTATTACCCAATTGATTCGTCGCTACTTTTTGACGGAAATTGGCATTTTGTGGCTTACACCTATGATAATACCAATTCGAGTGTACGAATCTGTTTTGATGGTAGCTTTGCAACAACAGTATATCAATGGAATACCTCTTGGACCACAAACAATTCAAGCCCATTTGTTTTGCCCAATTCGATTAATACGGCAAATAATCCAATTTTAATTGGCCAAAATAGAGGAGCTTTGTGGGGGAATGGCGGACTATATAGTAGCGCAGCTATCCCCTATGTTCAACTATATAATCGCGCACTTACTGAATCAGAAATTGTAACTAATTATAATGCCACAAAGTATCGTTATAATCTGGTTGAATTTAAAACGGTTGGAACCACTACTTGGAAAGTTCCATCAGGGGTAACTTCGGTTGATTATTTAGTTGTTGGCGGTGGCGGTGGCGGTGCTAATGGATACGATAATGCCGGAGGAGGAGGAGGTGGTGCCGGAATGGTACTTTCGGGCTCATTGTCCGTGATATCAGGCAGTACTTTAAATATTACAGTTGGTGATGGAGGAGTTGGAGGGGCCAATACAAGATTTAATAATGCAGGGTCATCGGGTAATAATAGTTCATTTCATACAATCACTGCCTTAGGTGGAGGTGGAGGTTTTGGAAGTAGAACTTCTGCTACAGCAGGAGCCACTCAAATTAGCAGTAATTCTGCGCCAGTTGGTGGTGGAGGAAGTCAAGGGGGTAATGGAGGTAAAGGTGGTGGAGGTTCAACAGGAAATGGTAGCGCAAATTCTGGTACTACAGGTGGTGCAGGCGGCTCTGGTTTTGCTTCTGATATATCTGGATCATCATTGGTATATGGAATAGGAGGTGCAGGTGCCAATTCTGGAACACAAAACGGGGGTACAAACGGAGCAAACAATACAGGTAATGGTGGTGTAGCAGGTGGAGCAGCTTCTAGTTCATCTGTGGGTGGCGGTAAAGGGGGCTCAGGGGTTGTTATTTTAAAATTAAATTTTAATTAGAATAGACATGATGAAACAGTTTTTAGTGTTAGCGGGATTGTTATTTTCTATGCAAATATTTGCTCAAACCGGTATTGGTACTACGACGCCTAATGCTTCGGCAAAATTAGACGTATCGGCTACTGACAGAGGATTTTTACCACCAAGAGTGGCATTAACAGCTACAAATGCCTTTTCTCCCATCACGGGTACGTCTTCGGCCGCAGCTGGACTATTAATTTATAATACCGCTACGGCAGGAACAGCTCCTACTAATGTAGTTCCGGGTTATTATTATTGGAATAGCACGGCTTGGATTCAAATTGCCCCCGGACTGATTATTGACACTAGCAAGACAGCGGGGTTCACCTTGGCTACAACAGATAACAACAAAGTATTTTTAATTACTTCGGCAACCAATAGCACGGTTACCGTGCCGAGTAGCTTACCCGTTGGCTTTAGTTGTCAACTCATACAAGGTGGCCTAGGTACCATAACGGTTACTGGATCCAGTGTGACATTAAATTCGTCTAACGGATTTACTACAAGAGCCACCAATAGTGTAATTGGTTTAGTAATGACTACCACTACTACTGGATTTGTTTTTGGAGATAGTATTTTTTAGCCATGTGTAAACGAATATATATCCTATTTTTTATTTGTTTTTCGATAGTATCGAATGCGCAAATTATTCCACGTAATCTAGCTTTACGAAAACCACTGGGTATTAACACTCAACTATTTTCCTATACAGGAGCTATCCAACAATTTATTGTCCCTAATAGGGTGACTGCCATTCAGGTTAATGCCATTGGTGCATTGGGAGGAATTGGTGGGGGTGGACAGCCAGGAGGAGCAGGAGCGAATATCACCACTACCCTAAATGTAACACCGGGACAAGTGTTGTATATCGTTGTGGGAGGATTTCCTGGACAATCGGCTACGGCTAAATATGGTTTTGCCGGAAATGGAGGGAGTAACTCTAGTGGGACTGGCTATGGTGGAGCAGGAGGTGGATTATCAGGGGTGTTTACATCTAGTTCACCTGCTACTGCAAATGCATTGGTTGTTGCCGGAGGCGGTGGAGGCGGTAGTGGTTCAGGCGGTACAATAAATTATAATGGAGGAGCTGCCTTAAATTCAAATGGAACTACCGCTGCAAATGGTCAAGGATCTACGGCTTATCCTGTTTCTTCAAGATATCAATATGGGTATGGAGCTTCTACCACCTCAGTAGGTGTTGGAGGATATGCTTTTGATAATGCACCCGCTCAAAATGGGGCTGACGGAAATGGAATAAACGGTGGTGCTGGTGGAGATGGTACAATTTGGCAAGCAGCTGGCGGCGGCGGCGGCGGGTTTTATGGCGGCGGCGGTGGCGGTGGCGGTGGCGCAGCAAATGGTGGTGGAGGTGGTGGCTCAACCAAATCTGTTTCTGGAATTAATTCATTTGGAATGCCCAATACCACTTCTGATGGTAGTGTTTCCATTACTTGTTTTTCTAATTCAGGTTTGGTATTGCATTTAGACGCGGGCAATACTACTAGTTATAATGGTTCAGGAACTACTTGGAACGATTTGTCAGGAAATAGCTCCAATGTTACATTAACAAACACCACTTATAGTTCAGCAAACGGAGGTTCTATTGTATTCAATGGCACCACAAGTTATGCTGATTTTACTGCCAATATTGGAAATACCAATGTAGTTACTGTTGAGATGTGGGTAAAAACAAATTCATTAACTTCTCCAGTTGGGATGTATTTTGGATTTGGATTATACGATGTATGGACGAGTGGCGGTAATATTGGCTATAATACTTCAGCAGGAGATTTGCAGGGTGTAAATAGTTCGCAAGTAGATTTTTTGGGGATAGTTGGTGGATGGAGGCATCTTGTTTTTGTGATGAATTCGGGGGCTAAAACCAATAATAAATTTTATGTCAATGGAGAAAGCCAGACAATGAGTCAAGTGTATGGAACATTTAATACCGTCAATGCAAATTTTAATTCAGGTGTGGGTAGAATTTCCAGTTGGCGCAATGACCTTAACTGGAGAATGAATATGCATGTGGCCAATTTTAAAATATACAATCGTGAATTAACACAACAAGAAATCACCAATAATTTCAATGCCAATAAATCGCGATTTTATGCTGAAAAAGATGGATTGAGTCCACAAACAGCCTCTACAAATGCCTACCAAATCAAACAGGATTATCCTAGTTCAACAGATGGATTTTATTGGATCAAAAACACCAATATTAACGGAGGAGTTCCTTTTAGAATCTATGCTGACATGACTACTGATGGAGGTGGTTGGACATTGATTTTGAAAAATTCGTCTAATTCTGTTTGGACCTATGCTAATGCGATTGCATACAATACTCAAATTCCTTTTACAACCAATTCAGAGGTAATAAGTACGGCGACTTCGAGTTATTCCATCATTGGTTGGGCTGATAATATTAAAAGAAGTGCTAGTGGTTTTCAATACATGATCGATGCGGGTAGTAGACGAAGTTTTGGAGGGATTTGGACTGCTAATGGCAGCTATAGTTTTGTGAAAACAGACAACACTCAAACGGATATAACAATCAACACCAAATTTGGAAGCTGGAATTATAATACAGCCAATAATGGTATTTCACAAAGAATGCCATGGTATAGTAATACAACTGGTTCTGGAACTGGCTACATCACTTTGTCTTCCGGTACGGGAAACTGGTGGGGCACCATGGTTGCAAACAATCAATATTATTCGCCATCGCCTTGGCTTTCTGATGCGTCTGGTGGAACGTCTACGAATACGGATCCAGGAATTATATGGTATTGGGTACGATAAAAAGATAAAGAATATGAAAAAAATTGTTTTGATAATAGTATTTACATGGGCACAATTGAATGCCCAAACCGGTATTGGCACAACTACGCCAGCTGTCAAGCTTCATGTTAAGTCCAATGGCCCCGTATTAAGGTTAGAGGGATCAGATCACGCTTATATGGAATTCTATCCACAAGGCACTGGAACGCGCTATGGGTACCTAGGGTTTCCAAATGCCAGTTCCACACAACTTACGTTTATGAATCAATTTTCGGCAGGTTCAATTGCTTTTGGCACCAACGGGACTAGCCGAATGTTTTTAAATTCAGACGGAAAATTAGGATTTGGGACTTCAAATCCAGGAACATCCCTCCATATTGAAAACGGAAACACATTTGGTACACCAGCCAATACAACAACCCCTAGTATTTATGTAATGAATACCAATAACGCATCCTCTACTGCCAATGCTACCATAAGTGTAAGAACGGCAGGTACCGGTAGTGGAAAGCCATTTTACAGTTTAGATGTTTCAGGTGCATATGGGTATAGTATGGGGATTAATAATCCAACAGATCAAATGATTTTAAATACCAGTTGGGATTTCAATACTACTGCTACTAACAATGCCATCATCATCAATCGGACAGGACAATCAAGAGTTATCATACCTGCTCCCTCTGGGGCATATGCTGCAGATTGGCCTTCTGGATGGGGTGGAGGCTTAGCTACTTTTGATTTTTCATGTGCTGGCATTTATTACAATACATTGGCTGCAAGATCTGATAAAAGATTGAAAAACACGATTGAAAGTATTTCTAATGAATTAATTGCAAAGTATTTACAATTAAGACCCGTAAGTTATTATTGGAATCAAGGAAAATCTAACGATACAAAATTGCAATATGGTTTGATTGCCCAAGAAGTGGAACCTCTTTTTCCTGAAATGGTGAATACTGGAACTGATGAAATGCAAACCAAATCAGTGAATTACCAAGCGTTACATGCCTTGTCTTTAAAAGTGATTCAGAACCAGCAAGCAGAAATTGAGGAGTTGAAAAAGAAACAATCTGATTTGGAAGTAAGACTGCTTCAACTAGAAGCAAAATTGAAATAAGATACCAATGAAACTAAAAATTGTATTAAATCTACTAATTGTGTTTTGTGTACTTCATGCTACAGCACAAACAGGGATAGGCACCACTGCACCTCATGCTTCGGCAAAGTTGGAAGTTGCCGCCACAGACAAAGGCTTTTTACCGCCGCGTGTAACTTTAACTGCTGCTACGGATGCAACTACAATTGCCTCTCCTGCAGAAGGTTTATTGGTTTATAACTTAGGATCAGTTGGTTTACAAGCCGGATATTATTATTGGAATGGAACGAGTTGGGCAACTATTGCAACAGGAACTACTGCAGGTAATGCTGTTGTTGCAAGTAATTTGGTAAAGTTATACCAAGAAGTTTATTCAACAGCATCAAATAAAGCATCAAGTACAGATGGTTTTAGTTTTACTGTACCTGTTTCTGGAAGATATGAATTTAATTTTAATTGTACAGGTTGGAATTCCAGCGGTTCAAAGGTTCTATTGACATTTAATATCAGACAGGGGACTACTATTTTGGGATCTGATTACCATGAATCTTTCAGCAGTAATGCTTGGGTGGAATACGAAGGAAGATTCGAAGTGAATTTAATTGCAGGTGTTACGTATAATGCCCAAGTAGTAACTTCTACAGGACAAAGAGGGTCTAAAGATTGGGATAAGATTATGTATAAAATGGTAGCAGGAAACCTTCCTGTTAATCAGCATATGGCCGAACGAAATATTCAATTGAATAGTAATTATATTTCTAATGATGGTGGCAATGAAGGTATCCGAATTGATAATTCTGGAAACGTAGGAATTGGTACTACTTCTCCATCAGTTGCCTTGGACGTAAACGGAGCTTTAAATTTGTCCAATAGTACTACAACACCATCAATCACAGTTAGAAATGGCGATGCAGCATTAGCTTATAGTGATAATGCACAAATTAAAATGGGTTGGGCAGGTAGTCCTGCAGGTACAAGTCAATATGCTCAGTACATTCATACTAGACATAACGCAGGCCCTACTGAAAATGGCATCGATTTTTATTTATCAGATGGAACAGCAAACAATACAATTACAACTGGATCAAAGCGCGCGATGTCTATAAACAGCCCAGGAAACGTGGAAATTTTAGGGAAATTGACTATTGGGGATGCAACAGGAAATGTAGCCGTAAAAGCGGCAGGTTTTGTTAATGAAAGTGTGCCTGTTACGCTTGGAGATATACAAGTTCAAATGGCACCTAATGGATCAGCTAGAAGTTTGCAAATAAAAACAACAGGTACTGCATTTACAGCAATGGTTTCAGCCTATACCACTTACAATGGTGCTTCTGGTACAAATTCTTTTACTTATTTTTCGGATATTACCCAAAATATTAATACTGTTTTTGCGCACTTAGGGACAACCTGGGGCTTTGCTCAAAGTGGAGATGTTGCTAACTATTTTGTTAGAGATTCAACCAATTTGCGATTTTGGAGAATTACACTCATGGTCGGGCCCAGTTATTTTAATAACTTCATTTCTATTGAAAGATTATTATAATTCTTAGTAAGTTAGTTTAAATTTACAAATTGATTTTTGGTTAAATATTCTATGAAGCAGCTCATTATTTTATTTCTTTTATCGTTTTTTTCATTGATTGGGAAAGCCCAAACCGGTATTGGTACTACAACACCTAATGCTTCTGCAAAGCTAGAGGTATATGCTACCAATAAAGGGTTTTTGCCACCGCGTGTCACTTTAACAAGTGGAGTAGATGCTACTACTATTCCCTCTCCAGCTACAGGTTTGTTAGTCTATAATACTGGAAATAATAGTGGTCTAGTTGCGGGCTATTATTATTGGAATGGTACTACTTGGGCTACTATTGCTACCGCAAGCGGATCAGGCGTGAGTGCTTCGTATTTAAGAGGTTCTAGGTCCAGTGGTCAAACCACAGGGCTTTCAAACGGAGGAACCGTTGTGTTTACTCAGGTGGATAATGCGGCTGGGCAAGATATTTCTCTGAATACGACTACTGGTCAGATTACGTTGGCAGCTGGTAGAACGTATCGATTGACAGCACAGGTGCCAAATTTTCAAACAACTAGTGGTGAAACGAGGTTGCAATTAGCTTGGTATAATGAAACCACAGGAACCTATATAGGTAGTTCTTCATCTACTTATCCACCATCAAGTGGTGCTGCATACGGGGTTACTGGGGGATTGTCTGCAGCAATTATTACTACAACAACTACAACTGTCGTTTCTTATAGGTTCATACAAATTTCAAATGCCAATCAAATAGGAGGAAATTCCGATTTTAGTACTACAGGATCATATCCATGGTTTGATGCTGAGGTCATATCAGGAAATCAACCTGCTATGCCCGATCGTATTGCCAAATTTGTAGATGCAGGAAACTTTGTGGCATTAGATAATATAAAAGCCACTATTACTACATCTGGCAATCGCGGGTTAAGTGTGGCTGCTGTTAGTACACCTTTTTATTGTAATATAGGGGCCTCTTATGGTGCTAGTGGAGGGGGTAGTGGAAATGCCGTTTATAATAATTATGTAACAACAACTCCATCAGGTTCTTGGTTTGGATGGTCTTTTGGCAATGCTGGTGATTATGCTACATTTTTAGTTAATGACACTACAAATAGTAGAGCGTATAGGATAACTATGTCTATTGGTGCAGGTTATGCTAATAACTTCATCTCCATTGAACGACTTTATTAAAATGTACCCTTCCATCTCTTGTATTTAAAAAGAAACACTATTTTTGATCAACAAAATATTAAATTGAGCGTACACGCTTTTTGAATACATGAACATATCCATCCAAAATAGCATTACACAATTAGGCGCTGAATTTGTTGGTAGTACAAATGAAGCTACTATAGACGCGGTAGCCATTGACAGCCGCTCCTTGCAAAACAGTGCGACTACTTTGTTTTTTGCTTTGGTGGGACCTAATAATGATGCGCATTCGTACATTAAAGATCTCATTGAGAAAGGGGTACAGTATTTTGTGGTAACCCATATTCCCAAAGGTTGTGAAGGCAAAGCCAATTTTCTTATTGTCAACAACACCTTAGTTGCCTTGCAACAATTTGCAGCCTATTATCGTTCTTTATTTGATTTTCCTGTCATTGGAATCACCGGGAGTAATGGCAAAACCATCGTAAAAGAATGGCTTAATTTTGTATTGAGTCCAGAGTATAATATCATTCGAAGCCCCAAAAGTTATAATTCGCAAGTAGGCGTTCCCTTATCAGTAATTGGTATTAATGAACAACACAATTTTGGCATTTTCGAAGCCGGAATTTCTACTGTTGCCGAAATGGAAAAATTAGAAGCCATCATTCGCCCAACAATAGGTGTGTTGACGAATATTGGTTCGGCTCATGATGAAGGATTTGCCTCTACCGAAGAAAAAATAAAAGAAAAACTACGTCTTTTTGATCGTTCTCAAATTTTGATTTACGAGAAAAATAACGCAATAGATACGCTGATCCCATCAACTACAGCTACATTTTCTTGGAGCTGTACTCATACTGATGCCGATGTTTTTTTAACCAAAACAAGAAATGCTTCCAACACGATTTTAAGTGTTCGTCAAGCGAAGGAATCTTTTGAAGTTAGTATTCCATTTCTGGATGAAGCGTCCCTAGAAAATGCGATTTCGTGTTTGCTGGTGTTGTTGTATTTGAATTATGATGTGGCTACTATTCAAACCAGAATGGCATTGTTATATCCAGTCGAAATGCGATTGCAACTAAAGAACGGAATTAACAATTGTAGCTTAATTGACGACAGTTATAGTGCCGATTTTCAGTCGTTGAAAATCGCCCTAGATTTTTTAGAAAGCCAAAAGCATTCGGCTAAAAAAACAGTAATTCTATCCGATATTTTTCAAAGTGGGTTGCCCAATTCCGAATTGTATTCCAGAGTAGGACAATTAATTGTGGCCAATAAAATCAGTCGGGTAATTGGCATAGGCGAAACGATTTCTCAGTTCCAAAATCAATTTGAAAACTGCATTACGTTCAAAAACACAGCGGAGTTTTTAGCACAACTAGACCAATTGAATTTTGAAAATGAAACGCTATTAATCAAAGGAGCGCGTAGTTTTCAATTTGAAAAAATTGTAGCGGCTTTGGAAGAGAAAACGCATGAAACCGTTTTAGAAATCAATCTAAATGCCATTAGTCACAACCTGAATTTTTACAAATCCAAATTGCAGCCCACCACTAAAATGATGGTGATGGTCAAAGCTTTTGGCTACGGGAATGGGGGTTTTGAAATTGCTAAATTGCTAGAATACCATCAAGTAGATTATTTGGGTGTTGCCTTCGCCGATGAAGGGATTAGCCTAAAAAATGCTGGAATTCAGTTGCCAATTATGGTGTTGAATCCAGAGTCAACTAGTTTTTCTGCGATTATTCAACACCAATTAGAACCCGAAATTTACAGTCTAAAAGGATTGAAAGCCTTTCTTAAAATAGCAGAGCAGCACAATTTACATCAGTATCCAATTCACATCAAATTAGATACAGGTATGCACCGATTGGGCTTTGAAGCTGAGAACATTCAGGAGTTAATTCATACCTTACAAGAGAATCAACGTGTTGTGGTAAAAAGTGTTTTGTCGCATATGGCCACAAGCGATGCCGAAGAGCACAAAGCATTTTCGCTTTCTCAGATCCGTTTGTTTGAAGAACTGTCAAGTCAATTAATTCGGGAATTAAACATTCAACCCATTCGTCATATTTTGAATACTTCGGGTATTAGTAATTTCCCTCAAGGGCAATACGATATGGTGCGTTTGGGAATTGGATTGTATGGAGTTTCGAATGATAGAGAAGAACAAAAATACTTGGAAAATGTCAGTACGCTAAAATCGGTTATATCCCAAATCAGAACTATTCCTGCCGGAGATAGCGTGGGTTACGGTCGCCGATTTGTGGCTGAAAAACCAACCCGAGTGGCGACTATCCCAATTGGCTATGCTGATGGGATTGCCCGTTTGTGGGGCAATGGCGTGGGTTATGTCACAATACATAATGAAAAAGCAATACTTCTAGGAAGTGTTTGTATGGATATGTTAATGGTGGATGTTACAGAAATTGAATGTACCGAAGGAGATGCGGTGATTGTTTTTGGCGAAAGCCCAACGGTGATGGAAATGGCCCAAAAAACACAGACCATTCCGTATGAGATTTTGACGAGTATATCACAACGCGTAAAACGAGTTTTTTACCGAGAATAAAAATAAGTTAGTATGGGATTTTTTACAGATTTTAAAGCCTTTTTAATGAAAGGCGAAATTGTCAACTTAGCTACGGCGGTGATTGTAGGGGGTGCTTTCGGAAAGATAGTAACCTCATTTACCAATGATGTATTGATGCCGCCTATTGGATTACTTTTGGGAAAAGTGGACTTTAAAAATCTAAAATTAGTGCTCCAAGACGGTGTTCCTGCCGTTGTTGAAAATGGAGTTCAAAAATCAAAAGCGGTGGCCGAAGTTACTTTAAATTACGGCGCTTTTATTCAAACCATTTTTGATTTTGTGATCATTGGGTTCTGTATTTTTATCGTTTTGAAAGCCTATGAGAAAGCGCAACAAAAAATCAAAAAAGAAGACGAACCTAAAGTAACGACCGGTCCAACACAAGAACAATTGCTTGCTGAAATTCGGGATTTGTTGAAAAACAAATAGCAATGTTATAAATTTAACAATTTGTTATTTTTTGTGAACGCCCTTGTTTCGAGAATAGTATTGGTTACTTTTGCCAAAAAATAGTACAATTCAATAATACAAATATACAATGAGAATAGCAGTAGTAGGTGCTACCGGAATGGTAGGCGAAATAATGTTAAAAGTATTGGCGGAAAGAAATTTCCCAGTAACAGAATTAATTCCTGTAGCTTCTGAGAAATCAGTGGGTAAAGAAATCGAATTTGGAGGAAAAAAATACAAAGTGGTTGGCATGCAAACGGCTGTCGATATGAAAGCCGACATTGCTTTGTTTTCTGCTGGTGGTGGCACTTCGTTAGAATGGGCTCCAAAATTTGCAGCAGCTGGAACTACTGTAATTGATAATTCTTCAGCTTGGAGAATGGATCCTACTAAGAAATTAGTTGTACCTGAAATCAACGCGGGAGAACTAACTGCAGCGGATAAAATTATTGCTAATCCGAATTGTTCTACCATTCAAATGGTATTGGCTTTGGCCCCTTTGCACAAAAAATACAACATCAAACGTATTATCGTTTCTACGTACCAATCTATTACAGGAACAGGAGTTAAAGCGGTTCAACAGTTTGAAAACGAATGTGCTGGTATCGAAGGAGACATGGTGTACAAATACAAAATCAACCGAAACTGTATTCCACAATGTGATAGTTTTGAAGACAATGGTTACACTAAAGAAGAGATGAAGTTAGTTAACGAAACGAAAAAAATCTTAAGTGATAATAGTATTGCGGTAACCGCAACTGCGGTTCGTGTTCCTGTTGTAGGAGGACATAGTGAGGCTTTGAATGTAGAGTTTACCAATGATTTTGATGTGAATGATGTTCGTACTATTTTAAGTCAAACAGACGGAGTAGTAGTACAAGATAATTTAGATACGTTTACCTACCCAATGCCACGATATGCTGAAGGTAAAAATGAAGTTTTTGTAGGTAGAATTCGTCGTGACGAAAGCCAGCCGAATACCTTAAACATGTGGGTAGTAGCCGATAACTTGAGAAAAGGAGCGGCGACTAACACGATTCAAATTGCTGAATATTTAATTGCAGCCAAATTGGTGTAAGTAGTTCAGTAACACCTAATGGAACCATTTACGATTTAGATTTTTCTAAATTGTAAATGGTTTTTCTTTTTTGGTTTCCATATATTTGTGTCCAATGAAACTAAAACAACTATTGATACGATTTTTCTTTGCGCTAGTCCTACTAGGATCACTAGCCCTACAATCGTTTCATGGATTGGAGCATTTAGAAAAACAATTTGCAGAAAAAGCATGTGCGCACAAACAACTTAATTCTTCTGAATTAACCCACCAACACAAAGGCTTTGAGCAGTGTTTGGTTTGTGCTATTTCGTTTCAAAGCGGAATTGTATCTGAACAGTTTCAGTTTCAAATAGCCACTACTCCAGAAGTAGTTGCGCCTTACTTTTTTAACTTTCCTAGGGTTATTTCCTTTTCTGGAAGTTCCTATTCGTTGCGCGGACCCCCGCATTATAATGTTTAAATCGAATGATTCATCGGTTCTATAGTAGAACACGATTCTTTTAACATTATATCAATATCATGAAAAAATTAATTTTTGCTTTGGTAGTAAGTTGTACTGCCTTAATACAAGCACAAAATACAGTTTCAGGAAGGATTACTGACACTAATAACAAAGCGCTTTCGGGTGTTTCTATCTATATCCAAGATCTACAAAAAGGGACTCTTTCAAACGAAGATGGAACCTATATCTTAACTAATTTACCTAAGGGTACTGTTAGGATTTCCTTCGCTTTAGTGGGATTTGGAACACAGTATAAAACTGTTTCAGAGATTCAAAAACAAAACACTATAAACATTCAGTTGGCACCTTCCGTTTTTGAAATGGATGAAGTTATTGTTTCCACTGCGTTTAACAAATTACAATCGCAAAATGTGATGAAAGTCGCACACGAAACCATGAAAAATTTGTCTCGAAAAGGAACGTCAACTTTAATCGAAGGATTGGCAACTATTCCGGGAGTTTCCCAAGTTTCTACTGGGGCTTCTATTGGAAAGCTAGTGATTCGCGGGTTAAGTGGTAATCGCGTATTGGTGTATTCGCAAGGTGTTCGAGTTGAAAACCAACAATTTGGCGACGAACATGGATTGGGTTTGAACGATGCTGGAGTAGAGAGTGTTGAGGTAATCAAAGGACCCGCTTCGTTGTTGTACGGATCAGATGCTTTGGGAGGGGTGTTGTATTTTAACCCAGAGAAATTTGCCAATGCCAATTCGTTTAAAGTCAATTTTAGTCAAAAATTGTTTGCCAATACTTTAGGGAGTAATTCTTCTTTGGGCTTAAAAACAAGTACCGATAATTGGAAATTCTTGGCAAGAGGAACAATGAACACTCATTCGGATTATACTACAGCAGATGGTGAACGGGTGACCAATACACGCTACCAAGAAAAAGATTTTAAAACTGGAATTGGCTACAGTAATGCTTCTTTTTCTTCGGTATTGCGATACAACTTCAACGATCTTACTTTAGGAATTCCAGAGGAAGGGATTGCTGAGCAAAGTCAAAGCAAAAGTGTTTTGTATCCAAAACAGGCGGTTTCCAATCATTTAGTAAGTTTAAATTCGAGTCTCTTTTTCAATTCTTCAAAACTGGATTTGGACTTGGGTTTTATTTCAAATGACAGGTCTGAATTTGAAGAGAGTGAAGTAGCTGTTTTGAAAATGAAGTTAAATACCTTCAATTATAATGCGAAGTATTATTTACCCTCTTCAACAAAAATGCAAACCATTTTGGGTGTTCAAGGGATGTATCAAACCAATGTAAATTCAGGGGAAGAGTACTTAATTCCAGATGCAGTTACCCAAGATTTTGGAGTCTATGGAACTACCAACTACGAATGGAACTCCAACGTGATCCAAGCCGGTTTGCGTTTTGATACCAGAAATTTGACTTCAGAAGCTAACGGGATTCTTGGTGAAGAAGGGTCTTTTGAAGCCTTGAAAAAATCCTACACTAGTTGGAACGCCTCTTTAGGTTATAAAACTAATTTGAATGACGCCTTTATTTTTAGGTTCAATCTAGCGTCTGGATTTAGAGCACCTAACTTAGCCGAATTGTCTTCCAATGGTGTTCATGAAGGTACCAATCGTTATGAAGTGGGGAATGCCAATTTGAAAACAGAACAAAACTTTCAAACGGATTTGAATTTGGAATACAAAACAGATCACTTGGAGTTTTTTGTCAACGGATTCTATAATCACATTACTGATTTTATTTATATCAATCCTACCGGAGAATCAATTGATGACAATGAAGTTTTCAATTATGTTCAAAATAATGCGGCTCTTTTTGGAGGTGAAATAGGCTTGCATTTTCACCCTCATCCGTTGGATTGGTTGCATTTAGAGACTAGTTTTGAAACAGTTACAGGCAAAAAACAAAACGGAGATTATTTGCCGTTAATTCCAGCCAATAATTGGAACAACACTTTGCGTACAGAGTGGAAGGATTTAGATTGGCTTAAGGAAGGTTTCGCAACGATTAGTTTAGTATCTACCTTTAACCAAAATAAAATCAGTGGCTTCGAAACCAGAACAGCGGGTTACAGCATTTTGAATTTAGGAATTGGTGGAACATTGCATTTTGACAAAATTAAAATGGAGGTGAACCTCAATGCTAACAACATTACCGATAAAAAATATACCGCTCATTTATCGCGTCTTAAAACAGATGGCATTTCCAATATGGGAAAAAATTGGGTTCTAGGTTTGAACTTTAATTTGTAATTAGTAAAGCTTCCAGTCTCCAATTAGCTGGAAGCTTTGTTTAAATGTTCAACAAAAAAATTAATCTTGAGATTCTGTATATTTACCAATGATAATCTAGTAAAATTAGGAATACAACTTTCCTCTTAAATAAAATTTTAATGCTTATGAAAAAGATCGAAATTTTGAAAAATAAATTGGCAATCACTTTTGGAACACTATTTATAGTGATTTCAAGTTTTGCTCAATCATCGAATGCTGAAAAAATAATTAATGAAACTATAGATACTTGGCACAAAGCAGCCTCAGATGCAAATTTCAAAACGTATTTTGAATTAATGACTGAGGACGCTGTATTTATTGGCACTGATGCTAATGAATATTGGAATAAACAAGAATTTCAAAACTATGCTAAACCTCATTTTGACAAAGGAAAAGCTTGGTCTTTTACCGCTTTGGAACGACATGTCTATTTTGATGCTAGTGGAAACACTGCTTGGTTTGACGAGTTGTTGAATACGCAAATGAAAATTTGTAGGGGTTCGGGAGTCTTAGTTAAAGTTGGGAAACAATGGAAAATTAAGCACTATGTTTTGTCTATGACTATTCCAAATGATTCAAGCAAAGCGGTAATTGCAATCAAAGCGCCAATTGAGGAAGTGCTAATTCAAAATCGAAAGTCCAAAATGTAAAGCTACTTGGGTTTATTTTCTCCTAGATATTTCAAGCTAGTCTACTTTTGTCGTATATATTTCCTTAATTTTGCTGAAAATTTTAAAGAAAGTGGGAAGCAAAAATAAATTAAAGAGGTTCAAAGAAAACGAAACGTTCACAAATGTTTTTCAACCAACACGAGAAGAGGTAGTAGGTAATTTATTCCCATTGAGAGGAAAATGGAATGCAGATTTTTTTAAAAATGACAATCCAATTGTGTTAGAATTGGGCTGTGGTAAAGGAGAATATTCTGTAGGTTTAGCGGAACGATATCCGAATAAAAATTTTATTGGAATTGATATTAAAGGAGCTCGTTTTTGGCGTGGTGCCAAAACTGCTGTAGAAACAGGAATGCATAATGTGGCTTTCGTTCGTACTCAAATTGAATTAATCAATCATATTTTTGCTGAAAATGAAGTAGACGAAATCTGGATCACATTTCCCGATCCGCAAATTAAATACAAGCGTACGAAGCATCGTATGACCAATTCCCAATTTTTGCAATTGTATAAAAAAATATTGAAGAAAGAAGGGGTCATGAACTTGAAAACAGATAGCGAATTTATGCACGGCTATACCCTAGGACTCTTGCATGGGGAAGGACACGAAGTAGTCTATTCTAATCATAATGTATATAGAAATGAAGGAAGTCCGGAAGAGGTCACTGCATTTCAAACTTTTTATGAAAAACAATATTTAGAAATAAACAAAGCAATTACGTATATTAGATTTAAAATTAAATAGTGTCGTTTCGGTTTCAGTAATTGAAGTAAAAGCAACACATTGGTACTGAAACAAAGCACTATATGACTACAATTTCCGCATTATTTTTTGGGTTCATCAGTGCAGTTATCGGAATTTTTCCTCCTGGATTAATCAATATGACGGCAGCTAAAGTCAAAATAAAAGAAGGAAAACGCGCTGCTGTATGGTTTGTTATAGGTGCGGTGCTTATAATAATTATACAAGTTTATCTCGCTATTCTATTTGCTCAATTTATTGGCGAACACCCACAAGTAGTTGTATTACTTAGAGAAATTGGCTGTGGTATTTTTACACTTTTAACCGTCTATTTTTTAGCTATTGCCAAAACCCCTCAAAAAATCAAAGGAAAAATAAAAAAACAACGAACCTCCACCCGTTTTTTTTTAGGGATGTTATTGTCGGCTTTGAATTTCTTTCCAATTCCGTATTATGTACTAGTTAGTTTGTCGTTAGCCTCTTTTGGCTTTTTCGTTTTTGAACCACTCTCCATTTTCATATTTGTTCTAGGAGCCGTATTGGGTTCTTTTTTAGTTTTTTATACTTATATATCGTTTTTTACTAAGATTGAAAATAAAACCGATTTTTTTATGAAAAACATGAATAAAATTATCGGAAGTATTACGGGCATAATTGCTGTAGTTACCCTATTCAATATTATTAATTACTATTGGAATTAATTGAGTATGACTAATCCAAACGATAATTTTTTTGAGCGTGTTTACAGCATCGTCAGACAAATTCCTTATGGCAAAGTGACCTCCTATGGCGCTATCGCCAAGGCTTTGGGTACCGCTCGATCGGCAAGAATGGTAGGCTGGGCCATGAATGCGTCCCATCATTTAGAAGACGTCCCTGCGCATAGAGTAGTCAATAGAAAAGGGTTGTTGACAGGCAAGTTACACTTTGACGGAACGAATTTGATGCAACAATTGTTAGAAAACGAAGGCATTCAAGTTCGAGACAACCAAATTGTCGATTTTGATACGCATTTCTGGGAACCAGAGATGCCAAAATAACTTCCATTTTTTCTTTTGATTCAAATAATATGTGCTGATTTTAATATCAATAAATCCAATTTAAAAGGGGTAAAATAAGAATAGAATCTGTTATATTTGCAATTCATATTCAGTTTAAATAAATGAAACTTTTTCATTGGTTTTAAACGTCAAATCCGTAGTACTACATAAAATGAAATTAGATAGAAAAGAAATTCTTAAAGCCTTAGAAACGATTTCTATTGCTGGAGAAGGAAAAAATATGGTCGAGAGTGGAGCGGTTGCTAATGTAATCACTTTTGGAGATGAGGTAGTGGTTGATCTAGTGTTGCATACACCAGCGATGCACATCAAAAAAAGAGCTGAAGACGATATTAAAAAAACGATTCATGAATTGGTTTCGCCAGAAGCTAAAGTGAAAGTAAATACTAAGGTGGAAGTAGCAGATAAACCTGAAATTAAAGGGAAAGCTATTCCAGGAATTAAAAATATTATTGCGGTAGCCTCTGGTAAAGGGGGTGTAGGTAAATCTACTACTACAGCTAATTTAGCAGTGTCTTTAGCAAGAATGGGTTTTTCAGTTGGAGTTTTAGATGCCGATATTTATGGACCTTCAATGCCTATCATGTTTGATGTAGAAAACGAGAAACCAATTTCTATTGAAGTCGATGGCAAATCTAAAATGAAACCTATCGAGAGTTACGAAATAAAAATTTTGTCAATAGGATTTTTCACTTCACCTAGCCAAGCAGTTATTTGGCGTGGTCCAATGGCCGCCAAAGCATTGAACCAAATGATTTTTGATGCCGATTGGGGCGAACTGGATTTTTTATTAATTGATTTACCTCCAGGAACCGGCGATATTCATCTTTCAATTATGCAATCCTTACCAATTACAGGTGCAGTTGTGGTAAGTACACCTCAAGCAGTTGCTTTGGCCGATGCCAAAAAAGGAGTAGCGATGTTCTTATCCGAAGCGATTAACGTGCCCGTTTTAGGAATTATAGAAAACATGGCTTACTTTACGCCAGAAGAATTATCAAATAATAAATACTATATTTTTGGACAAGAGGGTGCTAAAAACTTAGCGACTGATTTGAATGTGCCTTTCCTAGGCGAAGTGCCAATCGTTCAATCTATTCGCGAAGCGGGAGATTACGGTCGACCAGCTGCCATGCAAGAAGGTTCGGTTATTGAATCAGTTTTCCAAGAAATTACTCGTAATGTAGTACAACAAACGGTGGCTAGAAATGAAAGTTTACCAGCAACAGAAGCCATAAAAATTACTACTATGGCTGGTTGTTCAGCAGTTAAAAAATAATTTTTAAAAATATGACAACAGAAGAAGTATTGGCTAATGTGCTAAAAGCCTTAGAAGAAATTAGACCGTTTTTGAATTCGGATGGTGGCGATATTTCATTAGTCGAAATTGAAGACGATAAGCATGTCAAAGTACGTTTAGAAGGTGCATGTACAAGTTGTAGTGTTAACCAAATGACTTTAAAGGCAGGAGTTGAAACTACAATCAAAAAATACGTTCCGCAAATAGAAACCGTAGTAAACGTGCTTTAATTAACTTTACTAAATACACACACACAACTAAACAAGAGAATAAATACAAAATGGACGTTTTAATAAAGATCAAAGATAGAGAAGGAGTCGTACATGAATTACAGGCGCCCACCGATATGGCAATGAACATCATGGAATTATGTAAAGCCTATGAACTTCCGGTGGAAGGGACTTGTGGCGGAATGGCCATGTGTGCTTCTTGTCAATGTTATGTATTAAACGATGTGCCTTTGCCAGAAAAAGGCGATGATGAAGAGGCGATGCTGTCGGAAGCATTTTATGTAAAATCCAATAGCCGTTTGGGTTGTCAAATCCCAATCACCGAAGAATTAGAAGGATTGGAGTTGGAATTGGCTCCAGAAAATTAATAAAAAAGCGAGAAATTTTTCTCGCTTTTTTTATGTTTAGATGGTTGGGTTATGCCATTTCTGCTTTTAATGCTAAGCTTTCTTCTATGGCATCCCATAACCCGATTCGTTTTTCTAAAGCCAGAATAGAAATAGCTTCTACTTCTTTCCATTTTTGAGTATCATTTCCACATAATTCGGTAATCATTCCCATAGCCATTGGACCGTGTTCATCTGCATCTAATTCAATGTGTCGTTCGAAATAGTAGATTAGTTTTTTCAAGTCGGTTTCAGGGAAATTGGCTTGAAAATTTTTCAAAATGGCGGTAAACATACTCGGAATCAAATCTTCTCTTCCAAAAGTAAATGCGGCTACAATTTCGTGTGCTTTTCCTTCTTCAATTACTCTAAAAGTAAAATCTAAAAAGTCTTTGATATTCGGATGTAAATCACTGGTTTTAATGGCAACAAAAATATTGTTAAGCGAACTTAAATTGGCTAAAAAAACTTCAATTTCATTGGTATTAGCGCCACAATCTTGCATGGCCTCAAGGTACATTTCAAAATGACTTTGGCGACGGCCGTCTAAAGTCAAATCGCTTTCTTCAGCTACAACAATTTCATTAATTAAATAACGCGTTTGTGTATTGGCTGTTGGAAACCAAGGAGTAGTAGTGCAAGTTAATTTAGACTGCAATGCTTTCAATAAAGACATAAAATCCCAAACCGCATAGACATGACTTTCTAAAAAACGGTGTAAGTCTTCAATGGTTTGAACTTTATTGTATAAAGGGTGTTGTAATAAGGCCTCTTTTTGAGTTTGAATACTATTGTTGATTGTATCGATAGTCATTTTTTCAAATTTTTTGTAAAAATAGAAAAGCTAATAGGTTTTCTACTTATTTCATCATCGATTTTATGAATACTTTAATAACTGTTTGCTTTACTTAAATGCTGCAATTCCAGTGACATCCATACCAGTAATTAATAAATGGATATCATGGGTTCCTTCATAAGTTATCACCGACTCCAAGTTCATCATATGACGCATAATGGAATAGTCACCCGTTATTCCCATTCCGCCTAGCATTTGTCTTGCTTCACGCGCAATATGAATGGCCATATCCACATTGTTTCTTTTGGCCATAGAAATTTGAGCCGTTGTTGCTCTACCTTCATTTTTTAAAACGCCTAATCGCCAGGTTAACAATTGCGCTTTGGTTATTTCGGTAATCATTTCGGCTAATTTTTTTTGTTGTAATTGAGTGCCGGCAATGGGTTTGTCAAATTGAATTCGCTCTTTTGCATAACGCAAAGCAGTGTCGTAGCAATCCATTGCAGCACCAATCGCTCCCCAAGCAATTCCATATCGAGCCGAATCCAAACAGCCTAGCGGAGCACTTAATCCAGAATGGTTAGGTAAAAGATTTTCTTTAGGAACTTTGACATTGTCAAAAATCAATTCCCCTGTAGCAGATGCACGAAGCGACCATTTATTATGAGTCTCAGGAGTAGTAAAACCGTCCATGCCACGTTCCACAATTAATCCGTGAATACGACCTTCTTCGTTTTTAGCCCAGACAATAGCAATATCAGCAAAAGGCGCATTTGAAATCCACATTTTGGCACCATTCAAAATAAAATGATCTCCGTTGTCTTTGAAATGAGTGGTCATTCCTCCAGGATTCGAACCATGATCGGGTTCGGTTAATCCAAAACAGCCCATTAATTCTCCAGTAGCCAGTTTTGGTAAGTATTTTTTTCGTTGTTCTTCGTTTCCGTATTTCCAAATCGGGTACATTACCAAAGACGATTGTACGGACGAAGTGGAACGGATCCCTGAATCTCCGCGTTCTATTTCTTGCATTAACAACCCATACGAAATTTGATCAAGTCCAGCTCCTCCGTATTCTTCTGGAATGTAGGGACCAAAACCACCAATCTCTCCAAGCCCTTTGATGAGTTGTTTGGGAAATTCGGCACGCTGAGCAAAATCTTCAATTATGGGTGAAACTTCCCGTTTTACCCAGGCTCTTGCCGATTCACGAACTAATTTGTGTTCTTCGGTTAATAAATCGTCAAGGTTGTAATAATCAGGAGCTTGAAAAAGGTCAGGTTTCATCTTTGTGTATTTAGTACTAACAAATGTACACAAAGAAATAGAACAAAATAAAACGAAGATGTTGTGTTATCTGGATTTTACATTTTCAAGTAAAATTCTTTTGTCAAAGCTATGTATTCAGAGGTATAATCATGACGACCGATTTCGATAATCAACTCGTCAATAGGATAATTTTCAATCTGAATTCGGCTTAAAGCCAAAAGGCTACGCTTTATTTCAGAAGTAGGGGTGCCTTTTACACGGGTAATTTGCATTGGATACAATTCAAATTCATTGGCTATGGTCAAAAATCGTTCTTCTTCTTTAAAAGGAATGATTACTGCAAAAATTCCGTTTTCAGACAATAACAAATCAGCGGCTTCAATCAAATCTTCGAAGGGAAGTGCGTCTTGAAAACGAGCCAAATCGCGTTGGTCGTCATTAGTTTTGAAATCTTCGGCATAGAACGGCGGATTGGAAACAATTAGATCGTATTCGTCTTCGGGTTCTTCCATAAATTCATCTAAGCCAGCATGAAAACAAAATAAGCGATCGTTCCATGGAGAGTATTCAAAATTGTCTGTCGCTTGTTCGTATGTTTTTTCGTCAATTTCCAACGCGTCTATTTGTGCAGCATTGGAACGTTGTGCCAACATTAAAGCAATAATACCTGTTCCGGTACCAATATCTAGAATACTATAAGGTTGTTGTTTGATAGGAGCCCAAGCACCCAATAGTACACCATCGGTGCCAACTTTCATTGCGCATTGATCTTGCTGAACAGAAAATTGTTTGAATTGGAATTTGGACAACTTAGATTATTTAGACTATTAGACTTTTTGGATTCTTTCTAAAGACGCAGACGTTTCTATTAATCTAAAATCGCAGCGAATCTAAAAGGCTTACAGGTACATTTCAATCAAGCCTTCTGGTAAATTCATCACAACCTTTTTGTTGTCGCGATCAATGGTTACCAAGAAATGGTCAATCATGGGAATTAGAATTTCAACTCCGCCATGAAGCACTTCAAAAAGAGGTTGTGCGGTGGAATCGTTGATGGATTGAATGGTACCGACCACGCCAAGACGTTGGTCTTCGACTTCAAATCCAATTACTTCGTGAAAATAAAATTTATTACCACTTAATTTGGGTAGCATACTTAAAGGAAGGTAAAGGTCATTCCCCAGTATAGCCTCGGCTTCTTCCTCTGTAGATACATCTTCAAAACGAATTCTAAGAAAGTCGTTTTTATGTAGGGAAGAGGTTTCAATAAAAAAAG
>JACCDU010007037.1_pt1 | contig 31294 bp, 48 predicted proteins | sample 7446081 | NCBI WGS metagenome assembly JACCDU01 (sample SAMN15323447, study PRJNA562643) | freshwater metagenome | isolation source: river surface water | place: USA:Blue River Watershed | collected 2017-08-17
GGGCGTGTCGAGCACAAAGCTGGCCGCCCAAAAACTACAAGTCAGGGAATGGGGCAGCATTCACGTCCTCGCCGTCGCGGCAAGAAAAAACTAATCGGGCAGGGGCGCTAATCTAAAACAAAGGTCGGCGTTATGCCTCGTAATGGACAACCACGAAGAGGTTCACGCCGCAGCGCCTGAACACCCTAATCCTTTTAACCAAGCCGTTCCAGCACTTCTGACTGCTGCAGTCGTTGGTCTGGGCGGCCTTTTTATGCAAGTAGCCAAGCTGGACCAGTCAGTCAGCACGGTAGCCGCCGATATTCAGGAATTAAAAAACGACAGTAAAGAAAGACTGGCTGACCTCGAAAGCAGAGTGCGCATTATTGAAATGACCGTTGGTAGGCAAAACAAATGAGCGTCGTTCACACTACCGACTTCGGTAACGGCTACAGCCTGGATCAGTTAGAGAATGAACGCGGCGAACTGTATTACCGTGCTTGCCTAAATAGCGTCTGCCGTTACGCAGAAGACCACTACGTGGCGATGATGTATCTAGAAGGTATGGGCTGGGACCCTAAAGCAAGCCCTCAGTAATCCACCGGATGATCGCATCTTCCCGATGTGGCTCCCAAAAATCTTGCTGCCTGAACCACTCCAGCCAATCTTCGGCTGACTTGGAGATATTGCACGCAAAACAACAAGCCACCAAGTTTTGCTGGTGCGTATGCCCACCACGCATTTTTGGATGCACGTGATCGAGAGTGGCAGATCTACCTAACTCAGCCGAGCAATAGGCACATTTGTTCTGCCAATGCTTAAGAATTGATTGTCTAAAACGGGCCTTTGCTTCTTTTTTGTTTAAGTATTCGCCATCCTCAATGCGATGGTCCATACCCAGCAGTGGCTTAGTGAAATGTAGCGGTAGAAACTATTACGCGCACTGGATCTCTTCTTTAGTACAGCTAAACTTTCCTAAGAATCCTTATTTCATATGGATCCCACCACCGCTGCTGTGATTGCGATTCTGGTTGCCGCCGGAAGCGAAGTCATCGCCATCCTGCCCATCAAAGAAAACAGCTGGGTCCAGCTGATCGTCAAAGCTTTAAAGGTAATTTTCCCAAAGCGCTGAGATCCGACACCGTCTGGCTGGCGCGATTCGGCGATAAAGACTGGCTGGATCACCTGCAAAAAGCAGCGCAGGACCACAAGTTCCAAGCCACGCTCGGACCTCGTCTAGATCGCGCCATCGAGGACTGGCACGCGGATCAACCAAAAGAACCGACACCTGTAGTGGTTCACGAACCACCGAATGACGAACTACAAACCGGCGAAAGCCGCCTTCTGGGTGGCGCCATGACCATCCGCTCCCCTTGGTCCGATGACGAGCAACAAGATCCGCCTCAGTGATCTCTTCCGGTTTTACAAAGGCTTGCCCCATCAAATGGCAGCCATTACAGAACTGGAACAAGCCATCACCAAGGCCAATCCGCATATTTTCGGTCGCGACCAAGGCTGGTTCAAGACCTGGAGCGTTGCCGGTAAACAAACAAACTTTCCCAACAGCTGGGAAGGTGTATTAGAGGCAGCCCGTGTAGCTGGCGCTAAATATCCAGAACTTGTGGCAGCCCAGTGGGCACTGGAATCCAACTACGGAAAACTTGTATCCGGCCGAAACAATTTCTTCGGTCTCAAAGGTGAAGGGAGCGACAAGAAAACACAAGAATTTATCAACAACCAGTGGATAGTAATCACAGATAGTTTTATTGATTTTCCCGACTTACTGTCCTGTGTTATCTACCTAGTCGATCACTGGTACAAGGATTACAAAAACTACAAAGGCTGCAATAACGCTGCAAATCGTGAAGATGCAGCGAAGTGGCTGCACAAGGAAGGTTACGCAACTGATCCGAACTACCCGGGAAAACTCATCGAATTAATGAATCAACACGCTGGAACAAAACCACTAGTAAATCCGAAAGAAAAGATTCTCAAGGTCGCATACGAATACCAGCTTGGTTCTGATGATGGGGCATATGGCTACCGTCAATGTTTTAGTTCCAGTTGTGCGATGGTTGCCCGTTACTACGGCAAAATTTCAGGCGACTACGAGTACAACAAAATTCGCGCTCGTTTCGGTGACACAACAGATCCGAAAGCACAAATAGCAGCTCTTAAATCACTGGGATTAAACGCAACTTTTGAGATGGATGGCACAGTAGAAGATCTAGAAACTGAAATTACACATGGCCATCCGGTACCAGTCGGCTGGCTGCATAAAGGTCCTGCAAGTAATCCAAGCGGCACTGGCCACTGGAGCGTTGTCATCGGATTTACGCCAACACACTTCATCCATAACGATCCTTATGGCGAGGCAAATCTGACTGCTGGCGGCTACGTCAGTAATAAGGGAGGCGCTGGTATTGCGTACTCCCGAAAAAACTGGCTTCCTCGCTGGCTCATTGAAGGCAACGATACGGGCTGGTTTCTAAAAGTTCGCCCGAGGTAACCATGCGCCCAATCGAGCACAGCACGGAATCACAATTCCACAAAGCTGCACAAGACAAATGGCTAGTGGATCTTTTTAATAAGCAGGACTATCGCGGCTTACTCGAAGCTGCTTTAGTTCTGAATACTCTCCACCAGCTAGAAAGAACAAAATCGGCCTGGGCAATCCGCGAAGCCGCAGAAAACCTGGCCGATCAATTCGGACTAGACCGCGATTCGGCCTAGCGCTGGTTGTACTGCTGGTACAAACCGGTATAAGTGTGATGCAAGGGATGCTCGGGATTAGCACGTCCATCCCACTCGTATAGCTTTTCGAGCAGATCTACCCGGGCTTGCTCGACGATGACTTGACCCCAATTTTTATGGGCCCAGTCTGCGATTTCATGCTTGCTCATTTTTCTGTTCCACGAGTTTTAGGTTCCTGCGGGCCGTTTCTTTCGGTCCACGGGTCGAGCGCACCAGCTTAGGCTTTTTTGCCGTGGCATCAGGCACTTCAACTTTGCAATTTGGGTAACGATTTTGCGCAAAAAGCAAAGCCTGCTGGAGCGACTCTGCCCTAATCAAATCACGCATTGCGCCCTGACCTGGCAACCAAATTTTGAGTTCAAACAAAGCTGTTTTTTCTGCACTGGTACGTGAACGACCCTCACCAAGTCGCAGATCAGGGTCTGATTGCTGCTGGAATGGGATTACTTCCATGACTTGAAGTAGACGGGTTCTTCAATGCTATGAACAGCAACATTGCTGTTAGTGCACTCAGCAACAGTTCTCGCCGCAGCGACAGCACGTTCATACGTGACCCAGCTGGATGCATCTTCCTTGGATGCGGTGAGACCGATCCCTTTACCAGGGCCGTAAACCGCCGTAACCCAGCGATCTTCGACCATGACGACATAGCGAGTCATTACCTTGAAATTAACTACTGTGTGAGCCTAGTAACTTTAGCCTGATCAAACCAGACTATGAAGACATCTGACTGAGTCTCATGCGTCTTTTTCTGACTCACCTTCTTGTTGCTTGGAGCGCATTCTTCCCTGCACCCGTCGCTGCACCGATTCCGCCCATGCAGCCTTATCTGCAGCTTCCGCAGCCTTGTAATCCGACACTGGAACAGCCTTCTCTAAAGCGGCGTAAACCATATCCCGCAACATTCCGGTTACCCGCTTGCCTTCGCTGGCTGCAAGCTCCTCAGCCAATTTGTAACGATTACTGTCTAACAGTAGCTGGCAGTAGATCTTCGATCCGTGCTTCAGCGGCATTGCTGCTTCTCTAGTCTGCTACACAATAGCATACTGCGACACACTAGACACGCCAGCGCACGTCATCATCTACTTCTTTCCGCCAAGCATTGGACTGCGCCACCCGCGCACTGGAACGCTGCTTGGTACATCCCTTCCGTACATCCCGCGCCCATTCCAAAAAAGCTGCAGCCCGATGTAAATCTGAAGTCTTGGCATAACGAATTTCCTTCATTAGCCACTCCATAACAATTTCTCTTCCCGTGCGGCTGCGACTCATGAGACTAGATCTGAGACTCGCAGGATGGACTGCACGTGTTGATCAGGGCAAAGCTCCAAAGCCTTCATCCTTGCGGAGAAAGCATCTGGAGCAACAACATACAGATCGTGAGTACCACCGTGACGCGGGTGCATCCGCACGCGGTATTCGATCTGTTCCTGGTTCACTTTGCCTGATCCCAGCTATCCCCGACCTTAGCTTCAGCAAGTGGCGGAATATCACCCAACCATTTTGCTTCTGCCTCTTCCATGATTGTCTGCAGCTGGAGCGCCCAAGTATCGGCGTGTTCTTCAGCTACGAGCAGGATGATTTCATCATGCACCACGCCGGCCAAACGCACCACGTCTTCCCCGTCGGCGTGGAGTAACGGCCACAATTTGCCGAGCGTAAGTTTGAGGACAGCGGCACCGGCCCCTTGGATTGGGGTGTTGCAGCGCGTAGTGAGTTTGTTGTTTTCACCCGGTAAAAACCTCCGCAAGCCCGAGATGCGTATCCGGATAGATGGATTGTCCTTAGCCGCATCAGCATCGCGAGCATTTTTGCGCTGCCATGCGGAGATGCCTTTATATGCAGCGTGGAACTTTTTCCTGACTTCCGCCGCTTCATCAAGATCCATCTGGATTCCCATTGCTGCTGCATAGTTTCTGAGCCCTTTTGCACCGCTTCCGTATAACAAACCGAAGTTGGCTGATTTACTAACTTGCCGCTGTTCCTTTGTAACATCTTCTTCACTGACCCCATAAATTTGCGTCGCTGTAATCGTATGTAGATCCTTGCCCTGCTGGAACACCTCAGTCATTAAAGGATCCTGTGCTTCTGCCGCCGCAAGCCGCAGCTCCATCTGCCCATAATCCGCTACAACCAATTTCCAACCTGCTGGAGCCTGCACACAGGAGCGAAAACGCGAATCCCTAGGCACTTGCTGGAGATTCGGCGACATGCACGACATGCGTCCAGTATCAGCACCAAGCTGAAGATAACTGGCACGAATAAAACCATCCGGATAGATATTTTTAAGAAGCGTTTCAGCCATCTGCCGCCTCTTTTCTACTCTTTTCCATCGCAAATAGTCAGCAATAACTTTGTGATCACCTACATATTCCTGAAGTGCAGATTTGCTGGCACTGGGCTTGCCATTCTTCATATCCATCGGCGGCTCACCAAGCAAAGCGGTGAACTTTTTCAGCAACTGCGCAGGACTATTGAGATTGAAAACATTTGGATCTGGCTTCTTACCTTTTGGTCCAGGCTTTGTCTGGTACAGCAACTTGCCATCAATACCGCGGCACAGCTTGTGTTCAGGCGGAAGTGCCGCATCAAAGTCTTCAATAAATTTTTCACCTACCTCGACGTTTTCAATGTCCAAGTCCTCAATCAGCTGCTCTAGTGACTTCTTATTAAAGGGCAGTCCAGTACGCCATAGCTGCGCCATTGCCGGAAGCGCTTTGCACTCAAGATCCCACGCTGGCATTAACGCACCAGTGGCCATGCGTTTAGTAATGTGCTCCCACAGCTGGGTCAGCACCACAACGTCTTTTGCTGCGTATTCAATCTGCTCAACACGCAAATCACCCGACCAATCACTCCTCTGCTCTTCCTTTGAAATCGCCAGCCCCAAGTAACGGTGCACCACGTGCTGGAGCCCGTGCTTCAGGTTTGGCAACCCATTGGTCAAGATGCGGCTAGCCAGCATCGAACAGTAAACCTTGCCCTCGGGGTAGATCTCGTGCTCCTGCAACCAGCCGAGATCAAAGACGGCATTGTGCGCCAGCCATTGCCTTGGAGCGCTACAAAACTCTTCGAGCGTGATCCAGTCTTCATCACTGAAGCTCCAGCAGTCCAACAGGACTGGATCTTTACCAAAGGTGGCCAGCTGCAACAGACGAAGACCACCGAACTTCGGCTGAAGCCCAGTGGTCTCAACGTCAAACGCAACAAAGCTTGCATCATCGAGCGTGTGCAGGTGCTCGATGCCTTGAAGAATGTCCATGCCTGGTAGGGCGTTTACCCTACTACTCTAGCAGGCTGTCAACCTCCCTGGCAGAGCACAGCACTGCTGCGGCGAGTGTCCCACCCTCGGGAAACCCAAGTAGGCACCGCCGATTCCAGTGGATGCACTGCCTGCACGGCCCACCATCTTCCTGGGGCCTGTAGTTCTGGCGCACTCGCTGCATGTGTTCTTCCTGCTTACCAGCAGGACTACAGCGATAGCAGCGCATACACAAAACTGAATTGGTTGTTGCTTTACCGCACGCTTGGCACGGCCTGCTGTTGATTGAAACTGCCATTACGAAAAATGAACACGTAAAAATCCGGGTAAACGTCGCAGAACATGCCTACCAGAGTGCTGTGCTGCACCTTCTGGCAACTCGACTTCGACGGTAAAAACAGTGTGTCCGCACCTGGAACACTTACGTTTTCTCAGGATTGACTCGGCCGTATCACGGCAAGTGCGATCAACATCAATGCGTTCAAAATCACAATTAGCGCATCTCATTGAAAGCGGCCTCAGCAATTACAGGAAATTCAGCAGTAAAAATTTGCTTGCACTTTTCAGCAATTAGCCTGTGCTCTTGCTGTGTACCTGGGTCTGTGCGTACATCTATGTAATGCAGCCACGACCTCAAAGTACCGTGCATGTACATCATTGTGGGTGTACACAAGGGCAAGATTCTGCGTGCAGTTTCTTTAGCCACACCTTGCTCAAGCAATTCCCAATAAAGCCGATAACCCTTGGAAATAAGATCAGCGGCTTTAAGTTCCATCTCGTTTTGCTGCTGGGGCAACAAATCATCGTGGCTGGCCTGCCTATTTTTAGTATCTTGCCGCCTAAAGCGTGGAATTTCTGCTGCAGAAGTCCTGGCGTAGCGAGTCGAAAACTCCTGAAAAGAGAACGACCTATGCCGCAAAATCTGTGCAGCAATATCACGCTCAGTGTGGATCTCTACGCACATTGAAGCCATCTCAAAAGGACTCCAATGCCTGTGTTTGATCAAATACTCCAGCAGTTTTGGTCCAGTGTCCCAGTTGTCTTGATTACTGGGATTGCTAACCCGAGCCATCTTAACGATGAGTTTTTCAGCCTCGGGTGTGCAGTGAATCAACTTGACGGTTTCAGTCATGCCAGTGCCTGATAACTCCTGCGCAAATGAAAAAGTTAGTTGTCATGTAAGCCAACAAGATGCAAAAACGCACCATTGCAACCTGATCAGCGACCCGATTGTGCTGGTGCGCCTTTTCACCCAAAGCCTTGGCGATAATCCACCACCAGTGCTTCATTTGTCCTGATAGGGCTCCGTCGCCAAAGTGTTAATTAGCCTGTTCAAATACCAGCGACATTTCATCGCATCTTCCAAAGGATCCTTTTTCAGCCACATGCGACTGAGGTATTTAAGGCACTGCCATTGAAGGGCACCAACCCGCGCATCTGGCGCATGTTGTACCCAATCTTCCAGAACCTCAATAACTTCAATCTTCCCCGCGGTGTAATGCCGGGGGTGCTCAACTGAATCGGTCATCCTTTGGAAGCCTGAACAGCAGTGTCGTTTTGGTAGCGCCCCGTCAGTGCATAACTTTTACCCGGAAGCATCGACATCTTGTGGAACACAATCTGTGCGATACGCATACCCGGCCAAAGTGCAACTGGGTGCATTGCTCTAGCGTTTTGTAGTTCAAGAGTTAAGCGCCCCTCGTAACCGGGATCGATATACCCGGCAAGAAGATGTTCAATCCCCTCCCTAGCACGAGACGATTTGAGAGCAAGCTGCCCAGCAACACAGTCAGGCAGCTTGAACTCCTCCATCGTTTCGGAAAGTATGAATTCATGCGGTTGGAGCATGAACGGATTTTCCTGCGAGTGCCCTGCAATGCTGTAAGGAAGTAAGGCAGGGCTCTGCGGCATTTCTACCAGCAGGTTCTCGCCGAGTCTCACATCGAGACTCGCTGGATTCACCAGCTCCTGATGGAACGGTGTTACCAGTCCACGCTTCGCCAGGTTGAAGATCTCGTGATCACAGAGGATCGCCATCAATCAGCCACCACAACAGGTGCGGGCTGTTGAAGCGTGACATTTTTCCAGGTCTTGCCCCACTTAATGCAGTTGATGGTGGTGATGTGGACGCCGAAATCACGAGCAATCGCGGCAACCGACTTACCACCACTAGCCAACTGGCGCTTAATTTCCAGCACCTTGCTTTCGTTCAGCACCGCCACACCACGCCTGCCCTTGCGGCTGGACTTACGAGTCTTACTTTGAGACTTGGCCTTTTGTACGCCTGATGTACGTACAGCTTTGTTGGTAGCGGGCAGCGCGATGGTCTGCTTTGGATCAGTGATATCCAGTTCAACGTGCTGGCACGTATCCAAGGCAAAGCGTGCGTCGTCCAGAGCTTTGATGATCTGATCGAACTGCGCTGCAGAGAGGATGTACATGTTCATAGGTAAGAACGGGTGCAGTGTAGTAGAGGAGCTTCAGTTTTGGAGCTCCAGCTTGATGGCAGCTTGGAAGTAGCCGGCAACCTTCAAGCGGCGATAGACAGAACCAGCCTCTTCGGACTGCTTGTTTTCGAGTGCGTCGTAGTCCCGCCGAGCTTCCTCCAGTGAGGCCATGGTTTCGATGTTGAGAAGGTTTAGCTCGCTGTCGGGCAACTCGGACAGCTTGTCTAGATAAATCGTTTTACCGCCCAGCAGGTAAGAGCGGTAAAACGGCACCATTGAAGTCTCTGTCATGCAAAAAAGTTCGGATCCTGTTGACGTAACCGGGTGAGATCGCTGAGTCTCAACTTGAGAATCTCGTTGATCGCCGTACGCGCCAGTGTAGTGGAGCTGATTGTGTCGCTCGTGGCAAACACGTAAATGAGATGGCGGTAAAGCTGGGTCAAGGTGCGGACCCTGACCCAGTGCGTATCCCCAGGTATGGGCTCTAGGCCTACTTCCCAGTCGTCGTAGTCGTCCTGGTTACGCAGATCACGAGCTTCAGACGTCCCAATCAGACGTGTCGAGTGGAGTCCAGTCGTCGACCCGATCTGTGAGCATGGCCCGGAGTTCGGCATCGGTAGCTGGAATCAAGTCTTCATCTGAAAGGTAGAAGGTGCCTCTGCACAAGGCAGGCCCCCATTCCGCTGGCTCGAAGGCGGTTTGCGGATAGCGCACCACCATGTCGTCAACAACGGCATCGACAACAAGGCGATCGTCTTCAAATCGCAGCTCTTCAATGCTTTGCACCTGGCTCATTTGATCTCCTCGGTAGTTTCGCTGGGAAGCAGGGACTCCATCCACTGATCCCACGACATTTTGAGAAATTGCTCCAGCTCAAGCAGCTCGGCAACTTTTTTCTCGTCGTAGCTGGTGTTGAGACCCATATCGCGGTAGCGATTGATCTGCGCTTGAAGCGATTGCCTGGCCCAGGTCACGGCGTAATACCAAGGGCTAAGGCTGGTGTTCTCGACTTTGGCTTGGAATGGTTCGTACATTGTTAATCAGTAATGGAGGGCTCGCCGAAGCGGGCTTGCCCTTAGTGTTGCACACAAGCAGCCCAACCGCAAGGCCGAGCTGTTGCGTTTCTTCACAATCGCCTACTCGGGGACGCCAAGGGCGGCTGGTTCGTACTGGGTGAGCACACACACGTCAGCGCCTTGGCGGAGGGCTGTGCCAACGATGTAGGCGAACTGCGCTTGTGCGTCGTCCGACTCCTCGATCTGGTACTCCTCCACCTCGTAAGCCACGCCTTTGCGATACCAGGAGACCCGGATCACCGCCAGCAACTCGTATGGAATGTCGCCGACGTTGTACCCCAGGACAGGCTTCCTGGGGCGTTTCGGCTGGGGCGGTTCCGGTTTCACTGGATCTCTCCAAAACACCCAAGCGGCAACCCGCATGAGCCCTAAGAAAAAGTTAGGCGGGATGAAGTGGCCCATCAGTCCCACATCCGTGCGGCTTCCTGCATCAGTTGTTCCAGCTCAGCCTCCGACCTTTCCTCACGCGCGTGGGGATATGTCCCAGAGCTGTCCCATTGATCAGATCCCTTGGTATCACAGGGTTTCAAAGTGGGACACCCCTCCGTTTCAGGCTTGGTTTGTCCCACATTCGATTTAAGTGGGACAACTTCCTGAATTTCGGGCTGTTGTCCCACTTTAGATTCGTTGGTATCACAGGGTTTTTCCTTAGTGGGACAGGTATTTCCTACCTCTCCCCGCGAGGGAGAGAGAACAGCTTGGTAGACCTTGCTGGCACTACCGCGCTTTCCATCTGCTTTGCGCTCCTCCATCACGTGGATCAGCCCCCGCTTTTCCAAGCGCTGGAGCGCCTTCCTGATTCCGGCGACGCTGCCCCCGCAGATCGGATCAGAGTTCAGCTCATCGCGGGTCTTACCTGCCGGATAGACGACACGAAGGCGCTGGAGCACCCGATCAATAACCCCTGAAGGGGTTGTTTCAGCCGGATCGACCTCTGGTGTCCAATCCGCCAGCGTGAAGCTCAAATCGGCTTCCTGACGCAGCATCAAGCTGGTGCCACCGCGACCAGAGCGTGATTTTTCGATGGTGATGATCCGGGCATTGGCTCCGGTCTGCTCCAGTTGCTTATCGCTGGGCCGCCGCAGGCTCCAGGTCTCATCCACAGCGTCTCGGATAGCACTGGTGCCCCTAAAACCGCCGGTCTTGTTGGCGTGGTGAATGATCAGGATCGTGGTGGCCGGGAACAGCACCCCGTTGTTGCGGGTGAGCCAGTAAAGCGGTGTGGCGAAGTCGGATTTGTTCTCATCGAACGCCCGTCCGCCAGAGCAACCGATCAGCGAGTCGATCACCACCAGCTTGGGCCGCACGCGCTCCATGAGCTTTTGGAAGCGTGCGTATGACTGGAGCGTCCAATCCGTTCGCAGCGTCACCGGAGCATCTACAGGCATCTCGATCTCCAGCAGCTGCTCCTGCATCTGCACCAGCGGCTGATCGCCGTTCAGCAGCAGCACGGGACCCTGCTGCACCGGAACGTGCTGGCCACGAATCACAAACGGCGCACCTGTCGCAATGTGCTTTGCAAGAGTCCAAGCCGCCATCGACTTGCCATCACCACCAGCGCCGTAAATCAGCACCACTGCCGGATTGGGAAGGAGATCAGGGATCAGGTAGCTGCGCTCAAAGTCCTGCTGGAGCAGCTCCTTCACCGTCATCGTCTCAGACTGAGACTCATATTGGACTTGATCGACATACATCTTCTCCAGCTCAAAGGCGTCGCGCATCTTTGCCTTGTACGCGATCTTGTGCAGCTCGTATTTCTGCTCAGCCGGATTTTCAAGCTGGAGCGCCTCCCTAGTGGCCAGCATGATCTCGGAAAAGCGAGGCAGATGCTCTTGAGCGACATCGGCCTCCAACTGCATGACGACTTTCCGCAGGTCTTCCGCAAGCCACATGCGACCAGGCATCTGCTGGTCCGCCATCCAGAACAGCGTTCCGAGGCTTACAGGCCCCTTCCGAAAGGACTTCCACACGTCCTCACAGGGATTGCCCTCAGACCATTCCTGTGAAAACTCTGGATCTTCCGCAGACCACGCCGACCACAGTGTTAGCCCTAGGTCAGTCGGCAGTTCCGAGTGGATCGCCATCCCAACCTTGACCCAGTGATCGCGGCTGCCATTGCCCTGACCAGGAATGACTTTCAGCGCCGACTGAATGATTTCGGCAACTTCAGCTGGATCACGATCCGAAAAGTCGAGCGCCTTCCGGTTTTTGATGAAGCCACCGTCCTGGATCTCCTTACCGGCGTGATCGCGCATTTCCGCGAGCAGCCACTCAGGAGCGTCAGGAATGGCCTCCAAGTCGCCTTCAAAGCCGTATTGCCCTTCTGGCGCCTTTCCATCACTGGAACCCGGATAAGCCCCGTAGATGACGCCCTGACGGCCCCAAAGCACCTCGTAACCGGCGCCGGTATCGGACAAGCCAAAACCCTTTACCGAGCCCCACAGCGCCTCCGGAACGCGGAAGAGGTACTTAGCGGCGTTTTGTTTGGTCGACGTAACGACTGGAGCACCTTCCAGCGACTCACCCCACTTTTTCTTAAGACGACTGAGATTCCGATCCACGTCGAGAATCACGAGTCCCATGCTGCGACCGCCGGTAAAAACACCGACTGCCTGGAACACCTCAGGCTTGCGCTCGATCTGCAGTGCCACATCCGACGGCGCCATCACCTGGTGGTGGCTGCGCTCTAGAGGCGTTTTGCCTTTCGAGATTTTCCCGGATTGGATCGCCTGATCCTTCGCATAAATCGGCGCATACGCCATCCCCACAGGCAACTGGCGCACAAAAGCCAGCAGGTCCTGCGTCTTACCTTGCGACATGTTAGAGTCTCACATGAGAATGTTCACTACGGCCCGGCAGCTCCCGCTGTAGGGCCGTTTTCTCATGGTAGCCAGCAGGTCAATACCGTGTTACTGTGTAAGACGTTGGCACCTATGCCGACCACACAAAACACCTAAACACATGGCGTTTCTTTCAAAATCCGCATCAGCCAACGTCAACGGCGGCAATAGCGGCGGCGGTTATCTCAGCCTTAGCAAGCTTCCCGATGGAGGATCTGTCCGCTTCGCTTTACTTACTGACGAACCTCTGGAGTTCTATGAAGCCTGGGGTGCCGCCAACGGAACCAACAAGCCCTTCCGCTTCGACTTCGAGCCCACCTATGAGGACGTGGTTGCCGAAATGGGAGAGTTCGAGCCCCGCGAAGGACGCGGCGGCCCTGGAACAGCAGACGTGAAGTTTGCCATCGCCTGCCCGGTTTACAACTACGAGTCCGGCAAAGTCCAAGTCCTACAGATCACTCAAAAGTCGATTCTTAAGGAAATCGACCAGATCTCCCAAGTCGATGAATACACCAATCTCCTGGAATGGGATTTTTCTATCGGCAAAAAGGGTTCTGGTTTGACTACCGAATACACGGTTCGACCTCTTCCCCGGAAAAAAGGTTCGCAAGAACATATCGACGCCAGTTGGATAGAGGCAAAGGCCGAAGGGTTTGATATTTCGCGCCTTCTCCAAGGTGGAAACCCCTTTAAAGCTGCCTGATAGGTAAAATTGTGGGGCAGCGGTGCGCTAACACCCTGCCCCCGACCACCTACCAGGAATAGGCGATGGCGAAAGCTTACAAGCCCCTGCCGCCGGCAGATGAGCTGTGGGAGCTGTTTGAGTACAGACCGCTTACAGGCGAGCTTGTGTGGCGCAGGCCCACATCGCGGCGTGTGAAACAAGGTTCTGTTGCCGGTAGCCCTGGTCGGAATGATGGTGTGGATGTACGCCTACACGGCAAGCTCTATCGAGCGCACCGCCTCGTATGGCGTTGGTTTACCGCCGAAGATCCTGGCGCACTGGAACTTGACCACATCAACGGAAATAGGCGAGACAACCGTTATCAAAATTTGCGGTTGGCCACCCGAGCACAGAACATGTGGAACATTTCCGGCAGGGGCACGACGCAGATGCCTTGTGGAAGGTATTACGCCAGGATCCGAGCAGGAGGCAAGCCCGTGTATCTCGGTACTTTTGCCACGGAAGAGGAAGCTCACGAGGCGTACAAAAAAGCCGCCGTGGAGTTGCACGGTGAATTTGCCAAGGTATAGTAGTTATGGGAAAAACTATTCAAATGCCTTCAAATACGCAAGACACACTGGCATCACTGCGTAAATGGAGGCTGGAACAGGACAACAGTGGCCCCTTCCGGGTCTACCGGGACATCAATAACAACATTTACCATAGTGTTACACACATCCTAAAGTCCACATCAGACACCACTGCACTGGAACGCTGGGAAGCCCGGCTGGGACCTGTCGAAGCAAGCTGTCAGCGGAATGTTGCAGCCACCAGGGGCAACATGGCCCATTCACAGGCTGAATACCTTCTCAAGACTGCCCAACAGCTGGCACGATCCACTGCAAACAAGCGCAATTCAATTCGCTGGGACGAGCGTGGATTGGCTCGGATTCCCTCGCCAATCACGCAATGGGCATTGAAAAGAGTCCGCCCAAATGTTCCCCGAGTTGGCTGGAGCGCATCAGGTTACGCCCGAGGTTTATCCGACTGGATCACCGAAAACGTCACCGAGATTTTTGCGTCGGAGTTTTCCATTCATCACCCAGCCGGCTTTGCTGGCACCTGTGACGCCTTGATTGGGCTGAAAAATAATGAGCTGGTACTAGCGGACTGGAAAACCAGCGTGGGCCGCAAAACCAAGACCGACGATGAAGGCTTGGAACGCCTACCGCCCGGCCATTCATACATCGACCAGTGCGGCGCCTACAGCCTGGGCCTAAAGCACCTAACCGGCCTGAAACCAACTGGAGCAGCCATCGTGTTGGCACGCCGCTGCGGCACCCCAAATATTCACTACATGAGCCGAGCCGAACTGGATGATGCTGAAAAGTCATTCATGGCCAGGGTGGAGCTTTACTTTGATCAGCTGCAAAACGCCATTCATGTCTCGGCCTAACGGCCTCGACGAAAAGCCATTCATGACTGGAACGCCATTCATAATCGCCATTCATGTGTTGTTTCGGCCATTCATAGTGGGAGGTCTGCTGGGGCGTGGCCGGTATTTCCGCCTACGGGTGTCTCGTGGCGCGTCTCATGAGTCTCATTGAGAAGGGGAATGAGAATCGTTTTCAAGGCGAGGGCAGCAGAAAGGCTCCCAGTAAGGGGAGCCTGGAACGTATCAGTCAACCGGGCGAACCCAGCGCCACCTATCGGTGGGGCAGTATCGCTCACATGCGGCGAGCTTTGCCCACGCTTCGGACTCTGTTGTTGCTGGTGCGCTGGTGTGATCCTGCCAAGGTTGGCCAGGTGTTTTGTATTGGAGCCGATAAAGGTTTTTCATTTGGTTGCGCTGGTACGTTTGCGGGATGGTTGGGCGCGTCCGGCATCGCTTCGCTTTTTCCGGGGGGATCCGGGAGATGCTTTGACCCTTACAGCTGGCGCGGCTGGAGCTTTTTCTGGTGTGCGCGGAAAAAGTCCCGTATCTTGTGGAAAAAGTTCTGCGGGTATGTCAGCTCCGCCGTTGATGCGCTGGCAGTCCCGCCAGTATGGCACCAGTTCCCGCCACAGCTGGAGCGGACCCTCCTTGCCGTGCGCTTGCTGGAGCGATAGCAAGTCTGCCCAATCGCTCGCTTCAATGCTGGAGCGTTCAACTGCCCACCGCAAGTCCCGTAGGTGGCGCTTTTCAAGCCTCAGCTGTTCGCGTTCCTGTTCTCGTGCGTCAACCGCAAGCTGTTTGCGCTCGCGATTAGTGACCCATTCTCCGTTTGCCATTGGTAAAGGCTTGGGGTTGTACCCTTGCACAATACCACCAAGGTCAACCCTAGGCAGCTGGCGCTGATGTGGTATTGTATGGGAGCAAACCCGCAAGGCTCACCCTATGGCCTACCAAACCCCACGCCTACGCCCAGAGCGTTTCCTAGGTTTTGACTGGAAGCAAGCCACAACGCAACTGCGCGGCCTGGAACGGCAGCAAGCTCTGGCACTGTTCCATTGGGCGGCACCGCGCTACAGCAGTCTCGGCACTGCGCAAGCTGCCTACTGGAAGCGTTATGGCACCGCGGCAACCTACGCCCGCATCAATCGGGTCCGCACCTGGCTAGGACTGGAGCCCTACGCTTGACGGTTGGCCGCTTCCGGTACTACACTTGCACACGAGAACCCCAACCAAGGCTCACCCATGACCACGACCACCAAGAACCATGCAGCCGCTAACGCCGCGGCATGGTGCGAGACCATCATTGACCAGCTGGCACGTCTTAAGGCTGCCTACCAAGACTCGGACGATGCATACGAGGCAATCCGAGAGGAAATCCAAGAAGCGCCGCTAAGTCTTGCGGTGCGCAGCCACTGGGCCGACATAGGCGAACCGCTTAAGCCTGCCCAGTTCTGCATCCTGCTGAGCACTGGTGGACCCGGCCTACGGATTGTCGGCGAACTGGGGCTATTCAACTGCCCAGAAGATGCTCGCATGGAGTATCAGGACTGGGGCACCCCGTGGACTGAGTATCGGGCTATCGGTTCCGGCGTCTTGGATGCCTGGGCTGCGCAGTTTTACTGGGGCGACTGAGCGGCCCTCGCTTCGCGCAGTCCGCACCGCTCCGGCGGTGCTTTTTTATTGTCGCGCAATGGTGAGGCTAAGATTGAACCATAGGCCTGGGGATCTTAACAGTGAGCGACGCACCGGAAGCTAACAACAAAGCGCCGGAGATTGCGCCGGAAGCTGTAATTAATAAGCAACGACCCTACGGCAGGCGGAACCCTAATGCCGTGATTGAAGAGCGCCGGAAGCGACTTTATAAGCGGCAGTTGACTGGTTTGCCGGTGCGTCAGCTTGTGCTAGATCATGCTGATCGTGAAGGCATCGGCGAAGTTACAGCCTGGAGAGATTGGGATGAGGTCAAAAGGTGGAATGAAGAGGATTGGAGCAAGGATCGCGAGAGTATAGTTTCACGTCTGCAGGCCATGCGGATGCGAGCGATTGACGCCGCGATCCGGAAGGGACAGATCGGCTCCGCCCAACTCCTCATGAGGGACCTCGGCGCAGTGGTGGGCGAGGTTGCACCGGAAGCTCAGGCAGCCGCTGCACCCACGCTCAACATCACGGTGGAAGATAAGCGCCAGGGCTAGGCAGCTGCCGATTCTGTGATACAATACGGGGAAGCTCACCACGCTTCCCAAATGACCGACCGCCTCCTGACCCTCGCTGCGCTGCTCACTGCTTGCGGTGTTCTCGCCATGGGCGCCGACAACGCAAACCAGCTGGCACGCTGCGAGTCTGCCGGGCGATCGGCCGCCGAGTGCCGCCTGGTCGTGCTCGGCCGCTGAGGTCTAGTAGACCCGTACTGTATTACAGTGTGTTACAGTAACCCACGGTGATCGCCTCTCCTGTGCTACAGTGACAGAGTCACAAGGCACACCACGCCATGAACATCACCGACCGCAGCTCCAAGCCCGAGATCATCTCTGCCGCACTGGAGCTCACCGACCACCAGGCCGCCACCATCGAGCGGCTCCACCAACAGCAGCGGATCCTCTGGGCCGCAGTCGCAGCGCTCACCGCCTGGGCACTACTCTAGCACACAGCAAGCCGGGGGGTACATTCCGGCTTTTTTTCTGCGTGGGTGCGGCTTAGGGAACCTACTGATATAACCCCAATTCTTTCTACTGTGCTAACCTAACCCTTCCTCTAACACACGACATGCTGACCCTCGCTTTTCTGCTGGCGCAACTACAGCCCATCCGAAAAATCGGCACCACCTATTGACGGGGGCAGGGTCGAAATTCCTGTAATACCCTAGAAGGTACCCATCTACTACAAAATGGCCGATTCTGCTGGAGCACTAACCCTTCGCTATGCCCAAGGCGAAGTTTTCTCCAGCCGAAAACGCTTCAGAGTGCTGGTAGCGGGCCGTCGATTCGGCAAAAGTTACCTGTCATGTATCGAGTTATTGCGTGGGGCGATCGAAAGGCCGGGCGAAACCTTCTTTTATGCCGCGCCTACATACCGGATGGCGAAAGACATTGCCTGGAAGGTAATGAAAAAGCTAGTTCCGAAAGCCTGGATCAAATCCAAGAACGAAACGGACCTCAAGATCGAATTAGTGAACGGCTCGACCATCGAATTGAAGGGCACTGAAAACGCAATGGCGCTCCGTGGCCGCAGTTTGGCTGGCGTGGTGCTGGATGAAGCGGCATTTATGTCGAGCGAAGTCTGGTTTGAGGTCATCCGCCCCGCCCTCGCCGACAAACAAGGCTGGGCATTATTCATTTCCACCCCCGACGGCACAGCTAGCTGGTTCTACGAACTCTGGCAATACGCGGATAGCGGCGACGAGAACTGGAGCCGCTGGCAATTCACGACAATTCAGGGCGATAACGTCCCACCGGAAGAGATTGAAGCGGCCCGCGGCCAACTCGACGCCCGCACCTTCCGCCAAGAATTCGAGGCAAGCTTCGAGAATCTCAGCGGTCTTGTTGCAGTCTCATTCGGGGACGACAACATCTCAACCGAATCCGCCGACATTTCTGTACTACCCCTTTTGCTGGGGGTCGACTTCAACGTGGATCCAATGTCTGGCATCTGCGCTGTCAAAAAAGACGACACGCTGTACGTATTCGACGAAATCATGATGACTGGTGGTGCGACCACCTGGGATTTTGCAGAAGAGGTAACGCGCCGTTTCGGCGTGGACCGCCGAGTAATTGCTTGTCCGGACCCAACTGGCGGCGCCCGCAAGACTAGCGGCGTGGGCCTCACCGACCACAACATCTTGCGCCGCAGCGGTTTTAGCGTCTCCAGCCCAAAAGCCCCCTGGAAAATCCGCGACAAGATCACGGCCGTTAACACTGCACTCCTCGATGCAACTGGAACCCGCCGCACAGTGATCCACCCCCGCTGCAAGGAACTAATCAAGTCCCTGCGTACGTTGACCTACGCCCCCGGCACGGGCCTACCCAACAAGAACCTAGGCGTGGACCACGCTTTCGACGCATTCGGGTATTTATGCCTACAGCAATTCAACCTTGCCAACATTGGAACGCTGGGCCAAACCAACTATCGGCTTTACTAACTAGCCGTAGACTGAATTATCCGCACTGTGCAGATGGCCAAAAAACCAACGAAAGCGGAGAAAAAGGTCTCCAAGGTAATGCGCGAATACGGCGCTGGAACTCTTAAGTCGAGTTCGGGCAAAAAAGTAACGAGCCGCCAGCAAGCAATCGCCATTGCTCTATCAGAGGCCGGCAAATCCAAGCCAAAAACCACCAAAAAAGGGAAGAAATAACAATGGCCGCCAAGAAAAAGGGCTTGTACACCAATATCAACGCAAAACGCAAGCGCATCGAAGCCGGATCTGGCGAAAAAATGCGAAAACCAGGCAGCAAAGGTGCCCCAACTGCGGCAGACTTCAAGAAAGCAGCCAAAACTGCCAAAAAACGAGGTAAATAGCCATGGCCGTAGTAGCAAACACCGCTATAGACCGCTTCACCAACCTGGTGGAATACACGGGCGGCACGTTATCCGCCCTAGATCAGTGGATGGAAGTTCCCGCCCAATCTTCCAGTTATACCTTTGCCGCCACAGTTACCGGAGGCGCGAACTTCCAACTGGCACTCGAATGTAGCTTCAACGGCAACGGCAACTGGTTCACTATCGATAGCAGCAAAACTATTAACTCGAACGGTCAGTACGTTTACTTTTACGACGGCAAACCTGCGGCCAAAATCCGAATGCGCATCGCATCTATCTCATCTGGAACCCCCTCAATCGTTCCCCACATTGCTGTCGCTTATCACGGCTGATGATTCAAACAATCAACGGCGGCTGTATTCACGTCGAACTTGACGCCGAAGACGGCCTGACTCACGCAACATTTGTATTCAAGACACCTCAAAACCCCGAGATTATCGGCGGCTTTGTAACCCAACTGGTACAAGGCATCGAAGTGCTGGTGCCAATCAACGACCCCGACGACGAGGAAGACGATGATTGAATATAGAGGCGAAAAATTCGAGGGCTACAATAAACCAAAACGCACCCCAAACCACCCAGATAAATCACATGTTGTCTTAGCAAAAGAGGGCGACAAAGTAAAACTTATCCGCTTCGGCCAACAGGGGGTGTCTGGATCACCGAAGAAAGCGAACGAGAGTGAGGCGGACCGCAAACGCCGCGAAGCGTTTAGGGCAAGACATGCAGCTAACATTAAAAAAGGGAAGATGTCGGCCGCTTACTGGGCGGATCGCACCAAATGGTGACTAAATGACCTACTCAGTACCCGGCCAGATCCGCACCCATATCGTCGCCACGACTTACGACGGCGGCGGTGACAGCCCATTTGTCCGTACAGCAGCCGTACTGGACATGCTGAAGGGCTGGGAGATTATGAAAGCGGTTAGCCGCGGCACGGAATATCTGCGCGAGAACAGCGAAGCATTCCTGCCTCTAGAGCCCCGCGAGGACTACCGAGCCTATTTGAGCCGTGTCAACCGGGCTGTTTTTTCGCCTTACACGCAGCGTCTTATCCGCGCAGCAACGGGCTTGATTTTGCGCAAGCCGATCATGCTGGAGGGTGATTCCTACTGGCGCGACATTTTTGCTAAGGACGTGGACGGTTGCGGTTCAGACCTTGACGAGTATGCCCGCCGGCTACTGCTGACAAGCCTTACTTACGGTCACGCGCACACACTGGTTGATTTCCCGGCCCCTTCTGGTGCACGCAGTTTGGCAGAGGAGCGTGCCATGGGCCGCCGCCCTTACTGGGTAGAGGTCGACCCAGCCAATGTCTACGGCTGGCGCCTAGACCGCGACGCAGCGTACGGCACCTTGACCCAAGTACGGGTCTACGAAAAAGCGATTGTCCCCGAAGGCCGCTTCGGCGAAAAGACCTACGAACAAATCCGTGTAATCGAACCGGGCCGCTACGAGGTTTACCGCCAGCGCAGCCCGCTCCAGCCAATCCAAAGTTACGGCCCCGGCTTCCTGGAACCCAACTCCCAAAGCTCGGACTACGAGATGGTGGAGTCCGGCACCTACAGCCTTGGCGAAATTCCGCTTGTTACGCACTACGCGAACAAGGTGGACACGATGGTCAGCCGCCCGCCTTTGTTGGACGTGGCCTATTTGAACCTTGCCCACTTCCAACGCCAAGCAGACCTAATCCACAGCTTGCACATTGCCTCGCAACCGCTGCTTGTCCTTGAGGGCTGGGACGACCAGACCAAGGACATGGCGGTAAGCGTCAACTACGCGATTGCGACCCAACCAGGCAACAAGATCTACTACGTGGAGCCTGCGTCTAGTGCATTTGAGGCGCAATCGAACGAAATCAAGGAACTACAGGCCCAAATGTCGATGCTTGGCATTAGCACGCTGAGCCAACAGAAATTTGTTGCCGAATCTGCGGACGCCCGCCGCCTGGACAAAGTCGACACCAACTCAATGTTGGCTGCGGTCAGCTTGGACTTGGAGCAAAGTCTGCAGAAGGCTTTCGACTACGCCGCCGAATATCTCGGCCTGGAGCCACCGGAAGTCAAGATCAGCCGTGATTTTGACGTTAACCGTCTGATCGGCCAAGACATTACAGCAATTACAACGCTGTACGACAAGGGCGCTATCTCACTGGAAGAGATGCGTGCAATTTTGGCCGAAGGTGAAATTCTTCCCAGCGGTGAATTCGGCGATCTTCCTAGTGAGGAACCTGAAGAAACCGAAGACATGGAAGATACGAGCGAGGAAGACGATTCCGAAACTTCCATGGATACCGAGGACGAAGAAGAGCTAACCCCAGACCGCATGGAGCAACTAATTAACGCACTGCTGCAGTAAAGATGCCTACTCAGCAGGACGTATTAACGCTTGCGCAAGTCACCGCTTTAGTGCGACTGGCGCGGAACATCAAAAAACTAAATAGCTTGCTTTCCGGCGACGGCCCGCCAAAAAATGAAGGTCGCGAAGGCGACTGGTACATCAACACTCGAACAGCTGAGTTATACGGCCCCCGCACAGCAAGCGGCTGGAACGACAGCCCCTTGGCACTTGGCGGCAATCCACGTAATAGCGAATTACTAATCAACGGCAATTTGTCGGATCAAAACGGAGGTAGCGGCAGTAGCGCAACAATCGCGGTTGGAACTGTCACAACAGGCGATCCAGGCACAAGCGCAAGCATTACCAACGTCGGTACATCAGAAGCAGCGATATTTAATTTTGTAATTCCTCGCGGCGCTACAGGCTCTACAGGTGCAACAGGCGCCACCGGACCGGCAGGTCCCACTGGAGCTACAGGACCACAAGGTCCGCAAGGCGAGACCGGTCCAACTGGAGCAACAGGCCCCCAGGGCATCCAAGGCGCCCAGGGTATTCAGGGTCCGCAAGGCGACACCGGACTTACTGGAGCAACAGGACCGCAGGGCGAAACTGGACCTGCTGGTCCTACAGGTCCTGAGGGTCCTCAAGGTCCGCAAGGCCCTCAAGGTCCACAAGGTCCTGCAGGCAGCAATGCAACCGTGACAGCCGGAACAAACATCACGGTTGTTAACGGTCAGGTATCGGTATCTAGTGCCTTTGTATTCGACGACGGTAGTTACTGAGTTCTTCTGCAGTAGACTAGAACTGCACCGTATTACTTCACAGTGGAGTCACTTGCTGAAGTTCTCCAACCGGATGGTTCTACCCGTTGGGAACTGGTCTCGCTAACTGAGGCCTCAATTCATCCTGGCAAACAGGAAGAGGAAAAGCCGACGAAGCGTAGCCGCAAGGCCACTGTGGAGTCTATTTACGTGGAACCCACCGAAAAAACCGACTACTAATTCATGGAAGAGCAAGTCATTGTGGAGACGCCCGTGGCGACTCCTAACCAGCCCGTGGCTGGAGTCGACACCGCTCCAAACCTTGATTTGAGCGCAGTTCGAGCGGACTACGAAACTCAAATCAACGCACTAAAAGCCCAAGCTGCTGAAGCCGAGGAGCGATTCCAAGGCATCAAAACAAAGCTTGATGAGGTCTACAAACGGCAAGACGACCAGCGCAAAAAAACGCTGGAAGATCAAGGCCAATGGAAAGACCTTTGGGAGGAAGCTAATCGCACCGCCCAAGAAAAAGACCAGCAAATCAGTGATTTGCAGCGTCAACTTGACGATTTACGTCAATCAAACGAGAGCGCAGCAATTCGCACAAAAGCGATTGCAGCGATCAGCCAAGCCGGCGCCATAAACGCCGAGCAAATGCTCCAGCTGGTACAAAACAACCTCCGTAAAAGCGAGAGCGGCAGCGTTGTTGTACTTAACGGCGGCGTGGAGCAGGACCTAACAACGTATCTCGCAACGTTGAAAAACCCCGGCTCAGGCTATGAGCACCACTTCAAACCGAGTGCTGCTGCTGGAATGGGCGCCAAGCCAACTACAGCAACAGTATCGGCATCAGGTGTATCGAACCCCTGGAAAGAAGGTTCTATCAACCTGACACAACAGATGCTAATTTCTAGTCAGGATCCTGATCTCGCAGCTGTGCTGAAGAGAGAAGCTGGTCTGTAATTAGCGCACCCGTGGTGCTTGGCCTAGTCCGTGACTGGGGCTCCGCAAACATTACCCTCCAAAGGTGTTAAGAAATGGCCGCACCATTTCAGAACTATTCCGGCGGTGTCCTCCTGGCGGACATCGTCAAGCGCAATAACCTCAGCACCTATGTGTCTGAGGCCATCAAGGATCGCAGCCTTTTCCTGAAGAGCGGCGCCGTTGTTCGCAACAGCGTGCTTGATTCTCGTGAAGGCGGCACCCGCATCCAAGTTCCCGAGTTCAACCCCGTGACTCCTACCGAGGAGATCATGAATGGGACCGCAACTTGGGGCACCAGCAACAACGGCTATCTGACCCCTCAAAAGGTTGGTACCGACACCCAGATCGCTACCATCTGCCACCGCGGTTTCGCATATGCGGTGGACGACATCGCGATGCTCGCGGCTGGTGAAGACCCCATGCTTCACATCCGCAACCAGCTTGCTGATGCGATCAACAAACTGAACAGCGCCCGCCTGTTCAGCCAGCTGGCCGGTCTGTTTGGCACTGCATTGTCTGCCAACAGCCTGGATCTTGGTGTTGCCGCCGCTTCTGGCGCTGGCGAAGCCAACTTCCTGACTGGCGCCGCTGTGGCCCGTGCACGCGCCCTTCTGGGTGAGCGCGGCGATGAACTGGACATCCTGGTGGTCCACCCCTCTGTGGGCTTCTACCTGTACCAGATCGGCCTTCTGACCTTCTCCACCTCGGCCCTTGCCGCTTCCGGCAGCGTCGTTTGGGGTGGTGGTGGCGTCGGCATCGGTGCCCGTGCCATCGGCGAATTCGCCGGCTGCCGCGTGATCATGGATCCCCTGGTCAACACCGTTGCCCCTGGCACTGCTGGCCACCAGCGTGAGTTCTACTGCTATCTGACCCGCAGTGGAACGATCATGGAAGGCGTCCAGCAGGACCTGCGGATCGAAGCCGACCGCAACATCCTGTCCAAGCAGGACGTGCTCTCGGTCGACTACCACTCTGCTTATCACGTGATGGGCACCAAGTGGGTAGACGCCGGCGACAACCCGACCAACACGAACCTGGCCACCGCCAACAAGTGGGGCGCCACCTACGACATCGACCTGATCCCCCTGGTTCAGCTCACCGTCAACAGCCCCCTCGACACCAGCACCATCTGATAATCAGATTGCGTGTACACCAGGCCCCACTTCGGTGGGGCTTTTTTCTTGGCGCTACACTGAAACAAAGGTTATGTAAGTAGCTGTGCCAGCGACGATCAACGCTACTTTGAGCAGTGCGTCGGCCAACAGCTACGTAACGCTGGCTGAGGCCAACTCCTATTTTGAAACAGTCCCCGATAGCAGCACCTGGGACAACAAAACCGACGATCAAAAGAACCGTTCTCTAATTACCGCAACCCGCTGGATCGACAGCCTGAATTTCTACGGCGACCGCTGCGACGAGGACCAGGCACTTAAATGGCCACGCAATAACTACGACTACGACCAGGTCGAGCTGGAGTGCTCACTAATTCCCAGCGAGATCAAATACGCCACTTTCGAGCTGGCACGTGCCCTGGCAAACGATACTGACGCAATCACCGGCAATAACGCAACCACCGGCCTATACGAAGAAGTGGAACTCGGCGATTTGCGGGTTAGATACAACACTCGCAGCCAATCCACCGGCTCAGTCAACAATATCTTCGACGTTTACCCCTGGCTCCAGTCCTACCTAGGCGGCTACACATTGGGCGGCACTGGCAGCTACCAGCTCCGCATTTTCCGAGGCTGATATGTCTTTAATCGACTCCACATTTTCAGCAATCCCCGGCCCACTACTGCAGCAGTGGGGTGAAACCGTCACGTACATCAAAACCACTACACCCCGCACCTACAACCCAACGACTGGTGCAGTCACTGGAGCGGACACAAATGTGACGCTAAAAGCCATCGTTTCACCCGTAAACGTGCGTGAGTCGGAAGGTTTATACCAAGCAACTGACGTGCAATTCCTGATCGGCACCGACGAGCTTGGAACTTATTACCCAACTGAAGCGGATCGCATCCAGTACATGCAAGCAGGCGTAACTCGCGAGGCAAAAATTATTAATGTTCGAACTTATCGCGGCGAACGCCCCGTAATCCACACTGTCATCGCGAGGCCCCAGTAATGGCACGCAATGAACTCCAACGCTTAGCAGAAAGCCTGGATCGTTTTGCAACTGCGGCTTTCAGCCGTGCTCCAGCCAAAGCCGCCGAACAGGTTGTAGCTGATTTACAGAAAAACGGACCTATCTGGAGCGGCGAATTTGCCAATTCATGGGCAATCGCTACCGGCTCCCGCCAAACCCAAGGCACTGGAGCACCCGGCCAACCTCGACGCCTATCTGCGCCGTTACTTACGGGCCGCGAACTACTCTTCAAGCCAGAAACTAAGTACACAATATTTAATACCGCTGAATACGCAGCAATTGCGCAAGATTTAGAGCCGGGAGTATTCAAAAAGATTGGGCGTCCCCTAAAAGTACCTGTTGCTTCTGGCACACGTTCCGGAAGTATTCGAGGCAATGTTGGATCCGGTCCAGGCAATGCTGAATCCACCGCAGCACTCGACTGGTTCACAACTTACATAAATGGAGGCAATCTAGATAAAACAGTTGAAGTAGCGTTCAATGCAACACTACCCAAAAGACTATGAACTACCAGGCAATTAGAGCAGCCGTCGAAAATCCGCTCCTCAATGCATTTGGAGCCTTAAACCCTCCTGTCCCTGTGTATTTCGACAACATCACAGCTACGCCATCGAACAGCACAACAGAACACGTAAAAGTAAACGTTACTTTCGGTATCACAAATGAGCCGAGCTTAACCACAAGTTTTGACTACGCACGCGGCGCGGTAGTTATTCGCGTCTTTACAGAAAAAGGCCGTGGTCCAGCCCGCAACCAGACCCTTATTACAACAGCGGTAAACGTATTAGAGACATTAAACAACAGCACAAAAAACAACACTGGCGTATTTTTCCGTTTAGGCGAAATTACCGGGCCAACTTTTTCAGCCGTCGAAGACTCACCACTATTTGTGGGCAGAATCGAAGCCCCTTACAGGGCAACAGTTATCAGTTAGAAGTTCTGCGGATAAAACGCTAACCTGTATTAAGCCGGGCAGTGCCCGCCCCACAAAATACCTTTGGTACGCCCTATGGCCACCACTGTTCTGTCCGGCACGTCCGGCGCCCTCTACTACAAACCCGCTGGAACCATCGGAACTTTCGGTGAAACCGGCGTAAATACCTCTACCGACACGATCACTGTCGATCCTTACCTGAACTTCAAGGTGAGCGATCCTGTGAAATTCCGCGTAGTGAACTCCAAGACCGGCGGCACCGGCACTGGAACTTTGCCTGCTGGCCTGGCCGCTGGCACCACTTACTACGTGATCAGCTACACCGCCGCCACCGGTGCGCTGCAAGTTTCGGCAACTGCTGGTGGTGCAGCAGTGGACATCACTGACGACGGCACCGCCGTCACACCCAACGAGTTCGAGGTTTACTACGCCGACTACGAAGTCGTAGGCCAAGTTCGCGACTGGAGCTTCGAAGTAACCCGTTCGGAAATCGACGTTACGACCATCGGCCAAACCCCTGGTCAGTACGTGCCCTTCCGTAACTACATCAGCGGTTTCGGCGACGGCACCGGCACTGCAACGGTGTACATGACCAACGAAGCAGCATCGTTCTCCAACCGCCTGGTTGAAGACGTGCTTCAGCGCCAGCAAGTAGGCGCTGCCTTCAAGCTGTACACCGACCGCGTGTTCACCGGCGGCACCTTGAGCGAAACCCTGAGCCGCTCAATCTCGTTCGATGCCGTGATCACCTCGGCCAGCATGAACGTGAACCCTGACGACGCCCAATCCGTGTCGATCAACTTCCGTCCTTCCGGCGCCCCTACCTTCGACTTCAGCACTTCCGCCTGATAGTCTGCTGGTGCAGTTGGATTCAGCACCCCGGCCTAACCGCCGGGGTTTTTTATTTCTATTTTGCTACACTAATCCCATACCCAAGTAACTGGTATGCCTGTTCCCGTCCGCGCCATTGACCGCCTGCGCAAGGCGGCCAACCTGGAACCCATCAAAAAAAGTGTGGAACTGTCTGATGGCAGCACATTTGAAATGTGGGTAACGCCGCTGACGATGGCCGAGCGTGAACGCGCCCAAAAGCAAGCCAAGTCAGACGACGCCAACGCTTTTGCTCTTCAACTACTGATCAGCAAAGCCCAAGACGAATCTGGTGCAAAACTTTTCGCACCTGGCGAAATCGACGTGCTTAAGAACGAAGTGAAAGACAAAGACCTCCAAGCTTTGATGCTGGCAATCATCGTCGACGACTCCGAGCCCCTGGACCCAAAGAACTAAGCGCCGAACTACGCAAGGACAACTGGCTCCTTTTGCAATTCGGCGTAGCCAAGGAACTCGGCAAAAGTCTGCACGAAATACGCACCACCATGACCGCCGAGGAAATCCTCGGCTGGAGCGCCTACTTTCAAATCCTGAACGAGGACCACGCCAAGGAAATGGAAAAGGCCAAACGCCGCCGCTAACCCGGCGGCTTTTTTGTCGCGTAAACTGAAGTACCAGACTGCGAACGAAACGCCGTGGCTGCCTACAGAGCCGATATTGAAATAGGCGTAAAGGGCATATCGCAGCTTCAGACCGTAACGAAGGAAATAAATACTCTTTCCGCAGGTATTGATGGTGTAAATAAGCGTTTATCTGGTGCAACGCAAAGCATTAATGCTTACAGCGCCAATCTCGCAAAAGCAGCCGCCAACTTAAACAAAGTAAACGCTGGAACAATTGCGGAAGCAGATGCTATTCGGCAATACGTTCAAGCTCTAGGCCAAGCAAACGCAGCAAGAGACAGGCAAAATCGCTTAATTCAGCAACAAATAGCTCTTCAACGTAGGGCTATTCCTACCGCAAACGCTGGTTTCGGTGTTCAAGGGCCTGCACTACCGCCTGGAGCATCTGCTGCAGGTCGTGGAGGAGCTGGTTTTGCAGGTCGTGCAGGTGGTGCGGTTTCTAACGCGCTAATTGGTGGTGCTTTCCCACTTCTTTTTGGCCAAGGCGGTGGCGCAGCCGCCGGCGGTGCCATCGGTGGTCTAGTCGGTGGAGCATTTGGAGGTATCGGAGGCTTTGCTGGTTCACTGGTCGGCACACTTATCGGTGATATTGCCAGCCGCGGTCAAGCAGTCAAACAGCTTGCAGAAGATATCGGCTTCTCTGCTGAGCAAACTAAGCAACTTTCCGATGCTTTCAAAGTTGCTAACACCGATGTAGAAAAGTTCACTGGAGTAATCCAGAACATCCGTGGTGTCGGTCTAGAAATCGAAGATCAGGCAAAAGCAATTCAGCTTGTAACTCGACTTACTGAGCTTTACGGCGGTTCGTTCGAGAAGACTGGCAATGCAATCACAGCCGCACTGGAATCCGGAAAAGTTAGCCAGGGCACGCTAAATCAAATTACAAGCCAAGGCATCAATATCCAAGATGCACTAGCTAAAAAGTACGATACAAACAGAGACGGTCTACTCAAACTAGCCAAAGACGGCAAAATTTCAGTACAAGATCTTATTGATACCCTTGTCGATCTTGGCAATAAGAGCGGAGAAAGCGCTAAGAAACAACAAAATATTTTCCAACAATCTTATGACCAGATAAGTACCGCAGCAGCAAAAGCTACTGATTCTATTTCAGGCTCTTTTACGCAAACAGGCGCAGCCCTGGAACGCGTAGCAAAAGGTATAGAAACTTCCTTCTCCACTACATTTAAGGAACTAGTACGTGGCTTATCCGACTTTATTTTTGGTCTAGGAGAAATCGGGCGTATTACAGGCGCTGCTTTCGATGGTGTAATAGCCAAGTTAATAGATATCCAGTCCGGTATTCTTGGTGCAACAGGAAAACTACCAGTTCTAAACAGTGGACTTGTTGAGTTTGCAAAGAATGCTCTTGCAGTCTTGAACCCGGTAGGATTTCTTATCGACAAGATTCAAGGTGCAGGACGAAATCGCCCACAGCAGTTTGGACCGCCCGTACCTACAAGTGCACCAAAATTAACAGGTTTTATAGCACCGAGCCAAGCTGCACCTACTGGTGGCAGAACTAAAAAAGCTCCTAAAGGTCCTGAAGATCGCACAACATCTTTGCGTGCTGATCTAGAAGCTTTGATCGCTATAGGTGATGCAGAAGACCGTATTCGCGATTTGCGTTTTAGCGATCAAGCTGCACTAGCTGTTGCAGAACAACGTAATAAAACCCTTGCAGACATTGAACGTGATCGCGTAAAACAGCTGGAGCAAGCCAACTTTGCTAGTGAAAAGGCTGTCATTAATGCTATTTCGCAAGAACGTGCTCTACAAGCGCAACGTGTTGCAGCGGATGAACTACGCCAGATTGAATTCGAGCGTGTTCAAAAAGCTATAGAAGCTAAGAACGCTTTACAAGAAGCAGTACAGCCAATTCTGGAAGTACGAACCCAACAAAGAAATCAACTTGAAGACGCTAAAAAGTTTAACCAATTAGTACGTGAAGGCATTCTTCCGGCTGAGGCTGAGCGTCTAATCAACTTCCAGCGCCTTGTAGAAAGTGAGCTGCAAAGTCTTGACACTACGATCGCAAGAAATGAAGCTAGAGTAACAGAATTAGAAACTGAAGTACAAGCACTTGAAGTTAAAGCAGATGCTGTTGCTTTGGAAAAAGGTGTAACAGACGAGATATTTGCGCAAATCCAAGCCCGTGGTGGCAATATCAACAAAATAAAAGAAGAAATTGATGCTCTTCGTGCCCGCCGTGACGCAATCGCTGGCGCAGCAGCTGCAGGCCCAGGCGCGGCGCCCACAAACCGTGATCGTCTACAGAACGAAATCGGCCAGCTTCAAGGTCAGTTAAACCAACTTGTTGATCCGATCAACCAACTTGTCACCGGCGCTCAGGCAATTGGCGACGCTTTTAGTCAGTCGTTCCGCGACATCATCAGCGGTACTGTCCCAGTCCAGCAAGCTCTATCTAACTTCTTTGGGCAAATTGCCTCTAGTTTCCTAGATAACGCTGCGCAAATTATTGCAGCTCAGCTTCAAATTTTTGTTCTTCAAACACTTCTTGGTTTTGTTGGTGGCGCAGCAAAGAGCGCTGGCGGTGGTGGCGGACTTGGCAATCTAGTTTCCGGTTTCCGCCAGTATTCGCTTGAAGGTCCTGGCGTACCTTTTGCCGCACCAGCTTTTGCTGAAGGCGGATTTGTTACTGGTCCAACAACTGCAGTCATCGGCGAAGGCGGCCAGCCGGAATACGTCATCCCTGCCAGCAAGATGTCGGCAGCCATGACCCGTTATGCAGCAGGCAATCGCGGTGCATCTGTGATTCCCGGCAGCAGCGAACAAGGCGGCTCTACGGCACTAGCCACAGCCCCAATGGAACCCATTGATGTTCGCTACAGCGTGGAGCGCATCAATAACGTCGATTACGTCACCACTGATCAGTTCCAGCGCGGACTGGCGCAAGCCGCCCAGCAAGGTGCAATTCAAGGTGAACGCCGCGCCCTGCGTACGCTTGGTAATAGTCCAGCCAATCGCCGCCGAATCGGTCTCTGATGGAATACGCCTACGGCCACCTGCTTGACGTTGGGCCTTCTGGTCAAGCCGCCCGCTTCCGCTTTCAGAATTACGCCATCGCGCAAAACGTAAGCGGCTACATGTTTCTCGGCTTCGGCTTTGGTGGAGCGGTCGCAACATTGCAGGGCGATAACTTGGACGCCACTTTGCAATTCCCGAACACGGACATGACCCGTGCGTGGGCAACGCAAGCCCTTGAAAATCTCTGGGTCGCCAAGGTCACCACTGTTCTGTGGGAACCAAGTAGCGGTGCTGTTCAGCGCACGCTGTACCAGTATTTTGGAAGCTGCGCCAGTGGCGGCTGGGATGAAACGACGCTACAAATCAGCTTGAATTCAGTGCTGGATTCGGTGCAGTCGAATGTACCGGCCCGCCGTTTATCGCGCAGCTTGGTGGGCAATATCCCGTTTACAGCGCAGATTCGTGTGTAGTCACCTGATTGGCCGCGCCTACGAATATGGCGGCAACGATTGCATCCGGCTGGTGATCGACGCCCTAGAGGATATGGGCTTGAATCCACCGCCATTCAATCCAGCGTGGTACACAATGACGCCGCGTGAAGTCCTACAAGACCTGCGGCGGTTTTGCACTGTGA
>JACCDU011160707.1_pt1 | contig 31293 bp, 25 predicted proteins | sample 7446081 | NCBI WGS metagenome assembly JACCDU01 (sample SAMN15323447, study PRJNA562643) | freshwater metagenome | isolation source: river surface water | place: USA:Blue River Watershed | collected 2017-08-17
CTGGGTCATCACCCACGAACCCATCTCACGGTCGAGCGTGAAGCAATGCACGCCATTGCCGGTGGTGAGCACCAGCACGGTCTGCGGGCCATACACCGCATAACCAGCAGCGACCTGACGGGTGCCGGGCTGCAGGAAGTCCTGCTCGGTCGGCTCGCCCATGCCTTCGGGTGCCTTCAGCACCGAGAAGATGGTGCCAATGGTGACATTCACATCGATGTTGGACGAACCGTCTAGCGGATCGAACAACAGCATGTACTCGCCCTTCGGATAGCGGTTCGGAATCGGGTGGAAGGATTCCATCTCTTCGGACGCCATCGCCGCGAGATGGCCGCCCCACTCGTTCGCCTGCAGCAGGATTTCATTCGACAGGATGTCGAGCTTCTTCTGCACTTCGCCCTGCACGTTCTCGCTGCCGGCCGTGCCCAGCACGTCACCGAGCGCGCCCTTGCCGACCGCATGGCTGATGGTCTTGCAGGCACGCGCGACGACTTCGATCAGCAAGCGCAGCTCGGCCGGTATGGTGTTGTGCAAGCGCTGTTGCTCGATCAGGTGCTGCGTGAGGCTGATGCGTTTCATCGGGTTTCCTGGTTGATGGTGTATGAATATCTGTTGGGTGCGCTGGCTTCAACCGAGCGCCTTGCCGATCACCTCGGCGACGTCGTTCGACAGCTTGCCGGATGCCGCCACCGTGTCGAGCGCTGCCTTCATGCTGGCTTGCTGAACCGGCGCATATTTGCGCCAGCGGTCCAGGGAGCGCGCGAGGCGCGCAGCGACTTGCGGGTTCAGTGCATCGAGCGCGATCACCTGCTCGGCCCAGAAGGCATGGCCACTGCCATCGGCTGCATGGAATTGCGCAGGATTGCTGTTGCAGAACGCGAACAGCAGACTGCGCGCACGATTGGGATTCTTCAGCGTGAAGGCCGGATGGTGCATGAGCTTGCGTACACCAGCGACGGTCATCATCGGCGCGGTCGCTTGCAGGCTGAACCATTTGTCGATTACCAATGGGTCATCATCGAAGTCTTCATAGAAGGCTTGCAGCGCCGCATCGGCGCCCGGCACTGCATGGTGCACCATCGCTGCCAGCGCCGCGATGCGGTCGGTCATGTTGCCGGCCGTGTCGAGCTGTTCGCGGATCAGCTGATGCGCGACATCCTCATGCAGCTCAGCGAGGTAAGCGAGCGCAGTGTTGCGCAACGCGCGGCGGCCGGCCTGGTCCGGATCCGGACGATAGGTGCCACCCACCCGATGGCTGTGATAGATGTCGATCAGGTCGTGTTTCAGCTGGCGCGCGATATGACGACGCAATGCGCGGCGTGCGCGGTGGATGGCTTGCGGATCGATCAGCTGCACTTCTTCGGACAAGGTCGCTTCCGACGGCAAGGTCAGCACCAGATCGCGGAAGGCCGGGTCGAGCGTGCTGTCGCGCAGCAGCTTGCGCAGGGCGTCGATGATCAGCGCGTCCTGCGCAGTGACAGGATAGGCGAAGTCAGCCGATACGCCAGATGCAGTCAGCGCCAGCAAGCGGCGTGTGGTCAGCCGCTGGCCGGCTTCCCAGCGGTTAAAGGGGTCGCTGTCATGGGCAAGCAGGAAGGCCAGCTCGTCATCGCTGTAGTCGTAGTCGAGCACCACCGGTGCCGAGAAGTTGCGCAGCACCGAAGGCACGGGCCGCTGCGCAATGCCGCTGAAGCTGAAGCTCTGCCGGGTCTCGGTCAGCTCCAGCACCAGCGTGGTCGGCGCGGGATGCACTTCGACTTCATCCATTGCGATGCTGCCGGCCAGCGTCAGCGGCAAGTCATGGCCATCGGCTGCCAGCAGGCCGACCGCGACCGGGATGTGCATCGGCAGTTTGAGCGGCTGCCCCGGCGTCGGCGGGCAGAACTGCTCCATCGTCAGCGTGTAGATGCCAGCATCGGCGTCAAAGGCGGTGCTGACTTTCACGCGCGGGGTGCCCGCCTGACTGTACCAACGCTCGAACTGTGACAGATCGCGACCGGCGGCATCGGCCATCGCGGCGCGGAAGTCATCGCAGGTGACGGCCTGGCCGTCATGCCGCGCAAAGTACAGGTCCATGCCCTTGCGGAACGCTTCGCGGCCCAGCAGGGTCTGGTACATGCGCACCACCTCGGCGCCTTTTTCGTAGATGGTCAGCGTGTAGAAATTATTGATCTCGACGTAGGACTCGGGCCGCACCGGATGCGACATCGGGCCGCCATCTTCCGGAAATTGCGCAGCACGCAGCACGCGTACGTCTTCGATGCGCCGTACCGCGCGGCCGCTGTCGCTGCCCATCATGTCGGCCGAGAATTCCTGATCACGGAACACGGTCAGGCCTTCTTTCAGCGACAGCTGGAACCAGTCGCGGCAGGTGACGCGGTTGCCGGTCCAATTGTGGAAGTATTCGTGCGCGACCACGGACTCGATGCCGGCATAGTCGGCATCGGTGGCGATGCGTGGATTGGCCAGCACATACTTGGTGTTGAAGATGTTGAGGCCCTTGTTCTCCATCGCCCCCATGTTGAAGTCGCCGACGGCAACGATCATGAAGCGATCCAGATCCAGTTCGAGGCCGAAGCGCTCTTCATCCCAGCGTATGCTCTTGACCAGCGATTCCATCGCATACGAGGTCTTGTCGAGGTTGCCGTCTTCGACCCAGACCTGCAGCAATGCCTCGCGGCCCGATTTCAGGCGCAAGGTCTGCTCTTCACAGACCAATTTGCCGGCCACCAATGCGAACAGGTAGGAGGGCTTACGGAACGGGTCTTCCCACAACGCATAATGACGGCCATCGCCGATGTCGCCCTGCTCGATCAGATTGCCGTTGGACAGCAGCACCGGGAACTGTTCCTTGTCAGCCCGCAGCATCACGCGGTATTTCGCCATCACATCGGGACGGTCGGGGAAATAGGTGATCTTGCGGAAGCCCTCGGCCTCGCACTGCGTGAAGAAATTACCGTTCGAAACATACAGCCCCATCAGCGACGTGTTCTCGTCCGGATGGATCACGGTCTCGATCTCCAGCGTCACCTTCGCGGGCGCATTCGGGATCACCAGCTGGCCGGCTTCTCGCCGGTACTGGCGCTGGCTCAGCGTCTTCCCGTTCATGCGCAGCGCAATCAGCTCGATCTCTTCGCCGTGCAATATCAAGTCAGTTGACGTGCCAGCAGGGTTGCGATGAAGGACGGTTCGCGCCGCGACCCGCGTCTCGCCCGGGTCGAGGTCGAAGCCGATGTCGATGGTGTCTACCAGGTAAGCGGGCGGAGCATAGTCCTGGCGATGGATCGCGGAGGCAGTGTCGGTGCGCATGGGAAAAATCGTCTCGGAAAAACGTGGCCGGAGACGCGATTTTACCAAGGCGAGTGCCGGAACCCGCGCTGCAAAAGCGCGGCAGCGGCGTTAAGATCCCGATAACGAATTCAACGACGCGTCCGGACGCGAATCCGACTGCAAATCAGACCGCGAATCAGACCGCAAATCTGTCAACGAATCTGTACCGAGGGAAACCCATGCGAGCCCTGATGCTTTTGATCGCAGCGCTGCCCCTGCTGCTGTCCGGCTGCGCAACGACCATACGCAGCGAAGTCACGGCCTTCCACCAATGGCCGGCCACGCTGCCCGGCACCGCCTATGTGTTCATGCGGCCTTCACCGACCAATCTGGAACGGCAGAACTATGAGGACATGCTGCGCCAGCGCCTTGCCAAACTGGGGCTGCGCGAAGCGGCAACGGGTGAACCCGCGCCGCTGGCAGTGACGATGGATTACCGCGCGGATGGCCGCGATGTGCGCGTGATCGAAACGGTGCTGGTCGATCCCTGGTACGGCACACCATGGTACGGGCCGGGCTATTACAGCCCGTACTGGGGATGGTCCGGTTACCACCGGCCGTTCTATGGTCCGATGTGGCCGGCGATGCCGGTAGCGCGCGAGCAGGAGCGCCGCTACACGGTGTTTTACCGCGAGCTGAAGCTGCGCATCGATGACGTTGCAAAGAAACAGGCGCTGTATGACGTGACCGTCAAGAGCCAGGGCGAGGAAGGCAATCTGGCGAAGCTGATGCCTTACCTGCTCGATAGCGCATTCCAGGAATTCCCCGGCAAGAGTGGCGTGCCGCGCGTGGTCGAACTGAAGATGGAACGCTGATCCTGCAACACTGACGCATCGAGGAATCGCCCGACAGGTCGGAACCTGTCGGGCGAGATGGACGGCGACACTTCAGCACGCGACACCTCAGCAGGCGACACCGCAGCGGGCGACAGGTCAACGGGTGACGACCTCGACGGATGCCCAGGTAATCAGTCCCAGCAGCCCCACCGCGAGCAGCAACACTACCAGCAAGCGGCCGAACTGCGGGGTTTCGTTGGCGGGATTGACGGGCTGCTCCTCCGGATGCTGCATCGGATTGTCGTCACGGTCGTCACGGTCCTCACGCATCGCGCACCGCCCCCCCTTCAGGGCAGCAGAATGGTAGAGCCAGTGGTCTTGCGCGATTCGAGGTCGCGATGCGCCTGCTGCACATCCTTCAGCGCATAGCGCTGGTTGATCTCGATCTTGACCTTGCCACTGCTGACCATGCCGAACAGGTCGGCTGCCATCGCCTCAAGGTCGCTGCGCTTGGCGGTGTACGCGAACAGCGTCGGACGGGTGATGAACAGCGAGCCACGCGAGGCCAGTTCCTGCAGCGAGAACGGCGGCACCGGACCGGAGGCCGAACCGAAGCTGACCATCGTGCCCAGCGGCGACAGACAGTCGAGCGACTTGGTGAAGGTGTCGGCGCCGATCGAGTCATACACCACCGGCACGCCCTCGCCGTTGGTCAGTTCCTTCACGCGCGCGAGGAAGTCTTCCTTGTTGTAGTTGATGGTATGCGTGCAGCCATGCGACTTCGCCAGCGCAGCTTTCTCATCGGAGCCGACGGTACCGATCATGGTCACGCCCAGCGCCTTCGCCCACTGGCAGGCGATCAGGCCGACGCCACCGGCGGCGGCATGGAACAGGATGGTCTCGCCCCCCTTCAGCGGGAAGGTGCGACGGAACAGGTATTGCACGGTCAGGCCCTGCAGCATCATCGCGGCAGCGGTCTCGAAATCGATGTTGTCCGGCAGCTTCACCAGGCTGGCGGCCGGCATCACGCGCGCCTCGGCGTACGCACCCGGCGGGCGGCACGCATACGCGACACGATCGCCCACTTTCACTTCGGTCACCCCGGGACCGATGGCTTCGACCACGCCGGCGCCTTCCATACCGAGACCGGCTGGCAAGGGCTGCGGATACAAGCCGGTGCGGAAATAGACGTCGATGTAATTCAGGCCGATCGCATGCTGGCGCACGCGCGCTTCGCCGACGCCGGGCTCGCCGACCTCGACATCGACATATTCCATGACCTCGGGGCCACCATTGGAGAAACACCGGATTGCTTTTGTCATTGTTGAACCTGCTTGTGTGGGTGATGAATCAGATGAAAAAAACCAGAGAATGATAACGCCGTTCGCGGCTGCGCATCAGCGTCCGGCGCAAACCGGCGTGCTGCCGCCTGGGGCAGCGACAGAACGACGCGCCGGTAACGTCAGGGCCGTCATCGTCCAGATTGGGAGGTGACCAGCGCAGTGGATCACAGCGTCCCCGGATACGCGCCGCCATCGAGCAGAATGTTTTGCCCGGTCATGAAACCGGCCTGCGCGCTGCAGATGAATGCGCAGAACGCGCCGAATTCTTCAGCGCTGCCAAAGCGGCCGGCCGGCACCTGTTCACGCCCGCGCTGCAGTGCCTCGTCGAGCGTGCTGCCCGCGGCGAACGCGCCGGCACGAAAACCATTGCGCAAGCGGTCGGTGTCATGAAAGCCCGGCAGCAGATTGTTGATTGTCACATTGTGTCGCACCGTCTCGCGCGCGAGTCCGGCCACGAAGCCGGTCAGCCCGGAGCGCGCACCATTCGACAGCCCGAGCGACGGATACGGCGCCTTGACGGCCGCCGAGGTGATGTTGACGATGCGCCCGAAGCCGCGCGCCATCATGCCGTCCACCGTGGCCTTGATGAGCGCGATCGGGGTCAGCATGTTGGCGTCGATCGCCGCGATCCAGTGGTCGCGCTCCCAGTCACGAAAATCACCTGGCGGCGGACCGCCGGCATTGTTGACGAGGATGTCGGGCGCCGGGCATGCAGCCAGTGCCAGCGCGCGGCCGTCGTCCGTCGTGATATCAGCGGCCACCGTGGTGATGTTCACGCTGGGTCCGGCGGCGGCCCGCAGTTCGGCGGCCGTGGCGGCCAGCGTCTCTGCGGTGCGCGCAACCAGCGTCACATGCACGCCCTCGAGCGCAAGCGCTTGCGCGCAACCGCGGCCCAGCCCTCTGCTGGCGCCGCAGACCAGTGCGGTCTTGCCGGCAATACCCAGATCCATCTCGTCTCCTCGCTGTGATGACGCCGATTGTAATGGCCACCGCCGTTGGCGGTTTCGCGAATGCAGAAGCCCCGTTTCGCCCTGCGCAGCCGCTGCCTGCGCGCCCGGGACCCGAGGGGCGCTGTGGTAGAATCCGCACCCTGTTCACCCGCCTGCATACCGGCCCCAGCACCGGATCCAACGCCGCCCAAGCGCCTGATTTACAAAGATTTTTTCAGGCCGGCCGGACAGCCAGGCACGCAAATCACCGGAAAGAACGTACGACATGGCAGGACATAGCAAATGGGCCAATATCAAGCACAAGAAGGCCGCGACTGATGCCAAGCGCGGCAAGATCTGGACCCGGCTGATCAAGGAAATCACGGTCGCTGCCCGCATGGGCGGCGGCGACATCGCCGCCAACCCGCGACTGCGCCTCGCGGTCGACAAGGCGGCCGATGCGAATATGCCGAAGGACAACGTGACCCGCGCGATCCAGCGTGGCACCGGCGGCCTCGAAGGCGTGAACTATGAAGAAATCCGCTACGAAGGCTATGGCATCAATGGCGCCGCGATCATCGTGGACTGCATGACAGACAACCGCGTGCGCACGGTCGCCGAAGTACGTCATGCGTTCAGCAAGTTCGGCGGCAACATGGGCACCGAGGGATCGGTCGCCTTCCTGTTCAAGCATTGCGGCCAGTTGCTGTTCGCGCCGGGCACGAATGAAGACGCGCTGATGGAAGCGGCGCTTGAAGCCGGCGCGGAAGACGTGATCGCCGATGATGAAGGCGGCTTCGAAGTGCTGTGCGACCCATATCAGTTCTCGGCGATCCGCGAGACGCTGGAGAAAGCCGGCTTCAAGCCCGAGGTCGCTGAAGTGACGATGAAGCCGTCGACCACGACCGAATTCGATGGCGATGACGCGATCAAGATGCAGAAGCTGCTCGATGCACTGGAAAACCTCGACGATGTGCAAGAGGTCTATACCAACGCGGTGATCAACGACTGATAGCAACGACTGCTCCGCGCCGGGCCCGGCCTGCTGCGCGACTGAATTCGACAGACGACTCCGACTACTACCGATTCCTCTCCCCTGCTCCCAATGAAAATTCTTGTCGTCGGCTCCGGTGGCCGTGAACACGCGCTGGCGTGGAAGCTCGCACAATCGAAACGCATACAGATCGTGATGGTCGCGCCCGGCAATGGCGGCACCGCGCTCGACCCGCGGCTGAAAAACATCGCGATCACTGATCCGACTGAACTGGCCGAGTTCGCGCAGAAGGAGCAGATCGCACTGACCGTGGTCGGCCCCGAGGCACCGCTGGCGGCCGGCATCGTCAACCTGTTTCGCGAGCGTGGACTCAAGGTGTTCGGCCCGACCAGGCTGGCCGCGCAGCTGGAAAGTTCAAAAGATTTCGCGAAAGCTTTCATGCAGCGTCATGGCATCCCGACCGCGACCTATCAGACTTTCAGCGATGTCGCAGCCGCGCATCGCTATATCGATGAGCAAGGCGCGCCGATCGTGATCAAGGCGGATGGCCTTGCCGCCGGCAAGGGGGTGGTGGTCGCAATGTCGCTGGATGAAGCGCATGGCGCCGTCGACATGATGTTGTCGGATAACCGCTTCGGCGACGCCGGCGCACGGGTCGTGATCGAAGAATTCCTCGAAGGCGAGGAAGCGAGCTTCATCGTGATGGTCGATGGCAAAAACATCCTGCCATTGGCGACCAGCCAGGACCACAAGCGCCTGCTCGATCAGGACCAGGGCCCGAACACCGGTGGCATGGGCGCCTACTCGCCGGCGCCGATCGTGACGCCGCAACTGCATGCCCGTGTGATGCGCGAAATCATTCAGCCAACCGTGCAGGGCATGGCCAAGGATGGCATTCCGTATACCGGTTTCCTGTACGCGGGCCTGATGATCGATGCGCAGGGCAATCCGAAGACGCTGGAATTCAACTGCCGCATGGGCGACCCGGAGACGCAACCGATCATGGCGCGCCTGAAAACGGACCTCGTGACCGTGATCGAGCATGCCTGCAGCGGCACGCTGAACAGCATCGAGCTTGACTGGGACCGCCGCACCGCACTGGGTGTGGTGATGGCGGCCGGAGGTTATCCGGATTCGCCCCGGAAGGGCGATGTGATCAGCGGCATTCCGGCCGAGACCAGCGACAGTGTCACCTTCCATGCGGGCAGCGTACTGGAACAGGGTGAATTGAAGACCGCCGGCGGCCGCGTGTTGTGCGTGGTGGGTCTGGGCGACAGCGTGAAGGTCGCGCAGAAACATGCGTACGATGCGGTCGACCAGATTCGTTTCGATGGCATGCAGTTCCGTCGCGACATTGGCTGGCGTGCGCTGAAGCGCCCCTGACGTGCCCCTGATCTGCCCCTGATGCGTCGCCACTTGTCTACCGCTTGTCCACCGTTTGTTTAGCGAGTACTTACCAATTACCTATTCGTCGCCGATGACATCCTGATTGGTCCGCGATTCGTTCGCGAGCCGGATCTGATTTCTTCCCGCTGCTGAAGCCAACCATAACCCACCAAACCATCAAACCACCATGAGCGCACCCGATACCACCGCCGTCAAGAGCTGGCTGCTGTCACTGCAGGATCGCATCGTGTCTGCGGTCGAAGAGATCGATGGCAAGTCCTTCATCCGCGATGCCTGGGAACGTCCAGCCGACGGCGCACTGGGGGGCGGCGGTATCTCGCGGCTGATCGAAGAGGGCAATGTGCTGGAACGGGGCGGTGTCGGCTTCTCGCATGTGACGGGCAGCAAGCTGCCGCCGTCGGCCGTCGCGAACCGCCCGGAACTGGCGGGCCGCCCTTGGGAGGCGATGGGCGTGTCGCTGGTGTTCCATCCGCGCAATCCGTATGCGCCGACCGTGCACATGAACGTGCGCTGCTTCTCGACGGCCGGCGACGGCAAGGAACCGGTGTGGTGGTTTGGCGGCGGCATGGACCTGACCCCGTACTACGGCTTCGAGGAAGATGCGAAGCACTTCCACCAGACGTGCCGTGATGCGCTGGAACCATTCGGCGCCGACAAACATCCGCGCCTCAAGCAGTGGTGCGATGAATACTTTTTCCTGAAGCACCGCAACGAGGCGCGAGGCGTCGGCGGCGTGTTCTACGATGATTTCAATGCCGGCAGCTTCGAGCAGAGCTTCGCCATGACGCAGAGCGTCGGCGATCACTTCCTCGACGCCTACCTGCCTATCCTGAAGCGCCGCAAGGACACCCCGTATGGCGAGCGCGAGCGCGACTTCCAGGCGTACCGTCGCGGCCGCTACGTGGAATTCAACCTGGTGTTCGACCGCGGCACCCTGTTCGGACTGCAGTCGGGCGGACGCACGGAATCGATCCTGATGTCGATGCCGCCGATCGTGAAATGGCGCTATGACTGGAAGCCGGAAGCCGGCTCGCCGGAAGCGAAGCTGTACACCGACTTCCTGCCACACCGGGACTGGCTGGCTGCGTGACCGAACCACGCTGCGTGCTGCTGCTGGGAGGCAGCTTCGATCCGGTACACGCAGGCCATGTGGGCCTCGCGCACTACTTCAGCACGCTGCTGCACCCGGATGAATTGCGCCTGATCCCCGCCGGCCAGCCCTGGCAAAAGCCGGGCATGAGTACGCCGGCAGCCGATCGCATTGCCATGCTGAAGCTGGCCTTTCCGCACTGGGCCGTACCGGTCGTGATCGACGAACAGGAAATCGCGCGCGACGGCGCCAGTTATGCGATCGATACGCTGCGCGCGCTGCGCACCGAACTCGGCCGCGATGTATCGCTGGTGCTGGTTCTGGGCGCCGACCAGCTGATCAATTTGCACACCTGGCGTGACTGGACGCAGCTGTTCGAGCATGCGCATCTGTGCTTCGCTGCGCGGCCGGGGTTTTCGATGGCGCGTGACGTGCTGGATGCGGCGGTCGAGACCGAGGTCACGCGACGGCTGGCCAGCCCGGCGCAATTGCGCAGTACGCCGGCCGGACTGGCATTCATCGCACCCAACCTCGCGCTGGACGTGTCATCAACCGCGATCCGCGCTGCGCTGGCAGCCAGTCATGCTGCGGGCACTGCGGAGACTGCGGACGCTGAGCTGGGGCAGCTGCCGGCACCGGTGCTAGACTATATTCGACAACATCATCTTTACCAGACTCACTAATGGACATCAAAAAACTGCAGGCACTGGTCATCGACGCGCTCGAAGACGTGAAGGCGCAGGACATTCGCGTGTACGACACCACCCACCTGACCAGCATGTTCGACCGCATCGCGATTGCATCCGGTACCTCGAACCGCCAGACCAAGGCGCTGGCTTCCTCGGTGCGCGACAAGGTCAAGGCGGCCGGCGGTGACATCGTGAACATGGAAGGCGAAGGCACCGGTGAATGGGTGCTGGTCGACCTCGGCGACATGGTGGTGCACATCATGCAACCGGCGATCCGCGCTTACTACCGCCTCGAAGAGATCTGGGGTGACAAGGAAGTGAAATTCGGCGCGGCCAAGCGCACCGGTGCACGCAAGACGGCGATGGGCGACAGTGGTGACGATAAGCCCGCGCGCAAGGTGGCAGCGAAGAAGCCTGCATCGAAGACTGCTTCAAAAACAGCTGCAAAAACATCTGCGAGAACAGCTGAGAAGACTGCGACCAAAACCGCAGCGAAGACCACCGCGGCAAAGACGCCGCGCAAGACCGCTACCAAGGTCGTGGTGAAGACTGGCGCTGCCAGCAAGACTGGTAAGGCTCCGGCCAGGAAAACTGCGGCAAAGAAGACCGCCAGCAAGACGGCCACCCGGACCACGGCCCGCAAGAGCGTCTGACCAAGCGCGTTCCAGCCCGTCAGCCGGCACCGCTGAATTCCTGCACTGAGCATCCGGCATCATGCAGCTGATCATTGCGGCCGTCGGCCACAAGATGCCCTCGTGGATAGAGCAGGGTTACCAGGAATACGCGAAACGCATGCCGGCCGAGTGCCGGCTGGTGCTGAAAGAGATCAAGCCGGTCGAACGCTCGGGTGGCCGCAGTGCCGAAACGGTGATGGCGCAGGAGCGCAACCGCATCGAAGCCGTGCTGCCCAAGGGCGGCCGCATCATCGCGCTGGATGAGCATGGCCGTGACCTGACCACGCTGCAACTGGCACAGCAGCTGACGAACTGGCAGCAGCTGGGCGGGGATGTTACATTCGTCATCGGCGGCGCCGACGGGCTGGATGCGGAATTCAAGCAACAAGCCGACATGCTGATGCGGGTATCGAGCCTGACCCTGCCACATGGCATGGTGAGGGTGCTGCTGGCAGAACAGCTGTATCGTGCGTGGTCGATCACCCGCAACCATCCCTACCACCGGCCAACGCTCTGACGCCACCGGCGAGGATCGGAAGCAGAGAGGCTGACGGGCCGGGAGCCTTTAGGGCGCACGTACTGGAAATCACGGATGATCTTCTCGGACCAGAAAATCTATCTCGCGTCGAAGAGCCCGCGCCGCCGTGAATTGCTGCGCCAGATCGGCGTGGAATTCGAGATCCTGATGCTGCGCGAAGAGCCGGGACGGCACGGCGCAGTGTCCGAAGACGTGCTGCCCGGCGAAGCGCCGGACGTGTATGTGCAGCGCGTGGCCCGCGAAAAAGCCGAACACGGCTGGAATGCGGTCCTGTGGCGCAAGCTGCCTCAGCGACCGGTACTGGCGGCCGATACGACCGTGACCATTGATGGCAAGATCCTGGGCAAGCCCGCCGATGCCGCAGAAGCGATGACGATGCTGCGCTCGCTGTCGGGCCGCACGCATGAAGTACTGACGGCAGTGGCCGTGATCGCGAATGACGAATTGAAGGAAGTCCTGAATCGCTCGCAGGTGAAGTTCGCCGCTGTCGGTGAACCATTGCTGCGCGCCTACTGCAACACCGCAGAACCGTATGACAAGGCCGGCGCTTACGGCGTGCAGGGCCATGCAGCGCAGTTCATCGAGCATATCAGCGGCAGCTATACCGGCATCATGGGCCTGCCATTATTCGAAACCGCACAACTACTCAATCAAGCGGGCATCAAGACCCTATGACAGAAGACCTGCTCGTCAATATCACGCCCCAGGAAACCCGCGTCGCACTGATACAGCAAGGCTCGGTGCAGGAACTGCACATCGAGCGCAGCGCTTCTCGCGGCCGCACCGGGAACATTTACCTTGGCAAGGTCGCGCGCGTACTGCCCGGCATGCAATCGGCGTTCATCGACATCGGACTCGAACGTGCGGCCTTCCTGCATGTGGCAGACATCTGGGAAGCGCGGCAGAATTCAGGCTCGGGTCCCGCATCCAACCCGCTGCCGATCGAAAAGCTGCTGTTCGACGGCCAGTCGGTGATGGTGCAAGTGATCAAGGACCCGATCGGCACCAAGGGCGCGCGGCTGTCGACGCAGATCTCGATCGCCGGCCACATGCTGGTCTACCTGCCACAAGACCCGCATATCGGCATCTCGCAACGCATCGAAAGCGAGGCCGAGCGCGAAGCGCTGAAAACCAAGCTGCAGCAATTGGTGCCCGCCGATGAAAAAGGCGGCTACATCATTCGCACGATGGCCGAGGATGCGAGCGATGCCGACCTCGGCATGGACATCGCCTACCTGCGCAAGACCTGGACCCATATCGTGCAGCAGTCGAAGAGCGTGCCGGCACCGGCGCTGCTGTACCAGGACCTGAACCTCGCGCAGCGCGTGCTGCGTGACTTCGTGGGTGAACACACGGCCAGCATCCAGATCGACTCGCGCGAGAATTTCACGAAGCTGACCGAGTTCGGCACCAGCTACACGCCGTCGGTACTGCCCAAACTGCAGCACTACACCGGCGAACGTCCACTGTTTGATTTGTATGGCGTCGAGGAAGAGATCGAGAAGGCGCTCGGACGTCGGGTGGATCTGAAGTCCGGCGGCTACCTGATCATCGAGCAGACCGAAGCGATGACCACCATCGATGTGAACACCGGCAGCTACGTCACCGGCCGCAACTTCGATGACACGATCTTCAAGACCAACCTCGAGGCGGCGCATGCGATTGCGCGCCAGCTGCGCTTGCGCAATCTCGGCGGCATCATCATTCTCGACTTCATCGACATGGAGAACATCGAGCATCGGCAGGCGGTGCTGGCCGAGCTGCACAAGGCACTTGCGAAAGACCGTACCAAGGTCACCGTGTCCGAATTCTCCGCGCTCGGCCTGGTCGAGATGACGCGCAAGCGTACCCGTGAATCACTCGCCCATGTGCTGTGCGAGCCCTGCCCCGCCTGTCAGGGCAAGGGTCAGGTGAAGACGCCGCGTACGGTCGCCTACGAAATCCTGCGTGAACTGCTGCGCGAAGCGAAGCAGTTCAACCCGCGCGAATTCCGTATCCTCGGCTCGCAAGTGGTGATCGACATGTTCCTCGAAGAGGAATCGCAGCATCTGGCGATGCTGGGCGACTTCATCGGCAAGCCGATCTCGCTGCAGGTCGAGACCAGCTTCCATCAGGAGCAGTACGACATCATCCTGATGTAAACGCTGACGTCAGACAGCGCCGGCGACAGTCGGTGCTGGGACCTGTTTGACAAGCGATATGGCTGTAGCTGGCCACGCTGTCAGACTTCGACGGTTCATCGTACGAGCGAGCATGGCGCCATGCCTTTCTGCCAGTTCGGGTCCGGGGAACATAAACATATAAAATGCCGAAGCAATGAACCCGGAAGTCATCATCACCAACCTGCACCGCCGCTATACCGGCGTCTCCGGCACCATCAATGCGCTGCTTCCGGTGCAGTCGCGCTCCCTGTCCGTCGGCTTCGTTGGCACGCCGGTGCCGGGCGCCGCACTGGCACAGGCACAGAACCCGGAGCGCTTTGCGCAGCTGAGCCTGTGGCAAGCGATCACCTTGTCGCGCACTGCACTGCCCGGCGGCCGCAAGCGTATCTGGCATGTACGACGTGATCCGGAGATGATGCTGGGGATCTTCCTGCGCGATGTGCTGCGCTTCCCGATCAAGCTGGTATTCACGTCAGCGGCCAAGCACCGCCACTCGTGGTTCCCGCGCTGGATGATCTCGAAAATGGATGGTGTGGTTGCAACCACGCCCGAAGCCGCAAGCTTTGTCCCGAACACGACCAAGGTCGTTTTCCACGGTGCCAGCCTGGAGCGCTTCGCACCACCCGCAGACAAACGCACCGTCTGGCAGCGCACCGGCCTGCCCGGCAAATACGGCGTGGGTGTATTCGGCCGCATCCGGCCGACCAAGGGCACGGACATCTATGTGGACGCGATGATCGCCGTGCTGCCGCACTTCCCTGATTTCACCGCGGTGATCACCGGGCTGTGCCAGCCGGAAGATGCCGCGTTCAAACAGGCGATGGTCGACAAGATTCACACCGCGGGCCTGGCCGATCGCATCCTGTTCCTTGGTGATCTGCCGCTGGACGACATACCGTCCTGGTACCAGAACGTGACCATCATGGTCGCCTGCCCGCGCTATGAGCCTTTCGGTATCACGCCACTGGAGGCGATGGCCTCGGCTTGCGCTGTCGTTGCAAGCCGCACCGGCGCGTTCGAGCATATCGTTGAAGAAGGCAAGACCGGGCTGATGGTGCCGACCGGGGATGCGGTGGCGCTGGCGGCAGCGCTGGAACGATTGATGGCTGACCCGGAGCAGGCCATAGCAATGGGCAAGGAAGGCCGAACCCGCGTTGGCGCAAACTTCTCCATTGAAAAAGAAGCTGAAGGAATCCGTAGCGTTTACGATAGCGTGCTGAATTCAGACTAGATTATTCCTTTGGCATCAGAACTTTTCGACGCTCATGATCCCAGTCATTCTTTCAGGCGGTTCAGGTTCCCGGCTATGGCCATTGTCGCGCGCAATGCGGCCAAAACAATTCCTCAGCGTTACGGAGGAGCAGACGCTTTTCCAGTTGACGTTGAAGCGGACGCTCGGGATCGATAGCGTTGCGGCGCCGATCATCGTAGCAAACCACGAACACCGATTTCTTGCCGCTGAGCAGGCGCGCGCGATCGACATCCATCCCGCTGCGATCCTGCTGGAGCCAATCGGCAGGAATACGGCGCCCGCCATCGCCGCAGCGGCGCTTCAGGCGCGGGCCGATGGCAGCGACCCCGTCTTGCTGATTCTTCCATCAGATCATATTTTTTCTGATACCGGAGCGTTTCATCGTGCCGCAGCCGTCGGCCGCGAAGCGGCTGAAGCTGGCTTGCTTGTTACCTTCGGCATCGTGCCCGATCGGGCAGAGACTGGCTATGGTTACCTTAAAGCCGGCGACCCCACCACGATCGCTGGCGTATCAAGGCTCGCGCAATTCGTCGAAAAGCCGGATGCGCAAACAGCAGAAACCTACGTGAGCAGCGGCCAATTTTTCTGGAACAGCGGCATGTTCATGTTTCGAGCATCGGTGTTTCTGTCAGAGCTTGCCACACACCGGCCGGACATCCTGGAGTGGGTGCAGCAAGCTTTCAAGTCCGCGCGCCGTGACCTTGATTTCGTTCGTCTGGAAGAGAGCAGTTTTGCTGCTTGCCCGTCAGACTCAGTGGACTATGCGGTGATGGAAAAGACAGAACGCGCTGCGATGGTGCCGCTGGATGCGGGCTGGAATGACGTCGGTGCTTGGCCTTCAGTTTGGCAAGCGCACGCCAAAGATAGCAGTGGCAATGCAACACGCGGCGATGTGCTGATCGAAGATTCACATAATTGCTATGTGCATGCAGATCATCGACTGGTCAGCCTGCTGGGCGTGGAGGACCTGTTCGTCATCGAAACATCGGACGCCATTTTGGTCGGTCACAAACATCAAGCGCAGCAGGTGAAAAAAATCGTCGAACGATTGCATGCCGACGGTCGCAGCGAAACCGAATTGCACCGCGAAGTCTCACGCCCCTGGGGATCGTTCGATTCGATTGATCGAGGTGACAAATATCAGGTGAAGCGCATCACCGTGAATCCTGGCAGCCGTCTGTCATTGCAGTATCACCACCATCGCGCCGAGCACTGGATTGTTGTCAGCGGATGCGCGCGCGTAACGATAGGCAGCACCACCAAATTGGTCGCAGAGAACCAGTCAGTCTTTATTCCAATTGGCGAAAAGCATTGCCTCGAGAACCCGGGAACAATTCCGCTGGAATTGATCGAGGTTCAGTCCGGCAGTTATCTGGGCGAGGACGACATCGTACGGCTGGAAGACTTGTACGGCCGAGCCTGAATCAAAGCTCAGCGTTATCCCGCTGGACGACAATATTCAAGATAACGCTTGATGACGTGGTGCGCCAACAAATCTTCGACATCCGGATCGAGGAACTGTCGGGTGTATTCCTTGGCATTCGCTATTATCTGCTCTGCCTCTTCTGGATGACGCTCATAGTAATCAATTTTTTCCTCGACATCGCTGAAATCATCGGCAATTTCGACAAAATGCACGCCAGGTTGCAGGCGCCCTTCCATGTACCAGGTCTCGTATTTCAGACTCTGCGAAAAGCAAAGTGAGTTCGACGACATGATCCATTTCAGGTTTGTCGCCACATCGACGCCTTCGAGCGATAGTATGTATTTAAACTGAAGCTGCTCGTCGATGGACATTCGCGGCTTGCGATATTTGGGGTAAACATCGCCGCCATTGATGTGGCCAATGTCGAAATGCCTCTTTGCAGCAAATTGCTGCAGAAAATCCAGGCGACGCTCCTTGGCCACATCCAGATGCAGACGACCACGCCAGACCAGGTCAGCACGCTTAGTGCGAAATGGCTGTGAGTCATCGACGAACGTGAAGTGCCGAACAGCGTCGAGCTTCATCAACACGGAGTTGTGATTATCACCATAAATCGGCCGACTTTTCACAAAGCTGGGCTGCTCGGGAACGACGACAACGTCACCGAAAATCGCGTGAAAATGAGCGTCCTTAGGAAATGCCCTGACGTGCGGATACAAATCGAAGAAATAGGCGGTTTTTTTATGATATCTAAATTTCTTGAGTGATACTGGCCCCTTCAACTCGCAGGGAGTCTCGAGTTTGCAGTAATAATGCAGCCTAACAATCAACGCTTCCGGCAACTCGGGATATCTGGCCAGCAATTTTTCTGTTTTTCGCCGGAACACAGCGTCCGGTAGCAACAAGCCGCCATAAGATTTCAGGTAATACCCGATCCTGTCATTCTTGTGTCGACGTTTGATAATGTGCATTACCATAATAAAAAATGCGGGCCAGGAAAAATTTGTCCTTGGGATTGTATCGTCCTGACAAACTCATGAACATCCTTCTGATTTGTAACGCACGCTTGCCTGTATTCGCATATGGTGGTACCGAGCGCGTCGTGTGGGATTTGGGAGCCGCGCTGGCAGAGATGGGACACAAGGTTTATTTGATGGCTGCGGCAGGTTCGCATTGCCCATTTGCCCACGTAATTGCCATCGACCGGCGTCGTAGCTTGCGGCAGCAAATTCCTGATGACGTTGATATCGTCCATTTTCACAATCGCCCCGAATTTGATCCGGATCAGGCGTTCCTGCCCTATCTTTATACTCAGCACGGAAACGAAACGAGTAACGCCGACATGCCGCGTAATTCGGTATTCGTGTCTGCCAATCATGCGAAACGCTTCGGATCAGAGCAATTTGTGCATAACGGTTTGGACTGGGCTGCATATGGTAATGTGGATTTCAAGAGACCACGACAATGGCTGCATTTTCTTGGTAATGCAGCCTGGAAGGTAAAAAATCTCAAAGGTGCCATCGAAGTTGCACATCAGGCGGATGAAGTGTTGGCGGTTCTTGGCGGGTACCGCCTCAACCTCAAGCGAGGATTTCGCCTGACCCTGTCGCCTAACGTCAAATTTTTTGGCATGGTGGGCGGGCAGAAAAAACTCGATTTGCTCAACGCTTCCAAAGGTCTCGTGTTTCCGGTAATTTGGGATGAACCTTTCGGACTGGCAATCACAGAAAGCTTGTATTTTGGATGTCCAGTATTTGGAAGTCTGCGTGGATCGCTGCCTGAAATTGTGACAGCGGAGACCGGGTTTCTATCCAATGAGATTCCACAACTGGCTGAAGCCGTTAGGTTGCGGCGATTCGATCCTGTTGCCTGTCATTCGCTGGCAAAGGATCACTTCAATTCCTCGCGCATGGCGCATACTTACGTCGAAAAATACAAGAAAGTTCTGAACGCTGGCGTACTTTGTACTGTTCGCCCGTCTAAATCACCTTCTTTGCTCACAATCGACCAAGGAAAATTCAATCAAGCCGCCAGTAAACGTGACCCGTGATAACCACGCCATGCCTGCCCGAACGCTGACACGAGATGATGTGACTCTGATTGTTGTTACCTACAACAGTGCACACTGCATTGAACCTCTGGCTGAATGTATCACTGACATGCCAAATATCAGCTTTGTTGACAATGGCAGCTCAGACGAAAGCGCGGATAAGCTTGCTCATAAAATTCCTGCAGCAAAAATTTTGCAAAATACATCGAACATGGGATTTGGTGCAGCTAACAACCGCGCATTGCAGGAATGCTCGACACCGTACGCACTGCTGTTGAACCCTGATTGCCTGCTAGAGTCAGCTTCAGTGGATAAACTACTAGCTTTTGCGGAGGCGTTTCCGAGTGCCGCCATCATTGCACCACATCTGTATCGACGAAATCAAGCACTTGAATTGAGTTATCGATGGACCGCCACCCGATGGTCATCCGATGGTCCGGCTGCGGAGGGTCCTTGCTGCGTTGGTTTCGTTTCGGGGGCAGTAATGCTGCTGAATATGACGGTCATGCGTGGCGTTGGATTTTTCGATGAGACTTTCTTCCTCTATTACGAAGATGAAGATTTATGCCAGCGCGTGTTCGAGGCTGGCAAGGAAATCATCGTCGTGCCTCAGGTAGAAGTTACGCACTTGTCCCGGGGCTCGGTGAAAGGGAGCAGCCCGCTGCGCTCGGAATTTATCCGTGGTTACCATCACGCCCAGTCGAAGCTGATTTTTGCGGGCAAGCACATCGGCAATGCGAAGGCCGTCAGCTTGCGCTGGAAAACCCTGATACTCGCCCTCCTCACCTTGATTCCTAGATTGCTACTACCCCAACCGAAATATCTGGCGCGATTGATTGGGAGGATCGCGGGTTTGTGGAACTACGCACCCCGAGGCAATCGCCCCATCAAATAAAACTCTTCATTCGGCCGCATCCCGACCGAATTCGCGATGCGATTCGACATCCCGAAGAATGCCGTAATGGCCGCGATATCCCAGATGTCTTCGTCGTCAAAGCCATGCGCATGCAGCGCGGCGTAGTCGTCATCGCCGACTGATGCGGAATCCAGGCAGACCTTCACCGCAAAATCCAGCATTGCACACTGACGCGGCGTGATGTCCGCTTTCAGGTGATTCACGGCGACCTGATCTGCGACTAGCGGATTCTTTGCATAGATGCGTAACAGCGCACCGTGCGCAACCACGCAATACAGGCAGTTATTCTTCGCGCTGGTTGCGGTGACGATCATCTCGCGGTCAGCCTTGGTGAGGCTGCCAGTCTCTTTCAGCATCAGCGCATCGTGATACAAAAAGAACGCGCGGAATTCATCCGGACGGTGTGCGAGTGCGAGGAAGACATTGGGCACGAAGCCAGCCTTCTCTTGCACCGCGAGGATCTTGTCACGAATATCGTCCGGCAGGTCTTTCAGCTCCGGTACCGGAAAACGCGAGATCGGTGATTGCTCGGCCATCAGTGTTCCTTTGCAAACTGGAGGTGGTAGAGATGCGCGTAGACCCCGCCCATCGCAAGCAGCTCGGCATGGCTGCCAACCTCGGCAATCCGTCCCTGCTCCAGCACGACGATACGGTCCGCATGCTCGATGGTGGACAGGCGGTGCGCAATGACCAGTGTGGTGCGGCCTTTCATCAATTCATCCAGCGCTTCCTGCACCGCACGCTCGGATTCGGTATCGAGTGCCGACGTTGCCTCATCAAGGATCAGGATTGGCGCATCCTTGTAAATCGCGCGCGCAATCGCGAGGCGCTGGCGCTGGCCGCCGGACAGGCGCATGCCATTGTCACCTATCAGCGTGTCGTAGCCTTCCGGTAGCGCCGCGATCACGTCGGACAGATGCGCCGCGCGCGCTGCCGCCTCGATACGCGCCTGGTCGGGCTGCTCGTCGCCATACGCGATATTGGCGGCGACCGTATCATCGAACAACACCACATTCTGGCTGACCATCGCCATCTGCGCACGCAAGCTTGCCAATTCGATGCTGGCGATTGCGACACCGTCGAGCAGGATCTGTCCTTGCGTCAGCGGATAGAACTCGGGCACCAGGTTCACCAGCGTCGACTTGCCGCCGCCGGACATGCCGACCAGTGCAATCGTTTCACCGGGTGCGACCTGCAAACTCACGTTCGCCAGCGCCGGCTGCGTCTGACCCGGGTAATGGAAGACCACGTCGCGGAACTCCAGCTGGCCCTGCGAGCGCCGTGTGAGTTTTGCACCCCCGGTCCGCTCCGGCTGCGCATCGATCAGCCCGAATACCAGCTCACCGGCAGCGAGGCCACGCTGCAAGGGGCCATTGACACCGGCCAGGTGCTTCAGCGGCGTCAGCGTCATCAGCATCGCGGTAATAAATGACGCAAAACCACCGACGGTCATCTGCCCATCACCCGCCTGTGCAAGCGCGATCATGATGATGACTGAGACCGAAAAAGAATTGATGAACTGTGTGATCGGCTCAGTGGTGGCCATCGTCGCAGCCATGCGGATCATGAAGCCGCGCAAGCGCAATGAACGCTGCTCGAAGCGACGGCTCTCATATGCCTGTCCGCCAAAAATCTTGATGACATGCCGCGCGCGAGTGGTTTCTTCAATGGTTTGCGTGATCTCGCCATTGATCAGCTGGTTCTGCGCAATCAGGCGCTTCAGGCGCTTTGCGGTCAGACGCACGACTACCGCGATCACTGGCACCAGCGCCAGCGTCACGATGGTCAGCTTCCAGTTGAGCCAGAACAGATAAGCCAGCAAACCGACGATGGTCAGCGAATCGCGCACCAGCACCACGATCACGCCGCGCAGCATGTCGAGAATCTGCTGCACCTCGACCATCATCGTGTTGATCACCTGGCCGGTGGACTGCTTGTCATAGAAGCCGAGCGGCACATCGAGCAGGCGCGTGAACATCTGCTGCCGCAGCTGTGTCATCAAGCGGCCACTGACCCAGGCCATCATGTAATTGGTGGTGAAGGTCGACAAGCCACGGATCACGAAGATGCCGACCACGATCAGCGGCACCCACCACAACGGGAAGCTGCCGGCTTTGCTGAAGCCCTCATCGAGCAGCAGCTTCATCAGCCCGGCCACCGCCGGTTCGGTGGCAGCAGTCACCAGCATGCCGGCAATGCCGAGCGCGAGGCGGCCTTTATAGGGTGCCAGCAGCGCGAGGATGCGCGCGAAGGTGCGGGACAGGCTCATTCAATCAATACTCGAACCAGACATTGTCCGGACTGAGCCATTCGGACAGCTTGCTGCGTAAATTATCATCTGCACGCACGCGCCATTCATCCGACAGCCGCAGCTCGCCGAGCGCGCCATGCTTCGTGTACTGCACGACGATCGGGCATGAACCCTCGCGTTGCTGGAAGGGCTGGATCAGATCACGCAGCTTTGCAGCATCAGCCTGTCCATTCATTGACAGACGCAGTGCCTTCACGAAATGCGCGCGGGCGCCGGCGATATCCATCACTTTCTCGGCGGTGATGCGCAAGCCGCCGGAGAAACGGTCTTCCGACACCTTGCCCTGCACCGCGAGGAATTCATCTTCCTTGAACAGTGCGCGGTTGGCGTCATACACCTCGTTGTACACCGTCACTTCGACCTGCGCGCTGCCATCATCCAGCGTGGCGAACACCATGCGGCCGCGCTGTGTCATCTGCACGCGCAGGCCGGAGATGATGCCGGCCATCAGCCTTGCATCACGTGCCGGCTGCAGGTCGGCCAGTTTGACCTTCGCGAACTTGCGGGCTTCAGACGCATACGCATTGAACAGATGGCCGGACAGGTAGAAGCCGAGCGCCGTCTTTTCTTCGGTCAGCTTCTGCTTCTCGCTCCACGGCGGTACGTTTACATACTCGGGGCTGTCATCAAAGCCGCTGTCATCCATCTCGAACAGGCTGACTTGATTGGCAGACGCTTCCGCTTGCTCGGCACTGTCCATCGCCAGGCCGACCGACGCCATCAGGATGCCGCGGTCAACGCCAAAGCTGTCGAACGCGCCGGCCTTGACCAGCGACTCAATCGTGCGACGATTGATCTGGCGCTTGTCGACGCGCTTCACAAAATCGAACAGGTCCTTGAACGGGCCGTCCTGTCGGGCGGCGATGATGGCTTCGATCGCATTCTGGCCCGTACCCTTTACGGCGCCGAGTCCGTAACGGATGCGGTCAGCTTTCTTGCCCGGATCGGCCACGGGCGTAAAGCGATACACCGACAGGTTGATGTCCGGTGGCAGCAGCGTCAGCTTGCAGGTATCGAGCGCGTCTTCCACCAGCACCTTGATCTTGTCGGTGTCATCCATTGCGAGCGACAAGTTGGCCGCCATGAATGCGGCCGGATGGTGTTCCTTCAGGTACGCGGTGTAATACGACAGCAGTGCATACGCGGCGGCGTGCGACTTGTTGAAGCCGTAACCGGCGAACTTCTCCATCAAGTCGAAGATCTCGTCGGCTTTTTGCTCGGACAGGCCATTTTTCGCTGCGCCTTCGCGGAAGATCAGGCGGTGCTCGGCCATCTCTTCGGGCTTCTTCTTGCCCATCGCGCGGCGCAGCAAGTCTGCACCGCCCAGCGAATACCCACCGATGACCTGCGCCATCTGCATCACCTGTTCCTGGTAGACCATGATGCCGTAGGTCTCGGACAGGATGCCCTCGGTACGCGGATCGGGATAATCGAATTTCTCGCCATGTTTGCGGCGGCAGAAATCCGGGATCAGGTCCATCGGGCCCGGTCGGTACAGCGCGACCAGCGCAATGATGTCCTCGAAACGGTCAGGACGCGCATCCTTCAGCATCCCCTGCATGCCGCGGCTTTCAAGCTGGAACACGGCAACGGTGCGCGCTTGCGTCAGCAGCTGGTAAGTGGCCTTGTCATTCAGCGGCAGTTTCTCGAGGCTGAAGTCGGCCATCGCCGGGTCAAGTGCGCGGATGTACTTGACTGCCCGGTCGAGAATGGTCAGCGTGGTCAGGCCGAGGAAGTCGAACTTCACCAGCCCGATCGCTTCGACATCATCCTTGTCGTACTGCGACACCACACCGCTGTCGGCGCCCTGCGTGTACAGCGGACAGAAGTCAGTCAGCTTGCCGGGCGCGCTCAGCACGCCACCGGCGTGCATGCCGACGTTGCGCGCGATGCCTTCCACCTGCTGTGCGAGCTCCAGCAGCTGCCTCACCTCTTCTTCATTGTCACGCCGCTCTTTCAGCAGCGGCTCTTCTTCCAGCGCATCGGCGATGGTGACCAGCTTGCCGGGCTTGAACGGAATCAGCTTGGAGATGCCGTCGCAGAAGTTATAGCTCATGTCGAGCACACGGCCGACGTCGCGCACCGCGCCCTTTGCCGCCATCGTGCCGAAGGTCGCGATCTGCGATACCGCATCCTTGCCGTAGCGCTCCTTCACATACTGGATCACGCGGTCGCGGCCTTCCTGGCAGAAGTCGATATCGAAGTCCGGCATCGACACCCGTTCCGGGTTAAGGAAGCGCTCGAACAGCAGGTTGTATTCCAGCGGATCCAGGTCCGTGATCGACAACGCATAGGCGACCAGCGAGCCGGCGCCCGAGCCACGACCCGGGCCGACCGGCACGCCATTGTTCTTCGCCCACTGGATGAAGTCGGCCACGATCAGGAAGTAACCGGGGAAGCCCATCTTGATGATGGTGTCAGTCTCGAACTTCAGCCGGGCTTCGTATTTCTCGCGCACGGCGCTGCGCTTGGCCTCGTCCGGATACAACTGCAGCAGGCGCTGTTGCAGACCTTGCTGCGCCTGCTGCACCAGGAAGTCATCGATCGACATGCCGTCCGGCGTCGGAAAGTCCGGCAGCTGAGGCTTGCCCAGCGCCAGCTTCAGATGGCAGCGCTGTGCAATCAGCACGCTGTTCTGCAATGCGGCCGGGATATCGGCGAACAACGCAGCCATGTCGGCCTGGGTCTTGAAATACTGCTCTGGCGTGAAGCGCTTCACGCGACGACCATTGGCGAGGATCTCGCCTTCCGCAATGCAGACGCGCGCTTCATGCGCGGTGAATTCTTCCTTGTTCAGGAATTGCACCGGATGCGTCGCCACCACCGGCAGCCCCACTTTCGCTGCCAGCTGCGTCGATTGCCGCAGCAGGTTTTCGAGCTTGGGGTTGCCGTTGCGCTGTACTTCCACATAAAAATGGCCGGGGAAGATTTTCGCCCAGCGGCGAGCGCATTTTTCAGCCAGCGCGTCATTGCCATTCTCGAGTGCGGCGCCAATGTCGCCAAGGTTGAAGCCAGACAGCGCAATCAGACCGCCCGGCACCAGCGCTTCCAGCCAGTCGATGCGGATCTCGGCACGGCCGCGGTGCTGGTTGGACAGCCACGCACGTGCAAGCAATTCGCACAGCTGCAGATAACCCTCGTGATTCTTGACCAGCAATAGCAGCCGCGAAGGCTTGTCGCGGTCGTCGTCATTGGTGATCCAGACATCGGCCCCGACAATGGGCTGCACACCCTTGCCACGTGCCGCCTTGTAGAACTTGACCATGCCGAACAGGTTGGACAAGTCGGTTACAGCCAGCGCCGGTTGCCGGTCCGCGGCAGCGGCCTTGACCAGGTCGTCGATCCGCACCAGTCCGTCGGCGATGGAGTACTCGGAGTGCAGGCGGAGGTGGATGAATTGCGGCGCGGTCATCTCGCTATTTTAACCGGCGGGAACCCGGCGCTGGCAGTCCGTTGCAGGCTTGCGAATCCGATGTGCCCGGATTGCGAAATGGCCCGTTTACCCGACTCCCGCGCCCGACTTTGAGCATGTCGGCGGGCCGTATAATGTCCGCCTCTCGCGTTTTTCCGTCGTCCTTGCCATGCAGTCCACGCACCCTGTCGTCAACATCTCCGCTTACAAATTTGTTACGTTCGAGGACACCGTCGAGCAGCGGCCGCGTTTCCTGCAGAAATGCACCGATCTGGGCCTGAAGGGCACGATCCTGCTATCGCCGGAGGGCATCAACATGTTCCTCGCCGGATCGCGCGCGGCGATCGACGCCTACATGGACTGGCTGCATCAGGACCCGCGTTTTGCCGACATCGTCGCGAAAGAAAGTTTCTCCGAAAAGCAGCCCTTCAACCGCATGCTGGTGCGGCTGAAGCGCGAGATCATCACGATGAAGCATCCGCTGATCAAGCCCGAGCTGGGCCGTGCGCCGACTGTCAGCGCGCATGACCTGAAACGCTGGCTGGATCAGGGTCATGATGATGCAGGCCGGCCAGTGGTGATGGTGGATACCCGCAATGACTTCGAAGTCGATGTCGGCACCTTTGACCACACCATCGACTACCGCATCAGCAAGTTCAGCGAATTCCCGGCAGTGATAGAAAAGCACCGTGACGAGCTGAACGACAAGACGGTCGTCACCTTCTGCACCGGCGGTATCCGCTGCGAGAAAGCAGGCATCTACATGCAGAACGTCGGCTTCGAGCATGTGTACCAGCTCGAGGGGGGCATCCTGAAGTACTTCGAGGAAGTCGGCGGCGCGCACTACCATGGCGATTGCTTTGTCTTTGACCATCGCACGGCACTCAACCCGCAGCTGGAAGAGACCGAGACCCGGCAGTGCTTCGCGTGCCGCGCCGTCGTCACGCCACGCGAGCAACTGTCGCCGCTGTACGTCGAAGGCAAATCCTGCCCGCACTGCGCGAAGGTCGAGAACGCGGCGGTCGCCGCCTGAGCGCGAGCCGACCGAGCCTGACCGCTGCCAGCGCGCGCACTGCAAGCCACCCGCGTCATCACCTGTCGTGTCTGCCCCCGAGCGCCGAATTGCCCACCTCGACATGGATGCGTTCTACGCGTCCGTCGAATTGCTGCGCTACCCTGAACTCAAAGGCCAGCCGGTCGTGATCGGCGGCCGCTCGACGGCCCAGCCGACGACCGACGCCAATGGCACACGCCGCTATGCGATGCTGCGCGACTATGCCGGGCGCGGCGTGGTCACCACGTCCACCTATGAAGCGCGCAAGCTCGGCGTCTTCTCGGCGATGGGCATGATGAAGGCTGCCAAACTGGCGCCGGATGCGGTGCTGCTGCCTGCCGACTTCGACGCATACCGACATTACTCACGACTGTTCAAGCAAGCCGTGGCTGCGATCGCACCCGACATCGAGGATCGCGGCATCGATGAAATCTACATCGACCTGAGCGCACACAGCGAAGCATCGCAACCGCTGGCGCAGCGCATCAAGGATGCGGTGAAATCCGCAACCGGCCTGTCATGCTCGATCGGCATTGCGCCCAACAAGCTGCTCGCCAAGATCTGCTCCGAGCTCGACAAGCCCGACGGCATTACGCTGCTGACCATGGCGGACCTCGAGACGCGTATCTGGCCCATGGGCGTGCGCAAGATCAATGGCATAGGCCCGAAAGCCGGCGAGAAGCTCGCCAGCCTGGGCATCACCAGCATCGGGGACCTGGCGCAGCGTTCGCTGGTGGAATTGCAGTCGCAATTCGGTCGCAGCTATGGCGACTGGCTGTACCACGCCGCACGCGGACTGGATGAACGCCCGGTCGTCACCTGGTCGGAACCGAAGTCCATCAGTCGCGAGACCACGTTCGAGCGCGACCTGCATGCCAAACGCGATCGCGACCAACTGTCGGGCATCTTCACACGACTGTGCGAACGCGTCGCCGGCGACCTGCAGCGCAAGGCTTATGTCGGTCGCACCATCGGCATCAAGCTGCGCTATGAAGACTTCAAGACCGTCACGCGCGATGTCACCTTGCCGGCAGCAACCGATGACGCAGCCGTGATACGGCGCGCAGCCGGCGAGTGCCTGCGCCGCGTGCCATTGGAGCAGCGCATACGCCTGCTCGGCGTGCGGGTGTCGGCATTGTCCAGAAAGTCCGATGTCGTGAATGACGCAGTGCCGCCGCAGGCCGAGCTGGAACTGAGCGCATGAGCGACGTCAAGGACACAGGCGAGCATTCCGCCAACACCGGCCATGACGCGGCCACCCACGCTGGCAACCTTACTCGCAACGACACGGGCGTGGACGCCGGCAAATTCGCCGCGCATCAAGCCCGCAACTACGTCGGCCGCTTCGCCCCTTCGCCGACCGGTCCGCTGCATGCCGGCTCGCTGGTGGCCGCGCTGGCCAGCTATCTGGATGCGCGGGCACATGGGGGCCGCTGGTTATTGCGCATCGAAGATATCGACGAGGCGCGCACGGTGCCGGGCGCGGCCGAAGACATCATCGCGACGCTCGCTGCTTTCGGCATGCGGCCCGATGGCGACGTCGTCTGGCAAAGCCAACGCAAGGCGCTGTACGAAGCTGCCTTTGAAAAACTTGACCATCATGTATTCGCGTGCGCATGCACGCGCAAGGAAATCGCAGACTCGCGGCTAGGACTGGCTGCCGATGGCGCCGCGATCTATCCGGGCACATGCCGCGCCGGGCTGCCTGCCGGCAAAGCGGCGCGCGCATGGCGCTTGCGGGTGCCGGGGTCTGAACGGGGTGCGGCAGACAGCACGGATGATCGCGCAACAAAAACCTCAACACAAGGCTCGACAAATAGCCCGGACTCCGCTGCAGGTGACATCCGCTTCCATGACCGCTGGCAAGGCGACATCCGTGAAAACCTCGCGAGGTCGGTCGGTGACTTCGTGCTGCGGCGTGCCGATGGCTTCTGGGCGTATCAACTGGCAGTGGTGGTCGATGACGCCGATCAGCACGTGACCGATGTGGTGCGCGGCGCAGACCTGCTCGAATCCACTGCGCGGCAGATCTACCTGCAGCACTTGTTGCAGCTGCCAACACCGCGCTACCTGCATGTGCCGGTGGTCGCCAATGACCGCGGTGAAAAACTGTCGAAGCAAACCGGCGCTACCGCGCTCGACCTCGCGCATCCGGTGCGCGAGCTGACGCTAGCCGCGCGCAGACTGGGCCTGGCGGTGGATGACCGCATCTCAACGCTGGAAGATTTCTGGGCAGCGGCACTACCCTTGTGGCAGGCGCGCTTCGGAGGCCGCTGAACAGCGCCCCGAGAGGCATTCGGAATCAGCCCTTCGGGCCGCCGCCCAACAGGGCGGCACGACGCGGCTGCGCCTTGCCCGGGCGCGACTCGACCGGCTGGGGCGCGGTATCGGCCGCCGGTGCCGACGGCTCGTAAGGCTTGAAGAACCAGGGATCAACTTTTTCCTTGCGCGGTGCCGGGCCACTGCGCTGCGGACGCTCGCGTCGGTCATAAGCACGATCATGGCCGCGCTCTGCAGCACGGTCTGCACCGCGATCACGCTCGGCGCGATCGCCACCACGCGCACTGCGCGGCGAGAAGCCGTCGATGGTCTTGGGCGTCAGCTTTTGCTTGATCAGCTTTTCAATATCGGCCAGGTTACGCGCATCCTTGTCCGAGTACAGCGAGATCGCCTCGCCGGATGCGCCGGCACGTCCGGTACGACCGATGCGGTGCACATAGTCTTCCGCGTTGTACGGCAGGTCGTAATTGATCACGCACGGCAGTTCGGCAATGTCGAGGCCACGTGCCGCGACATCGGTCGCCACCAGCACATCGATACCGCCATTCTTGAACGCGTCCAGCGCCGCCATGCGCTCGTTCTGCGTCTTGTCGCCATGGATCGCCGACGCCTTGATGCCGCCCCGTTCGAGTTCACGTGCCAGACGTGACGCGCCGATCTTGGTGTTCGAGAACACGATCACCTGACGGATCTCGCGCTCGCGCAGCAGGTGCACCACCGCATCGCGCTTTGCTTCTTCATCGACCTTGAACACTTCCTGCGTCACCCGTTCGGCGGTCGCATTGCTGCGCGCGACTTCGACCAGCACCGGGTCTTTCAGGAAGCTGCCGGCGAGTTTCTTGATCTCCGGCGAAAAGGTGGCCGAGAACATCAGGTTCTGGCGCTGCTTCGGCAGCAGGTTGATGATGCGCTGCAGGTCGGGCAGGAAGCCCATGTCCAGCATGCGGTCAGCCTCGTCCATCACGAAGATCTGGGTCTGCGACAGGTTCAGTACCTTCTGCTGCACATGATCCAGCAAGCGGCCCGGGGTCGCGATCAGGATCTCGACCCCGGCGCGCAGCGCAGCCGTTTGCGGCGCCATATCGACACCGCCAAACACGACGGTGGAGCGCAGCGGCGTGTGTCGTGAGTAGGCCTTCACATTGTCGGCGACCTGATCGGCCAGTTCGCGGGTCGGCGTCAGCACCAACGCACGCACCGGATGGCGTGCGGGCGACGCGCTGGTATTCGCCTGCGGCAGCAACTGCTGGATAATCGGCAGCGAAAAGCCGGCGGTCTTGCCGGTGCCGGTCTGCGCCGCACCCATCACATCCCGCCCTTGCAGCACGACCGGTATCGCCTGCGCCTGGATCGGCGTCGGGGTGGTGTAGCCCTGCTCGGCGAGCGCCTGAAGGATGGGCGGCGCAAGGCCGAAATCCTCGAATCGGGGAAGGGAGGCAGCGGGAGCAGCTTGTGCGGGCACTTCGGGTGCAGCGGGCACGGAGGTCGGGGTATTGAGTTCGGACATGCGCTTGATCAGGTTTAGCGCAGCAGTATAGCACCCGCGCCCCTGCGGATCACGCGCCAAGTATTTGATTGCAAAAGGAAACACCGGAACTGCCGGACGCCCTCCTTCGGACCACAACCAAAGCAAAAGGGGCTGCGTCGTGACGCAACCCCTTCAGGTACTGCCAATATGTGGTGGGCCCCCCGAGAGTCGAACTCGGCACCAACGGATTATGAGTCCGCTGCTCTAACCAGGCATGAGCTAGAGGCCCAAAAGCCTGTTAGCTGCCTTCGAGGAAGCTCTTCAGCTTGTCGGAACGCGACGGATGGCGCAGCTTCGCAGCGCCTTGGCCTCGATCTGACGGATACGCTCACGCGTGACATCGAACTGCTTGCCGACTTCTTCCAGCGTGTGGTCGGTCGACATTTCGATGCCGAAGCGCATGCGCAGCACCTTCGCTTCGCGCGGGGTCAGCGAATCGAGCACATCCTTCACCACACCACGCATCGACGCATGCAGCGCGGCGTCGGCCGGGGCCAGCGTGTTGTTGTCCTCGATGAAGTCGCCCAGATGGGAATCGTCGTCGTCACCGATCGGCGTTTCCATCGAGATCGGCTCTTTCGCGATCTTCATGATCTTGCGGATCTTGTCCTCGGGCATCTCCATCTTCAATGCCAGCGTCGCCGGATCCGGCTCGGCACCGGTCTCCTGCAAGATCTGGCGCGAGATGCGGTTCATCTTGTTGATCGTTTCGATCATGTGAACCGGGATACGGATCGTGCGCGCCTGATCCGCGATCGAGCGCGTGATCGCCTGGCGGATCCACCAGGTCGCATAGGTCGAGAACTTGTAGCCACGACGATACTCGAACTTATCGACCGCCTTCATGAGGCCGATATTGCCTTCCTGGATGAGGTCGAGGAACTGCAGGCCGCGGTTCGTGTATTTCTTCGCGATCGAAATCACCAGACGCAGGTTCGCCTCGGTCATCTCGCGCTTGGCCTTGCGTGCCTTGGTCTCGCCGGCAGCCATCTTCTTGTTGATCTCGCGCAGGTCCGGCAGCGGCAGCACCACGCGCGCCTGCAGGTCGATCAGCTTCTGCTGCATCTCCTGCACGGCGGGCAGGTTGCGCTGCAGCACCGGGCCATAGGGCTTGCCCGAGGCGATCTCCTTC
>JACCDU010042763.1_pt1 | contig 31274 bp, 31 predicted proteins | sample 7446081 | NCBI WGS metagenome assembly JACCDU01 (sample SAMN15323447, study PRJNA562643) | freshwater metagenome | isolation source: river surface water | place: USA:Blue River Watershed | collected 2017-08-17
ATGCTCATCTTGACGTTGGCAATGTCCACGCCGCTGTTGTCGGACTTGACGCGCACTTTGACGTTGTAGTCCACCACCCGTTTCACGGGAACAAGAATTTTCATGAAAGCATCTCCATTGATTGAAATATCAGAGCCGGGCTTGGCGTCAACAGTTGACGTTACGTAAACGTCAATTGTGCACCAGAACTGCAAAATCCGAAAGCACCGCAGCAGAAAAAAGAACGGTCGTTCGAATTTTAAAACACGATCTGGAATCCAACACACATCCTACCCTCGGGAATTCCCCGACCGATTGGTCGGCGAATAAGGGTTAGCATGGAGTGCACTCTGATCCAGAAGCGATTAGATTATGTTTTGTAATCAATTCAAGTGGAGATGTCCATGAAAAAATCACTCATTACCCTCTCGATCGCCGCCTTGGCGGGCCTGTCTGGCGCAGTTCAGGCACAAACCGTGTTGACCACATCTACATGGTTGCCCCCGAGCCATCCGGCCACGCTGGCCCAAAAAGAATGGTGCGACCTGCTGACCACCAACACCCAAGGCCGCGTCAAGTGCAACTTGTTGCCACGCGCCGTGTCGGCCCCCCCCGGCACCTTTGACGCCGTCAAAAATGGCCTGGCCGACGTGTCCTACATCGTTCAGGGTTACACCCCCGGTCGCTTCTTGTATACCCAAATGGCCGAGTTCCCCTTCCTGGGCAACAGCGCAGAAACCATCTCGGTGGCCTACAGCCGCGTGAGCGCCAAACACCCCGAGTTCGCCGCTGAACACCAGGGCGTGAAAGTATTGGCTCTGTGGGCACATGGCCCGGGCATCGTGTTCAACACCAAGCGCCCTGTCACCAAAATCGAAGACCTCAGCGGCCTGAAGTTCCGCATTGGTGGCGGCATGGTCAACGAGATCACCAAAGCCCTGGACATGAACGTCACGCTCAAGCCAGCAACCGACTCCTATGAGTTGCTCTCCAGTGGCGTGATGGACGGCACCTTGCTGCCCGCCGAATCGACCGAGTCCTTCAAGATCGACAAGATCATCAAACACGCCACCACCTTCCCCGGCGGTCTGTACAACACCAGCTTCGTCTTCATGATGAACCCGGCCAAGTACGACAAGCTGTCTGCCGAAGACAAAAAAGCCGTAGATGCCCTGTCGGGTGAAGTCGCTGCCCGCATGTTTGGCCGCAACTGGGACAAAACAGACCGCCGCGCGTTTGCGATGATGCAGGTCAATGGCGTGCAAGTGACCCAGGCCGATGCCAAATTCGTCAAGGACGTGAAAGCCAAAACCCAGGCGCTGGAGCAAAACTGGGCCAAAGCCGCTGAAGCGAAAGGCCTGAAAAATGCCGCCAAAGTGCTGGCCGAGTTCCGCGCCGAAATCGCCAAACTGGAGAAGTGATGCCTCGGTTCATCCGCCCGGATGAACCTGTAGCGACCATTCAAGCGGTCCCCGTCATGACGAGGGGACCGCTTTTATCTTGAGGATTTCTAATTGAAAAAACTGCTTGAAACCCTGTGTGGGCTGCTGTCCGGCATCGCATTGTTCGCGATCATGGTGCTCACCTTTCTCGATGTCGGGGGCCGCAAATTACTCAGCCACTCGATCACCGGCTCGCTGGAGCTGACCGAGTTGCTGATGGTGGTGGTGATCTTCGGTGCCCTGCCCCTGGTGTCAGAGCGTGGCGAACATGTGGTGTTCGACTCCCTTGACCCTTACTTGCCCGATGTGATCAAGAAAATCCAACGCGGCTTGGTGCATCTGCTGTGCGGTGCCGCATTGCTGGGTCTGGGTTGGCTCATGTGGCAAACCGGTTCCGATTTCCTGCAAAGCGGCGAAACAACCGCTCAACTGCAGATCCTCAAAGCGCCCTTTATTTTCGGCATGGGCGTGCTGTGCGCTTTCACCGGTTTGATTCACCTGTCACTGACATTCGCTGAACAACAAGAAAACGAAGGAGGCGTGCTGTGACCGAAGCGCTGATTGGATTTCTGGCCATCTTTGGCCTGGCGCTTTTGCGCTTCCCCCTGGCCTTCTCGATGGGCCTGGTGGGCCTGGTCGGCATTGGCATCACCCGGGGTTGGGTGCCGGCTTTCGCCAGCACCGCCCAAGTGGTTTACGAGACCGGCTTTGCCTACACCCTGTCAGTGATCCCTTTGTTCATTCTGATGGGCAACTTTGTGGCCCGTGCAGGTCTGGCGCATGAGTTGTTCCATGCGGCCTACACCTTCATCGGCCACCGTCGTGGCGGTCTGGCCCATGCCACCATCGCAGCTTGCGCGGGGTTCGGGGCCATCTGCGGCTCATCGATTGCCACCGCAGCCACCATGAGCAAGGTCGCTTACCCGTCCATGAAAAAGCTGGGCTACAGCGATGCACTGTCTACTGGTGTGATCGCTGCTGGCGGCACACTGGGCATCATGATTCCGCCCTCCACCATCATGGTGATCTACGGCATCATCACCGAAACCCACATCGGCAAACTGTTTGCAGCAGGCGTCATCCCTGGCGTGCTGACAGCGATTTTGATGATGATTGCAGTGGTCCTGATGACCTGGCATGACCCTGAGCACGCACCAGCCGGTGAAAAGTTCACCTGGGCCCAGCGCCTGCAAGCGTTGCGTGGCATCTGGGGCGTTTTGCTGCTGGTGGTGATCGTGCTGGGCGGCATCTATGGCGGCTTCTTCACCGCCACCGAAGGTGCGGGCATGGGGGCCATGGGCGCTTTCCTGTTTGCACTGGCACGCCGGGCATTGAGCTGGAAAACACTGCTGGAAGTGCTGGTGGAATCGGCTCGCACCACCGCCATGTTGTTCACTTTGTTGATTGCGGCAACCATCTTTGCCAACTTCGTGAACTTCACCAGCATGCCGATGGAACTCAAAGAGTGGATCACCCACTTGGGGCTCTCCCCTCTCATGATCGTAGGGGCCATGATGGTGATCTACATCCTGTTGGGCACCGTGATGGAAGAACTCACCATGGTCTTGTTGACCATCCCCCTTTTCTTCCCGATCGTCGTGGAGCTCGGTTTTGATCCCGTCTGGTTTGGCGTACTCATCGTAATGGTCATCCAGATCGGCTTGATCTCTCCGCCCGTGGGCATGAACCTGTTCGTCATCAACACATTGCTTCCCAAAGTGGGCCTGGGCAGCATCTTCCGTGGCGTGTGGCCTCAGGTACTGGTGCTGGTGATCACGCTGGCCATCTTGCTGGCTTTCCCTGGCATCAGCCTGTGGCTGCCCTCCATGATGGATTGACGACATCAGCCCCAAAGCAAAAAAGGCTCACCTGCGGTGAGCCTTTTTTCATGGCCTGTTCTCTTTTTCAGCGCACAGCGGACATGTGCACCACCCGCTGCGGATAGGGAATCTCGATGTCGTGCTCTTGAAGGGTTTTCAAGATGGCGCGCTGGATGTCCGATTTCAAATTCAGCTGACCGCTGGCGGGGTCCTCAAACCAGTAGTTCACGGTGAACTCCAGGCCATCGGCCCCAAACGCCGACAAAGCCACCAAAGGTGCAGGATCAGTCAAAACACGGGGTTGGGATGTGCAAGCCTGCAAAAGCAAATCCATGACTTGATCGACGGGCGCATCGTAAGCCACCGAAACAACAATCGTCTGTGCCACTTTGTTGTCGCTCAGGGTCAGGTTCTCCACCCGCTGCGTGATCATTAACTCATTGGGAACGATGGACTCTCTGCCATTGGGCGCACGGATGACCGTGTAACGGGCCTTGATGTCGGTGATCTTCCCCTCAAAGGTGTCGAGTTTCACACTGTCGCCGATGCGCATGCTGCGCTCGGCCAGGATCACAAAACCGCTCACATAGTTGGCTGCCAACTTTTGCAAGCCAAAACCAATACCCACACCGACCGCACCGCCCAGCACCGACAAGGCTGTCAGGTCAATGCCCACAGATGACAAAGCCATCAACAAGCCCACAAACATGAGCAATGCACGCACCGTGTTGCTGATGACTTTGCGCAAGGACAGATCGCTGCCCGTGGCCGATTTGAGCAAACGCGCCTCAATGGCCGATGAAATCCACAACACCACAATCAGCACCGCACCCGCGGTCAATGCGCCCTCGATCAAGGTCCGCACCGACAAGAGGGCTCCACCGACTTTCCAGTGGATCTGGTCAAGTTCATTGAGCACCAAAGGCAAAATGCCCGTGACCCACAACACCACGCCACCCCAGGCCAACCAGGAGATCGTGCGCTCCAGAGCACGCACAAAAGCGGCCCCTGCAAAAGCCACTTGCAGCACCTTGACCCCCAGGCGAATGGCCGCGAGCGATGTGCAAACAGGCAACAAGATGTCAAACAAGGCCAAGGGGTGATCCTGGGTCAGCAAAGCGCGGGCCACAAAGGTCAAGCCCAACAACAACAGCGGGAAAAGCACCCCATCCACCAGTTTTCGCCCCAACAAAACGGTCAACTCATGACCACGCAACAAACGTCGCAAGCCCCAGACCATGAGCCAAGCGATCACAACAGAGAGCGCAAACGCGGCCAAGGCCATCAAGGACTCTGGACGCGCCAGCGCATCCAGCCAGGCCATAGGGTCGGTGATGCGAACGGTTTTCATGCTCTCCATGAAGGCTTCCTTTTATCAATGAAGGCTTGCACCCCCTCTTGCGCCACTTCGTGCACCATATTGCACGCCATGGTTTCACCCGCCAGCTGATAGGCCGCTTCAATGCCCATCTCGCGTTGTTTGTAAAACAAGGCTTTGCCCAGGCGCACCGCTTCGCGAGGCTTGGCCAAAATCGCCGCCACCAGGGCATCCACTTGCGCATCGAGCTCAGACACAGGGGCTACCCGGTTGATCAAACCCCGCTGGCAAGCTTCTTCGGCCGAGATGAAACCGCCCGTGAGCAGCATCTCCATGGACTGCTTGGCCGGCATGTTGCGCAGCAAGGGCACGCTGGGCGTGGCACAAAACAAACCCACATCGATGCCATTCACACCGAACTGCACGCCCTCAGCAGCTACCGCCAGATCGCACTGCGCCACCAGCTGGCAACCTGCTGCAGTGGCAATGCCCTGCACACGGGCAATCACCGGCACCGGCAAGTTCTGGATCGACAGCATCATGCGGGTGCACTGGGCGAACAGCTTTTGGTAATAGGCCAGCTCGGGCTGCGCCCGCATTTCCTTGAGGTTGTGACCCGCGCAAAAAGCCTTGCCCGCAGCGCCCAAGACCACCACACGCGCCTGTTCGTCGCGTGCGATCTCATCCAGGGCGTTTTGCAGGGCCTGCAAGAGGGCCTCGCTCAGGGTGTTGAAACTGCTGGGGTTGTTGAGGGTGAGCCGATGCACGCCCTGGGCGTCTCGCTCGTGCAACAAAATGTCTGAAGGTGTTGAAGCGTTCATGCCCGGATTGTGCACAAAGCTGGCGCGCCCCGGACGCAGCTGAGTCAATGCCCGTCAGACGTCCGCCAAAACGCGCAAATGCGCCTCCACACTGCGGGCCAGCGCGCTGGGGTTGTAGCCCCCCTCCAGGCAACTGACGATACGACCTTGGGCGTGGCGCATGGCCACGTCCTTGATGCGCTGCGTGATCCAGGCGTAATCCTGCTCGACCAGGCCCATCTGGCCCATATCGTCTTCTCGGTGGGCATCAAAGCCCGCGCTGATGAAAATCAACTCCGGCTTGTGAGCCTCCAGACGCGGTATCCACATCATGTCGATCAACTCGCGGATGTCCATGCCCTTGGTGTAGGCAGGCACGGGCAAATTCAGCAAGTTGGAGGCATTCGATTGCGAGCCCCCTTCAGGGTAAAACGGGTGCTGAAAAAAGCTCACCATCAAGATGCGCTCGTCACCGGCCACGATGTCCTCGGTGCCATTGCCGTGATGCACGTCAAAGTCCACAATCGCCACGCGCTGGAGACCATGCCGCTCCACCGCATGTTTGGCCGCAATCGCCACATTGTTGAAAAAACAAAAACCCATGGCCTTGTCGCGGCACGCATGGTGACCCGGTGGACGGGTGGCACAAAACGCGTTTTCCAACTCACCTGCGATGACGGCATCAGTGGCCTCGATGGCCGCCCCAGCCGACACCAAAGCCGCGTCCCAAGTGTGTACGTTGATCGAAGTGTCCGAATCCAGCGCTGTGTGGCTGGGCCCGCCTGCGGCCTGGTCATCGCGCAAGACATCGCTCAATCCCCTCAAAGCCGCCACATGCATGCGCCCGTGCGCCAGCTCCACATCGGCCAATGCCGCTGGCGCGGCTTCCCTGCGTTGCAAAGCCATGTCCAGACCGGTGACCAGCAAACGGTCTTCGATGGCGCTGATGCGCTCCGGACATTCGGGATGACCCGCGCCCATTTCATGCTTCATGCACAGGGGGTGAGTGAAATAACCTGTCGCGCCCATACAGCTTGTCTTTCTGGCTGAACCCACGTCCCTCAGGACGCTTGTTTTTATTGGTTTGATCAAATCGGTGTCCCAGCTTATCACGCCCAAAACTGCCAAACCCTGAGCCAGATCAGGGCCTGCGGCCATTAAACTGCCTGCATGCGATTTGAACTCCCCTTGTCATTGAAAAACCGAAGCCACAATCCCATGTCCTGGGCTCTGGGCTGGCTCTGTACAGCTTTGTTGGTACTGGCGGCACCAACGGCCAACGCCAAGAAATCAAGCCATGAAGCACCACACCACAAGGCAGCAGGACATGCGAGCAGCCCTACAGGCAAACCTCACAAAAGCGGCAAGCATGGCAAAGCTGCAACGCACAATGCAACGGCATTGAACCAGGACATTCACGTCAAAGCTTGGGCACAAGAAGCTGCAGCGCGTCTGCAACTCGACCCGACATGGCTGCAAGAGACCATGGCGCAAGCGCAGCGTCTGCCCTTGGTCGAAAAACTGGTCTTGCCTCCGGCATCACCTGTGGCCAAAGATTGGAGCGCTTACAAGGCCCGCTTCATTGAGCCCACCCGAATCCAGGCAGGTGTGCGTTTCTGGAAAAAGCACCAGAGCACCTTGGCACGTGCAGAACAGGAATTTGGAGTGCCCGCGGCCATCGTGGTGGGCATCATCGGCGTAGAAACCTTGTACGGACAAAACACCGGCAATTTCCGCTTGATCGACGCCCTAGGCACGCTGGCTTTCCATTTTCCCGAGGCGCACCCCAGAGCCGCCGAACGGCAAGCTTTTTTCCGATCCGAGCTGGAACAGTTTTTACAACTGAGTGCGCGCAGCGGCTCAGACCCTCTGTCAGTGCGCGGCAGCTATGCAGGCGCGATGGGCTTACCTCAATTCATGCCTTCAAGCTGGGCGAAATACGCAGTGGACTTTGACGGCGATGGCCGCATCGACCTCTTCACCAGTCCCGCCGACGCGATTGGCTCGGTGGCCAACTACTTCAAGGCTTTTCAGTGGCGGACCGGCATGCCCACCCACTACCCGGTCAGCCTCAACGCACAAACCGACTTGGACAGCCTGATGGCCCCGGACATCCTGCCCACCTTCAGCGTGACCAGCTTCACCGCCAAAGGCGCGTCATTGGAAGGGCTTGCTCTGACACACCCAGGACCACTGGCCTTGATCGAGCTGCGCAACGGCCCCAATCCCCCCAGCTATGTGGCCGGCACCGAAAACTTCTACGTCATCACCCGCTACAACTGGAGTTCCTATTACGCGATGGCGGTGATTGAGCTGGCTGAGGCGGTGGCGCGTGAGGTCAAGAACACGCCTTGAAAAACACGTCGCTGCTCAGAACGGCAACACCAGTCCCCGCAAGATCGGCGGCTTCAGCACCAACACGAACCTGAGAATCCAGCAACGTCGAACCTGAAGGTCCAGACCTACGGGAACTGGTTTCGTCAGCCCCCGTGCGCCTTCATCGCCTTGCCCACTTCCAGCGTCCCCTGGGCAGAGCCAGACAAGGGAACCGTCTCGCCATGGCGATCGGTCACCTGCGCCATGGCGGCGGCCAAACGCTCGGGGGTGTCGGGGGTCAAGCCCAAATGCACGCCTTGCGTCAAGGTGATGTGGGCCACCTCAAAACTGCCAGCGCCAGCGCAAATGATGGTGCGGTTGGGCGCGTCTTCACTGGCCATGACCAGCATGGCCGGCACCACCGCTTGAGGCTCCAGGGCTTTGAGCACAGCCTCGGGCATCAGGCCCTCAGTCATGCGCGTAGCGGCCGTGGGGGCCAGACAATTGACGCGAATGCCGTGCTTTTCGCCTTCGATGGACAGGGTCTGCATCAGCCCGGCCAAAGCCATCTTGGCAGCGCCGTAGTTGGCCTGACCAAAATTGCCATACAGACCACTGGACGAGGTGGTCATGACGATGCGACCATAGTTCTGGGCCTGCATGATGGGCCACACAGCCTTGGAGCAATGCACAGCGCCCATCAGGTGCACTTCGACCACCAATCGGAAATCGGCCACGTCCATCTTGGCAAAGCTCTTGTCACGCAAGATGCCGGCGTTGTTGACCAGGATGTCCACTCGGCCCCAGGTGTCCATGGTCTGTTGGACCATGGCCTGCACAGCCTCAAAATCGGTCACAGATGCGCCGTTGACGATGGCTTCGCCGCCAGCTGCGCGGATTTCATCCACCACGGCCTGCGCCGCAGAGACAGAGCCCCCAACGCCATGCACATCACCGCCCAGGTCGTTCACGACCACCTTGGCCCCACGTGCGGCCAAGGCCAGTGCGTGCTGCTTGCCCAAACCGCCGCCTGCGCCGGTGACGATGGCCACGCGGCCTTTGAAATCGATGCTCATGAAACTTCCTTATGAAATGCTGGGGTTCAATGGGTGACAGGAGTGGTGATGTTCATCTGCTAACCTGAAGCCATGAACACACCTGTTTGCAGAACACTGTAATTCAGCCCGAGCCACTTCTCTGTTACCCGCTTGACACCTTCCATGGAACTGAACACTGAAACCATCACCACGCCCCCGGTCGACGCCGCCACCGTGGTCTTGCTGCGCGACACGGACAAGGGCCTGGAGGTCCTGCTGCTCAGGCGTCACCAGGCATCCAATGTGCTGGGTGGTGCCTATGTGTTCCCGGGCGGCAAGCTCGATGCGACCGATCAGCACCCCTCTGTCTTGTCCCGTCTGAGCCAAAACAGCGAACAGCTGCATGCACGCTTGGCAGAACCCGACTTGCCCCCCACACAGGCCGCAGGACTGTTCGTTGCCGCCATCCGGGAAGCCTTTGAGGAATGCCGCGTTCTGCTTGGTCAGGCCGAAAACGGTCAAGCTGATTTGACAGCCTTGCAAGAAAGCTTGAGCGCTGGCCAAAACTGGACCGAAGCGTTGCAGGCCCATGGTTTGAGGCTGCAAACCGAAGGCCTGGTGCCCTGGACCCGCTGGATCACGCCCAAGCAAGCCTCGGTGACCAACAAGCGCTTTGACACCCGTTTTTTCATCGCCCAAGTGCCTGCCGATCAAACCGCCCGGCACGACAACCACGAAACCACCGAAACCCTGTGGATCAACCCCCGTGAAGCCTTGCTGCGCTATTGGGACGGTGAAATCGAACTGGCTCCGCCCCAGATCATGAGCCTGGTCCACCTGTCCCGGCATCCCCATGCCCACAGCGTTCTGGCCGAGGCCCAAAGCCGCCTGCCGCCTGTGGTTCTGCCTGAACCTTTTGACCAGGATGGCATCCGGACCATCTGCTACCCCGGCGACCCCCGCCATCCGGTGGCCCAATCGGCCTTTCCCGGCCCCAGCCGTTTGATGTTCAAAAACAAGCGTTTTGAGCCCGAATTCGGATTGGCCGCATTGCTTGACTAGAATACGGACCTCAAACGTTTCATTTTGTAACGTATCTTTAAGCTTTCAAACTGCATTGCCCCTGTATGAGCCAGTCTGCTGACCCCATTTACTTGTCCGTTGAACGGGCCATGGAGTTCATTGGGGATGCCAAAGGGGTCTTGACCCTGCTCAACACCTTGCAGCAAACCCTCAGCACCGATCTGCCTCAGATTGTTGACCTGCTGAACAAAGACGATGTGTTGGGTGCCAACCGCATGCTGCACCAGCTCAAAGGCTTCACGCCTGTGTTTTGCGTGGACAGTCTGGTCGAGCGCGTGGTCGCCGTGGAGCAATTGAGCAAGCACGGCGAACCTGCCGAAGTTCGCGCCGCGTATGGCTTGCTGACCCCTCAGTTGGAGCAGCTGCGCACCGAAGTGGCCAGGCATCTGGCTCAGAACCCCATCGCCTGAAGCCGCAGGCGCTGCCTGAGCGCGGCTTCACCGGCCAAGTTTACACCGCCACCGCCTCTTGCCGGGCCAGCCATTGGGCCATCAGCGCAGGGTCATGAATCAAACGCAAAGACTCAAACGCCTCTTGCGCCTCAGGATAGACCTTGCGCAGGTAATTGAGCCACTGCTTCAGACGCCCGGACCGGTGACGGGGTGCCACCCGCTGGCTGACCCCCACCCAAAACAACTGCAGCAAGCCCGCGATCACAGTCCAGGGCACAGCGCGGCGGTCTGAGGCATCGGTTTGCCCTGCATCGTGCCGGGCAATCGCCAAAGCCAAGCCAGGGTCCGACACCATGCCCCGACCAATCATCAACCGCTCACAGCCCGTGACCTCACGGCAGCGCAAGGCATCGGCCACCGTCCAGATCTCGCCATTGGCCACCATGGGCAAGCGCACATGCTGGCGCAAATCGGCAATCCGGTCCCAATAGGCAGGTGGTCTGTAGCCGTGCGCCTTGGTGCGGGCATGCACCACCAGATCGCTGGCCCCAGCGGCCTCAATGGCCTGGGCACAGTCTTCGGCACGCCGGTCGTCGTTGAAACCCAGCCGCATCTTGGCCGAGACGGGGATGTGCGCGGGCACCGCCCGACGCACAGCCGCGACGATTTGCCCAACCAGATCAGGCTCATCCAGCAGGACCGCCCCGCCTCGGTGCTGGTTCACGGTCTTGGCGGGACAGCCAAAGTTCAGGTCAATGCCATGCGGCTGCAGCTCGGCCAAAGCCGCCGCATTGTCAGCCAAACAAATGGGGTCAGACCCCAGCAACTGCACCCGCACCGGCACGCCCGCTACGGTACGGCTGTTGTTGAGCAATTCGGGGGCCACGCGAATAAACGCTCTGCGCGGTAAGACCGTATTGGTCACGCGGATGAATTCGGTCACACACAGGTCCACGCCACCCACGCGCGTGAGCACATCGCGCAGCGTGTGGTCCAGCAAACCCTCCATGGGTGCCAGCATGAGCTTCATCGGACGGAGCGCCTCGGCGGCTGAAAAATGGCGTTCAGGCCAGCTTGCGCTTGAGGCGAACTTCTTCCACCTTCACGCCACCCAAGGGCACAGTGCGGGCGGTGTTCATCTCGCGCTTGAAACCTGCCAGTTCATGAAAGCGCAGAGTCTGTTCGTGCAACAAAGGCAGCCATACCGTCACATCGGTGCAGTCCTCGTCCTGCAGACCTTCTCGGGCGGCATCCCACAGGGCCAAGCCCACGCCTTGGCCGATGCGCTCGGGCGCGGCATAGATGGCCCAGATTTCTCCGGTGGTGTTTTTGGACTTGGGGTCGCGCGAGCGGTCAAAGCCCACAAAGCCCACGATCTCCTTGCCGTCCACAGCTACCATGACCTGAGGCTCACCATATTCGATGGCCTCTTTCCAGTAAGTCACGCGCTTGGCCATGGGGGTGACGGCCCAATGCTCGTCGGGCACCTGACCGGCATAGGCGATGCGGCAAGCGTTCAGGTGCAAGGCAGCCACGGCGGCTGCGTCTTGTTGGGTGGCAAATCGGACTTGGATATCGGACATGGTCTTGGAATTCGAAAAGGTCACGGAGCGCTTGGTGTGCCCTGCACAATCCAGCGGAAAACCCGATATTGTCGCCGCTTCGGTTATCTTCAGCGCATGAGCTTGTTTTTTTCGCGTGGAAAACCCACCCTCCATCTCAGTGCCATCGTCTTGGGCTGTTGGCTGTCCTTCACGGCCACACTCGCCACCGCCCAAACCCCTACCCGCTTTGCCGACACCATGGCCGAGCGCACCCGCGCCTGCATGGCCTGCCATGGAGACCAGGGCCGCGCCGGGCCCGATGGCTATTACCCCCGCCTGGCCGGCAAGCCTGCTGGCTATCTGCACAATCAGTTGCGCAACTTCGCACAGGGCCGCCGCCACTATGAACTGATGGCCCGCCTGATCGACCCGCTCACAGACGAATATCTCGGCGAGATGGCCCGCTATTTTTCATCGCTGGATCTGCCCTACCCGGCCCCAGGCGCCAGCAATGCGATCACGCCCGAACGCCTGGCCAAAGGCCAGCAACTGGTGACGCAAGGCGATGCCAGCCGAGGCCTGCCCGCCTGCACGCAGTGCCACGGCGCACGCCTGACCGGTGTCAAACCCAACGTGCCCGGCTTGCTGGGCCTGCCACTGGACTACCTGAACGCCCAGCTGGGCGCCTGGCAAACCGGTCAACGCAAAGCGCTGGCCCCGGACTGCATGGCCGAAGTGGTCAAACGCATTCCGCCCGAAGACCTGATTGCCGTCTCCAGCTGGCTAGCCCGCCAACCTTTGCCGGCTGACACCCACCCTTCGGCACAAGTGCCCCAAGGCAAGCCCTTGCCTCAAGCTTTGCGCTGCGGCAGCGCCCCCGAACTGCACGGGGGCAAGCCATGAAAACAAGCATCTCGCGCATCGGCCTGAGCTTGGGAGGCATCCTGCTGGCTTTGGTGGTCTATGTGGTCGTGGACAACTGGGGCAGTCACTGGTTGGGGCGCACCAGCGCTCCCCCTCCCGCATCCACACTTGACAAAGCAGCACAGATCGAGCGCGGCCAATACCTGGCCCGGGTAGGCAACTGCATCGCCTGCCACAGCGCCAAGGGCGCGCCAGCACTGGCGGGCGGCAGACGCATCGACACGCCCTTTGGCGGGGTGTTCAGCAGCAACCTCACCCCTGATCCCGAGACGGGTCTGGGCCGCTGGACCCCGGATGACTTCTGGCAAGCCTTGCACCATGGCCGCTCCAAAGGTGGCCGCCTTCTGATTCCGGCTTTTCCGTACAACCACACCAGCGTGATCACCCGAGAGGACAGCGATGCGCTGCTGGCCTGGCTGCAGAGCCTGCCAACCGTACGTCAGGCACCCACACCCCACACGCTGATGTGGCCTGTGGGCACGCAGCCCGCTTTGGCGGTGTGGCGCAGCTTGTTTTTCACGCCCACCCCGTTCAAGCCCCAGACTGGGCAAAGCACCGAATGGAACCGCGGGGCTTACCTGGTGCAGGGCTTGGGCCATTGCGCCGCTTGCCACAGCCCACGCAATGCATTGGGTGCCAGTGGCCCGGTCGACGACCTATCGGGCGGACTCATGCCTATCGTCAACTGGTACGCACCGGACTTGACGAAAGACAAAGAAACAGGCTTGGCCAGTACACCTTTGTCCGAGATCGTGCGACTGCTACAGACCGGCAGCACTGCCCAGGCCCAAACCAGTGGCCCCATGGCCGAAGTGGTCCAGCACGGAACGCAATACATGAGCCCCGCTGACTTGCAAGCTGTGGCGGTGTACCTGAAGACACGGACCCAAGCCCTCCAGACCCCAGAAGCGGCCCCCCACCGCGCCGCCGTGAGCCCACGAGTGGCCGAGATGGGCCTCAAAACCTATGAACGCCATTGCGCACAATGCCATGGCGACAGGGGTGAAGGCGTGCGCACCGCCTCCGGCAATCAGGCCTATCCGGCTTTGGCGGGCAACCGCGCCGTACAACTCCAGGACCCGACCAACTTGGTGCAGATGGTGCTCTACGGCGGCTACAGCCCGACCACGGCGGGTCACCCCCAGCCCTTTGGCATGCCCCCATTTGTGCTGGAACTGGATGACCGCGACATCGCCGCCGTGCTGACCCACCTGCGCACCCAATGGGGCAACACCGGAGGGGAGGTGACACCCTTGCAGGTCAACCGGATTCGGGCCTCACAAGACAAATGAGGCTGCTTCTGCGGGCAACACCTGCACACACCAGATCCTGTCCGGGGAAAAACCGAGCACACAAAAACAATCACTTTGGAATTCAATTTAATTACCAGAATACCCCTAAAAGTATCTTTTGATGATGATCCCGGGCGCATGAAGGTGTCATCTGCGCTACTGAAAAGCACACCGGGCCTTTGCGCATGCGACTGGCAAGGACTAGGATGTCCCTCCATGCAAAAGCACCTCTACATCTTGACCGGCGGATCACGGGGCATGGGCCTGGCCATCGCCAGACAATTGCTTCAGGCAGAACACGAACTGATCTGCATCGCGCGCCATGCCAACACAGAACTCGCATTGGCCGCCCAAAAAACCGAAGCAGCTCTGAGTCAATGGACACAAGACCTCAGCGATGGCCAAGCCGCCAGCGAGCGCTTGGGCCACTGGCTGGAACGACAAGACCCGGCCCAGTGGTGCAGCGCCACCTTGATCAACAACGCAGGCACCATCCCGCCCATCGTGCCGCTGAGCCATGCGCACCCGCAAGACCTCGCCCAAGCACTGCGCGTGGGTCTGGAAGCCCCCATGCAACTGTCCGCACGTTTTTTGGGGGCTACCGAGCGCTGGAACATGCCGCGCAAAGTGCTCAACATCTCTTCCGGTTTGGGCCGCAAGGCCATGGCCTCGCAAGCAGCCTATTGCGCCGCCAAAGCCGGCATGGACCACTTCACACGTTGCATGGCTCTGGACGAGGCCCAAAAACCACACGGTGCCAAAGTCTGCTCATTGGCACCGGGCGTGATCGATACCGACATGCAAGTACAACTGCGCTCGGCCAGCAGCAAGGCCTTTCCCGACCAGCCGCGCTTTGCGCAGCTTCAAGAAAAAGGCCTGCTGACCTCACCTGAAGAAGCCGCACGCCAGGTGCTGGCTTTCTTGAATCGTCCTGACTTTGGCCAGGAACCGACTGGCGATGTGCGCGATTGAGCGCATGTTCAGCCTGAACCGGCTTGTCAGCTGAATGTAGCGATTGGCCATGACACTGTCATGGCGATTGCTTTGACTATTTCTATTTTTTTAATTTCTGGAGACACTCCCATGAGCCGTGAAGTTGTTGTTGTCAGCGGTGTGCGCACCGCCATTGGTACCTATGGCGGTAGCCTGAAGGACGCCCCCCCTACCGAGCTGGCCGCATTGGTCGTGCGTGAGGCATTGGCCCGCGCAGGCACCGAAGGCAAAGACGTGGGCCACGTCGTATTCGGCCATGTGGTCAACACCGAGCCCAAAGACATGTATCTTTCGCGCGTGGCAGCCATCAACGGCGGCTGCGCCGAAGGCACGCCCGCTTTCAACGTCAACCGCCTGTGCGGCTCGGGACTTCAGGCCATCGTGAGCGCCAGCCAGTCGATCTTGTTGGGCGACTGCGACATCGCCATCGGCGGCGGCGCTGAAAACATGAGCCGTGGCCCCTACGCTTCACTGTCGGCCCGCTGGGGTGCCCGCATGGGTGACACCAAGATGGTCGACATGGTGGTCGGTGCACTGCACGACCCCTTCCACACCATCCACATGGGCGTGACTGCTGAGAACGTGGCCGCCAAGTACGGCATCACCCGCGAGATGCAAGACGCGCTGGCCGTAGAAAGCCACAACCGCGCAGAGCGTGCCACTGCGGCCGGTTACTTCAAGGACCAAATCGTTCCCGTCATGCTCAAGAGCAAAAAGGGTGAAGTGGCTTGGTCCACCGACGAACACTTCCGCCCCGGCTGCAAACTGGAAGACATGGCCAAGCTCAAACCCGTGTTCGTCAAGGAAAACGGCACCGTGACAGCCGGCAATGCCTCGGGCATCAACGACGCTGCTGCCGCCGTGGTGCTGATGGAAGCCGGTGCGGCCAAAGCACGTGGTGCCAAACCCCTGGCCCGCTTGGTGGGTTATGCCCACACCGGGCTGGACCCCAAGATCATGGGCGTGGGCCCGATCTCGGCCACGCAAGCTGTGCTCAAGAAAACCGGCCTGACGGTCAATGACCTGGACGTGATCGAAGCCAACGAAGCCTTTGCCGCGCAAGCGTGCGCCGTGACGCGCGAATTGGGCCTGGACCCCGCCAAGGTCAATCCCAACGGCTCGGGCATCTCCTTGGGCCACCCCATCGGTGCCACCGGTGCACTGATCACCGTCAAAGCCATCCACGAGCTGCAACGCGTCAATGGCCGCTACGCCTTGGTGACCATGTGCATCGGCGGTGGGCAAGGCATTGCAGCGATCTTCGAGCGCATGTAATTCGCCACGGTCCTGAGCCATCTGGACCGCCCCAAAAAAAGCCCGGTGAGTGTTCACCGGGCTTTTTGTTTGGGTGCCGCATCAACGACTCACGACTTGTTGTCGCGCGGCTCGTCCAGAAATCCGCCTGAGCGCAACGTGATCACCAGCGTATCTCGCCAGCCGCCGGGCTGCTCAGGCTGAATGGGTGTGGTTTCGTGAATCACGCGGGTATCGTCCATCAACAGCAGCGACCAGGGCTCGCTCAAGGTGAACCGCTGACCACGAGGGCTGTCCACGTCGAACACCCGGGTCTCACCGCCTTTGATGCCGTGACGCCCCACCAAAAACACCGCCACCCAATTGACGCCATCACGATGTGCGCCTTCGGGGGTGGGCCTGCCAATGCCATCGGTGGTGTCGATGCGAAACTGGTGTGCTTCGGTGAACCAGGTTTGCTCTCCCTGCGCTGCCGAAGCCACACGAGCCAGCCAGCGCAGCAGTGCAGACCATGCGGCCTGCTGCACCACATTCGCCGACATCGGATCAAACCAGCGCTGCATGCCCCCGTGCAAGGCGTTGTAAGACAAGGGTTGCCAATGGGCACGGTGAGGCACGGCTTGGAGGGTTTGCCCTGTGACTTCAAAACTGGCATGACGCCGACGGCGATAACGCCCCCCGTCCTTCAAGTACTGGTCTGGGGGCAAATCGTGCCAACTGGATTCCAGCGCCTGTAAATCGAACAGGCTGACACCCGCCAACGCTGCCACGCTGGACGCCCCCAGCACCGCAAAGCCCTGCGTTTGCAAGGTGGCATTGAGCTGCTCTGGAGCGGTGAGCGGTGGCGGCAAGGTATTCTGAGGCATGGCGGGCAAGCAATGAGACAAAGACGGCAAGCATAACGCCCCAGCGAGCCCGCTCTGCGACCGGGGCCACTAGGGCTTGATCTCACGCAAAACTGACGTGGATCAATCCCCGCACACACACCTGCTTTTATGCTGTCTTCAACTTGGCCACCGCAGGCCTCGCAGGAGCACACGATGACCCGATTGCAATGGAGCGATGCCTTGTCACTGGACATGCCGGCCATGGACGAAGGGCATCGGCAATTTGTGGAACTTCTGGACTTGGCACACGAAGCCGCTGAGCCCTCTCTGCTGGATCTCTGGCGCAAGCTGGTCACGCACACAGCCCATGTGTTTGAACGCGAAGACCGATGGATGCACGCCACCCGGTTTTCATCGGCACATGTTCACAGCACACAGCACAAAGTGGTCCTTCAAGTCATGCATGAAGGCCTGGCCGCCGGTGAGTCTGGCGATCTGAGCACGGTCCGCAAAATGGCGGCGGAACTCGGCCAGTGGTTTGCCAACCACTCGCAATCGATGGATGCGGCACTGGCCCTGCACCTGCGCCGAGTCGGCTACGACCCGGCAAGTGGTGTGCTCAGCATGCCCGACAACATCGCCCTTTCGGCTTGAGTGTCTATCGAGCTCAGGCGTAGCGCTGGCTTGCCAGCTTGGCACCTTCAGCCAGCGCCTTGAGCTTGGCCTCGGCCACAGCACAGCTCATGGGGGCAAGCCCGCAGTTGGTGCAGGCGATCAAATGCTGTTTGGGCACAAACTGCAAAGCGCGGCCGATGGTGTCGGCGATTTCCTCAGGCGTTTCGATGGTGGGGTTGGCCACATCGATCACCCCCACCATCACATCCTTGCCCTCCAGCAACTTCATCAGCTCCATCGGCACATGCGAGTGCATGCACTCCAGGCTGACTTGCTGGATGCTGCTCTTGGCCAGCGCCGGAAACACCTTCTCGTACTGACGCCATTCGTGGCCCAGGGTTTCTTTCCATTTGTTGTTGGCTTCGATACCGTAGCCATAGCAAATGTGCACGGCGGTCGTGCAGGTGAGGCCTCGCGCGGCCACCTCCAGCGCCTTCACACCCCAATCAGCGGCTTCATCCATGTAGACATTGAACGCTGGCTCGTCGAACTGGATGATGTCGACACCATCGGCCTGCAACGCCAATGCCTCTTGGTTCAACAACTCGGCAAAAGCCATGGCCATCTTGACCTTGTCACCATAAAAGCGGTCGGCCACCGTGTCCACAATGGTCATGGGGCCAGGCAAGGTGAACTTCAGCTTTTTCTTCGTGTGAGCGCGTGCCAGCTGGGCTTCAAAGGCATGCACACGGCCTTTCAGGCGCAGCGGTGCAATCACCTGCGGCACCTGCGCGTCGTAGCGGTTGTTGCGGATGCCCATGGTCACCTTGTTCACAAAGTCGATGCCCTCGACCTGCTCGACAAAACCATGCACAAAGTGCTGACGCGCCTGCTCGCCGTCGCCGATCACGTCCAGGCCCGCATCCTCCTGCGCCTTGATCCACAGCAGCGTGGCGTCTGCCTTGGCTTGCTGCAGTTCAGGACCCTGCATGGTCCACTGGGGCCAGAGTTTTTCGGTTTCGGCCAACCAGGCGGGTTTGGGCAAGCTGCCAGCGATCGCAGTGGTGAACATCACAAAGTCCTTGGTTTAAAAATTCAATGCTCAGCAGTTTGCCGCAAGGGTAAATTCTTTGGCGAGCAGTTCATAAGAACGCATTTGCGCCGCAGGGTCATGCGTCCAAGTAATGACGACCAGCTCGTCCACTTCCAGTCGCACGGCCAACTGGCGCAGCTTGGCCCCCACCGTGGCGGCCGAGCCGATCAGTGCCCCTTCGCGCAGACGCTGCAGCGCAAACTGCTCGGCGGGGCTGTATTCACGCGCCGCTTCTTCGGGTGGCAGCAATGGCGCGATGCGGCCCAGGTTTCGATCCATCTTCCAGCGGGCCCGGCTTTCGAAAAGACGCAGCGCTTCTTCATCAGTGTCAGCGGCAAGGGCCCACACGCACACGGTGGCGGCCGGCCTGGACAACGCAGCGCTGGGCCGGAAAGTCTCACGGTAAATCTGCAGCGCTTCGTCAGCGCCCTGCCCATCGGTGATGAAGTAGGCAAAGGCGTAAGGCAACCCCAGATGCGCAGCCAGCTGAGCGCCGTAATCCGAGCTGCCCAGCATCCAGAGCTCGGGCGAGGTGTCCGCCTGCGGGTAGGCGTACACGTTGTGTCCGGGGTGGCTGGGGGGCAGGTTCTGGCCTTGGACCCAGGCTTGCAGTTCCATGACCTGCTGCGGAAAACGCTCGGCGGCATGGCGGTCCGGGTTAAGCAGTTGAGCCGTGCGCCCATCGCTGCCAGGGGCCCGGCCCACGCCCAGATCGATCCGGCCCGGGGCCAGGGCATCGAGCACACGGAATTGCTCGGCCACCTTGAGCGCCGAATAATGCGGCAGCATCACCCCTGCGCTCCCCAGACGGATGCGCTGCGTGCGGGCGGCGATGGCGGCCATCAAGACCTCGGGCGCCGTGCCCACGATGCTGGGGTGGCTGTGGTGTTCACTCACCCAAAAACGGTGGTAGCCCCAAGTTTCGGCCTGCTGGGCCAGCGCCAGAGTTTGACGAATCGTGACATCTTGACCCCGCCCAGAGGCGGCAGCCGATTGATCCAGAATGGAAAGTTTCAAGCTCATCCGTTCTCAACTGCAGTGGTATTAGCCATCTCGGCCTCTTGCAAGGCACGCCACATGACTTTGCCGCTGCCACTCTTGGGCAAGGCGTCCACAAAACTGACCACACGGGGCATTTTGTAAACCGCCATGTTGTCGCGGCACCAATCGATGATGTCTTGCTCGCTGACCAGGCCCTTATGGACTTCTCGCAAAACCACCACTGCCTTGACCGATTCGCCTCGGTAGGCATCGCGTGTCGCGATGATGCAGGCCTCCTGAATGGCGGGATGACGAAACATCAGAGCCTCCACCTCCGCGGGCCAAACTTTAAATCCGCTGGCATTGATCATGCGTTTCAAGCGGTCCGTCATGAAGAAGTACCCATCCTCATCGACGCGTCCCATGTCTCCAGTGCGAAAAAATGACAAGCCATCGCGTTCAAAAAAAGCACTGGCGGTCGCATCAGGGCGTTTCCAATAACCCTTGAACACTTGCGGCCCATGAATGACGATTTCACCGGACTCACCCGTAGGCACTTCCTCCAAGGTTTCCGGATCCACAATGCGGGAAGTCACACTCATGAAGGGAATGCCCAGGCATTGCTTCTTCGGTGCGTCCGGTGGATTGGTGTGCGATGGCGCGGCCGTTTCGGTCAGCCCGTAGCCCTCGACATAACGCAAGCCGAACTGATCCAACAGACGCTGGGCCACGGCCTCGGGCATGGCCGCCCCCCCACCCCCGATGTAGGTCAGGCTGCTCAGGTCGTATTTCTCCAGATGCGGACTGCCCAACAAATCAATCACCATGGTCGGGATGTTGGTCCAGTGCGTCACACGCCACTTCGAGATCAAATGGCCTGCCACATCGCGATCCCAACGCGGCATCAGCACCAAACTGGCTCCGAGCAAAATGCTGGTGTGCATGACGCTGACCATGCCGGTGATGTGGAACATGGGCACCACACACAAGGTCACGTTTTCAGGGGTCCCATTACCCCACAAGCCGCTGGCCATGGCGTTGTGCATGATCGTGCCATGCGTGTGCATGCAACCTTTGGGCAAACCGGTGGTTCCGCTGGTGTAAGGCAAAACTGCCAAGTCATCGCTTTTGGCCGAGACAGGTGGCAATGCAACAGGATCTGCTTTCTCGATCAAACTCAGCCAAGCATGGGTCTGTCCTGCACTCAATCCTGGCAAGTCTCGAGCAGGCAATAACCAAGCACGCCAGGCCTCTGGCAAATCCTGCGACGTCAACTGCGCAGGATCAAACACATCCGCAAACTGTGTGACCACCAGGTGCTTGAGCTGCACATCAGTCGGCAAGGCATTGCTGGCCTGCGCCAACTCCGATGCCAAGTCAGCCGTGGTCACAGCCACTTTGGCATCAGGATCAGTGATGTAGTGCTTGAGCTCCTCAGCCTTGTTCATCGGATTCACCGGCACTACCACGGCATCCAGGCGCAAGATCGCAAAATGGGTGATCACCAACTGAGGACAGTTTTGCATATTGAGGACTACACGGTCCCCCGCTTGCACCCCCAAACCCGCGAGGGCTGATGCCATTTTTTCAGCAGCATCCGACAACTGACGGTATGTCCAGACCCTTCCCATATAGACCAAGGCGGGCTTTTCAGGATAGCGCAAAGCGCTGATGGCCAGATTCATCCACAGCGATGTGGCCGGCGGCGTGATTTTCACAGGCAGGCGCGCAGGCCAAACGGCAGCATGGGCTGGCATTGAAAGTCTCCTGATTCTTTTTTACCTTGAGTCGCATGTTAATGGGCTGACCCGCATGCTCACTCAGCTGGTTTGTCGCAAACGGGACCAACAGGCCGCCACTGCATAGCAGGTCATATTCTCAATTTGTTTCAAATTGTCTATTTGTGGATTATTTGGTATTATTTTATTTACGTATTAACATTTTTATAACTAAAATAAAGCCATGCAAACACATCCTGCCCACGACACCCTCGAAGACTACTGTGGCACCACATATGCAGCCAAATTGCTTGGACTGTCCGTGGGAACCATTCAGACTCTTGTCGAGAAGAATGAACTTCAAGCCTGGAAAACTCAAGGCGGTCATCGACGCATCTCCATGCCGTCGATTCGCGAATACCAGCGCAAACACAATATGTTGATGACGCCGAGCGAGAATCGTGAAAATCGCCTCCGGGTATTGCTGGTCGAAGACGATGATGTCACACGCGACATGTTGCGTGATTTTTGCAATCGCTGCGAAACACCCGTGGACTGCACCGCCATGTCGTCAGGCCTGGAAGCCTTGATTGACATGGCCAGCATCCAGCCCGATGTGCTGATTGCAGATCTGAACATGCCCGGTGTCGATGGATTTGAACTGCTTCGCACCATCCGCAATACACCGCAATTCAACCGCATGACCTGCTTGGTGATTTCTGCCTTGTCACAAGAGGACATCGCTGCGCGCGGAGGCCTTCCAGAAGGCACCATCTTCATGGCCAAGCCCGTCAATATGCAATGGTTCAATGGCTTTTTCACTGCCTTGATCGCGGGACGACAAGCAGACCTTCAACACGCCTAATCGGTCAAGTCAGCACGAGAAATCGTGCAAGCTGCGTGAATGCACAAAAAGCCACCGCATTGCTGCTGTGGCTTTTTTGATGGCTGATCGATTGGGACCGTATCCTACGTTGAACAAGTCTTACAACAGCCAATAGTGCAAGAAAAAAGCCGCTGCATTACTGCAGCGGCTTTGATGCTTTGGCGGAGTGGACGGGACTCGAACCCGCGACCCCCGGCGTGACAGGCCGGTATTCTAACCAACTGAACTACCACTCCTGGTAGATAGCTTCGCTTCAACTTTCGTTAAAGCCAAGTGCTACAACTTGGCGACCCTACGGGGATTCGAACCCCGGTACTCACCGTGAAAGGGTGATGTCCTAGGCCTCTAGACGATAGGGTCATAACCTGGACTGATTCTTTCGAATCTTCTCGACACTTTGGTGGAGGTAAGCGGGATCGAACCGCTGACCTCTTGCATGCCATGCAAGCGCTCTCCCAGCTGAGCTATACCCCCTTTGGCTTCACTTTCACCAAACAACATGACTGCTGTTTGCTTTTTGTTATGCCTCGTTGGTGTCGAGACTTGAATTATAGACAGGTTTTTAGGCGTTTTTCAAACTCGCCATAATTTTTTCTCTTTTGCTTAAAAAAAGCACGGCATCGAGCGATGGCGTTTGCGCAGTGCCCATGACCAACACACGCACGGGCATGGCCAATTGCGGCATCTTGAGGCCGGTCTCGGTCAGCGTGGTCTTGATGGCAGCGGCAATCGAAGCCTTGTCCCACGCACAAGTGGCCAGCTTGTCGGCCAACACGGCCAGCGCAGGCTTGACCGCATCGGTCACATGCTGCGCTTTTTCTTCGGCGTTGGGCACCACATCCAGATAGAACGCCGAGATCCATTGGGCCAAAACCACCAGCGTGTCGCAACGGTCTTTGAACAAACCGCAAATGCTGGCCAGTCGTTCGTCGGCCACCACACCCAGTTTGGCCAGGAATGGCTGAACGCGTTCGGCCAATTCGGCATCGTCTGTGGCTTTGAGGTGCTGGGCATTGACCCACTTGAGTTTGGCTTCGTCAAACTGCGCGGCACTGCGGCCCAGGTGATCCAAGTTGAACCACTCGAGGAACTGGGCGCGGCTGAAGATTTCGTCGTCGCCGTGGCTCCAGCCCAGACGCGCCAGGTAGTTGACCATGGCGTCGGGCAAATACCCTTCGTCACGGTAAGCCGTCACGGCCTTGGCGCCGTTGCGCTTGCTCATCTTCTCGCCCTGCTCGTTCAGCACGGTGGGCAGGTGGGCATACACCGGAGGCTCTTTGCCCAAGGCTTTGAAGATGTTGATCTGGCGCGGCGTGTTGTTGACATGGTCGTCGCCACGGATCACATGGGTGATGGCCATATCGATGTCGTCCACCACCACACAGAAGTTGTAGGTGGGCGTGCCGTCAGGCCGGGCGATCACCAGATCGTCCAACTCGTCGTTGCTGATTTCAATGCGGCCTTTGACCTTGTCGTCCCAGGCCACCACACCGCCGATCGGGTTCTTGAAGCGCAACACAGGCTTCACACCCTCGGGGATCGCAGGCAAGGTTTTGCCCTCTGCCGGACGCCAGGTGCCGTCGTAACGGGGCTTTTCCTTGTTGGCCATTTGGCGTTCGCGCAAAGCGTCGAGCTCTGCCATGCTCATGTAGCAGGGGTAGACATGGCCCGCGGCAATCAAGTCGGCCAGCACCGCCTTGTAGCGGTCCATGCGTTGCATTTGGTAGAACGGACCTTCGTCGTGGTCCAGACCCAGCCAGGCCATGCCTTCGATGATCACGTCCACAGACGCTTGTGTGGAGCGGTCCAGGTCGGTGTCTTCGATGCGCAAAATGAAGTCGCCACCCGTGGCGCGGGCAAAAGCCCAAGGGTACAGGGCCGAGCGGATGTTGCCCAGGTGAATGAAACCGGTGGGCGAAGGGGCAAAGCGGGTGCGCGTGTGAACAGGTGTCGTCATATCAAAGGGTATCGAGACCACGAGAAAGGTCTTTTTGGATGTCTTGCGGGTATTCGAGGCCGACCGCCACGCGGATCAGGCCCTGGCCAATACCAGCAGCTTGGCGCTGGGCTTCGGTCAGCCGACCATGCGAGGTGCTGGCCGGGTGGGCCACCAGGGTTTTGGTGTCACCCAGATTGGTGGACAGAGAGAGCATTTGCATCGAATCGAGCACATGAAAAGCCCGGGCGCGGGCTTGCTCGGGGCCATCGGCTTTCACATCGAAAGACAAGACCGCGCCGCCCAAGCCGGACATCTGGCGCATGGCCAAATCGTGCTGCGGGTGACTGGCCAAACCGGGGTAGTGAACGCGGGCCACCGAGGGGTGCTTTTCGAGCCACTCGGCCAAAATTTGCGCACGGGCGCTCTGCGCCCGCATGCGCAGGTCCAGGGTTTCCAGGCCCTTGAGCACCACCCAGGCGTTGAAGGGCGCCAGCGTCATGCCGCCGCTTTTGAGCACGGGCAAGAACTTCTCGGTGATCATTTGCTGGGGCGCGCACAAGGCACCCGCCATCACGCGGCCCTGACCGTCCAGGTACTTGGTGCCCGAATGCATGATGATGTCGGCCCCCATGGCCACCGGGCGTTGCAGGGCGGGCGTGGCAAAGCAGTTGTCTACGGCAAACAAAGCGCCTGCGTTGTGCGCGATGTCGGCCAAGGCCTGGATGTCACACACCTCAGTCAATGGGTTGGTCGGGGTTTCTGCAAACAGCAGCCGTGTGTTGGGTCGAACAGCCGCTTGCCATTCTTTCAAGTCGGTTTGCGAGACAAAGCTGGACTCCACGCCAAACTTGGCCAGGTCCGAGCCAATGAGCTTGATGGTCGAGCCAAACATGGAGCGCGAGCACAACACATGGTCGCCCGCTTTGAGCAGGCCCAAGCACATCATCAAGATGGCGGACATGCCCGAGGCTGTGCCCATGGCCGCCTCGGTGCCCTCCAGCGCGGCCAGGCGCATCTCCATGCTGGCCACGGTGGGGTTGCCGTAGCGGCCGTAGGTGTAGCCTTCTTCATCACCCGCAAATCGGGCGGCGGCAGCAGCGGCCGTGGGCTGCACATAACCGCTGGTCAGGTACAGGGCCTCGGAGTTTTCACCGTACTGGCTGCGCTCCACGGCGGCACGCACCGCCAGGGTTTCAATGTGCAGATCGTCAAATCGTTGGGCGTCGGTCATGGCAGGGCTCACACGCTGGCGTTGGGCAAAGCCAAACGGGAATTGTCGTCATCACCCTCTTCCACCTGAAGTCGGGTTTCGTTCAAACGGGTGATGTCATCGACCGAGATGTCTCCGGTCACATACACGCCGTCAAAGCACGAAGCATCAAAGTCGGACAAGTTGCCAGCGGCGTTGACACGCGCTTGGGCCACAGCGGTTTTCATGGCGTCCACGTCCTGGTAAATCAGGGCGTCGCAACCGATGATCTCGCGGATCTCTTCGATGCTGCGGCCGTGCGCCACCAGCTCTTCTTTGGTAGGCATGTCGATGCCATACACGTTGGGGTAGCGCACAGGCGGCGCAGCGCTGGCCATGTAGACCTTGCGGGCACCGGCATCTCGCGCCATTTGCACGATCTCGCGGCTGGTGGTGCCGCGCACGATGGAGTCGTCCACCAGCAACACGTTGCGGCCTTTGAATTCGCTCACGATGACGTTGAGCTTTGGACGCACCGATTTTTTGCGGACCGCCTGGCCCGGCATGATGAAGGTGCGGCCCACGTAACGGTTTTTCACAAACCCTTCTCGGTACGGAATCCCCAACAGGTGCGCCAGCTGCGTGGCGCTGGGGCGGCTGGACTCGGGGATTGGAATGACCACATCGATGTCGCTCGGCGGCACGGTGGAAATCACGCGCTTGGCCAGGGTCTCGCCCAAGTTCAAGCGGGCCTGGTAGACCGAGATGCCATCCATGGTGGAGTCAGGCCGGGCCAGGTACACATATTCAAAAATACAAGGGCTCAATTGCGCTTTGTCGCTGCAGGGCTGGCTGTGCATTTGCCCCTGCAGATCCACAAAAATCGCTTCACCCGGCGCCACATCGCGCTCGAATTGGTGCCCTGTGCCATCGAGCGCCACCGACTCGCTGGCGAGCATGATGGTGCCGTCGGCGCTGCGGCCCACGCACAAGGGGCGAATGCCGTGCGGGTCACGGAACGCCACCAGGCCATGGCCTGCGATCAGCGCGATCACGGCGTAAGAGCCTTTGACACGGCGGTTCACGCCGCGCACGGCCTCGAACACATCCATCGGCTTGAGCGGCAAACCACGGGTGGTTTTTTCCAGCTCGTGGGCCAGCACGTTGAGCAGCACCTCGGAGTCGCTCTCGGTGTTGATGTGGCGGTGGTCCACCGAAAACAACTCGGCTTTCAAAGCGTGGGCATTGGTCAGGTTGCCGTTGTGCACCAGCACCAGACCAAAGGGCGCGTTCACATAAAAGGGCTGGGCCTCTTCTTCGCTGAAGGCGTTGCCCGCTGTCGGGTAACGCACCTGGCCCAGGCCGCAGTTACCAGGCAAGCTGCGCATGTTGCGGGTGCGGAACACATCGCGCACCATGCCCTTGGCCTTGTGCATGAAAAACTTGCGGTCCAGTTGCGTGACGATGCCCGCAGCGTCCTGACCCCGGTGCTGCAGGAGCAACAAGGCGTCATAAATCAGTTGATTGACCGGTGCGCTGCTGACAACGCCGACAATTCCACACATACTATTTCCCGTTCAAAAATGGAACTGCCCTGAACAACTCAGGGCAAATAATTCACAAAAGCCTGAGGCAACAAGGGCTTGAGCCCTTTCAGGGTCACATCCAGCCAGACAGGTCCTTGGGCGCCTTGCCACCAGACCTCGTTGGCCAGACCGGTCAGCTGCACCACCACCGTCAAGGCCAGCAACACCACAACACCGCGAGCCAGCCCGAAAAATCCCCCCAGAGCCCGGTCCACAGGACGCAAGCCCACGGTTTCGACCAGCTTCTTGATCAACCAGGACAGCAGACCTGCCGCGAACAATGCAGCCACGAACACCAGCACAAATGAAACCGCGTATTGCACCTGCGCCGCAGCACTCTTGAGAAAGGGCAGCCAGGCCGCCACATCGGCTGCCAGCCATTGGGCCAGGATGAATGCTGCCACCCAACCTGCCAGTGAAAGCACTTCGTAGACCAGGCCACGCCAAAAACCCACCAGCATGGAGATCAGCAGGACCCCCAGCAAAATCCAGTCGGTGAGGGACACTTGCATGTCAAATCCTCAAGACCACGGGCGAGAGTTCGAGTTTGCGGATGCGTCCAGCGGCCTTGTCGGCCTCTTCGCGGCTGTCAAAAGGACCGACCCGTACACGGGTGGTTTGCTTGCCATCCTTGCCGTCGATGGTTTGAGTGTAGGTCGTCAGCCCTGCTTGTTCGAGCTTTTTGCGGACCTCGCGAACTTTGGCCGCGTCGGCGAATGCGCCGACTTGGATGACGTGTCGCTCTGCGCCCGAAGCGCCGCTTTTGCCATCGAGCAAGGATTTGGCTTTGCTGCCATCGTCTTTGGGTTTGGCAGGCGCAACGGGCTCTTGCTTGGCGACTTTGGCTGGCGCCGGTTTGGTTTCTGCAGGCTTGGACTCGGCAGGTTTGACCTCCGCGGCTTTGGGCTGTTCCGTGACGGAATTTGCAGGCTTGGGAGCGACCGCAGCAGCCGAGGGCAAAACCACCTCTTCGCGGGCATCCAGTCCGGCTTGCGCCGGCAAGGGTTGGACGTCGGGCAGCAAAGGTTTGGCAGGCGCTTGCGCAGCCGGCACAGTGCCCAATGGCGCAACGCTCTGGCGGTCGGGAATGACAATGGGTGTATCCACCGCCACAGGACGCGGCTGCGTGTCAAACAGCAAAGGGAAACCCACCACCGCGATCAAGACAAGGACCACCGAGCCGATCAGGCGGTGACGCGCACGCCTTCTCACGATGTCGATGTTTTCATTCGGCACAGAAATGGCCGCTTCTGTAGGAGCGGCATCGGCGGCTGCCTGGCCAGGAAAACGGAACTTGAAAAACGCCATGGCGGGTGCTCAGGGACTGAGGTGTTTGGCTTGAAGGCGCGGGATGCCGTCTTGCAAAACACCGCCCACAGTGTAGAAAGAGCCAAAGACCACGATTCTATCAGCCGGGTCGGCCGCATCGATGGCCGCCTGCAAGGCCGCCATGGGGTTGGCATGCACGCTGGAGGCCGTGTCCTGGCGGGTGTTTTGCGCCTGCCAGGCCTGCTGCAAATCCAATGCCTTGGCGGCGCGCGGCAAGGGCAGATCGGTGAAATACCAGCGGTCAATCATGGGGTTGACCTTTTGCAGCATGGGCAACAGGTCTTTGTCGGCCATGGCCCCCAGCACCGCGTGGGTGGTGGGGTAAAAACCCATGGCGTCCATGTTCGCGGCCAAGGCCGCCACCGAATGGGGGTTGTGCGCCACGTCCAGCACCAGCACAGGCTGGCCGGGCACGATCTGGAAGCGCCCGGGCAGCTCCACCATGGCCAGGCCGTTGCGCACCGCCTGCGCGGTGACCGGGATGCGCTGGCGCAAAGACTCCAGCGCCGCCAAAACACCCGAAGCGTTGACCAGCTGGTTGGCCCCGCGCAAAGCCGGGTACGCCATGCCGCTGTAACGGCGCCCGCGCCCTGCCCAGGCCCATTGCAGCTTGTCGCCCGAGAAATTGAAGTCTTTGCCCAAAAGCCAGATGTCGGCGCCAAGCGCCGCAGCATGGTCGAGCACGCTTTGCGGTGGCACCGGGTCGCTCACGATCACCGGCCGCCCGGCCCGCATGATGCCCGCCTTCTCGCGCCCGATGCTTTCACGGTCCTTGCCCAGAATGGCGGTGTGGTCGATGTCGATGCTGGTGATGACGGCGCAATCGGCATCCACGATGTTGACCGCATCGAGCCGCCCACCCAGACCCACTTCCAGAATGGCCACATCCAGATGGGCGTGGGCCATGAGGTGCATGATGGCCAAGGTGCTGAACTCGAAATAGGTCAGACTCACATCGCCGCGCACCGCCTCCACGGCGGCAAAGGCTTCGGCCAGCGCATCGGCCGTGGCCGATTCGCCATGCAAACGGCAGCGCTCTTCAAAATGCACCAGGTGGGGCGAGGTGTAGACACCCGTGCGGTAACCGGCCTGCAGCAACACAGCCTCGAGCATGGCGCAGGTCGAGCCCTTGCCGTTGGTGCCCGCCACGGTGATGACCGGACAGTCAAAGCGCAGCGCCATGCGGTCGGCCACGGTTTTCACCCGGTCCAGGCCCATGTCAATGGCCACGGGATGGAGTTGCTCGCACCAGTCGAGCCATTGCTGTAGAGTCTTCATAGGCGGCGATTGTCGCCCAGTCCCATTGCCCTTGATTTGACCTGACCCCCATGGACCTCATTGTTTACGGTATTCCCAACTGCGACAGCGTGAAAAAAGCCCGCACCTGGCTGGCAGAACACGGTTTGAGCGCCACCTTTCATGACTTCAAGAAACAAGGCGTGCCTGCGCCGGAACTCAAGGCGTGGTTAGACGCGCTGGGCTGGGAAACCGTGCTCAACCGCAAAGGCACGACCTGGCGCAAACTCGATGCCGCCGTGCAGGCCGGTGTGACCGACAGCGCCAGCGCCGAAAAAGTGATGTTGGCGCAGGCCAGCACCATCAAACGCCCGGTCATCCGCTGGCCTTCGGGCAAGATCACCGTGGGCTACACCCCGGACAGCTGGCCAGCGTGAGCGGCAGCCTGCGAGTGGCCACACATTCACGAAACTTGACGCAAACCCTCTGCGCGCAGCGCCAAGGCAAGGCTAAACTTCGTCTGACATTCCTGCCTGGACCTTTGCCCCAAGCCTTGACACCCATGAAAATATTGACCCTCGCGCTTTTGCTCTGTACCGCAGGCTTCGCACAAGCCCAGGAAGTCGGGAACGTGCTTTCACGCACTGCGGTTTACCAGCAAGTGGCGGTGCCACGCCAGATTTGCAGCCAGACACCGGTGGCGGTGCAAAACCCGTCCTCGGGCGGCGGTGCCTTGATGGGCGCCATTGCGGGTGGCGCGTTGGGCCACCAGATCGGCGGCGGCACAGGCCAGGCACTGGCCACCATGGCAGGCCTGATTGGCGGCGCCATGGTGGGCGACAGAATTGAAAACCCGGGTAGCCAGATCCAGAACCAGACCAGCTGCACCACACAAGGCGTTTATGAAAACCGCCTGGTGGGCTACAACGTGGTGTATGAATACGCGGGCAAGCAATACACCGTGCAATTGCCGCAAGACCCCGGCCCGACACTGCAGTTGCAGGTGACGCCTGTGGGCATGTCGCAACCGGCTCAAGCACCCAGCATGCCCGCCGTGGTGATGACCCCCCAGCCAACGACGGTGGTCACTCAGCCTTCGGTGGTGTACGTGCCCTCGCCCGTTTACCGCCCATGGCCACCGGTCTACACCCACATCAACCTGGGCTGGGGATGGGGCTACGGTGGCGGCCATCGCCATGGACACTGGCGCTGAACCTTGCCAAAGGGGGCCGTGCCGCATCTGACCTAAAATCATGGGTTGATCGTTTGACCCATCCAGCAGGGGCCGCATCAGGCCCCTGTTTCATTTGCAGACCCATTCGCTTTAGCCCTCACACACCATGACCACCCAAACCATCGACGGCGTCTCCGTCAACACCCAAGCCAATGTTTACTTTGACGGCAAATGCGTCAGCCACGGCCTGACCCTGGCCGACGGCACCAAACTGTCGGTGGGCGTGATCCTGCCTTCCACCCTGACCTTCAACACAGGGGCCCCTGAAATCATGGAGTGCGTGGGCGGCTCCTGCGAATACAAGCTCGACGGCAGCAGCGAATGGGTCAAGTCCAGCGCAGGCGAAGAGTTCAGCATCCCCGGCAATTCCAAGTTCGAGATCCGTGTGACCGAGCCCTACCACTACATCTGCCACTTTGGTTGATCGGATTCAGAACATGAGCACCA
>JACCDU010452288.1_pt1 | contig 31260 bp, 29 predicted proteins | sample 7446081 | NCBI WGS metagenome assembly JACCDU01 (sample SAMN15323447, study PRJNA562643) | freshwater metagenome | isolation source: river surface water | place: USA:Blue River Watershed | collected 2017-08-17
GAAGGTGTATGCCGACGGTTCGCATCCGCACAGCGCTCAGCAACCGAAGCCTCTCGAACTCTAAGGAACAGCCATGATCGGTAACTACAACTACGGAACCGGCCGTCGCAAGAGTGCAGTGGCCCGCGTGTTCATCAAGGCCGGCAGCGGCAAGATCGTCGTCAACGGCAAGGCAGCCGAGGAATATTTCTCGCGCGAGACCGGCCTGATGGTCATCCGCCAGCCGCTGGAACTGACCAACAACGTCGAGCGCTTCGACATCATGGTCAACGTGCACGGCGGCGGCGAGTCCGGCCAGGCCGGTGCAGTGCGCCACGGTATCACCCGCGCCCTGATCGACTACGATGCAGCGCTGAAGCCCGAGCTGTCGAAGGCCGGCTTCGTGACCCGCGATGCACGTGAAGTCGAACGTAAGAAGGTCGGCCTGCGCAAAGCACGTCGCGCCAAGCAGTTCTCGAAGCGTTAATCCGAAGCTTCTGCAAGACCAAAGCCGTCGGGTTGCTCCGACGGCTTTTTTTCATTCGACGTACTTTCATTCGACGAACTTCGATCCGGCGAATTTTCATTCGGCGGGTTTTCATCCGGAATACACATTCGCATGGTCCAATGTGACCATCGCACATCCATCGAAGCAGGGAGTCAGGCATGATCAAGGTAGGCATCGTCGGCGGTACCGGTTACACGGGCGTGGAGCTGCTGCGCATACTCGCAGCGCACCCCGGTGTCGAGCTCACCGCGATCACCTCGCGCAAGGAAGACGGCATGCCGGTGGCCGACATGTTCCCGTCGCTGCGCGGTCATGTGTCACTCGCATTCTCTGCGCCCGAAAAAGCGCGCCTCGACCTGTGCGACGTGGTGTTTTTCGCAACGCCGCACGGCGTGGCCATGGCGCAGGCAAAAGAGCTGCTCGCGGCCGGCGTGAAGGTGATCGACCTTGCTGCTGATTTTCGCATCAAGGACACCGCCGTGTTCGAGCAATGGTACGGCATGCCCCATTCCTGTCCGGACATCCTCGACGAGGCCGTGTACGGTCTGGCAGAAGTCAATCGCGAAGCCATCCGTTCGGCGCGCGTCGTGGGCCTCGCCGGTTGCTACCCGACGACGATGCAGCTCGGTTTTGCGCCGCTGCTCGCGCAAGGCAAAGCGCTGGTCAATGAGTCGGCATTGATCGCTGACTGCAAGTCCGGCGTGTCCGGTGCCGGCCGCAAGGCCGAAGTGCATACGCTGCTGGCCGAAGCCGCCGACAACTTCAAGGCCTATGGCGTGAAGGGCCACCGCCACCTGCCCGAGACCGTGCAGGGACTGGAAGCCATCGCCGGCCGCAAGATCGGCCTGACCTTCGTGCCGCACCTGGTGCCGATGATTCGCGGCATCCATTCGACGCTGTACGCGACGCTGCTGCCCGAAGCGCGCGACATCGATTTCCAGGCGCTGTACGAAAAGCATTTCGCCAACGATCCCTTCGTCGACGTGCTGCCGGCCGGCAGCCATCCGGAGACCCGTTCGGTGCGCGCTTCCAATATGCTTCGCATCGCGGTTCACCGCCCGGGCGGCGGCGACTTGCTGGTGATCCTGGTGGTCGAGGACAACCTTGTCAAAGGTGCGGCAGGGCAGGGAGTGCAGTGCATGAACCTGATGTTCGGGCTGGATGAAACCACGGGCCTGAAGCATGTGCCGATACTGCCCTGACCCGATCCGAAAACCACCGGCCTATCACGCCAATCCCCTGCCTGGCGCAGGGTTGAATTGCCCCTCGGAATCCGCATAATTCCTTGGGAAGCCGCCCCCGACGTCGATTTCGCGGCGGGGCTATAATCTGGAACCACAGGTTCACTAGCAGGAGTTTCACATGAACGCACCCACCGAGATGCCGGCACCCATCATCTTCACCGACAGCGCCGCGAACAAGGTCGCGCAGTTGATCGAAGAAGAGGGCAACCCGGACCTGAAGCTGCGCGTCTTCGTGCAGGGTGGCGGCTGCTCCGGCTTCCAGTACGGCTTCACGTTTGACGAGATCGCCAACGAAGACGACACCACCATGGTCAAGAATGGCGTCCAGCTGCTGATCGATTCGATGAGCTACCAGTATCTGGTTGGTGCCGAGATCGATTACAAGGACGACCTCGAAGGCGCGCAGTTCGTGATCAAGAACCCGAACGCGACCACCACCTGCGGCTGCGGCTCGTCGTTCTCGGCCTGATCGCCACACCCGGCCAGTAAGCTGGCGAATAAAAAAGCGCGGAAAGCTTCCGCGCTTTTTTTATTGCTGCCTGTGCGGCGTTGGCATCGTCGAAGACGACGCATGACGGCGCATGGCCGGATCTGCGTTACGCCGGATAGAGCGCCCCCAACACGCGCCCGCCCCTGGCCCCGGTCACGGCGGGCAGGTTGCCCGACAAGCGCTGGCAGAAGCGCATGGCCAGCCACGCAAAGGCGATGGCCTCGACATGCATCGGTGCGATACCCAGCTCGTCGGTGTTCAGCACCGGCATCGGCAGCGCACCTTGTAGTGTCGTCATCAAGTGCCCGTTCAACGCGCCGCCGCCACAGACATACACGGCTTCGGCATTCGGCGCATCGCGCAGGACGCCTGCCGCAATGGTGCGTGCCGTGAAGGCCGCCAGCGTCGCCTGCACATCTGCCGCCGGTGCTGCTTCGAAGCCATCCAATCGGGACGCCAGCCAGTCGGCATGGAACAGGTCGCGGCCGGTGCTTTTGGGGGCAGGCAGTGCAAGATAAGGCTCTTGTAGCAGCCGGTCGAGCAAGGCCGGCAGCGGAGTGCCGGATGCCGCCCAGTCACCGTTGCGGTCGTAAGGCAGGCCCTTGTGCCGGTGCACCCAGCCATCCATCAACAGGTTGCCCGGACCGGTGTCATAACCAATAACGCTGCCACCGGGGCGCAGGATGCTGATGTTGCCGATTCCGCCGATATTGGCGATGACGCGCACGGCCTTGTCGCTGCCGAACACGGCCTGGTGGAAGGCCGGCACCAGTGGCGCGCCTTGTCCGCCGGCCGCGATGTCGCGGCTGCGGAAGTCGGCGATCACATCGATCCCGGTCAGCTCGGCCAGCAAGGCCGGGTTGATGATCTGCCTTGTGTATCCCAATGCCGGCTGGTGGCGGATGGTCTGGCCATGCGCGCCGATGGCCGTCACTTCGGAAGCCGTCAGGCCAGCCTTGTCCAGAAGCTCGCGCACGCAGTCTGCATACAGCGTCGCGATGCGATTCGCCGCCAGCGCTTCACGATGGATTTCATTGTCGGATGGCGCTTGCAGCGACAGCAGCTCGCGCCGCAATTCGTCGGGAAAGGGAATGTGGGCAGCGACAGGATCGGCATCGAAGGGTGTAAGCACGCCATCGACGCCGTCAAGGCTGGTCCCGGACATCAGTCCGATGTACAGGGGGGAATGAGTCATCGCCGGATGTTAACCGAACCCGGCGATGGTCAGATCAGCGCGATGCGACCTGAACCGTCGCCGGCGACAGCAGCGCAAAACGATGGCGCATGTCCGTGGCGAGGCCGCGGAACTGTTGCAGCTCGCTGCCCGCCAGTGCTGGTGCATGCGGGACGACGATGGAATTCGGGTCGCGCGCATCATTATTGACGCGGAATTCATAGTGCAGGTGCGGGCCGGTCGACCAGCCGCTCATGCCGACATAGCCAATCACCTGGCCCTGCGAAATTTTTGCGCCGCGTTTGACGACAATGCGGCTCATATGGGCGTACGCGGTCGAATAGACCGGGCCATGATGCACCACGACCACGTTGCCGTAGCCGCCCTGCACGCCGGCGAAATCGATGATGCCGTCGCCGGTTGCGCGGATCGGCGTGCCGATGGCTGCCGCGAAATCGATGCCCTTGTGCTGCTTCCACTGGCCCGAGATCGGATGCACGCGCATCGCGAATCCCGACGTCACTCGCGAGAATTCGAGTGGCGATTTCAGGAAGGCTTTTTTCAGCGAATGCCCGTCGATGTCGTAATACGCACCATCGCTGCTGCCCGGCTTGCCATACCAGACGGCAGAATGGGTCTTGCCATCGTTCTGGAACGATGCCGCCAGCACGCGACCGGTGCGCACCGGTTCACCGTCCTGCCACTGGGTCTCGTAGACCACCTGGAAGCGGTCGCCCTTGCGCAGGTCGGAGGCGAAGTCGATGTCGGATGAAAAAATCTCGACCAGTTGCATGGCGACGGCGTCCGGCACTTGCGCGGCGTCGGTCGCGGCAAAGAGCGATGAACGAATTTCGCCGGAACGCATTTCCATCTGCGTGTCGATCGCAGCATGGACTTCGCGCGCAGCAAAGCCTTCGGCCTGGCGTTCGACCAGCAGGCGCTTCACCTCATCTTTGCCGTCGAGCAGGGTGGAAGCCGACAGCAGTCGGCCTTCGGCATCCACGGTCGCTTGCACGCGGCGGCCCGGCCGCAGGTTCAGCAGTGCGCGCGCCGCTGCATCATTGCGGATGAATCCGGCGGCCTGTGCATCGCGCACGCCGAGGCGGTCCAGCAATGCAGCGAGGCTGTCGCCGGGGCGCACACGCTCTTCGGCCACAAAGCGTGCGCCGCTGCGCAGTGCATCCGTTTGGGTCGCGAGGTCGGGCAGCGCGAGTTCTTCGACGACCAGCTTCACCGGCAGGTCGGAAGCATCCGGCGCCATCGGCGCGACGCCGGCAGCACCAAAGGCTACCAGCGACAGGCCGGCGGCCATGCCCGAGAACACGCGAGTTTTGCGGGAAGCGCGCAGTGCCGGCCACAGGGCGGCGACGGCTTCCAGGAATTTGGCTCTCAGACGCATGCAATCAGATAAAATTTGGGGTTTTTCGGCGGCACCGGCACAGACTGCGAGCCGCCCGGACGCCCGACAAACAAAGCGCGAATTATAGCAAAGGCGAAACGCCTTTTTTTGAGCAGATACAAGTACTTATGGACGCCAATTCCAAGCTTTCAACCGCCGCGCCGGGAACCGCCCAGACGGGTGCGCACCAGCCCCCCTTGCCCCTTTCCGATGCGGTCAAAGAGCAGCTGGCCATCGCCAGGCGCGGCGCCGAAGAATTGCTGATCGAGGCCGAATTCGCGCAGAAACTGGCGCTTTCCGAGCAAAACGGCAAGCCTTTGCGCATCAAGCTCGGTCTCGACCCGACCGCGCCGGACTTGCATCTCGGGCACACCGTCGTGCTCAACAAGATGCGCCAATTGCAAGATCTGGGCCACACGGTGATCTTCCTGATTGGCGATTTCACGTCGATGATCGGAGACCCCTCGGGCCGCAACGTCACCCGCCCGCCGCTGACCCGCGAACAGATCGAGCAAAACGCGAAGACCTATTTCGCGCAGGCCAGCCTGGTGCTCGATCCGGCCAGGACCGAGATACGTTACAACTCCGAGTGGTGCGATCCCCTGGGCGCGCGCGGCATGATCCAGCTGTCCGCTCGCTACACGGTGGCACGCATTCTGGAACGCGAGGATTTCACCAAGCGCTTCAAGGCCGGCACCCCGATCTCGGTGCATGAACTGCTGTATCCGCTGATGCAGGGCTATGACTCGGTCGCGTTGCAGTCCGACCTCGAGATCGGCGGCACCGACCAGAAATTCAACCTGCTGGTCGGTCGTGAATTGCAAAAGGACTATGGCCAGTCGCAGCAGTGCATCCTTACCATGCCACTGCTCGAAGGTCTGGATGGCGTCGAGAAGATGTCCAAATCCAAGAACAACTACGTTGGCATTACCGAACCGGGCAACATCATGTTTGCCAAGGTGATGAGCATTTCCGACGTCGCAATGTGGCGCTGGTACGAACTGTTGTCCTTCCGCTCGCTGGCCGAGATCGCGCAATTCAAGACCGAGGTCGAAGGCGGCCGCAATCCGCGCGACATCAAGGTGCTGCTCGCGCAGGAAATCGTCGAGCGCTTCCATTCGCGGCAGGCCGCCGAAGATGCGCTGGCCGATTTCAACAACCGCGCGCGCGGCGGCATTCCGGATGAAGTGCCGGAAGTCGCGCTTTCGGGCGCGCCGCTGGGCATCGGCCAGCTGCTCAAGCAAGCCAACCTGTGCGCGTCCTCGTCCGAGGCACTGCGCATGGTCGAGCAGGGCGGGGTGCGCATCGATGGCGCGGCTGTCAGCGACAAGGGCCTGAAGGTCGAGGCTGGCACTTTCGTTGTACAGGTCGGCAAGCGCAAGTTCGCGCGCGTCACCCTGTCCTGATGCCTGCCGTCAGCGTCGCCTCGTGATCGGAATGCCATGATCGGCTTGTTGCAACGAGTCTCGGAAGCCAGCGTCACCGTCGATAGCGAGTGTGTCGGCAAGATCGGGCCCGGGCTGATGGTGCTGGTCTGCGCCGAACGCGGCGACACCCGCAAGGAGGCCGACGCGCTGCTGGCCAAGCTGCTGTCTTACCGCGTGTTCTATGACGGCGACGGCAAGATGAACCTGAATGTCGCGCAAGTGGCCGGCGGTTTGCTGCTGGTGCCGCAGTTCACTTTGGCTGCCGACACGCGATCCGGCACCCGCCCGTCGTTTACGCCCGCCGCGCCGCCGCAACTGGCGCGCGAACTTTTCGATTACACCGTCGAGCGCGCGCGCGCCGCGCATCCGGTCGTCGAAACTGGCCGCTTTGGTGCCGACATGAAAGTTGCGCTGGTCAATGACGGCCCGGTCACGTTCTGGTTGCAAGTCGCCCCGGCCGCGCCGGCGGTCGCTGCCACGTCCAATCTGCAACAGGCTTCCGCATGATCGAACTGCTGCTGATCCGCCACGGCGAGACCGCATGGAACCGTGAGCGCCGCATGCAAGGCCATATCGACATTCCGCTCAGCGAAGCGGGCGTCAGGCAAGCACAGGCGCTCGGTGATGCGCTGGCGGCCGAGCGGCCGGATGCGATTTATTCGAGCGACCTCGGCCGCGCGCGGGCCACCGCGCAGCCGGTCGCCGATGCGCACCGGATGCCGGTGATCTTGCGCGAAGCGCTGCGCGAACGTTGCTATGGCGCGTTCGAAGGCTTGTTGTATGACGAGATCAGCCAGCAATTTCCGGAAGCCTTTGCCGCCTGGCGTGCGCGCGAATTGCATGCGCGTTTTCCCGCTGGTGAGCGCGAGGCTGAGACCCAGCAGGAATTCCACGATCGCGCCGTGCAGGCCGTGATCGACATCGTTAGCGCTCACCCCGCTGGCAAGCTCGTCGTCGTCACGCATGGTGGCGTGCTCGATTGCGTATATCGCGAAGCGATGGGCATGAGCATCGAAGCCGAGCGCAATTTCGGCATCGTCAACGCCGCCATCAACCGGCTGCAATGGGATGGCCAGCGCTTCCGCGTGCTGCAATGGTCCGATGCCAGCCACCTCGAAGCCGCCGGCCTCGACGAAATCGATCGCTCTCATCCGGCCGCCTGACGGCCTGAAATGCGCACCGGTTTGCGTGCCGAACGGGTGTCGCGGAATGCGCCGCATCACGCGCAAAAATAAGCTGCCGATTGCGCGCTGCCTGATGAAAATTTAGGCAGCAAAACGTATACAATACGCACCCTTCGTCGCTTCTTCCCATCGCGCCTGACCGCGATTGCACCATGCAGCTCGGCCCCTATCAACTTCGCAACAATGTGTTTGTCGCGCCCATGGCTGGCGTGACCGACCGTCCGTTCCGCCAGCTGTGCAAGGAGCTGGGTGCGGGCTATGCGGTGTCGGAGATGGCGGCATCGAATCCGCGCGTCTGGGCCAGCGAGAAGACGGCGCGCCGCATCAACCACGACGGCGAGATGGAGCCCAAGGCGGTGCAGATTGCCGGCGCCGATCCGCAATTGCTGGCCGAGGCAGCGCGCTTCAATGTTGCGCGCGGCGCGCAGGTCATCGACATCAACATGGGCTGCCCGGTGAAGAAGGTCTGCAACAACTGGTGTGGTTCGGCGCTGCTGCGCGACGAGCCGCTGGTCGCTGCGCTGGTGCAGGCCGTCGTCAATGCCGTCGATGTGCCGGTCACGCTGAAGTTTCGCACCGGCTGGGACCGCAACAACAAGAATGCACTGACCATCGCGCGCATCGCCGAAGACGCTGGCATCGCGATGCTGACCCTGCACGGGCGTACGCGTGCCGATGGTTACAAGGGCGAGGCCGAATACGACACCATCGCGGCCGTGAAAGCGCAGGCAAAGATTCCGGTCGTTGCCAATGGCGACATCGACAGCCCGCAAAAGGCAAAATTCGTTTTGCAAAAAACCGGCGCCGATGCCGTCATGGTCGGTCGTGCGGCGCAGGGGCGTCCGTGGATTTTCCGCGAAATCGACCATTACCTGCGCACCGGCACGCTGCTGCCGGCGCCGCTGGTCAGCGAAGTGCGCGAACTGATGCACCAGCACTTGCGTGCGCATTACGCTTTCTATGGCGACTATCTCGGCGTGCGTACTGCGCGTAAACATATCGGATGGTATGTGCGCGATCTTGCAGGCGGCGAAGCCTTCCGCCAGCAGATGAACCGCATCGAAGATTGCGATACTCAACTCGCCGCTGTCGATGCCTTTTTCGAATCGCAATTGGTCTACGGCGACCGGTTACAATATGCGCCCGCCGCGCAACTGCTGGCGGCGTAATTCAGCAAAATTTCCCCCGAAGATTTTCAATGAGCAAAGACAACATCCAGGACGTGGTACGCAAAAGTCTTGAAAAATACTTTCGCGACCTGGGGGAGCAGGAACCGACGAATGTCTACGACATGGTGGTGTTCACCGTCGAGAAACCGATTCTCGAAGCCGTGATGGCGCGCGCCTCCGGCAACCAGTCGCATGCAGCGGAAATGCTGGGCATCAATCGCAATACGCTACGCAAGAAGCTGCAACAGCACGGCCTGCTCTGAGTGCGCGCCTGTCATTCAAGCGAACACTGAACCGATCATTCATTTCACTCTACCCTAGCCATGATTAAACAAGCGCTGATTTCAGTCTCCGACAAGACCGGTGTGCTCGAGTTTGCCCGCGCGCTCGCGGCCATGAACGTCAAGCTGCTGTCGACCGGCGGCACCGCCAAACTGCTGGCCGATAACGGTCTTGCCGTGACTGAAGTTGCCGATTACACCGGCTTCCCGGAAATGCTCGACGGTCGCGTGAAGACGCTGCACCCGAAGGTGCATGGCGGTATCCTCGCGCGCCGCGATTTCCCGGAACACATGGCGGCCTTGGGCAAGCATGAAATTCCGACCATCGACATGGTCGTGGTGAACCTGTACCCGTTCCAGCAGACCGTCGCTAAAGAGCAGTGCTCGCTCGAAGATGCGATCGAGAACATCGACATCGGCGGCCCGGCCATGCTGCGTTCGTCTGCCAAGAACCACAAGGATGTGGTCGTCATCTGCGACCCGACCGACTATGAGCGTGTGCTCGGCGAAATGCGCGCGCAAAACGGCGACGTGGGCTACGAGACGCGCTTCGCACTGGCCAAGAAAGTGTTTGCGCATACCGCGCAATACGATGGCGCGATCACCAATTACTTCAGCGCGCTCGGCGATGACCGCCAGCACGCCACGCGCTCGGCCTATCCGCAGACGCTGAACATGCAATATGCCAAAGTGCAGGACATGCGCTACGGCGAAAACCCGCACCAGTCGGCCGCGTTCTATCGCGATGTGGCCGCGGTCGATGGCGCACTGGCCAACTACCGCCAGCTGCAAGGCAAGGAGCTGTCCTACAACAACGTCGCCGATGCCGATGCGGCATGGGAATGCGTAAAGACCTTCGACGGCGCTGCCTGCGTGATCATCAAGCATGCGAATCCTTGTGGCGTGGCCGTCGGCGCTGATGCGGGTGACGCTTATGCCAAGGCGTTCCAGACCGACCCGACGTCGGCCTTCGGCGGCATCATCGCGTTCAACTGCGAGCTCGATGGCAAGGCGGCCGAAGCCGTTGCGAAGCAATTCGTCGAAGTGCTGATCGCGCCGTCGTTCACGGCCGATGCGCGCAAGGTGTTCGAGTCCAAGCAGAACGTGCGCCTGCTCGAAATCCCGCTCGGCAATGCAACCAATGCGTATGACATGAAGCGCGTCGGCGGCGGCCTGCTGCTGCAATCGCCGGATGCGAAGAACGTACAAGTGGCTGAGTTGAAGATCGTCAGCAAGAAGCAGCCGACGCCGAAAGAACTGCAGGACATGATGTTTGCCTGGCGCGTCGCCAAGTTCGTGAAATCGAATGCGATCGTTTTCTGCGGCAATGGCATGACGCTCGGCGTCGGTGCCGGCCAGATGAGCCGTGTCGATTCGGCGCGCATCGCTTCCATCAAGGCGCAGAACGCCGGCCTGCAGCTGGCTGGCTCGGCCGTGGCGTCGGACGCCTTCTTCCCGTTCCGCGACGGCCTTGATGTGGTGGTGGCGGCTGGCGCAACCGCCGTCATCCAGCCGGGTGGCTCGATGCGCGACCAGGAAGTGATCGATGCGGCCGACGAGCACGGCATCGTGATGGTGCTGACCGGCACGCGTCATTTCCGTCATTGATACGGCAAGCTCAGAAAAAAGGGCGGCTTTTGAGCCGCCTTTTTTTATCGCCGCCTTCCTGCGCAAGGCACAGGAGCACTTCGCCCCTGCCGTCCGTCCATTCTCCCTTGCTTGCGCTGCTGTCATAATGCGCGCATGAAAATCCTCGGCATCGACCCCGGCCTGCGGATCACCGGTTTTGGCGTGATCCACAAGGAGGGCAATCGCCTGCACTACGTCGCGTCGGGCACGATACGCATCCCGGATGGCGATTTGCCTTCGCGCCTGAAGGTTATCCTCAACGGCGTTGGCGAAATCGCGCGCACCTACCAACCTGATTGCGCAGCGATCGAGATCGTCTTTTCCAACGTCAACCCGCAATCGACGCTGTTGCTCGGGCAGGCGCGGGGTGCTGCCATTTGCGGGCTGGTCAGCGCCAACCTGCCGGTGTCCGAGTACACGGCCTTGCAGGTCAAGAAGGCCGTGGTCGGGCAGGGCCGTGCGCAGAAATCGCAGGTGCAGGCGATGGTGCAGCATTTGCTGAAGCTCGAAGGCATGCCCGGCACCGACGCGGCTGATGCACTGGGCGTGGCGATCTGCCATGCGCATAGCGGCGCCGGTCTGGCGACGCTGGGCGAACTGGCGCCGGAGTTCGGGCGTCGCGGGCTGCGTCTGCGTGGCGGAAGACTCGTAGGCTAATGAGTGGCTGCGTTATCATCCCCGCACTTTTCTACTGACCCGGAATCCCCATGATTGGCCGCCTGTCTGGCATCCTGTTCGACAAAAATCCCGCGCAACTGCTGGTCGATTGCAATGGCGTCGGCTACGAGGTCAGCGTGCCGATGAGCACGTTCTACAACCTGCCGCATACCGGCGACAAGGTGTCCCTGCTGACCCATATGGTGGTGCGCGAGGATGCGCAATTGCTGTACGGTTTCGGCACGCCGCAGGAACGCGAGTTGTTCCGACAACTGATCAAGATCAGCGGCATCGGCGCGCGCACTGCGCTGGCGATTTTGTCGGGCATGTCCGTCACCGATCTCGCGCAGGCCGTCACGCTGCAGGAAGCCGGCCGCCTGACCAAGGTGCCCGGCATCGGCAAGAAGACGGCCGAGCGCCTGCTGCTCGAACTCAAGGGCAAGCTCGGCGCCGACCTCGGCAACGCCCCGGGTGTTGCGCACGACAGCAACAACGACGTACTCAATGCCTTGGTGGCGCTGGGTTATTCGGACAAGGAAGCGATGCAGGCGGTCAAGCAGGTGCCGGCCGGCAGCTCGGTGTCCGATGGCATCCGCCATGCGCTGAAGGCGCTGTCCAAGGGCTGAGCCGGCGCCGTGCAGGATAAAATGCCGTCATGAGCATACAGACCGACGATTTCCGCGAGCAACGCATCATTGCGGCCACGCCCGCATCGCCGAACGAAGAGGCGATCGAGCGCGCATTGCGCCCGCACAAGCTCGACGAATACATCGGCCAGGAAAAAGCGCGCGGCCAGCTGGAGATCTTCATCGCCGCCGCCCGCAAGCGTGGCGAGGCGCTCGACCACACGCTGCTGTTCGGCCCGCCGGGCCTCGGCAAGACCACGCTCGCGCACATCATTGCGCGCGAAATGGGCGTCAACCTGCGCCAGACCTCGGGCCCGGTGCTCGAACGCGCGGGTGATCTCGCTGCGCTGCTGACCAACCTCGAAGCCAATGATGTGCTGTTCATCGACGAGATCCATCGCCTGTCGCCGGTGGTCGAGGAAATCCTGTACCCGGCGCTCGAGGATTACCAGATCGATATCATGATCGGCGAAGGCCCGGCGGCACGTTCGGTGCGCCTCGACCTGCAGCCATTCACGCTGGTGGGCGCCACCACGCGGGCTGGCATGCTGACCAATCCGCTGCGCGATCGCTTCGGCATCGTCGCCCGCCTCGAGTTCTACACGCCGGAAGAGCTGGCGCGCATCGTCACCCGCAGCGCCGCCTTGCTCAATGCACCCATCGTTGACGATGGCGCGCTCGAGATCGCACGCCGCAGTCGCGGCACGCCGCGTATCGCCAACCGCCTGCTGCGCCGCGTGCGCGATTATGCGGAAGTGAAGGGCAGCGGCCAGATCACCAAGGACATCGCCGATGCGGCGCTGAAGATGCTGGACGTCGATCCGGTCGGTTTCGACCTGATGGACAGGAAGCTGCTGGAAGCGGTGCTGTTCAAGTTTGGCGGTGGCCCGGTCGGCCTCGACAACCTGGCCGCTGCCATCGGTGAAGAGCGCGACACCATTGAAGATGTACTCGAGCCCTACCTGATCCAGCAGGGCTATCTGCAGCGCACGCCGCGCGGCCGCATTGCAACGCCGGTGGCCTACCGTCACTTCGGCGTTGCCGCGCCGCGCACCAGTCCGACTGGTGACCTGTGGGACACGACCGCCGGCGACGCCGGCTGATCGCGCTTACTCTTCGCGCAGCCAGACCTGCGTGCGCCCCAGCAGCGCCACGCCGATGTAGCCGCGCACGTTCAGCTTCTTGCCCGATTCATCGACTGAAATCTTGCACTTGTAGGTTTTGCCGTTGTTCGGGTCGAGGATCTCGCCACCTTTCCACTCGCTGCCGTCGCGCCTGAGCCCGGACAGGATCATCATGCCCAGCACCGGTTTGCCTTTTTTTTCGCCGCTGCACTTGTCGCACATCGGGTTCGGGTCTTCATTCGGTTCGCGCACCAGTTTCTCGATGCTGCCGCGCAGCTCGCCGTTGACCTCGGTGATGCGCACCAGCGACTTTTCCTTGCCGGTCTTGTCGTCGATCGTGCGCCACAGACCGACCGCCGAGGCTTCGCCGGCATGCGCGGCAAAGGGAAGCGCCAGCAGCAGCGACAGGGTGAGCAGGCCGGCCTGAAGCGCGCTGCCGATAGAGGGGCGGGACATGGTCTACTCCGGTCGAGTGGATGGTTATCGCTGACCGGTGCCACAGCAGGGGCACCGACGCAGCCACACGAAGCGGCCGCACCGGCAAATCTTACTTCAGCTTGGACAGCTGGTCTTTTACCTTCTCAAGGGTAGCCGTGAACCCGGCGATGCGCTCGCGCTCCTGCGCGACGACTTGCGCCGGCGCACGCGCGACGAAGCTTTCGTTCGACAGCTTCGCATTCGCCTTCGCGATCTCGCCTTCCAGGCGTGCCGCTTCCTTGCCGAGGCGCTCGCGTTCCGCAGCGACATCGATCTCGACCTTCAGCATCAGGCGCGTGCTGCCCACCACCGTCACCGGTGCCGGCGATTCCGGCAGTGCATCGACCACTTGCACTTCCGACAGCTTGGCCAGCGACTGCAGGTAAGGCGCGAAGCCTTGCAGGCGCGCATGGTCATTGCCTTCGACGATCAGCGGCACTTTCTGCGCCGGCGACAGTTGCATCTCGCCGCGCAGGTTGCGGCAGCCATCGGTCAGCGCCTTGAGCTCGTCCATCCAGCCTTCGGCTTTCTCGTCGATCTTCTTCAGGTTCGGTTCCGGATAGGCCTGGCGCATGATCGAATCGCCGGCCGGGTCGAGCTTGCGGCCCGACAGCGGGGCGACGGTCTGCCACAGCTGCTCGGTGATGAACGGGATGATCGGATGCGCAAGGCGCAGCACCGTCTCCAGCACGCGCAGCAGCGTGCGGCGCGTGGCGCGCTGCTGCTGCTCGGTGCCGTTCTGGATCTGCACCTTCGCGACTTCGAGATACCAGTCGCAGTACTCGTCCCAGATGAACTTGTAGATCGCCGATGCGATGTTGTCGAAGCGGTACTCGGCATAGCCTTTCTCGACCTCGGCTTCGGTACGCTGCAGCAGCGACACGATCCATCGATCCGCTTGCGAAAAATCGAGGTAGCTGCCGGTCGCGCAGGCTTCGGCACCATGCTCGTCGAGGCCGCAGTCCTTGCCTTCGGTATTCATCAGCACGAAGCGGGTCGCGTTCCACAGCTTGTTGCAGAAGTTGCGGTAGCCCTCGCAGCGGCTGAGGTCGAAGTTGATGTTGCGGCCCAGCGAGGCATAGCTGGCCATCGTGAAGCGCAGCGCATCAGTGCCATAGGCGGCGATGCCGGCGGAAAATTCCTTCTTCGTGGCCTTGGCGATGCTATCGGCCTGCTTCGGGTTCATCAGGCCGGCGGTGCGCTTGGCTACCAGCGCATCGACGTCGATGCCGTCGATCAGGTCGATCGGGTCCAACGTGTTGCCCTTGGACTTGGACATCTTCTGGCCCTGCGCATCGCGCACCAGGCCGTGCACGTAGACCGTCTCGAACGGCACCTTGCCGGTGAAGTGGCAAGTCATCATGACCATGCGCGCGACGCAGAAGAAGATGATGTCGAAGCCCGTCACCAGCACCGACGACGGCAGGAACAGCTTCAGGTCCGGCGTCTCGTCCGGCCAGCCGAGTGCCGAGAACGGCACCAGCGCCGACGAGAACCAGGTGTCGAGCACGTCGTCGTCGCGCTTCAGGTCGGTGCTGCGGCCGGCCGCTTGCGCCTGTGCCTTCGCATCGTCTTCATTGCGGGCGACATAGATGTGGCCGTCGGCGTCGTACCAGGCCGGGATCTGGTGGCCCCACCACAGCTGGCGCGAGATGCACCAGTCCTGGATGTTGTTGAGCCACTGGTTGTAGGTGGTGGTCCAGTTCTCCGGCACGAATTTGATGTCGCCATTCGCAACCTTCTCGAGCGCGACGTCGGCGATCGACTTGCCGGGGTTGTGCGTTCCCTCGGGTGCCGGCTTGCTCATCGCAACGAACCACTGGTCGGTCAGCATAGGCTCGATGACGACGCCGGTACGGTCGCCGCGTGGCACCATCAGCTTGTGCGGCTTGACCAGCTCCAGCAGGCCTTGCGCATCGAGGTCGGTGACGATCTGCTTGCGGGCGGCGAAGCGGTCCATGCCCTGATAGGCGGCCGGTGCGTTGTCATTGATCTTCGCATCCAGCGTGAAGATGCTGATCTGCGCCATGTTGTGGCGCTGGCCGACCGCATAGTCGTTGAAGTCATGCGCCGGCGTGATCTTCACGCAGCCGGTGCCGAAGGCCTTGTCGACATAGCTGTCGGCGATCACCGGGATTTCGCGGTCCGTCAGCGGCAGCTTCAGCAGCTTGCCGACCAGATGCGCATAGCGCTCGTCGGTCGGGTCGACGGCGACGGCGACGTCGCCCAGCAGCGTCTCGGGGCGGGTGGTGGCCACTGTCAGGTGGCCGCTGCCATCCGCGAACGGATAGCGGATGTGCCACATGCTGCCGTCTTCTTCTTCCGATACCACTTCGAGGTCGGACACGGCGGTGCCCAGCACCGGGTCCCAGTTCACGAGGCGCTTGCCGCGATAGATCAGGCCCTGCTCGAACAGCCGCACGAAGACTTCGGTGACGGCCTTCGACATCTTCGGGTCCATCGTGAAGTATTCGCGGCTCCAGTCGGTCGATGCACCCATGCGGCGCATCTGGCCGGTGATGGTTGAGCCCGAATGCTCTTTCCACTGCCAGACCTTTTCGAGGAATTTCTCGCGGCCGAGGTCGTGGCGCGAGATTTTTTGCGCATCGAGCTGGCGCTCGACCACGATCTGCGTCGCAATGCCCGCATGGTCGGTACCCGGGATCCAGGCCGTGTTGTGGCCGCGCATGCGGTAGTAGCGGGTCAGGCCATCCATGATGGTCTGGTTGAACGCATGGCCCATGTGCAGCGTGCCGGTCACGTTCGGCGGCGGCAGCTGGATCGCGAACGATGGCTTGCCTTCGTCCAGCGTGGCGGTGAAGTAGCCACGGCGCTCCCATTCGGTGCGCCAGTGTTGTTCGATGTCTGCGGGTTCGAAGGCCTTGGCCAGTTCCATGATGGTCGGAGAGAGATGATTTTGCGAAACCTCGCATTATAAGCGGCGCAGCACGCGATTGACCGGGCGTCGGCCGGTTATCGAAGCGGCATTGCGCGGGCGTTTCTACATACCGGACAAGTGAGTCAGGGCAAGAACTTTCCCCGGGTCCCACTCACACAGGCTTGGTTTTTTGCAGCTTGGACAACAAAGGGGGCAGGGAATGGCAAGCGGTATTGGCGCTGATCGACCGATTTTTCCGATTCAGCACAGGGCCAACGATGGCGAAGCGTCGTCCGGCCGTGTCGGCGAAGACGACTCCAGCGTGGTCGATGACAGTGATTCGACCGAGTATGGCCACAGTGAGGTCCGGTCGCGCACCGCATCCGGACAAGAATCAACGCAAAGGCAGCCACCGACCATGACATCCGTTTCCCGTGCCAGCATGGAAGCGCTGTCATCCTCGGGTGGCCTGCTCTCGGTCACGGAGGGGGAGGGTTTGAATGGACAGCATCGCGGTAGCGAGCGCAGCATGCCACACCGACCGCGCAGCGACGAAAGCCGCAGCGAAGGCCATAGCCCGAATGGCGATCACGTCGCCCGCCAGTCCGCCCTGCTATCTGCGCCGTCATCGCCGCAAAGCCTGTCGCCCCCGTCGGCTGCGGCAGGACAACGAACCTCGCCGGTGCTGATCGTTCGCACCTATTCAGTCCGGGAAGGGCGCAAGGCGACGTATCGCGTACACAGCACGACCAGCGTCACTTCCGTGGCCGGCATCGACGATGATTCGCCGCCGCTCGAGCGCGGCAGCTCGGTGCAGGACGTGACGCGCCATCGGGCGACCGACCGCAAATCGCTGCGGGTGCAAGTCGCGAAGCTGGTGGGCGCGTATCCCGAAGTGTGCGTTGACCTGTCGTTCAATTGGACCGACATCGACCAGACCAGCGGCGCGCGCACGGCGCTGGCCACTGGCTTGCTGGCGGGTGGCCGAGGGAAAAAACTCAGTATCGACCTGTCGAACCGTCGGCTGTCCGATTTGCGCGAGGGGGCCGAGATGCGCTACCGGCAAGGGCTGGCGCCGCGCGAATGGCGCAAAGCCATCGTCGACAGCGAGGCGACTGCGCTGGGCGAAGCCTTGTGCAAGGAGCTGCAGCGCGTCAGCCGCGAGCAGACGGCAATGCCTGAATTTGGCATGGTGTGTCACGACCAGCCGTTGGAGGGCGTGGTTTATCCGCTGGTCAAGACACTGGCGGCCCATGCTGGCGTGCTGACGGGACTGGCCCGGCTGGACCTCAACCGTTACAGCCGCAGCGCCGAAGTCGGCGAGGCGCGGCCTGGATCGGTGGAGGGGGAAGCGGCGATGGAAAAATATGTGGTCCGGCTCGGCATCCTGCTGGCCACCACCCGCTCGTTGCGCGAGCTGCGTTTGCGCATGAATGGCCTGACTTCGATTGACCTCGCGACCTTGATGGTCAGTGGCAATGCCACGCTGGCACGGCTTGATTTGTCCTGCAATCCCGTGTGCCAGCGGCCTGATGGCACGCGATCTCTGAAAGGCCTGCGCGAACTGGTGCGGCACTTGCGCAAGGACATGCGACTGATCGAGCTTGACCTCTCTTTCTGCAGCATCGATGGCGAAGCCGCGGCTTTGCTGATGAAAGGGCTGGACGGGCATCGCAGCCTCGAGCGCGTGAATCTGGCCGGCAATCCCATACCGCCAGCACACCCGATCTTCGCTGACCGGCGCGTGCAAGCCAGTCCAGGTATTGCGTTGCATCAGTAACAAGGGGGCGAGCAGGGCCAAATTCCTGCAATGAGGCGCCTGCAAACGCTATAATTTCGCCCGTTGTCCGCACATTGCTGCGGCAGACAAAACGCTAGGGGTCCCGGCAAAGCGCCGGGTGAGAAATACCCTCAAGTGGAGTGCGACACGCCGATCCTCGGGGTGATGCCCTCCCTAACCTGATCTGGATAATGCCAGCGTAGGGAAGCGACGTCCGGGACCGTATTCCTTCTTCCGACCGCTTCCTTCGCTGACCTCTGCAAAGGAAGACCATGAACGCCAATCCGCAATTCCTTGCCGCCACCGCGATGGTGGACGAGGCAGCCGTCCAGCCACTGCCGAATTCGCGCAAAATTTATATCGAGGGTTCGCGCCCGGACATCCGCGTGCCGATGCGCGAGATCACGCAGAGCGACACACCGGCCTCGTTCGGCGCCGAGAAAAACCCGCCGATTTACGTGTACGACACCTCGGGCCCGTATACCGACCCGGATGCGAAGATCGACATCCGTTCCGGCCTCGCGCCGCTGCGTGCCGCATGGATCGCGGAACGCAATGACACCGAAGAGCTGGCCGGCCCGACCTCGGCCTATGGCATCGAACGCCTGAACGACCCGAAGCTGGCCGAGCTGCGTTTCAACCTGCACCGCAAGCCGCGCCGCGCGCAAGCCGGCAAGAACGTCACGCAAATGCACTATGCGCGCCAGGGCATCGTCACGCCGGAGATGGAATACATCGCCATTCGTGAAAACCTGCGCCGCAAGGAATACATCGCCAGCCTCAAGGCCTCGGGCCCGAATGGCGCGAAGCTGGCCGAGCTGATGGGTCGCCAGCATCCGGGCCAGGCCTTCGGTGCGGCTATCCCGGCCGAGATCACGCCCGAGTTCGTGCGCGATGAAGTCGCGCGTGGCCGCGCGATCATCCCGAACAACATCAATCACCCGGAATCGGAGCCGATGATCATCGGCCGCAACTTCCTCGTGAAGATCAACGCCAACATCGGCAACTCGGCCGTCACCTCGTCGATCGGCGAAGAGGTCGAGAAGATGACCTGGTCGATCCGCTGGGGCGGCGACACCGTGATGGACCTGTCGACCGGCAAGCACATCCATGAAACGCGTGAATGGATCATCCGCAATTCGCCGGTGCCGATCGGCACGGTGCCGATCTATCAGGCGCTCGAGAAAGTCAACGGCAAGGCCGAAGACCTGACCTGGGAAATCTTCCGCGACACGCTGATCGAGCAGGCCGAGCAGGGCGTCGATTACTTCACCATTCACGCCGGCGTGCTGCTGCGCTATGTGCCGCTGACGGCCAAGCGCATGACGGGCATCGTGTCGCGCGGTGGCTCGATCATGGCCAAGTGGTGCCTCGCGCACCATAAGGAATCTTTCCTGTACGAGCACTTCGAAGACATCTGCGAAATCATGAAGGCCTACGACGTCGCGTTTTCGCTCGGCGATGGCCTGCGTCCCGGCTCGATCTATGACGCCAACGACGAAGCCCAGCTGGGTGAATTGCGCACACTGGGCGAGCTGACCCAGATCGCATGGAAGCATGATGTGCAGGTGATGATCGAAGGCCCGGGCCATGTGCCGATGCAGCTGATCAAGGAAAACATGGACCTCCAGCTCGAGCAGTGCCACGAGGCGCCGTTCTACACGCTGGGCCCGCTGACCACCGACATCGCACCGGGCTACGACCACATCACCTCCGGCATCGGCGCCGCGCAGATTGGCTGGTATGGCTGCGCGATGCTGTGCTACGTGACCCCGAAAGAGCACCTCGGCCTGCCTAACAAGACTGACGTCAAGGACGGCATCATCACCTACAAGATCGCGGCCCACGCGGCCGACCTTGCCAAAGGCCATCCGGGTGCGCAGGTGCGCGACAACGCGCTGTCCAAGGCACGCTTCGAGTTCCGCTGGGAAGACCAGTTCAACATCGGCCTCGACCCGGACAAGGCGCGTGAATTCCACGACGAGACCCTGCCGAAAGATTCGGCCAAGGTGGCCCACTTCTGCTCGATGTGCGGACCGCACTTCTGCTCGATGAAGATCACGCAGGATGTGCGCGACTATGCCGAGAAGCAGGGCATCTCCGAGAACGAGGCGCTGAAGCAGGGCATGGAAGTCAAGGCGGTCGAGTTCGTCAAGAGCGGCGCCGAGATCTACCGCAAGCAGTAATGGTCAACATCGAACTCAACGGCGAGCCGCGCGCATTGGCCGACGGTCAGTGCGTGCAGGACCTGGTCGATGCCCTGGCGTTGACCAACCAGGCGCTGGCCGTGGCCGTCAATCGTGAAGTGGTGCCGCGCGTGCGCTGGCGCGAGCGACAGTTCGCGTCGGGCGACAAGGTGGATATCGTCAGAGCCATAGGCGGTGGGTGATGCATTAACGACGCTGGGTCCCGGCGAATGCCGGGATCCAGTGGCGTCGACGGCACATTAAGGAATACACATGCAGATGAATGATTTGAAGCCGGAAGAAGGCCTGACCATCGCAGGGAAAACCTATGCGTCGCGCCTGCTGGTCGGCAGCGGCAAGTACAAGGACCTTGACGAAACCCGTCGCGCGACCGAAGCCTCGGGCGCCGACATCATCACGGTGGCGATCCGCCGCGTGAACATTGGCCAGGACCCGAATGCGCCCAACCTGCTGGATGTGGTGCCGCCGTCGAAGTACACGATCCTGCCGAACACGGCCGGCTGCTACAACGCGAAGGACGCGGTGTACACGCTGCAGCTCGCGCGCGAGCTGCTGAACGGGCACAAGCTGGTCAAGCTCGAAGTGCTGGGCGACGAGAAGACGCTGTTCCCCAACATGCCCGAGACGCTGAAGGCGGCCGAGACGCTGGTGAAAGACGGTTTCGACGTGATGGTCTACTGCAGCGACGATCCGATACAGGCCAAGATGCTGGAAGAAATCGGCTGCTGCGCGGTGATGCCGCTGGCCTCGCTGATCGGCTCCGGCATGGGCATCCTGAACCCGTGGAACCTGTCGCTGATCATCGATCAGGCCAGGGTGCCGGTGCTGGTCGATGCCGGTGTCGGCACGGCCTCCGATGCGGCGATCGCGATGGAGCTGGGTTGCGACGGCGTGCTGATGAACACCGCGATCGCCGGCGCGAAGGATCCGGTACGCATGGCGCGTGCGATGAAGCTCGCGGTCGAAGCGGGTCGCGATGCCTTCCTCGCCGGTCGCATTGCGCGCAAGTTTGCCGCATCGCCGTCGTCGCCGATGGCTGGTCGCGTCGTATGACGCAGTCGTCGGTGCTGGTATTCGCCGGACTCGATCCGAGCGGCGGCGCCGGCATACAGGCCGACATCCAGGCCATCAGCGCGGCGGGTGTGCATACGCTGCCCATCGTCACTGCGCTGACGGTGCAGGACAATGAGCATGTGCAGGCGGTGCATCCGGTGGACGCCGGATTGCTGCGTGCGCAGGCCAGCATGCTGGTTGATGCGGGCATCACGATCTCTGGAGTGAAGATCGGCATCGTCGGCAGTGCCGCCAATGCGCAGGCGATTGCCGGCGTGATCGAAGGGCTGCGACAGCGCCATCCCGACCTGCCGGTGGTGCTGGATCCGGTGCTGGCCAGCGGCCATGGCGACACGCTGACCCGTGGCGATGCCGTGGCGGCGCTTGCGCCGTTGCGCAGGTTGGCAACGGTCATCACGCCCAATCTTCCCGAAGCGACCGCCTTGTGTGCGCGCGCTGAAAGTGATGACGACCGCGCGCAAGCCTTGCTGGACGACGCGCCACACGTGCTGCTCAAGGGCGGCCATGGCGAAGGTGATGCCGTCATCAATCGCTGGTACTGGCGCGGCGGTCGTCGCGACTGGCAATGGCCACGTCTGCCGGGCGGCTTCCACGGTTCCGGTTGCACGCTGGCTTCCGCGCTTGCCGCGCGCCTCGCTGCAGGCAAGGCCATGGCGGTGGCGATGGACGACGCGCAGCAATGGGTGCAGCACGCGCTGGCCAGCGCCTATTCGATCGCCGCAGGACAGGCGATCCCCAACCGATTGCAGGAGCAGACATGAAGGGCTTGTACCTCGTAACCCCGGACTGGGACGACACCGACAAAATGCTGGCGGCGACCGAGCAAGCCATGCTCGGCGGTGCGACGCTGGTGCAGTACCGGCACAAGACGGCGTCGGAAGCCTTGCGCCGCGAGCAGGCGCAGGCCTTGCTCGCGTTGTGCCGCAAGCATGCGAGGCCTCTGGTCATCAATGATCATGTCGACCTTTGCCTGGCGCTGGATGCCGATGGCGTGCACGTCGGCGGCACCGATGAAAAGATTGCCGCAGTGCGCGCGCGCGTCGGCGCCGGCAAGATCGTCGGCGCTTCCTGTTATGGACAGCTGCAGCTGGCCATCGATGCGGCCGCAGCCGGAGCGAGCTATGTCGCCTTCGGCGGCTTCTACCCGTCGCGCGTGAAGAAATACGAAGTATCGACCACGCCGTCCATCGTCACCGACGCATTGCAAGCAGTCGATGTGCCGATCTGCGTCATCGGTGGCATGACCGTCGACAATGCAAAGCCGCTGGTGGACCTCGGCGCCCATATGGTCGCGGCGATCAGTAGCGTGTATGCAGCTGACGATCAACGCGCAGCTGCATCTTCATTCGCACAACTCTTCCGCTAATCTGATCGCGATTCGGATTTCTTGTTGAATGCATGATGCAGCTCACGCTGCGTCATGCGTCCTTTCTCAGTTCATCCCCTCATGCACAGGAACCCGATTCCTGTACCTGCTACTCAGCAGCCGTTCCGCGCTCGGGCGGTTTTGCAAGGAGTGGCAAGTGTCGTTGGTATTGTCGGAGATGCAGCAACTGATGCATGAACTCGGGCCGGCGATGCCGGAAGTTGCGGCGGTCGTGCAACATGAGGCGGGCAGTTGGGACATCTGGTTCGAAGGCGATGTCTGCATGGCGCTCGACTGGCAGAAAGCCGAGCCCCGACTGCGCATGAGCATGGTGCTGGGCGAAGCACCGGATGAAGCCAGCGCTGCATCCTATGAAGCACTGTTGAAGGCAAACCTCGCGTGGTCGGCGCAAGGTGCAGTGCGTGCGGCGATGTGCGACTCCGGCCAGTTGATGTTGCTGTCCGAGCCGGTGCTGCCGACCGCCGACTTGCCGGCGCTGGCCTTGCATGTCCGTCGCTTCGTTCTGCAGGCTTCGCAATTCGCCGCTGCACTTTACCCCGATGCACTTCACGCAGGCGATGGCGGACCCACGGGATCGTTTTCGCAACTCCGGGCCTGAGCCCAAGTGGATCTGCAGCGTCACGCGTCCCCGCCTGCTTTCCTACCTTTTCCTTGATTCCCGCTCATGAATACAACTGGCTCAGAGACAGGCACGCGCGCACTGCGTCCGGTTGCGCGGCATTTCGACAAGGACGGCGCACCCGTCGTCCCGTTGAGCCCGACGCGCGGCCTGCGCAATGCCAATACCATCTACGAAAAGATCAAGGACTTGCCCGAGCATACCGTGATCCGTGCCGACTACGACCGCGGCGGCAAGCCATTCCTGTATTTTCCGCGCACGAAGAAGCATTCGATCCAGCCGTCGCGCGACTTGCTGGGGGCTGCCAATGAACAGGCCGATCGTCAGGAAGCGCTCAACATCATGCTGGCGATCGCGCAAGACGTGCAGGACACCAACGGCGTGTCGCAGGAAGCACGACTGGCGGCGCTCCGATTCGGGCTTCAGGTTCGCCAGCGAAATCTTTTCGGCGACCTGCGTGTCGGCGACGTGCGCGACGCGCTGGCCAAGATCACGGGTACAGCGAGGCCGGTCGAGGCTGAAACAGATATGCGTCCCAGGGACAAGGTGCTTCACGCGCAATTACATAATTTCACCGGCATGCCGGTGCACCTGAAACAGATTCTGGCGGTGGCACTCGAGACCGGTCGAACTGCCGGTTCCCCGGTCTCGACCGGCACGCTGGATGCGATGTTCACGCTGGTCCAGACCTTCCTCGACGAGCAGCCGCGCGGCGGTGCGCGTGCCTTTCTGTCGCATGTCGGGCGCTATCCGCTGTCGGCGGACCTGATTCGCTTCGCCTGGCAATGGCGCAAGCTCGCGGTCTCGCGCCACACCACGGCCGGCTTCCTGTTTCGCCAGATGCCCTGGACAAAGCACATTGATTTTGCAGCGCGCGTCATCAAGTTCATCGCGCGGCGCCACGATCGCTGGAAAGAGCCGGGGCAGGGATCAGAACACAGCCTCCGGACGTCGGCCTGGACATCGTCGGCCAGCGCAGGTTCCGCCTCGGCCTTTGCAGGCACCACTGTGACGAGCATCGCTGAAGACGGCGCCAAGCCGCCGCGCAACCTGCGTGAATCCCAACGCGGACTGGTCAGCCTGCCGAAAGCCGAAGCCTCATCCGAAGTGGAAGTCCGGTCGCCACCGGTGCGCCGGGAAGAATCCCGCATGCGGCCATTCCCGAACCCGGCCATGGAGTCTTCGGACTTGCGGGTATTCTCGCCGCCACGCGACGATGCCGATGTGGCTGCATCGTCGCGTTCACCGGTCATGCCGTCGCCGATGGACAAGCGTGCGCGCCCGGCATTCGACAGTTCCGGCGTTGAAAGCATTGACGACGAATCCTCAGTCCGCTCGCTGCTGGACAACATCGAATGGATTCCGCTGGACGGCAACAAGCCGGACGGCGCCCCGACGACCTGAGCGGGTATCGCAGATCATCGGCAAGGTGCCCGCCGCAGGGGCCGAGCTTTATAATCTGCCGATGCAAAACCTCCTGCACAACCTCAATCCCGAACAGCTTGCCGCCGTCACGCTCCCGCCCCAGCCCGCACTGATCCTGGCCGGTGCCGGCTCGGGCAAGACGCGCGTCCTGACCACCCGCATCGCATGGCTGATCCAGACCGGACAGGTGTCGCCGGCCGGCATCCTGGCCGTCACCTTTACCAACAAAGCGGCGAAGGAAATGCTGGCGCGCCTGTCGGCGATGTTGCCGATCAATACACGCGGCATGTGGGTCGGCACTTTCCACGGCCTGTGCAACCGCTTGCTGCGCGCGCACCATCGCGACGCGGCGCTGCCGCAGACTTTCCAGATCCTCGATTCGGCCGACCAGCTGTCGGCCGTCAAGCGGCTGCTGAAGCGCCTGAATGTCGACGACGAAAAATTCCCGCCCAAGCAGCTGGTCTATTTCATCAACAGCGCGAAAGACCAGGGCTTGCGCGCGCAGGATGTCGAGGCCAATGACGAGTACAACCGCAAGTTCGTCGAGCTGTACGAAGCGTATGACGAACAATGCCAGCGCGAAGGCGTGGTCGACTTTGCCGAACTGCTGCTGCGCAGCTATGAGCTGCTGTCGCGCAACCAGCCGCTGCGCGAGCATTACCAGGCGCGCTTCCGTCACATTCTGGTCGACGAATTCCAGGACACCAACGATCTGCAGTACAAATGGTTGAAGCTGCTGGCCGGCCAGCACAATGCGGTGTTTGCGGTTGGCGACGATGACCAGAGCATCTATGCGTTTCGCGGCGCGAATGTCGGCAACATGGCTGCGTTCGAGCGCGAGTTTCAAGTGCAGAATCTGATCAAGCTCGAGCAGAACTACCGCTCGCATGGTCACATCCTTGATGCAGCTAACCAGCTGATCTCGAACAACACGCGCCGCCTCGGCAAGAACCTGCGCACCGACGCCGGCCATGGCGAGCAGGTGCGCGTCTACGAGGCGTCGAGCGACCTGCAGGAAGCGCAGTGGCTGATCGAGGAGGCAAAGGGCCTCATCAACGAGGGCTGGCTGCGCAGCGAGATTGCGATCCTGTATCGGTCGAACGCGCAATCGCGCGTGATCGAACATGCACTGTTCACGGCCGGCCTGCCGTACCGCGTCTATGGCGGCCTGCGCTTCTTCGAGCGTGCCGAGGTCAAGCATGCGATCGCGTATCTGCAGCTGATCGACAACCCGCACAATGATTCGGCCTTCCTGCGCGTGGTGAACTTCCCGACGCGCGGCATCGGCGCGCGCAGCATCGAGCAGTTGCAGGATGCGGCACGCCAGTTCGGCCTGTCGCTGTATGCGGCCGTGCCGCATGTGGCCGGCAAGGCAGGCTCGTCGCTCGGCGGCTTCGTCAATCTGGTCGAGGCGATGCGCTTCGAGACCCAGCAATTGCCATTGGCCGAGATGGTGCAGGTCATGCTCGACAAGAGCAGCCTCATTCAGCATTACCAGGGAGAGAAGGAAGGTGCCGATCGCATCGAGAACCTCGAGCAACTGGTCAGTGCCGCGACCTTGTTCGTGTCCGAAGAAGGTTTTGGCATGGATGCGCCGGCGCTACTTGGTCCACAGGCACAACCACAGGGATCGGTGCCCGTGCTGACCACCGGCGATGGCGTCGAAGTCATCGATGCCGATGCGCCGCTGGTGACTGTGATGTCGCCGCTGTCAGCCTTCCTGTCGCATGCATCGCTGGAAGCCGGCGACAACCAGGCGCAGGCCGGGCAGGACGCGATACAGCTGATGACCGTGCACTCCGCGAAAGGATTGGAATTCGATGCGGTGTTCATCACCGGGCTCGAAGAAGGCCTTTTCCCGCACGAGAACAGCGAAGAAGCCGAAGACGGCGTTGAAGAAGAGCGCCGCCTGATGTACGTGGCGATCACCCGTGCGCGCAAGCGGCTGTACATGAGCTTTGCACAGACCCGCATGCTGCATGGCCAGACGCGCTACAACATGAAGTCGCGCTTCTTCGACGAGCTGCCCGATGAATGCCTGAAGTGGCTGTCGCCGAAGGTTCAGGCGCAGTGGTTCGGCGCTACCCACAAGGCCGCATGGATCGACACGCCTGAAACTGGTAACAACCAGATCGCGCAGAAGATTGATCGCCATGTCGGCTGGCGTGTCGGCGAAAACGTGATGCACCAGAAGTTCGGCGAAGGTGTGATCGTCAACATCGAAGGCAGCGGCACGCAAGCGCGTGCGCACATCAACTTCGGTCGCAACGGCATGAAGCTGCTGGACCTGGGCATTGCCAAGCTGGAGAAAGTGGCCTGAGATCGCCAGCACCGGGAAGCTGCGACGGGATGCGGCGCGAGCGCGTGCCGCATCGTTCCTGCCTTCCCGCGTCACTGCATTAGCTGCTTGCCTTCACTCGTCCCAGTCGCGGTTTTCCGCGGCTTTTTTTTCGTCCGTGTTCTGACGCATGCGATCCAGCTTTTTCCTGAGTTGCGCCATCATGGCGTCACTGGCATCGCTCTGTTGACTGTCCGTGTTTGCTTGTTTGGCCGCATCGGGCTTTGCCGGCCCGGCTTTCTTCAATGCGCCCGGAGACGACAGGATAGGGGGCGGCGGCGGTGCCGCCGGTGCCGGAGGAGGGGGCGGCCCGTACCAGCCCGTGCGATTGGCAAGCTCCTTCAGGGTCGCATTGCCTTCGATCTGTTTGCCCAGCTGCTCCAGGGCGACATCGACCCGGTACCGGACCTGTTCGCCGAGCTCGTTGCGGAAGTCAGCATAGGCTTCCTTGAAAGCGGACAGCCGTCTGACCTGGCCTTCGCCCATGCTGGCAGGGCGTCGCTCCTGCCAGTAAAGGAAGGCCTGCACCGGAGAGGCGTCGCCCTCATCCGGAGAAGCTTTCCCCGCTTTCAGCGCGTCATACCGATCAAGCAATTCTTCGCTGATGCGGCGCGCAATGCCGGAGTCCCAACCCGTGGGCGTGTCGTCAGTACGGTCCTCGACCTCGATACGAATTCGCTGGAATAACACCTTGCCGGTCGGCGTGCCCTGCGGGATGGGATTGGCGTAAGTACCCTGACTGGCTTTCTGTGTCTCGAACCACTGACCGCGGATATTGAAGGTTTTTGGCGTCTGGGACTGACTGCACAAATAGCCTTGCGCCCGCGTGACACCGCTGACCAGGTCGGAAAAGAAGCGGCCTATGCGCTGGAAAACATTGATGTCGGCCTGCCGCTGGAAGCGCACGATCGCCTGTTCGCCGTTGACCGTTTCCTGTCGCTCGCATTCTTCTAACGCGATGCCTTCGGGGATATGGGATCGCTGGATCACCAGCAAGGTCGGTGTGGACATGGCACCTCCGGAAAAAAATTCCGCATCTCTATCCACGCGCTGCATGCCGGCATTCAGGCAGCCAGCCGGGTGGCTGCTTGCGTGCAGGCAATTCGTGTCAGGAATGAGACAAAGTCACCGTCTGGACGACGGCTTCTCAAGCTAGGTGCGAAGACGGGCGCAACGGTTCCGGCCGCTCGAACACGGCCGTATAGGTGGGATAGAAGGAGCAGTACATCACGAGCGTCAAGACCACGGACAGTGGCATCAGCAACATTACGCTGACGATGTTCTTGCCGAGCAACAGGCCGAGTATCGTGCTGATCACGGCCGGCAGTGCAATACCGACCAGCACCCAGCCCAGCGCATAAGCGATAAAGGCCTTGCCGCAGCGCTTGACCGCAAAGAAGCTGTAAAAGACGGCCTTGAACAGGCCCATGCGCTGCCAGACAGCCAGCGGCGCCGCATGCCAGAAGGCCATCGCGGCCGGCAGGTAGACCAGTGCCGAAAACAGGATCGCCAGTGGCAGGTCGCTGACCTGGACACTGGCGTCATCCGGCGCCAGCTGGCCCGACATTAGCTTCCAGAACACGCCGCCATCGATGATCGACGAAGCAGCAACGGCGCCGATGGCCGTCGACAGGTAGAGCGCACCCAGTTGCAGCAACGTGCCGAGCGCCGGCGAACGGAAGGCCGTCAGCAACAGTCGCGGCGTGACCTTGCGGCCGGCTTCGATGTCCACGCAGGCCTGCATGAAGGCCATCGAAAAGGCCGGCACCAGCAGCAGCGGCAGCAGCTGCCCGACCACCGGGATGATGGACAGCGAGAACATCAGCAGCATGTACAGCAGGAACAGCATCGACAGCTCGCCCGGCTGCTGGCGGAACAGCACAAAGCCTTCGCGTATCCAGCTGACGCCGGTGGCGGCCGTGATCGGAGGGCTTTGCATCAGGCGAGCGCCTCGACCGCATGTTCGATGCGATGGCGCAGGATGCGCTCGAAATGCGTCGGGTCGTGCGGCGTCAGCATTTCCGCTTCGCGCGGCAGGTAGTAGTCATACAGGCGCGACAGCCAGAAGCGCAGCGCGGCCGCGCGCAGCAGCGCCGGCCAGGCGTCTTCTTCGTCGGCCGTGAACGGGCGCACGCCCTGATAGGCATCGAGCATTGCGCGAACGCGATCCGGATCGGTCGCGCCGGAGTCCAGGTCGATGCACCAGTCGTTGACCGTGACGGCGACATCGAACAGCCAGGTGTCGCAGCCGGCAAAGTAGAAATCGAAAAAGCCCGACAGCTTATCGCCGTCGAACATCACGTTGTTGCGGAACAGGTCCGCATGCACCGGGCCGTTCGGCAGGCGCTTGTACAGCGTGGAGGCGGCCAGCGCTTCCTGGAAGTGCATCTCTGCCTTCAGTAGCTCCTGTGCCGCTGCCGGGATATAGGGCAGCACCACCGGCGTGGTCTCGCGCCACCAGTTCAGGCCGCGCAGATTGGGCTGGTACAGCGGATAGTCTTGCGCGGCGAGGTGCATCTTCGCCAGCATCGCGCCGACCTGCGCGCAGTGCTCGGGTGCGGGTGCCGGCACCCAGTCACCGCTGAGGCGGGTGACGATCGACGCCGGCTTGCCGTGCAGCGGATTGATGATTTCGCCGCGGTTGCTCGCAATCGGCGCCGGCACCAGCACGCCGCGATCGGCGAGGTGCTTCATCAGGTTCAGGTAGAACGGCAGCTGTTCGAAGCTGAGCTTCTCGAAGATCGTCAGCACGAACTCGCCGCGCTCAGTGCTGAGGAAGAAGTTGCTGTTCTCGATGCCCGACGCGATGCCCCGAACGGCCTTGACCGCGCCGACCGGGAACTGGGCCGCCCACGGAGTGATGTCTTCCAGGGTGACCGGAGTAAAAACTGCCATAAAGATAAGATGCGATGAAAGGCGGGAAAGGAAATCTCAAGCGCAGTAGCGCCGCGGCTCAGTTCGGCGGCGGGGCGGCGCGCCTGTCGTCGGCGCGTTTGGACTTGAACTGGAAAATTTCCCAGGTCGCGGCACGGCCGCCATTCTGGTTAGCGGGAATCTGCTCGGCCGGCGTCACGTTGTAGACATTGGTGCCGCGGCGTACCTGCACCGAAGTCACGGCATTCTGTTCGCGTGTTTGCGTGTAGGTGACCGAGCCGTCGGGCACGCGCGTGGCCGCGCTGGGGTCGTCGAGCACCGAACCTGCCGCCCATGCGGTGCTGCCGGCAAGGGCCAAGGCCAGCACGCCGGCCGCGGGCACTGCGCGAAGTACAGGGAATGCAAGGACGCTGGAACGGGGCAGGGGCTGTGTCATGGCACGGATCCACAGGTTGGGCGCAATTGCTGCGCATCTCCGCCATTCTAGCAAAATCGCCCCTGTCGCCCGCTGCCAGCCCCTTGCCGGGAGCGGGCTGTTGCAGGCGATGGCCTTGTCCGGCTTCAGAGGAAGGAGTGGTGCGGCATCTCGGTCTCGTAGGGCACGATGTCGCGCGCCTCGTAATACGCGAAGATGGCCTCGACCACATTGGCCGGCTCGTCGATGACCTGCAACAGTTCGAGGTCCTTCGCATCGACCATGCCGCCGCCGACCATCTGCTCGCGTACCCAGTCCAGCAGGCCGCGCCAGAACTGCGTGCCGACCAGCACCACCGGGATGCGGCGGCTTTTGCCGGTCTGGATCAGGGTCATCACCTCGGTCAGCTCATCGAGCGTGCCAAAGCCGCCGGGCAGCACCACATAGGCATCCGCATATTTGACGAAGGCGACTTTGCGCGCGAAGAAGTGGCGGAACGACAGCGAGATGTTCTGCCATGAGTTGCTCTGCTGTTCGTGCGGCAGCTCGATGTTGAGGCCGACCGACGGCGACTTGCCTTCATAGGCCCCCTTGTTGGCCGCCTCCATCACGCCCGGCCCGCCGCCCGAGATCACCGAGAAGCCTTCGTCGGACAGGCGGCGCGCGATGTCGACCGCGACTTCGTACCACGGATTGTCGGGCTTCATGCGCGCGGAGCCGAACATCGAGACTGCAGGCCTCACCTCTGACAGGCGCTCAGCCGCGTCGATAAACTCTGCCATAATCGTGAACATCTGCCACGATTCGCTCGCCTTGCGCGAGGTGGCGCGCTCCAGGTTGGTCAATTGCCGCAGCCGCGGCACATGTTTCCGGTCGCTTTCCATATGAATAAAAC
>JACCDU010399061.1_pt1 | contig 31206 bp, 46 predicted proteins | sample 7446081 | NCBI WGS metagenome assembly JACCDU01 (sample SAMN15323447, study PRJNA562643) | freshwater metagenome | isolation source: river surface water | place: USA:Blue River Watershed | collected 2017-08-17
GATGTGCAGGTACGGGCGGCGGGTTACGACTGGAAGTCACTGCAAATTGACACAGCCAAGACGCAGATTCTTGATGCTGCATTGGCTTATCAAATCAGCGCAAACAACACGCCACAGTACACAATGCCGTATGACAGCGCCCTAGCGGATGCTTTTCAATACGACAGCGTGACCATGAAGGTGATTGTCACCAACACTAGCGGCACGATTAAACAACCAGGCTTTGCCGAACTCTATCAAGCCACGCAGCGCATCCAGCATTTAAGCGCTTTGGTGTGGTCTTGGACTAACCCCGTAACTGCTAACAGCTCGACACAGAAAATCTTGATTCCACCTGATAACCCTATCAGCTTGGTTTTGAGCGCAGATTCAAACGCCTCTGTAAAGCTGACATGCCCCGTGATTTTTACGGATACAGGCGCAAGCGCGGATGATCGTGTACTTGGTAACGCTTCGGGTTATTCCATCATCTTAGGCTCACCCGCTACCGCTGAATCCGCTGGTTTGCAAGCAGCTATCGTGGCGGCTCTGGGTGGCCCTAGCTTTGACACTGACACACATTCTCTGGTCTACATTGAAGAATACGCACGTAAAGCGCGTGACTACGCAAAAGCAGCCCGTAACAACACCTATTAAGGAAAAACCATGTCTCAAGTTTATTTAGCTTCATACAAAGGCACCCACGAAGGCTGGCAAGGCCTTGTCAATCGTGCCATTCGCTTTTTCACCAAGAGCCAATACAGCCATAGCGAGATTTGTGTGGGCAACCCGTTTGACGGTGCTGTGCTGTGCGTCTCAAGCGTGGGCACCGAGGGTGGCGTGCGAGGCAAGGTGATGCAGCTCAACCCTGACAAATGGGACATCATCCAACTGCCTGCGGTTTACCCCCAACAAGTGCTCAACTTCTTGACCGCCCACAAGGGTAAGCCCTACGACTTGGTTGGCTGCGTGCGCTCTGTGTTGCCCTTCGTGAGCCGTGAGCACGCCACCAAATACTTTTGCTCTGAGGTGTGCGCAACGGTCATTGGCATCCAAGACCCATGGCGCATGCACCCCGGCGTTTTGCACATGGTTATGAGTGAGCGCAAGGAAGTTGCCCACTCAGGCCCCTACTAAGAGACACATCATGCCCTTACAAAAAGGTAGCTCAGGCGAGATCATTTCGGCCAACATTGGTGAGTTGATGCGTGCTGGGCACGACCCGCGCCAAGCCGCCGCCATCGCGTACAACGTGGCTCAAGGTGAAGACATGGCCGCTGGCATCATGTACCGCACGGCTGACCGTGTGTTGCTGTTGCTACGCTGCGCCACGGCTGGTGCACATCCAAACACGTGGTGCTTTCCCGCTGGCGCGATTGACGAAGGTGAAACGCCCGAGCAAGCGGCCATCCGCGAGAGCCAAGAGGAAATTGGCTACACGCCCACAGGCGAGTTGACTGTGGTCGATTGGGCCAACGGCTTCACCACGTTCTTGCATAACGTCCCGCAAATGTTTGCGCCAGTTTTGAACGACGAGCATGTGGGCTACGTGTGGGCACCACTGAGCGCCCTACCCCAGCCCATGCACCCCGGCTGTGCCGCCACCCTAGCCAACCCCTCAACCATGAGCTTTGGCATGGATGGTGCACGCGAGCTGGACAACAACGGCTGGTTTGAAATCAAGGCCAACCCCATCAGCAAGGCGGGGGTGTTCCCCTACTCAGGGCGACAGCTGGGCCTCAAGGGTGCTGACGCTGACCGCATCTTTCAGGTGCTGCGACCACCCGAGGAGCTGAGCGACCCTGCGTGCTTGGAGTCGTTCAAGCTGATCCCGTGGATTGACGAGCACGTGATGCTGGGTCCAAACCTGCAAGAGTTGAGCCCGTCAGCCATGGCCGCTGAGAAAAAAGGCGTGCAAGGGGTGATTGGTGAAAACGTATTTTTTGAAGATGGCACGTTATTTGCCAACATCAAGGCGTTTTCGAATACACTCGCATCATTGATTCAGGCTGGCAAGCGCGAGCTGTCTGCCGGATACCGCTGCATCTACGACATGACTTCGGGCGTTTGGAACGGCCAAAGCTATGACGCAGTACAGCGAAAAATCAGGGGCAATCACCTTGCTCTTGTTGACGAGGGGCGCATGGGGCCGGACGTGGCCGTAATGGATCGCTTCACTTTTAGTTTTGACGCTATGGAGATAAATATGGCAGACGAAAACCAAAGCGGCGCGACAGGTGCGGGGTCTATGACTCTTGAACAAATCGTGGCCGTGGTAACCGAACTCGCACCGCAAGTTGCGAAACTCACCGCAGCAATGGCCCCCATGCTTGGTGCCGCTGAAAAAACCGAAACCGCAGCCACAGGTGGCGTAGCTGACGAGGACAACACCCCGCCAGCCGCAGAGCCCGAAGCCGCTGGTGAAGGTACACCCGCTGGTGCAGCCAAAGACGAATATGATGAATCTTCGGGCATGGATGCAATGGAGCGCCGCGTGTTGGCAAAAATTGCCGCCCGTGACGTACTGGCTAAACAACTGTCCGCACACGTGGGCACGTTTGACCATGCCGAAAAGACCTATGACGAAGTGGTGGCGTACGGCTGTAAAAAGCTGGGCGTGAAAACCGCTGACGAACTCAAAGGCTTCTTGAAAGCAAAATCAGTTTCAACCCCACCCGCTACCGCGACAGGCATGGATTCTGCCAAGTCCGGCAACGTGGTGAATTTCGTTTCCCGTCACTTGGGAGGTAAATAATCATGCAATCAACAGTGAACATGAACCAAGGCTTTGGCGTGGTCGGTGAGGTCGTTTTCGAAGGCCCACTCCGCGCACAGCCCGGCACCATCAAAGGTGCAACCGCAGCCAACATCGTGATTGGCCGCGCTTTCACAATCGACGCCGCTGACGGTAAGTTTCAGCCAGGCGGTACCGGCGCTTTCGGTGGCATCTTGGCTAACCCCAAGTCTCAGTCGTCGATCGGCACATCAAGCGGTGGTCCATTGGCCCCCACATTGGTGGTTCCCGCTGGCACCGAAGGCTCGTTTGTTACCATGGGCGAAATCTTGGTCTACTTGACCACAGCCGCCGCCATTGGTGACGGCGTGTTCTTCGTGCAAGCTGATGGCACATTGGGTGCTGGCACTGCCGGTGCAGGTCAAACACAAATCGCAAACGCACAGGTCAAACGCTACGCAAACGCAGCGGCTGGCTTGGCAGTCATCAGCCTCACAGGAGCTTAATCATGGCGAAAAAATCCACCGTTCACTCCCACGTCTTCGGACGTGACGTTCGTGCAGTCGAGATGACTGCTGCGGATTGCGCTGACTTCGGCGCGTTGTCACAAATCGGCATCAACTTGCCAGCGGCCATGGTGCAAGACCAAATGTCTCACATGATGGCTGGCACTGCGATGGACGACCTGCAAGGTCTCAGCACCACCACAGCAAGCATCAGCAACCCTGTGCAGTTCTTGCAAACATGGTTGCCCGGCTTTGTGCGTGCCATCACCGCCGCTCGTCGCATTGACGAGATCGTGGGTATCACCACCGCTGGCACTTGGGATGACGAAGAAATCATCCAAGGTGTGTTGGAGCCTTTGGGCGAAGCCGCACCCTACCATGACTACACCAACATCCCGCTGTCAAGCTGGAACGTGAACTTCGAGCGCCGCACTGTGTTGCGCTTCGAAAAGGGTATCAAGGTTGGCTTGCTCGAAGACGCACGCAGCGCACGTGTGCGTATCAACACCGCCGCTGAAAAGCGTACATCCGCAGCTTTGGCTTTGGATATCACGCGCAACCGCATTGGCTTCTACGGCTACAACGGAGGCTCAAACCGCACGTACGGCTTCTTGAATGACCCAGCGTTGCCAGCTTACGTGTCGGCTGCAGCCACTGGCTCTGGTTCGTCCACCACATGGGCAACCAAGACATTCTTGAACATCACGGCTGATATCCGTGGCATGTTTGCCCGTGTGCAAGCTGCATCACAAGACCAAGTGAACGTCGAACAGACGCCCACCACACTCGTTTTGGCTACCAACGTGTACCAATACTTGTCAGTGGTGTCCGACTTCGGTATCAGCGTTCGCAAGTGGTTGAGCGACACTTATCCAAAGTGCCGTGTGATCTCTGCACCTGAGTTGAACCTCGCCAACGGTGGTGCCAACGTGGCCTACTTGTTCGCCGACTCCGTTGATGACGGTGGCAGCGACGGTGGTGCTACATTTGCACAGATCGTCCCCGCAAAGTTCCAAGCTCTCGGCACTGAAAAGCAAGCCAAGGGCTACTTGGAAGATTTCAGCAACGCTACCGCCGGTGTGTTGTTGAAGCGTCCCTTCGCTGTTCAGCGCTTAACTGGAGTTTAAAAAATGAAACTGTACGTCTATTCGACACTGGCCTGTGATATGGCCTACACCAACCACACAGAGGGCGGGGCTGATATGCCTATCGACTTGCCACCTGTGTTTGTCAAGGGCGGTGCTGGTGTTGCGAACGATCGCTTGGTCACACCTCGCGGTGTGGTCACTGAGATCACTGAGCAAGAAGCCGAGTACCTGCGTGCCAACAAGGTGTTCCAATTGCATGAGAAAAATGGATTCGTCCAAATTTCCGAAGGCAAGAAGGACCCCGAGAAAGTCGCAGCCGACATGACAGGTCGCGACCAATCCGCACCTGTGGTGCCTGAGGACATGCCGTCTGACGGCTTGCCAATGGGCACCGAAGTGGACGGCAAGGCTTCTTCGAAGAAAAAGTAAAGCCTAGACGTGCAAAAGGGCGGTGAGCTGTAAAAAGCCATCGCCCTTTCTTTTTTAAGGGTCACCATGACAATCGAATTGAACATCGCAGACTTTCGGGCCCAGTTCCCACAGTTTGCCGACACGACCAAATATCCCGACAGCACGTTGCAATTGCAATTTGACATTGCCACGTCTTACGTCACCGCCGATACCTACGGTGACATGACCACGCCTGTGCGCACCCACGCCATTTATTTGATGATGGCCCACTTGCTGCAGCTCAACATCATCATTGCCCAAAACGCAGCCGGTGGCGGTGGGCAAATGGGTGTGGTGCAATCAGCCACCATCGGCAGTGTGTCGGTCACCTTGCAGCCCCCGCCCGTGCGCGGCCAGTGGCGCTGGTGGCTTAACAACACGCCCTATGGTGCACAGCTGGTGGCCTTGCTTGAGATGCAAAGCGCCGGCGGCTTCTTTGTGGGCGGCTTGCCTGAGCGTGCTGCGTTTCGCAAGGTTGGGGGCGTGTTTTGAAACTCACGCGCAAAGCTGGCAAGATCGAAGCCCTGCGGGAAACCATCAAGGGCTTGGATGACGCTCAGGGGCGCGTGGGCTGGTTTGAATCGGCCAAGTATGAGAACGGCGCACCTGTGGCTGGCATTGCGGCTGTGCATGAGTTTGGAAGCCCCAGCCGTGGCATCCCGCCCCGCCCGTTCATGCGCACCACCGCCACTGAAAAGCGCGGCGATTGGTCCAAAACCGCTGGTGCGTTGACCAAGGCTGCGGCCAATGGCAACATGGACCCCAACAACATCATGGCCGCTGTGTGCATGGCCGCCGAAGGTCACGTGCGCGAGACCATCACCAAGCTCACAGCGCCAGCACTTAAAAAGGCGACAATTGACGCACGCAAGCGCCGCCTTGCCAATGGTGGCAAAGGTGCTGAGGTCAGCATTGGCAAACCTTTGGTGGACACTGGCGTCATGTTGAACACACTCACATCGGAGACTGATTGATGCTTGTACCTGGCTCAAACCTACTAAGCTTGGCCCTGCGCGTGATCGCGCCGCAATCGCTCATGCACAAGGCGTTCGTGTCACGCACCGAGAATGCTGCGGGTGACACGGTGTCTGTCTATGCCGAACCTGTGGCAATTCAGGGCAGCATGCAAGCCATGAACATGGCGACCTACCAAGAGCTGGGCCTGAACATCGCCAAAAACTACTCGACGCTCTACACCACAACCAACGTCAAGCCCACCAGCCGTGACCGTGAGGGTGATTTGGTGACCTACGGTGGTAAGACGTGGCAGTGCGAGTCCGACATGCACTGGCAAGTTCAAGACGGATGGTGCATGCTGCTATGTGTGGAGATCCCATCAAATGAATGACAAACAAATCAACATGCTTTTCATGGCGCACGTGTTGCCAGCCATGCAAGCCACGCCCGACATTGCCACTGTCAAGCTGGCGCGTAACTTTCAACAGCGACAGCAAGGTGCGGCCAGCGCTGCGTACGTCTACTTTGTGAAGATCGGCGACCACCGCCACGGGCACCCCAAGCGCTCGGATGTGTACAACGAAGCCACGGGCTTGTTTGACCACACCGAAACGCAGACTTACGAGACAACCTACCAATTTAGCGCGTGGGTGCCACAAGACCCATCGAATGTGACACAGCTCACAGAATCTGACACACTCAACATCGTTTCGGGTATCATTCAAAGCGATGCAATCTTGGCGGCGTTTAGCGCGGCAGGGGTTGGAGTTCTTCGGGTGACGGACGTTCGAAACCCGTACATTGTGGATGACCGAGATCGTTTCGAGGCAATACCGACATTCGATATCGTGTTGACGCATCAACGTAAAACGGCAGTGTCCGCAGTGCCAAAAGTCAGCACGTATGAAACCAACGTGCATCAAGTGGATTAATTTAAGGAGTATGGGCCATGGCCATCAGTTTTAAACGTTACGTGAATATCACGTCAGGTGTGGGCGGTGGGGCTGGTGTGCGCTTGCGCGACCTGATCTTGCGCCTGTTCACTACCAGCACTTTAGTGCCTGAAAAAACAGTGATCGAGATGGACAACGCCACCGATGTGGCCACCTATTTCGGTACCGGCTCAGCCGAACACTTGCGTGCCATGTTCTATTTTGGCTTTGTGTCAAAGTTGATCACCGCACCAAAGAAAATCAGCTTCTCGCGCTTTGCCGACATTGCCGCCGCCGCCCGTATCTACGGTGCAAAGAAGGCGTTTGCTGTGTCGCAATTCACGGGCGTGACCACAGGCAGCTTCAAGCTCACTTTGGGCGCGTACACCGGTGACGTGACAGGTTTGAATTTCAGCACCGCCACCACGTTGTCAAATATCGCCACCACGCTACAAACGGCCATTCGCGCTGTTACCGCTGGCGGTACCGATTGGACTGGCGCAACGGTCACTTACAACGCCACGGCCCAACGTTTTGAGCTGTTGGGTGGCAGTACCGGCGTCAAGCCTGTCGCGACTGCTGACGCAGCCACGGGCGTTGCTGTCAAGTCTTTGTTGGGCTGGGATGCCACGGGGGTGTTTTCGCCAGGTGTCGCCGCGCAAGAACCTTTGCAAGCCTTCATTGATGCGGTTGAAGTCTCTGACAACTTTGGCTCGTTTGCCTTTATCCCCACTTTGACTCAAGTGCAAGTCGTGGCCGTTGCTACCCAAAACGACACGTACAACGTGGGCTTCATCTACACCGTGCCAATCGCTGAGGCTGATGCGGCCAGCTATTACGCAGCTTTGGTAGGCTTGTCAGGCGTGGCGACCACGCTGTCACCGCTGGCCACTGAATACCCCGAGTTGTTGCCTTCGGCCATCTTGGCCGCCACGGCCTACAGCCGCCGCAACAGCGTGCAAAACTACATGTTTCAGCAAGCCACGTTGACACCTAGCGTGTCCACCAACGCTACAGCGAACACCATGGATGCCAACCGTGTGAACTACTACGGTCGCACGCAAACCGCCGGTCAATACTTGGACTTCTACCAACGCGGCGTGATGATGGGCTTGGCAACAGACCCAGTCGACATGAACACCTACGCCAACGAGATGTGGTTCAAAGACGCTGTCGGTGCAGCCATCATGTCGTTGTTCTTGTCTGCAGCTCGCGTGTCTGCCAACGCCACTGGTCGTGGTCAATTGCTGGCAATTATCCAAAGCGTGATTGAGCAAGCCACCTACAACGGCACCATCAGCGTGGGCAAGCCGCTCAACACCACTCAAAAGCTCTACATCACCAACCTGACTGGTGACGAAAACGCATGGCAACAGGTCTACAACATCGGCTATTGGGTCGACGTGAACCTTGAAAGCTTTGTGACCACGGACGGTCGTACCGAGTGGAAAGCGGTCTACACCTTGATCTATGCCAAAGACGATGCCATCCGCAAAGTCGAAGGTTCACACGTCTTGATCTAATTTTGGAGAAAACAGCATGTCACACGATATCAGTGCATTTGGCCTAAAAGTACAACTGGCCGCTTCACAAACCTTTCCCACGGGCATCAGCCTGACGCAATTTGCCGATGACGCTGACCCGTTTGACAGCCCCACCTTGCAGATTCGCGATAAGGCCATGGGCATCAACGGCGACTTGATCACATGGTCCAAGGCTAACCCCATCCTCGTCTCTTTGGCTTTGGTGCCAAACAGCGAAGATGACCGCAACTTGGGCGTGTTGTTTGAAGCCAACCGTGTGGGCAAAGGCAAGCGCGGTGCACGCGATGTGGTTTCGATCACTTGCGTGTATCCTGACGGTCGCACGGCTTCATTTACCCAAGGTGTCATCACTGACGGTATGCCAGCCAACAGCCCCTCAAACGCTGGCCGTTTGAAATCCAAGGTCTATCAGTTTGCTTTCGAAAACATGAACCGCACCTAAGCCATGATTCAACCTAAAGAAATCACCATCGAGACACAGGGCGGCGCAAGCCGCACCTTTATCTTGTCAAAATTCCCAGCCATTCAAGGTCGGGAAATCATCGCCAAGTACCCCCTGTCGGCCATGCCGAAGCTGGGGGACTATGCGGTGAACGAAGAAACCATGTTGAAGCTCATGGCGTTTGTGGCAGTACCCCAAGATGGCCGCGAACCTTTGGCGCTGACCACACGCGCCTTGATTGACAACCACTGTGGTGATTGGGAAACCCTCGCCAAGATTGAAGTTGCCATGATGGAGTACAACGTAAGTTTTTTCGGGAACGGGAAAGGCTCGACTTTCTTAGAAGCTATCACCCTGAAAGCCCAACAGTTTCTTTCAAAAACATTGATGGATTTATCGGGGCAATTCTCGCAGAAGGCAAAGCAACCTTAAACGAGCTGCGAACCATCTACAGCGTCGAGGACGCATTCAACATTTGGGAGGTCATCATGGTCACACGCTGGAATGAACACCTCGCAATCGAACATGCGAAAAAACAAAAATGAGCGTCCTAGATTCCTTTTATTTTTTATTCGATGCAGATGCCTCCAAGCTTGACAAGGGCTTGGAGCATTCTGAGAAGAAAACCGACTCCCTAATCGACAAGCTCAAAGACGTTGACAAGGAAGGTGGCAAAGCTGGTTCGGCTCTCTATGAGTTGATTGGCAAAACCGCTGGCGTTATTGGCGTGGGCTTGTCGATTGGGGCCCTTATTGCAGGGGTCAAAGAGTCCGTGGCGGCGTATCAAGAGTTGGCAAAGCTTGCCGACCAGTTCCGGTCAACAGCCACGGCCATGCAAGAATTTAACGATGTGGCCAAGCTGGTGGGCTTGACCCAAGACGAAGCCGCCGAAAGCCTCAAGTCACTTGACGATGTGATGCAAAAGGCCATCAAAGACACCGACGGTACTGGCAAGACGTTCAAACAGCTAGGGGTTTCCCTAACCGATGCAAGCGGCAAAGCCCGTTCGACCACGGATGTGATGAACGAGCTCGGCGCGGCCATGGGTGCCATGGATGAACAGCAACGCCTTGCCATCACCGAAAAGCTTGGTCTCGATGGTCCCGCGCTCAAAATGTTCACAGCTGACGCGCTGGCGCTGCAAAAGCGCGTGACTGACCTGAGCCGCGCCAGTGGTTTGAACCTTGAGGAAGCCACCAAGCGCTCCAAAGAATTCACCAAGGCCAGCAAGGCCATGGGCACTGAGTTTGACATTTTGAAGATGTACCTCGACAAAGTGTCCGAGAAATTCAAAATGTCGTCCATGCCCATCTTCACCAAGGCGATGGAGATTGCCACGAAGTACATGCGCATGTTCACCGATTACTTAATGGATCACTCCAAATTCATCGAAGGTGTGTTCATCGCCATTGGCGCGGCCATTGCCTACTTCATGCTCCCAGCCGCAATCAGCGGTGCCGTTGCCGTTTGGGCCATGATCGCACCGTTCGTAGCCGTGGGCGCGGCTGCGGCTGCGGTCGGCTTGATATTTGCTTTGGTCTATGACGACATCATGAACTTCATTGATGGCGGTGATTCAATGATCGGTGAGATGGTCAATCGTTGGCCCATCATTGGCGAGATCGCCAGCAGCATCGGTGACGCATTCAAGGCCCTGTGGGATATCGGCGTGCAATTGATGGACTTCATGATTTCCATGTGGGACGACCCCGCGGCGGCGTTCTCTAATTTTTTCAGCATGATTGTGAACGGTATCAAATCTTTGCTCAACATGATCCCCGGACTCAGCACGGCCATGGGTGCGCTTGGGTTTGGTGGTGACACCGCCAAAGGTGTTGCCGCTGGCAAAGACTCTATCGGTGCGGCCAGTGCCACGCCTATGGCGTCGAGCTCGTCATCGAGCATCAGCAACAGCAAATCGAGCAAATCAACCAGCGTGAACGTGGGCAAAGTTGAGGTCAAGACTCAAGCCACTGATGCCGCTGGTATCAGCAAAGCCATTGGTGGCAGCATGGAGACACAAATGCGTCAGGCTGCAAACAATTTTGACGATGGGTTATTGGCATGACGACCAACGTTTTCACCAAATTTGCCGCGCTAAAAAACTTCTCACTTGAGGCGTACTTACCACCACAGATCACCGCCCAAGGGTGGTTCGCCACAGGGGCCAAGGATGTGGTGGCGGTCTTGCGCGACTCTGATTTGACCCAAGTGTTTGCCAAGGCACGTGCCATCAAGGCGACTGTCATGCGCTCATCGCAAGCCATGTCACACCCGCTTGAGACTGGTGCCAGCATCACTGACCACCGCATCATTTTGCCCAACACAGTGGAGCTGTCGCTGATCTTGGCATCCAGTGATTACCGTTCGGTCTATCAGCAAATCCGCGACATTTTCATCAACGGCGAATTGCTCACAGTGCAGACCCGCGTGGATTCGTACACGTCAATGATCATTGAAAAAATGCCGCACGACGAGTCGCCCGACATGTACGATGGTGTGGCGCTGGCGCTCTCCCTTAAAGAAGCCAAATTCGTGTCGCCACAATTCTCTACGTTGAAGGTCGCAGCACCAAAGAACGCCAACACTGTCAAACGTGGTGAGCAACAGCCGCAAGAATCTAAAAAGCAAAGTTCTATTCTTTCGGGGCTATTCAAATGATCGACATTGGTATCGCCACAGTGCCAAACCAAACCCTGTCAATTCAAATTGACCAACGGGCCTACGACATTACCTTGCGTGAAACCAACGGTTGCATGTCAGCCACGATCGTGCGCGACCGTGTGACGCTGGTTTCAAACATGCGCGTAACCGCTGGCACCCCATTGTTGCCCTACAAATATCAAGAGTCTGGCAACTTCACTGTGCTGGTTGAAAACGAAGATTTGCCGTATTGGGACAAATTCAACGTGACGCAATTTCTCGTCTATCTCAGCACCAGCGAAATTGCAGCGCTTCGGGGGTAAGTCATGGACACACTCGACCCGCGCCTGTTACGAATCGGCATTGAGATTGACGGGGTTTTGAAAACCTACGAAGACCTCGCCATGACGGTGTCCGGCACAAAGTATGCCAACGCCAACCAAAACGAATGTGAAGTCAAGATGACCAACCTTGACAAAGCCACGCGCGACTATTTGCTCACCGAAACGTCACCCTTCACCAAAGTCAAAAAGCGCAAAACTTTGATTGTGGAAGCTGGGCGTGTTAGCACGGGCTACTCGCTATTGTTTGTGGGTGATATCACCAACGCAGTGGGCGGCCAGCCGCCCGACATTACGCTATCACTCAAAGCCGCCGCCGGTGACTTTGCCAAGGGCGAGATCATCGCTCGTTCACAGCCTGGCATCACGCCACTCAAAAACATTGCCGCGCGGGTGGCTCAAGACTTAGGGCTTGTTTTGCGGTTTGAGGCTCAACCCAAGCAAATCAGCAACTACAGCTATTCAGGCAGTGCCGCCAAGCAAGTTGAACAATTGGGCAGCATGGGGCGCGTCAACGCCTACATTGACGACGACACCCTAGTGGTCAAAGACTTCAACAAGCCATTAGAAAAGCGCACACGCATCCTGAATTTGGACACCGGCATGATTGGCATCCCTGAGTTCACCGAGCAAGGTATCAAAGTCAAGATGCTGTTTGACAACCAAACGGTGCTTGGTGGTGGGCTGAATGTGACAAGCCAATTGAACCCAGCGGCCAACGGCACGTACACTGTGGCAAAGCTCTCGTTTGAGCTTGCAAACCGTGACACCCCGTTTTACTACATTGCCGAAGCCACACGCTCGACCAAAGGTTAATCATGGCCGAAGAAAACCACGCGCAACCGTCCCGAGACCCCGCAAATGACGCCAGCCTTTTGGGTATGGCGCGGCAAATCTTGGACAAGTTTTTGATGGGCGTGGACGATATGTTGCCAGCCCGTGTGGTGTCTTACGACCGAGCAAAGAACCGTGCCATGGTGGTGCCCATGGTCATGATGCTCACCACTGACAATCGCCAAGTTGGCCGCGCTCAAATCGCCAGCGTGCCTGTGCTTCGCATTGGTGGCGGAGGCATGGCCTTGAGCTTTAACCTCAAAGCCGGTGACTTGGGGTGGATCAAGGCCAACGACCGCGATATCAGCTTGATCACGCAAGGCTACAAAGACGCAGCACCCAACACCCTGCGAAAGCACTCATTCCAAGACGCCGTGTTCATTCCCGATGTGATGACGGGGCTCACTGTGCCAGGCGAAGACGCGGGTGCGGCAGTGCTGCAAACGCTAGATGGTTCGGTGAAAGTGTCCGTGGGTGCTGACAAGGTCAAGATCGCCTCGGGCGCAAGCTCAATCGTGGTGTCAGCCTCAGGTATTGCAATTGTGGGCGATGTGACGATCACGGGTAAATTGACCACATCGGGCGCATCAACCCTCAGTGGTGGTGCGACAATCGGCGGTATCAGTTTTGCCTCTCATAAGCACTCAGGCGTGCAGCCGGGTGGCGGTCAATCAGGTGGGCCCGTCTAATGACAATCACAATTTCAACCGACTCAAACAACGACCTCTACATCGGGTCGAACGGTTCGCTATCCATCAGCTCAGGCATCAACGCAGTGCTTTTGGCCTGTGAGCATGCTGCAAAAACCCAGCTTGGCGAATTGATGTACGCGGTAGATCAGGGCATCCCCAACTTCACCGAAGTGTGGGGTGGCTCACCCAACATTTTGCAGTTTGACGCCTACTTGCGCCGAGCATTGGTGGCGGTTGATGGTGTTGAAAGCGTGACCGATTTGCAAATCTACACATCCGACAACAAGCTGACCTATCAAGCGACAATCCAAACAATTTACGGTACCGGAGCAATCAATGGCTGACTACACCTACATCGACACCACGGGCGTGATTGTGCCCGACACCTCAGTGGTGCAAGCAACAGTTCAAAGCGAATACAAAGACGTGTTCGGGCAAGACCTTGTTGTCACAGCCAACACGCCACAGGGCGTGCTTATCACGGCTGAGACCGAAGCGCGTTCGAACGTCTTGCGCAACAATGCCGCTGTGGCCAATCAGATCAATCCAAACTTGGCCGGTGGCGTATTTCTTGACGCAATTTGGGCGCTCACTGGCGGCCAGCGCATTGCCGCGACATACTCCGTGGTGCCTAATGTGCAACTCATTGGCCTTTCAGGCACGGTCGTCCCAGCCGGTTCGCAAGCTTCACTAGAAGATGGTACAGTATTTGCAAGCGTGTCCGAAGTTACTTTGGACGATACGGGCAATGCGTACGTTGATTTTCAAGCCGTGACCACTGGGCCAATTGCAGTCAATGCAAATGCCCTGAGTCAAATCGTCACCGCTGTGCTTGGTTGGGACAGCATTGTCAACGCCAACCCCGCCACGCTGGGGCGCACCGAAGAAACAGATTTAGCATCACGCTTGCGCCGAAAAAACACTCTCAGCACGCAAAACGTGGCGTTGCCCGAGGCCATCATCTCGGGTCTTTATGGCACCACCAACGTCAAGAGCCTCACCTTTCGCGAGAATTACACCAACGCTGACGCCACAATTGACGGGATATTCTTGCTGGCGCGGTCGATCTATGTGTGCGTGGATGGCGGCTCAGACGCCGACGTGGCGGCCACATTGCTTGAGCACAAAAGCCTTGGTTGCAACTGGAACGGTACCACCAGCGTGGACACTGTAGACCCAGCCAGCGGCCAGACCTACACCGTCAAATTTGACCGCCCTACAGCTGTGCCTGTGCAAGCGCGTTTGAGCGTGCGCAACCTGAGCTCATTGATCGATGTGCAAACTGCTGTGCGCCAAGCCATTCTTGACTTTGCATCGGGTTTGATTGACGGTGAGCCCGGCTTCACAGTAGGTTCAAGCGTCTCAGCCTTTGAATTGGCTGGCGCTGTGAACCGACAAAACCCCGGCATTTATGTGCAAAAGTGTGAAATTTCGCTCACGTCAACCACGGTGTGGAGCACTGACGAAATTGCCATTGCGCTCAATCAAATTGCAACCATTGCAATTGGCAACATTGAGGTGAACGTCTTATGAGCATTCAAGCCTTCGATTTTTCGGTAGATTTGCTCAAGGCTTTGCTTTGGCAATACAACGAAGCCGAGCGCCTAGAAGCCTTGGTGCGCAAAAAGCAAGAATGGTATGACCTGAACCAACAAGGGTTTTGGGAGGATTGGGTGCGCGATGTGTTTGACTTGCGCACAGCCAATGACTTCGGCCTGAGTGTGTGGGCCATTTTGCTTGATATACCGCTGACAGTCGGTTCTCAAAATGACTCGCCTACTAAACCTATTTGGGGTTTTGGTGCGTACCGCGAGGGCTTCAACAATGGCAACTTTGCCAGCAGTTCGGGTGCGGCCCTCACCACTGAGCAAAAGCGCTTGGTCTTGCGATTACGCTATTTTCAATTGGTCAACACGGGCTCTGTCACCGAAATCAACGCCTTCTTTGCTTACCTTTTTGAGCCACTTGGGGTGGCTTGGGTCAATGATGGTTACGCCATGAATGCGCGTTATGTGTTTGAGTTTCCATTGGATTCAGCGCTAGAAGTGGTTTTGACAGAGTTTGACCTTCTACCTCGTCCCGCAGGGGTTCGAGTAGACTACGTCGTCATTGGCGATGCTGACGGCTGGGGTCATGGTCGTTATCGCGAAAACTTCAACAACGGGAATTTCTATCATGGATAAGTTTTTCAAAGTACCCTTTGCCACCAGTGGTGACAAAACCGCAGTGCCGGACGCTGTCGATGCAAACGGCAACGTCAGCTACACCCAAGGCTACAGTTTTGACTATCAACGTCAAAAGACTGACCCAGCCGCAAAAAACATTGAACGCGACAAAATGAACGCGATTTTCAATGACATTACCAAAGCGATTGCTGAATTGCAAAAACAAGGCGTGCCTGACTACATCACCAGCACGCTCAATGGTGGCACAGCTTACAGCTACAGCATCAACGCTTTGGTGCGCTACAACAACGTGCTCTATGTGTCATTGGCCAATGCAAACACTGCACTGCCTACCGACACCACAAAATGGATTCCATTGTTTAGTGCTGGCGGTAGTCAAGGTTTATTTGCCAAGACCGATTCGTCTTCGGTCATGTTCACCAAGACTGCAGCTTTTGCGGTGTCCACATCGCAAGTTGTTTTGATTTCGGTCAATGATTCGGTCAAAACCATCGCCTCGGGCACTGTGGTCACCATGCCAACTGCCACCACGGGCACGGATTACGCAATTTGGGCCAAGCCTGATGGCACACTTGAAGCCACGGCCAATTTCACCACGCCACCCGTGACAGGTTCACGCAAGATTGGCGGCTTTCATTACGCACCAGGTGGCAACGCTACGGCTCAAGCTGGCGGCAATACCACCCCTCAAATCAACGAATACAGCCTCTATGACCTGAAATTCCGTCCGGCATGCCCTGACCCTCGCGGTATGGCCTTGATCGCTGGCGGCTACTGGATGGACATTTATTTGACAGGCGTGGATGCCATCACCAACGGCTCGTCAAAATACAACGTGGTCATGGCTGACGGTTCAAGCCCACCCAAGGTGCCCACCATGTTTGGTGGTAACGGTTCGACCACGTACGGGTCTTACAACTGGTGGCAAGCCATGGAGCTTGCAACAGCCTTTGGTAAACGTTGCCCCACACAGCAAGAATTCATGTCGGCTGCGTATGGCACCACCGAAGCGTCAAGCATTGGTACCGACCAAAACAACACCATTCTCAACGCAGCCTACACGTCCAAGTGGGGCATCATGCAAGCCACCGGTGTGCTATGGATTTGGGGTATTGAGCGTGGCGGTCCTTACGCAGGTGCGTCATGGAACCCAGCAACAGGCACCACAGCCAGCCGTGGCTCAGAGTACAACGCGCCAAACGCATCACTATATGGCGGCGCCTGGGGCAACGTCTCGAACGCCGGTTCTCGGTCGTCGAGTTGGGGCGACGCCGCGTCGTACTCGACCAACGGCATCGGTTCGCGCTTTTGCTGTGACCACTTGCAACTTGATTGAGACCGCGAAAGCGGTCTCCCTAAGGTCACATGAACCCAACTAAAGACGCTACAACATGCTACGACCAAATGGTAATCGTGGAGAAATTCGAAAGGGTGATCGGGTATCTTTACCCCATCGGCCAGTCGATGCCACGCAAGCATGGTGTGGCGCGAGACATGTTTTTTGCACGCACTTTTGGGTGTGCCCGATTTAATCTTTCAAGCGGGGAAATCAAACCAAATTTCAAAAATTTACGCCGTAGATGCAGCACTCGCCCATCTGCGGTTTTGGTTGCGATTCTTGCTCCTAATTCGCGCATTGTCACCTCACCAACTACAGACAGCTCAGGTGCTGTTGGCAGAAGTTGGATCTATGATCGGTGCGTGGATAAAGGGCAAGCAAAAGCAGGGGTATGCTGGGTAAATAGGCGGTCATCTTTGGCGGCAACTGGAACAACGTCTCGAACTCCGGTTCTCGGTCGTCGAATTGGAACAACGCCGCGTCGAACTCGAACAACAACATCGGTTCGCGCTTTTGCTGTGACAACATTACAATTTCAACGCTCTGTCGCGGTTACGGCTCGACAGGCAGACCCTTCAATGTGTGGTCAGCCAGACATATCCTCCTTCGGGAAATACTCACCTTGGTTCGGTTTAACGCTTAGTAGTAAATCCAAAGGCGCTGCCGACTTCTTTATGCCAAAGAAACATCGAAATTTAATACAACAAATTGCCACGGTTGAAAACCTACGCAATGCCTATGAAAAAACCTCATGTGGCAAAAAGCGAACTTACGGATATTTGGAATTCAAAGAATATGCCGAATCAAATTTGTTGTTAGTTCAACAAGAGCTTTTAGACGGTGCTTACAAAATAGGGCCATACCGTGAATTTACCGTATATGAGCCAAAGCCTCGTCTAATATCAGCGCTTGAATTCAAAGACCGTTTGGTGCAACACGCGCTATGCAATGTGGTCGCCCCGATATTTGATCGAGGGTTAATGCCTCAAACCTTTGCTTGCCGTATTGGCAAAGGTACCCACGCTGGCGTGCAATTTGTCCAAGCTAAGTTGCGACAGACCAAAGCGAAATACTTTTTAAAAACTGATTATTCGAAATTCTTTCCAAGCATTGATCGAGAGGTCTTGCATGGAATGATTGATCACAAGATTGATTGCAAACACACCCTTGCGATATTGCGAGAAATAATCCCGCCCACTGGTAAAGGTATTCCAATCGGTAGCCTGACCAGCCAATTGTTTGCCAACGTCTACGGTAACGCCGCTGACCGGTTTATTCATTTTCGCTTGGGCCACCGCGAGTGGGCGCGATATATGGATGACATTGTGATCTTGGGTGATGACAAAGACCTCTTGATGGAAAGCTTTTTAAACTTGAACGATTTTTCAATGGAAGAATTAAAACTTCGCATTGGCAAATGGCAAGTCTCGCCCACGTCAAGAGGTATCAACTTTTTGGGCTACCGAATATGGGAGACTCACAAGTTGTTGCGCAAAGACTCAGTGCTTCGCGCCAAGCGTAAAGTTGCAAACTTCATACGTCACGATGACATGGAGGGGCTAAAACGCTTCACCGCTTCGTGGTCAGGTCATGCACAATGGGCGAACGCTCACAACCTCAACACATGGATGGAAAATCGATATGGAATCACTTTCTAAAATCACTATTAGCTCACGCGAAGACCTCGACTCAATCGAAGGTACCGAAGAACACACGGCATTCATGACAATGCTGGCCGGCTCATTGTGGACGCTCGTTAAAAATGACGAAGCCAAACGCTGGGACGCCATTGAAAACAACGATTTGATTGAGAAGTTCGGCTTTACCCGAAAAGACTTTTCCAAGGTCAAAGCGCCAGCATTGCCCGAATACGTACCACCGCCCGCACCAGACCCAAAGATGGTTGGCGTGGAATTTGAAGGTGTCATGTGCAGTGCGACCCGTGACGATCAAAACGGCTTGGCCGCAGTCATGTTGGCATATCAGCTGCAAGGTGATAAATTCAGCCCTACCGAGTTCACTTTTGCAAATGGCAACAAATTGGTGCTCACGGGTAAAAACATGAGTACTTTTATTGCCAAATGGCTACCGTTTCGCCAAAGCTTTTTTCAGCCGTAAAATACGGCAACTAAAAACGAAAGACCATCATGGCTGAACCTATCTCTACCACTACCACCGGTGCTGCATCGGTCGGTTTTTTAGCGCTACTCATCGGCGCATTTGGCCCCGTAGCTGCTGATGTGATGCTTGTCGTCATCTCGGCGCTGGCGGGTTGTTTTATCGCCTTGTCTAGCACCAAAAATCAATCGGTGCTGCAAAGTATCGGCTTTGTCGTCATCGGTGTCACGGTGTCACTGGTGCTGTCTTGGGGTGCAATGAACCTTGTTGTCAGTGTCATCCCCCAGCTCAACAGCCCGTACACCCCCAGCATGATCGCCATGTCAATCGGCTTTTTGAGCAATCAACTGCCCAGCATCTTTGGTGCGCTGGCCTCAAAAATCAAAGCTAAATTTGGGTTGTAAACCATGATTGAGATCAAGATTTGGCTAACTCTTGTACTCTTGATTGAGGTGCCAGCCATTGCCATGGTTGCGCTGCACACCCCTTTGCTCAAAAAGCTCAAAGCCATCGGTTTCGATTGGCTGATGATGGTCGGCATCTACCTGTTCACGATCGGTCTTTGTGCACAGGTAGGCCGAACCAACAACTATCTCAAGTTTGATGTATACCCCGTTGACGAATGGTTCCCCGTGTGGGTGCTCAAAGACATTGGTGGTTCAATCATGCTTTACTGCGTCATTAAACTTTGCAAGGACAAACACCATGTGTGAAATAATTTTCGACATCATCATGTTGACCATGGTCGCCACTGGGGCGTATTGCGCACACCACCTGAGTGACGAAAATCCATGCTGGGTTCGACTTGTTGTCATGGCACCCGCAATAGTTGGCATGTTCGCCCCCGTGGCAGTGCTGATGGGTCTTTACGAACCGCGGGTCTTTGACGTTGTCTTTGCAGTAACGGTTGTCCTTCTATACGCATTGGTGGCCAGCCGCTTCTCTAAAAAACCTTGGCTTGACTTACGGGTGTCAAAATGAATATTGAAATCACACGCAAACACTTCTTGCCCACATGCACTGTCGGTGAGCTGGTCGTCGATGGTGAATTCTTGGGTTTGACCATTGAAGACACAGTGCGTCAAATTGCAGAGCAACCCGTGTCAGCTTGGAAAATACCAGGTGTGACAGCTATCCCAGTGGGCACATACCCCGTCAAAATCACCATGTCCAACCGCTTCAAAAAGCCGTTGCCATTGCTCATTGGCGTGGAAGGTTTTGAGGGTGTTCGCATCCACACTGGCAACAGCTCCAAAGACACCGAAGGTTGCATCATTGTGGGTAGCACTTGGGACGGAAAATCGGATTGGGTGGGCGGCTCTCGCGTGGCCTTTGAAAAGCTGATGACCGCAATTCAATCGTCAACCACTGGCTGCACTTTGACCATCGTATGATCAAGCTCTACGCGACCATTGCGGCACTTGCAATCAGCTTTGGCGGCGGTTGGGCCACCAATGGCTGGCGCTTGACCTCGCAACATCAAGCTGAAAAGCTTGAGCAAGCCAAAAGCTATGAGCTCGAAATCAAAACGCTTTCGGCATCTAATGATCAACACTTGCAAAACCTTCGGGATTCTCAAAATGAAACAAATCGCCTACATGATTGTGTGCGCACTGGCGCTTGCGGGTTGCGCTTCAACACCCCTGCCGCCAAACAATCAACCACCGGTGCCCGAGTGGATCATGAAGCCGGGGCCGAACTTGCAGGATCTGTTGGACAGGCTTATTTCGCCTTACGCGAAGGAATCGACAGCGCACGCGCCCAGCTTGAAGCGTGCCAAGATCAATTACGCATCCGGCAATAAGCTGACGTGACCTTGTCTTTGTTCATGGCAACAAGGGCGCGTTGGCAAAATTCTTTACTGGCATAGATGGTGGGCGTACGCTCAACGCATCCACCCCAAGCAACTGCCACACAAACGATCAATTCCCACATATCAAGCCTTTCGCATTGGCACACGCGCTTTGGCGCATGCACTTTTTATTGTTTTATGAGTGACGTGGTGCTCCATCTCAATAGCCGCACACTTCACGCCACGCTTGTAATCTTCAACGATTAACCGCTCTTTTTCAGTCAACAGAGGGTTATCCATGCACCAGTGCACTATGCGAACTGCCATTTGAGCGCTTATCTCGCGGTGTTGATCATTGCTCATGATCTTGATCCATGTAATGCGAGAACCACCACGCGCAAAACGCAACAAATACGATTACTGACCCAAAGATCAACCCGAGTAAGGTCAACAAGCTCATATCTTCTCCAATACCAAAAAATATGAATGATGTACTCGCGCGTGTTTTTGCGTGCGCTTGTTTGACGTGATGCTCTCAGGCATGGGCATGCGGTGCTTTGCCGCCAGCACAAACAGGTCTTTGAGACGAAACATACCCGCAGCCCAGTTCACCACGTTGATGTGCGTGGCGTGCATTTTGTGGTTGTGAATAATGTCTTGGCACTTAATTACAAAAATACCTTTCTTGGCCAGGACGCGATTTGCTTCAAAAATCGTTCCACGATAGTGCATTTCAAGTTCGTCATATTTCCAATAACCGCTAAATCTTTTTCCCATTACTGAGGGGTGTTCGCGCCCAGCTTTGATGTACGTTAGAAACGGTGGGTCAAACATAATTGATTGAATACAGTCCTGGCCAAGTGGTAACGCCATGCTGTTGGCCAGGACTGTATCTTCGGTTTGAGGGTCAAGGTCAAACTTTATTTTTGGTGAAGGTAAGTTTTTCCAAAAGCTACCGTTGCCGTAAGTCAAATCAACATCAAACCGATCAATGCTGCACAAATCCATTATGGATTTGATGATGTAGTCTTGATCGTAGCTAATCGATTGAATTTGACTCATGGTTGCACCGCCAGTTTGTTACCGCGCTTGTTCACGCACACAGGGTCACCGTTGTCTTTGAACACCACCCAAGCGTTTGGGCCGCCAATCTCAACGCACGTTTTGTAAGCCATGGTGTTGCGTGGTGCTGGCAATGACGAGGGCTTGACCATGGCTAAAAGCTCCAAGCCTGACCACACGCCAAGGGCCACCACGGCAACGACAAACACTGCCCACTTCATGGCAGTCTCCGAACGCTGATCCGCTTGGCGTGTGGGTGGCGCTCCATGGCGTCAATGGTGGCGGCGCAACTGTCGGCAAACAAGCCTTCGTACACCTCAGATTTGTCGATGATGATTTGAAATTTGCGCAACATTACACCACCTCCAAAATGTCATTGTCGTTTTGCACGGGCAACAGCGCAGCCAAGCGTGCGCGTTGCTTGCGTTTCCACAGCGGCACCCACAGCGGCGTGGTAACTGCCGCGACGATGCAAGGTGTGAATGCCAGGCTAAACACGGCTAAGACCAATGTGAGGCCAATCACCTCACCCAACGTGCCGCCGGACAAATGATCACGCGCGGTGCGCACGGTCACTTTACCGAGGCGCTTGATCTTGATGCGCTCTGCCAACTTCAAATCGTTTTTTGCTACTGTGAATTTCATGGAAAGCTCCTTTGGTTGTTGATGGTGTGAATTATGTATTACTTTATTCAATGTCATCATTGTATTTATCTATCAAGAAATCAAAATCGACAGCTTCGGGAGCTTTTAAGAATTGTTCGATCAATTCGTGGCGTTTGTCTTTCTTGCAAAAGAAATCCGACTCCAAGGTTTTAAGCGCTTCGGTGAGGTTTTTGATGCGCTCCACCACGTCCTCAGGGTCTTCTAGGCCAAGCTGACTCAACACTGTCATGGTGCGCTCACCCAAATCGACAAGCGTTTCGCGCGTCTCGTCCAATTGTGCAAATGCATCAGCCACGCTAGGTACGCCCATCAGGTACCACATGCGCTCAAGTTCATCATTGGTTTGGTACACGGTCAACCTTTCAAAGAGTAATAGCCAACATCACGCAGCATCGATTCGGCTTTGTCTACATACCACGCATAGTCAATGTCGAGTGGAAATTCATCAGGCAGTGTCATGCATGGCCGCGCACCGTACGACAGACTCACGGTGTTGCCGTTGCTGGCATAGACGATGGGTCCCGGTGCTTGGGTGCTGTAGTACCAACGCACCACCTTACCCAAATATTCGGGCGTTTGTGGGGCAAAGCACATGCGGTAGGCGCTGGTTGGGTCTAACACCACGTCACCCTTGCGCCACTTGCGCCCGTCTTTGACCCAGCCACACCCCTCAAGAGTGGGCACCATGTCGCGCACCAAAGCGCCTTTGCGTGGGCCTTCACCCCACATCTTGACGCCGCCACCGTTGACCTTTTGAATGGTCACGAATTTGCGAATGTCCAGGCACTGCACAATCGTTTGGGCCACTGGCACCCCTTCGGCCAAAAACTTAGCCACAGCATCGGCGCAAATCTCCACGTCAGGGTTTTTCTTTTCAAGCAAACCCGCCTTGGCATACTCACCCTTGCGCTTCACGTCACTTGGGGTTTTGATGGCAAAGTAGTTGTTCACGTCTCGCGCGTAGATGGCTTGGTAATCTTCGGTTTCCATCTCCAAGCCTGTGCGTTTTTGCCATTCGCTGATCAAAAACTCGCTGACATAGATTTTGTCGCGTGGGCACATGATGACAATACCGTCAGTGTTGGCCGAAATCACGGGGATGCCGTAGGCTTCATGCCATTCAATCAGCATGAGTAGCGACAGCTGGCCGGTGATGGTGGTTTGAATCAACATCACAGGGGCAAACAAAACGCTATAGGGGCTACCTGTCTTGCCAAAGGTACCGTTGATCATAATTTTGCCGCCCTCATTGGCGGTCATGGCGTTTTCATATTCAACGCCGGATGTGACCCCCGCCTTTTTAAGCTTGGCCTGTTCGGATTTGCCAGCAAGGCGCTCGGTTTTAATGTCGCCATATTCGTGCAAAAAGCGTTGCCCAAGGGCTTTGGGCCACTCACCCGAGTTGAGGATGAGCGAAGGGTAATAGCTGGCAACGTCAGGCATGCGCACCAAATGCGTTTCGTTGCTCACGGCCACTAGCTTCTTTTCTTGACTGTGCAAGCCGCCTATGCCCATTTTGTAGGTCGATTGACCAATGGTGATCTCAAGCCCTTCAAGTTGCATCGGCATCTCAACAGCACCCGTGGCCCCCAGCCTGAATGTCGACTCGCGCACCAAGTCAAGTGCGCGTTGCAACTGAGGCAATTGGTAGCCAATGAACTCGGGCACCCGATATTGAAAATTCAAATTCCAATCAATCTCGGGTTTATAGATTCGATGACCCAGCGCGATCTCGCAGCGCTTACGCAACACAGCTTCGGCCAATTGCGCATCCGATTTGCTGCGAAGGTCTAACCCGTAGCGCTTGCTCAAAAGCTCACGCTGACGCAATTGTGGCAACAGCGCATCGTGCAAAGCCTCCAACACATCCAAGTCGTTGCCGCAATAGGTATCGACTTCAACAATCTCACCTTCGGTCAAAAAGTGATTTGGGTCATAAGGTAGGTCACGCATGGTGCGGCAATGGATGCGCCCAGCGTATTGTTTTTGAGAACCCGCACCAGGTGCAACCTCCATCACGTCGATGTGGTCGGCTGGTTTCCAATCAAACAAGTTCAATTCCCACGGTTTGACTCGCTCGACAATGATTTGGTCATTGAGCCACTTCAATTGCTCAGTGCTGTAGCCCATCAGAGCTGCAGTGATCATGGGTATGTCATAGCCTATGCCGTTGAAACTGATCACTGTGTACGCTTCAAAAAGGTCCAATATGGCCTGTTGTTGCTGTTGACTGAATGATTGACCGGCACGAAGGCAAAAGCTGTATGCAGCGCCACCACGTGGTCGCAACTTCAACAGCCAGTAATTTGGGAAGCACTCGGTATCAAAAAACGCCACGTGACGTTTGCCGGTGCTTGATGGAGGGGGAGGTGGTGGTAGTGTCATAGAAAGGCCCCCACCCCGAAGGGTGAGGGTTGCGGCAATTAGCCGGGTAATTTAGCGGCATCAATCTTGGCACGAATCCAAGATGCGCCGCCCAAGGTTTGGAGCTTTTCGCGCTGTGCTGTGCTACAACGAAAAGTGGTCACCGCCAATTTTTCATCACCTGTGCGGGGGCGTCCCGTTTTGGCTTTCTTGGCGGCGGTTGTCATAGCATCATGCCTTTGGCACGCAACGCCTCGTCAGTCCACCCTTGCGACACATATTGTTCGTATGTGAAACCACCAGCGGCGGCAGTCATTTGCGGACCGGCCACAGGTGCTGGCGCTGCGGGTGCGGGTGGTGGCACTGGCATGGCTGGCACAGGTGCTGGCGCTGCGGGACCGTTCAAAAACGCAGGGTTTGGTGGCACAGCAACAGGCATTGGGTTAGGGGCAACCACAGGCATTTGGGGCATTGCTGGCATGGAGGGAGCCGCAATTTGTGCAGAACCAACGTGCATTGGCAAGGGTGCTGCGCCCACGGGCAAAGGGGCTGGTGCACCACCAAACACGTTTGCTGCATCAGGGCCGCTACTGATCACGGTACCAATGCCTGACAGTTCAACCATGTTGAGATTGACATACAAGCCGGGCTTCGTGGGGTTGTTGTTGCCTTCAAACGAACCCGCAATGCGCACGTAGTAACCACGTTGAATGGCCTTTGGGTCTTGAATTTGCTCATGCGGCTGATAGTGGCCGGCATGAAAGCAACGGGGGGCAAACGAGCTTGAAAACTTCAAGATCCAATGTCCGGCAAAACCTTCTTTGTTGGCGTTAGATTTTCCGTTGTCGTCCGTGCCATCACCGTCCATCACTTTCCAAGAAAAGCGTGGGTGTGTGCAATTACCGTTGGCATCAAACAATGCAGGGAATGCCGCGCGTGCAGACGCGACCAGCTTGGCGTAGAGGGGTGCCCATGCTGGGTCGTCCTTACGGAAAGCCACAGCGACAAAATAACGCTGAGTGGGTTGGCCCGACATGGTCATCAAGGGTTGACCTTGCATGTTTTTGGTTTGGGCTTCGAATGGGTCACCTTGAACGAGGCGACCAACGGGGGTCAGGAATTCAGTTTTCATGGAAATTTAACCTTTCAGGTTTGTTGAGAGAACTTCTATTATGCATTACTTGACGAAAATGTCAAGCGGGTTTTGCTGCCATCATCAAAAATAAGTTTTGGTGATCCAGTGGGTCGTATGGCGTAGGTGTTGCACAGCGCATCGGGTAGGCCAGCCTTCTTGGCCTGAGCGGGTGTGATCACATCGACAGGCTTTGCCAAATCCAAACCCATCATTTGCCCCAACGCCAAAATTTCAGCGGTGGGTTTGGCCCACTTCAAGTTGCCAGGCTTAGACTCAAGGTTCCAAAACGGCACCAGCTTGCCAGCCGCAATGGTTGATGTGGCTTGCGCCTGTAGGCCCGACATGCGTGCTTCAAGCAAAGCGTGAGCGCGTGTGAGCGCACGAAGCTCAAGGCCCAGCGCGTGAGGCGTGAGGTCAACGGCACTGCCTTGTTGGCCGTAATCAGCGGCAAAGTAGGCGGCGCGTTGCAAAGCTTCACATGCGTGGCGACCACGGCAGTTTTCACATGCAACTGGATGAGGCGAAGCTGTTGGCGTGACGCTCATGGCATCGTCGGCGGCCATTGACAACCGATTGATGTGGCCACGTAGGTCAGCCGCAACCGTCAACCATGAGCGCACAGGGCCATCGCGGTGAAAAGCGCGAGGCTGAATGACACGCATGTCGACATTGGTGTTTTGGTCTTGCAACCCGTTCACCTCAGCTTCACCCAAGATACCGGCCACATAGTCGATCAACTGCCAGTTTTCAAAGGCTTCAACAATGCCATGGCCATACTTGAAGTCCCACACAATCAGCTTGCGCCGACCATCGCCCAGCATGGTCCAAGCGTAATAGTCAGGCGTTCCCCAGTTCGCCGATTCGTGCACACGCTTGATTTGCACACGCTTTTCGATGACCAAAACTTGACGCCAGTTCTCACCCAAGGTAGTGACAATGTCTTCTTGGACCAAGATTGCAGCTTCAAGCATTTCGTCAGTGACCGCTACACCATTAGGTGCTTGGGTATCGATCGCAACAGGCGTACCTTGCAACAACATTTGCACCACCCAATGAGCTGCAGTACCTTCAAGAGACGCGGGGCTGGCCTCAGTCTCAGGGTATGCGGCTTCAAGGGTGGGGCTCATTGCACAGCGCACCCAACGTGCTGCCGATGATGGCGCTAAAAATGCGTGTTCGCTCATACGAGTGCTGGGTATTGTTGTTTGAGGGTTGCCCACACCAACGGAACATGAACGGGGCTTGTTTGCAATGCAACCACATTCGCCAAGCCGTGCGCTGTGCATGCCGCACCAACAGCTGTTGGAGGCAAGATTTGCGACATGACTGCCGATGTGATGCGGGGCATCAATTGCTCAAATGTTGTCGGGTCGGCACTTGCCGAAGGCGCAACCGGAGCGACAGGCGCTGAGGATGCAACTGGGGGCACGAAAGGGGTTGGGGGTGGTGGCACCTCCTGAGCCGCAGGTTGGGCACCGAACACAGCGGCTGGGTCCAAAGTGTCCATCGCTTCGGGTACGCTGACACCGGCCGCAACCATGCCACGCAATTCAGCTTCGACATTGGCAACAAACACAGGGTCATTGATGCCGCGCTTGGCTTTCCATTCGCCCGAAGCGATTTTGGCTTTGCTTGAGGAATGAATGCGCTCGTCCCAAGGTAAACCTTTGGTGTCGAGCTCAACGCCGCTTGCAGGGGGAATGGGGGCCACAGGTACCATCGGGGCAACCGCCACGGGGACGGGAGGCGCAGGGGGTAACGTCTCGCTCGTTGGCTGGGCTAAAGAAACCTCGGGTGCCACGGGGGCAGTCGGCGGCACTGGCACAGCCGCAACCGACGGGGCAACGGGCAAAGGGGTTGGCTCGGCGGCACCTCCGGTGTTGGCGAGAAGTAGTTGCAAGAGAGACGATGCGGCTGCGATTTCTTCACGATCAGCCAGGTTAATTTCCAGTTTCATTTGGAAGGTTCCTTTCGGTTTGGGGTTGATGAGGATTGAACTATATGCCATAATTGACGAACTTGTCAAGTGATACAAAAGGAATTTTTTTAAATGAGCCGTTTACGTCCGTTTCAGACGACTATCAAAAATGAAGTCTTTGCCGCTTGGGCACAGGGCCAGCGCAATGTTTTGGTCAAATCACCCACGGGTTCGGGTAAGACCGTCATCGTGGCCGATGTGGTGCGCACCGTGGACAAAGCTTCGGCTGTGATTGCCCACCGCAGTGAGCTTGTCAGCCAAATCTCGCTGGCGCTGGCGCGTGAAGGCGTGCGCCACCGCATTGTTGGGCCCGACAGCTTGAGGCGCAATTGCGTGGCTTTGCACATGGAGCGCTTGGGTCGATCCATGTATGACGCAGGTGGCCGTGTGGGTGTGTGTGGTGTGGACACGCTGGTCAACCGCGATGTGGCCGCTGACCCTTGGTTTCGCCAAGTCGGACTTTGGGTGCAAGATGAAGCCCATCACGTGTTGCGCGAGAACAAATGGGGTGCTGCGGCTGAAATGTTCCCCAATGCGCAAGGTCTTGGGGTAAGCGCCACACCGGCGCGTGCTGATGGCAAAGGGCTTGGGCGGCATGCTGACGGGTTGTTTGACGCTTTGGTGTACGGCCCCGAGATGCGCACACTCATTGATTCGGGCTACATGACCGATTACCGAATTTTCGCGCCACCTTCGGACGTTGATTACTCTGAGGTCAAAGTGACAGCCTCAGGTGATCTAAGTCCCGCCAAGCTTCGCGCGGCTGTGCACGCCTCAGATTCGATTGTGGGCGATGTGGTGTCGCATTACCTCAAGATCGCCAAAGGTAAGCTGGGCGTCACGTTTGCCGTGGATGTGGAATCTGCCAAAGAAATCGCTGCGGCATTCAAAGCAGCCGGCGTACCTGCCGAAGTGGTGACGGCCAAAACCCCCGACTTGTTGCGTGCGCAAATCTTGCGTCGCTTTGAAAATCGCCAAGTGCTGCAGCTCGTCAACGTCGACTTGTTCGGCGAAGGTTTTGATTTGCCAGCGATTGAAGTGGTGTCAATGGTGCGCAAGACCGAAAGTTGGCCATTGTTTGTGCAACAGTTTGGCCGCGCGTTGCGCCTGATGATCTCACCCGAGCTGATTTCTGTGTGGGACACCTTCACGGACGAACAGCGCCGCCACCACATTGCAACCAGTGGCAAACCAGTGGCGCTCATCATTGATCACGTGGGCAACGTCATTCGCCACGGCCTACCCGATGCACCGCGCCTTGACACCTTGGACGCACGTGAACGCCGCCACTCAGGCCCATCGGATGCTATGCCGCTTCGCGTGTGCGCCAATCCAAATGCTGATGGTGCTGGTACCCCATGCGCATCGGTGTACCAACGCTTTTTGAAAGTGTGCCCGTTTTGCAATTTTTACCCCGAGCCACCCGCACGTAACTTGCCCGAGTTTGTCGATGGCGATTTGTTCGAATTGGATCCTGAGACCTTGGCGGCCATGCGCGGCAAAGCTGCGGTGATCGATGGGCCAGCACGCATACCTGGACACCTCAACCTTATCGCGGCGGCTGGTGTGCGCAAGCAACACGAAGCACGCTACTCAGCTCAACAACAATTGCGCAACCTCATTGCCCTGTGGTCAGGTTGGCAACTGTCACTTGGTCGCGATGACTCTCAGAGCTACCGGATTTTTTATCACACGTTTGGCATCGATGTGCTATCCGCACAGGCTCTAGGTCGACCCGAGGCTGAGAATCTAGCCGCAAAAATTCAACAACTTTTAGACAAAAATCAGGTGGTACCGCTATGAATATTCACACATGGGCTTTGCGCTGGGGCATCCCGCTTGAGGCTGTCAGAGATTTGCAAGTCACCTTGGGGACATATACACCACCCCTTGTTGCAGGTGCACCGGCGGCTGGTAAATCTGAGGCGTGGGCTCAAAGCGCCGTGCGCCTAGAAGCTTCGCAAAAAGGCATCAAGCTATTTCGCAACAACGTGGGCGCACTCAAAGACAGCAAAGGCCGCTTGGTGCGCTACGGGCTTGGCAATGACACCCCCGCGCTCAATGACGTGTTGAAGTCGGCAGACTTGGTCGGCATTCGCCCTGTGGTCATTCAGCCGCATCATGTCGGCCATACCCTTGGGCAGTTTGTGAGCCGTGAAATCAAAGAGCCCGATTGGCAATACACTGGCACTGGGCGTGAACCTGCACAATTGGCATGGGCCAACCTTGTCAATGCGATGGGTGGTGACGCTGCCTTTGCGACCGGCACTGGTTCGTTATGACTTGACGGGCTCGTCAATTAACCGCTATACTTCACCTATGAAAACCCAAATCAAACTCGAAGCCCGTGAGCGCATTGCCCAAATCTTGGCGTCAGCGCTTGAACTTTCGGCAACCCGCGAGGGTGGATATTCCCGCTTGACCCGCGATGACATTGCGGCTCACGCCAAAATTCCCCCGTCACTCATCACTTACCACATGGGCACCATGCCCGAATTGCGCCGCGACATCATGCGCGAGGCCGTGCGAGTGGGCAATTTGCCCGTGATCGCCCAAGGTCTTGCTTGCCGTGATCGCCACGCGCTCAAAGCCTCTGAGGAATTGCGTCAACGCGCCTTGCAATCTTGCGTCAACTGAGGGTCAAGCGATGCAAACACTCCCATCGGCGCTTGCGCCGTTAGCTGCCCATCGACAATTTCTCTGCTATGCATTGGTGCCCAGCGCCAGCAAGCCGGGCAAGATGGACAAATTACCCATGAGCCCCCTGACTGGTCAAGTGTGCAATGCGCATGACTCGACACAATGGGTCACCGCCGATCAAGCCTGTGCGACAGCCAGCGCGTGGGGTGCTGGTTTTGGCGTAGCCTTTGTGTTCACTGAGCAAGACCCGTTCTTTTTCATAGACCTTGACAATTGCTTTGACGGTACCAACTGGACGCCCGTTGCTCAAAAGCTCGCCAGTTTGTTTGCTGGCGCTGCCATGGAGATAAGCCAATCCGGCAAGGGCATGCATATTTTTGGCACGGGTCACGCGCCAGCACACGGCAAAAAGAATGTGCCGCTGGGCCTTGAGTTCTATACCGAATTGCGCTTTGTGGCCTTGACCGGCATTGGCGCCGTAGGCAATGCCGCTACCGATCACACTGTCGCCTTGCACAGCATCACCGCTGAGTATTTCCCGCCCGGTGCGAATACCGGCGCTGACGGTGATTTCACCCTAAGTGATGCACCTGTCGAAGAATGGCGTGGGCCAACTGATGATGCAGATTTGATTCGCCGAGCCTTGATGAGCCGCAGTGCTGCCAGTGCATTTGGTGGCCGCGCCAGCTTCAAAGACCTTTGGGAATGCAACACCGAAGCGTTGGCCCAAGCTTATCCCGATGGCAACGGGCGCATGTATGACGCCTCTCAAGCCGATGCCGCC